>Ga0310913_10000114_pt1 | contig 31639 bp, 22 predicted proteins | sample GREbulkMGOX082_FD_203447 | JGI IMG/M metagenome (GOLD analysis project Ga0310913, IMG submission 203447) | Lab enrichment of tropical soil microbial communities from Luquillo Experimental Forest, Puerto Rico - GRE.bulkMG.OX082 | ecosystem: Environmental > Terrestrial > Soil > Tropical forest >...
TGATCCGGTGACCGGGATCGGTTTCGCGATAGGAACGAATACCTACCTGCAGGGGCCGAACCCGAACGGCACGCAGAGCGCGGACGGGCACTACCATCCTGAGGACGAGGTCCTCCTGCCGTGGTTCATGCGCACGGCGCCGAATACTATTTCCGAGCCGACGCAAACTGCGACGACGAACATCGGCCGTTACACCTTCATGGGCACCCTGAACCGATTCTCCGGCTTTAGCCAGCCGCCGGGCAACTGCCCGTAGTTTAGTCCGCCGGGTTAATATTCGGGCGGGATAGCCAAAACCTATCGCGCCCATTTTTTTTGCAGCATCGAAAACCTCAAGGCCTTCTCGGTGACAAAGCCGCCGCGTTCGCTTTCGGCATGTCGGACATGTGAATCGTGAGACATTCAAATCTCCGCGTAAGCCGTTATACGGACAAGTGAATCGCGTCCGGATTGAAACTGCGGAAGAGGATCTGTTCGGAGCCACTTGCTCTGCTACCGACCAGACCCTGCTCCCGAACTAGCGTACTCGTCAATCGGAAATACTCTCTGCCCGGCCTCAATGGATATTTACGGGATTGACTGTCCCTGTTGCGACTGCGCCCGCGTCGGTTTCAACGAGCTGAGCCCTCTTGCCGTCCTCAACAAGCACAAGGCTGAAGTGAGCGGCGATCCGGCGCGAATCCACTTGACGTATAGTCGGCATGTCGGACACGTGAGTCGTGAGATATCAAATCTCAGCGTAGGCCGTTATACGTCAAGTTGAGAAGCTGGCTTCACGCGAGCCAGTCTCTTGGCACGCCGTCATTCGTGATCTGAACAGATATCGGATTATGAGTGATATGGGTTCCTTCGAAAAGGCCTGCAAGTCACTGAAATTTGGGGGAGCCCACCTCCTTTTCATGCTTGGTTGTGACGGGATACCGTCATGCTGACCTGTTATCTCCAACAATTCTGGCGCTGATTGACCCTCGCGCATCGTCCGCGGAATTCTGTTCCTGTTCCCGAGGCCGCCCGGCTGGCAATTTCATCATCCAACCTTCTACTTTCGGGCTTTCAGGTGAGGTAGACCACAATGGAACATCACGAATCACCGCGGCCGAATCGCCGACAATTTCTTTTGACCACCGGGAGCACGCTGGCTGCCGCTGTGATCGTACCCAGCGCCCGGCTGATGAATGATTTCACTCCAACGCAAACATACGAGGAGGAGAGCAAAATGAAAGACACGCAACCCAGCATCGTGTTCTGCCACGGCATTTGGGCCGACGGCTCATGCTTCAGCAAGGTGATGCCCGCGCTTCAGGCCGAAGGGCACCAGTGTATCGCTGCCCAATACAGCCTCAACACAACCGCCGACGACATAACGACCGTGAAACAGGCGCTCGGGCGAGTCAGCAGTCCAGCTATTCTCGTCGGCCATTCTTATGGCGGAAGCGTCATCACCGGCGGCCCTGGAAAAAGTTAGCCTTTCGACCGACTTTCGTCGATTACACAATCCAACTATCTACCGTTGCGGCTTAAGTTCCGGTTGCTTCACACTGACCTCACATCGCCATAGCGCTCAGGGAGGAACGGTCTCTCCACATGGCGAACGTTGTGCGCACAGTAGAGTTGCTCCGGCGGATGACTCATGCAGAAACAAACGATGAAAGTTTAAGAGGTGGGATATGGCTTCGGCTGCAACGACAGGGACTCTTGGGAAAAACTCCACGAACTTAGCCTGAAATCCGAAGTTGAGGCGTGCGATTCCTCGTTTCTTGCCACTTGGGAGCAGGGTTAAAGCAAGGGCCTCAGCTCAGGTAGCTACGGCAGACTCCAACTTCGGCGAAGTTGGAATTTGCCAGCTTAAGATTTTGTCGAGCAATGGGTTTCGTGTTTGTAACCCTCCCCAACTTCGAGACAGGTGCAAGACCAAGCGGCGGCCGGCCCGGCCCAGGATGGCGCCACAGGTAAACACTTGGGTGCGCAGGGTGGCTGGTTGGCGGTAGACGGGCAGACCGGCGGCGCGCTGAAACTCGCTGAGCAGGTTGAACAGCAGCAAGACGGCCTGGAAGGCGGCTTCGGTGGCGAAGAACTCTTGCAGACAGAAACCGTCGGCGCCGAGATCGTGCTTGAGTTCGGCGATGCGGTTCTCCATGTCGGCCCGCCGGTTGTAATCGCGCCAGATTTCTTCTGGGGCATCGCTGCGGCTGGTGACAAAGAGACGAAAAGTATAGCCGGGCACGTCCAGCAGTTTGCGGCCTACGCTGTTGCGGCCTTCGCGCAGCCGTTCCCGTACTACCACGAAGCGCCGTGCGCGCTCCCACCCCAGCAGTTGCACGCGGAACTCGCCCACCGAAAAGCTTTCGTCCAACACCTTCCAGCTGGGGACTCGCTGGGCTTCGCGCTTGATCCATTTGGTCAGCCGAGCCACTACAATGTAGGGCAGCGAGCGCTGTTCGAGAAAGCTCAGCAGCTTGTCCTCGAAGAAGCCGGCATCAGCTCGGACTAAGCGGATCATCTGGCGCTGTCCCCACAGCGCGAGGGCTTCTTGGAGAAACTCCACCACTCCACGTGCTGCTCCGCAGTTGCCGCTGCGGAGCCAGCCGTGGAGCAGGAAATGGGCTTCGGCCAGCACGGCCAGCAAAGGATGATGACTGGGGCGTCCGTGTTTGCGCGGATTGTGGCCTTTCAACGAGCCTTGCTGGTTGCCATAGCGTTCGAAGACAGTGGAATCCAAGTCCAGGCTGTAACCGCCGCTGCGTTGCGGTAGACGTTCCATTTGCCACTCCGATAAGGGGTCGAAGAGACGATGCACGTCGCCCATGCCAAAACGGCGGAAGAGATTGCGGATGGTGTCGTCAATGGGAAAGCGGGACAGGCCCAGCAAAACATGCAAGGCTCGATCCCCGCGTAACCAGTTGGTGTGAGCAAAGCGTCTGGCTCCCGCCAGTACCGCCATGAGAAACGCGAGGAAGGTTGCCGTTGGATCGATGTGGTTGGGCGACTTCCACTGGATCGGCATGTGCTGCCGAAGCTGCTCGACAAACCCCAGCTTGTGAAGGAAAGCTACAAACACCGCAACCCCGCCCAGCGGGGTCACGGCACGCTGCGTCTCGCGCAGAATCAGCCGCTGGTTCGACAACAGGGCGCTGATCTCGCGCGGGACTGAATTGTCCCCTGCATCTTGTCTCATCCCCCTGTTGTCTCAAATGTCTACGAGAAAACAAAACGCGGAGTTTCGGAATTCAGGCTAAAGCCGTGCCCTTTCAAAGCGAAGACCCACAACTCCCAAAACAAGGGAATTGTGGGCCACCCAGGTTACTTTGTTCGGCCGCTTTCGACTTTCAACTCAGCGCTGGCGCCAGCCTGTGCTGCCGCAAGCCGAGCAGTCAGCACGCGGAACGGCGAACACGAAACATAGTTGAAATCGTTCTGCGCGCAGAATTCGACCGACGCTGGATCGCCGCCGTGTTCTCCACAGATGCCGATCTTGAGCGTTGGGCGAGTCTTGCGGCCCTTCTCGACGGCGACCTTGATCAGTTGTCCGACGCCCTGCTGGTCGAGCGTGGCGAACGGGTCCTGCTTCAAGATGCCTTCAGCGAGGTAGGCGGTGAGGATCTTACCCACGTCGTCGCGGGAGAAGCCGAACGTGGTCTGGGTGAGATCGTTGGTACCGAAGCTGAAGAACTCAGCTTCCTGCGCGATTTCATCGGCTACCAACGCGGCGCGCGGCAGCTCGATCATGGTGCCGACGAGGTAGTCGACCTTCTCTTCTTTCTCGGCAAAGACCTCTTCGGCCACGCGGCGCACGATGGCAGCCTGGTTGGCCATTTCCTTGATGCCCGTGGTGAGCGGGATCATGACTTCGGGCTTCACCTTCACACCTTCCTTCTGCACTTTGACCGCGGCCTCGAAGATGGCGCGCGCCTGCATCTCGGTGATTTCGGGATAGGTAATGCCAAGTCGACATCCACGCAGGCCGAGCATCGGGTTGACTTCATGCAGTTGCTCGACGCGGTTGAGCAGAGCATGCATTTCTTTCAGCTTGGGCGAGCGCGGCTTGGTAGCTTCGAGCTTGGCGATTTCAACCATCAGCTCTTCGCGACGCGGCAGGAACTCGTGCAGCGGTGGATCGAGGGTGCGGATGGTGACCGGGAAGCCGTCCATGGCACGGAAGACGCCGACGAAATCGGCGCGCTGCATGGGCAGCAGTTTCTTCAGCGCGGCGCGGCGGTCCTTCTCGTTGTTGGCCAGAATCATGGCGCGCATGTGCGGCAGACGGTCCTCAGCGAAGAACATGTGCTCGGTGCGGCACAGTCCGATGCCTTCAGCACCGAACGCACGAGCCTGCAGGGCGTCGCGTGGAATGTCAGCATTGGCGCGCACGCCGATGCGGCGGAAGGGCTCGGCCCAGCTCATGAACTTCAGCAGCTCGGCATCGTCAGGTGAGGCCGCGACGGTCTTGAGCTGGCCGTTGATGACGCGGCCTGTGGTGCCGTCGAGTGAAATCCAGTCTCCAGGCTTGAGGACTCTGCCTGCAACCTTGATTTCGCGGTTCTTCTCGCTAACGTCGATGTCTCCGGCGCCAGCTACACAGCACTTACCCATGCCGCGGGTGACGACAGCGGCGTGGCTAGTCATGCCTCCACGTGAGGTAAGAATGCCCGAGGCGACTTCCATCCCATGGATGTCTTCTGGCGTGGTTTCGCTGCGGACCAGGATCAGCTTAGCTTTCGGGTCCTTTTGGAATTTCTCGACTGCTTCGTCGGCGGTGAAGACGATCTGGCCGACGGCGGCGCCGGGTGAGGCCGGCAAGCCGGTGGCCAGCACCTCGACGTTCACATCTTTTTCGTCGAGACGCGGAACGAGGAAGTCATAAAGCTGGTTAGCCTCGACGCGGAAGATGGCTTCGTCTTTGGTGATGAGGCCCTCCTCGACCATCTGGATGGCGACGCGCACGGCGGCGCGTCCTGTGCGCTTGCCGTTGCGGGTCTGCAGCATGTAGAGACGGCCATCCTGGATGGTGAACTCGAAGTCCTGCATGTCGCGATAGTGCTTCTCCAGGCGCGTGGTGATATCGCGTAGCTGGTTGTACACGTCGGGCATGATCTTTTCGAGTTCGGAGATGTGCACGGGCGTGCGGATGCCGGCGACCACATCTTCACCCTGAGCGTTCATCAGGAACTCGCCGTAAAACTCTTTCACGCCGGTGGCGGGGTTGCGCGTGAAACCGACGCCGGTGCCGCTGGTCTCGCCGAGGTTGCCGAAAACCATGGCCTGCACGTTAACGGCGGTGCCGAGCATGTCGTCGATGTTGTTGATGCGACGATAGTGCTTAGCGCGGTCGTTTTGCCAGGAGCGGAAAACGGCATCGCGCGCCATCACGAGCTGCTCGTGCGGGTCTTGCGGAAAATCCTTCTTCGTGTGCTTCTGCACGACCTTCTTGTATTCACCGATGACTTCCTGCAGTGCCTTGGCGTCGAGGTCGGTGTCGAGCTTGGCCTTCTTCTGCTTCTTCTTGCCGTCGAAAACTTCTTCGAAGGCGCTCTTGGGGATATCGAGCACGACGTTGCCGAACATCTGAATAAGGCGGCGGTAGCTGTCGTAGGCGAAGCGCGGGTTATTGCTGCGCTTAGCGAGACCTTCGACCGATTTGTCATTGAGGCCAAGGTTGAGGATGGTGTCCATCATGCCGGGCATGGAGAACTTCGCGCCCGAGCGAACGCTGACCAGCAGCGGATTGTCGGCGCCACCGAGCTTTTGGCCCTGCAAAGCTTCGAGCTTGGCGAGGGCTTGGTCCATCTGCTTGTTGACTTCGGCGGAGACGTCGCCGTTGCGCATGTATTCGCGGCAGGCCTCGGTCTGGATGGTGAAACCGGGGGGCACAGGGAGCTTGGCATTGGTCATCTCGGCGAGGCCGGCGCCCTTGCCACCCAGCTCGTCCTTCATCTTGCCGTGTCCTTCGGCGTGGTTGTCGCCGAAGAAGTAAACATATTTAACTGATTTTGTGCTGGTAGCTTTTGGCTCGACTTCTACTGTGGTTGTGCTCATATCAATCCTTTGCTGGCAGGTAAACGAATTTATGTTAACGCTTTCCATGCATGAACGTATGGGGCGTGGGCGCCGCGCGGACTGAAATCCGCAAGGCGGGTCAAAAATAGACAGCTTGTCGGTACGGCTAAGGCCGTGCCCTTGCAAAACAACTCCAGAAAGATGAGCCTTCCTGTGCACCCCTGAATGCGTGCTCCACCCGTGATAGTAGTGGTTGCGCTCACTTTGCCTCCGTGACGATTTCGCTGAAATCGGCGATGGTAGAAAACTCGCTCAGCAGATCGCGCATCAGCGCCAGCCGGTTAGAGCGCACGCGCTCGTCGTCGACCATGACCATGACCTTGTCAAAAAAGGTATCCACCGGCTTGCGCAGTTTACTGATTTCCGTCAGTGCACGGATGTAGTCCCTCTTATCGCGTAGAACTTGTACTGAGACAGCCGTCTCCAACATCTGTGTCCCTACTGCTTTCTCGGCGTCCTCTATCAGACTATTCATGTCGAGCTGTACAGCCACAGTCTTTTTCGTTTCACTCGCCTGCCGCAAGATATTTTTCATGCGCTTGAAAGCAACACAGATCGAAGCAAAATCTTCCGAGCCACGCACAGCGGTGACTGCCTCCGCCCTTGCTATCACATCCACAACCTGGTCGTTGCCGGCGGCGAGAACGGCGTTGACCACGTCGTAGGCGAAGCCGCGGGCATCGCGGAGATAGAACTCAAGACGCTCGCGCAGGAATGCGGCGGTCGCAGCGGTATACTCCACCTTCGAATCGAAGCGCTTTGCGGCTTCACTGCCAGAGTATTCAGTGCGCGCATCGGAGAAGAGTTTGGACAACGAGAGCGGCAGCTTGTGTTCGGCAATGATCTTGACGATCCCGTTGGCCGCGCGGCGTAGCGCGAACGGATCTTTCGATCCCGAGGGAATCAGGCCAAGGGCGAACATGCCGGCGATACTGTCAGCCTTGTCAGCGATGGCGAGCACCGCGCCTTCGACTGTCGGTGGCACGGAGTCGTCCATCGACTCAGGCTGGTAGTGGTGATAAATCGCGTCGCCGATGGCGTCACCGGTGGCTTTGGGTAGCGAGGGATCGAGGTCCTGCACCTTAGCGTAGAGTCCGCCGATGATGCCCTGAAGTTCGGTAAATTCCTTGACCAAGTCGGTGGTGAGATCGGCTTTACAGAGCAGCGCCGCCTTGTGCACGACCCCGGAACGGATTGTCATGCCCTCGCTTTCCAGTGCGGCGCAAATGAGGCTCGCTAGTCTTTGCACTCGACAGGTCTTGTCGTAGTAGCTGCCGAGATCCTTCTGGAAGGTCACCGACTTCAGTATCTCGACGCGTTCGCGCAAGTTGATCTTCTGGTCGGTGTCCCAGAAAAAACGGGCGTCGTTAAAGCGCGCGCGCAGCACGCGCTCGTTCCCATGCCGGATAAGGCCATCGGGATCGCTGTCCGTGTTGAGTACGGCGAGGAAATGCGGAAGAAGCTTCCCATCGGTGTCTTCGACGGCGAAATACCTCTGGTGGTCACGCATCACTGTGACCAGGACTTCCTGGGGAAGAGTGAGAAATTCCGGATCGAAGCTGCCGAGGATGACGCTCGGGTATTCCGTAAGGTTGACGACTGTGTCGAGCAGAGCTTTGTCTTCACGCCAGCGAGCGCCTGGGATAGTGCGAGTTGCAGCGTCGAGCGCCTTACGAATGCGGTGTTCACGCTGGGAGGCGGAGACGGTGACGTAGGCTTCGGCAAGCTTGCCGGCGTAATCTGCGGGCTTATCAACGATGACGGGTCCAGTTGAGAGAATCCGATGCCCCGCACTGAGTCTTTCGGCAGTGATGCCGCCAAATGCAACAGGGACGACTTGATCGTCAAGGAGGGCGACCATCCAACGCACGGGACGCACAAAGCGCTCAGCGGCTTTGCCGCGCCAGTACATTGATTTGGCCCAGTAGATTCCCGCGATTTCCTTGGGCAGCGATTCGGCCAGGATCTCGCTGGCGGTGCGACCTTTCTTCTGTACACTGGCGGCGAGGTATTCGCCTTTGGGGGTGGTGACTCGCTGCAGTGAGCCGACAGCAATGCCAGCCTTTTTGGCGAACGCTTCGGCGGCAGGAGTGGGTGCGCCGTCTTTGAAGGCGAGCTTGAGGGAGGGCCCGGTCAGTTGCTGCTGTACGTCGGGCTGTTGCATGGCGACGTTGCGGGCCAGCACCGCGATACGACGCGGAGTGGAATACGATTCGATTTCAGGCGCGTCGGCCAGACGTTCGCGCGAAAGCAGGTCTTGGGCGCGGCGGGCGAGCTCGTCGCGCGCACTGTCGATCATGCGGGCCGGTATTTCTTCGGTTCCAATCTCTAAGAGGAAATCGGGCATGAATAAGCGTTCTTTCTATTGTGCCGCATTTCGTGTTTCAAGCGTGTGACTTGCATCACTGCGGTTTTGGCGTGCAGCCCACCAGCGGCCGGCTTGGTGTTCTCTTTCCACTTTTCCGCGGGCTTACGCTCTCAGCCGAGAGAAAGTTCGCCCTTCGGGCTGGTCCCTTCGACCCGGTGAACTGAGTTCCTACGTCAGCCAATAATTGGGGCCTCTTCTTTTTTGTTGCTGTAGACGACGGTGGCCGAAAACTGCTCAGCTAACTCTTGCTGGGTTACATAAGCGCTCGCAACGCCGGACGCGAGCGCGCGAATGCGGGCAATAATCCCAACCCTTTCTGTGACTGAAATTGCTCCTCGCGCGTCCAGGATGTTGAATAGATGCGAACATTTCAAACAAAGGTCATATGCCGCAAGCGTTGGAGCCCGCATGGAATTCGCTGCTGCCGACTCCCCTCCCGCCTCCATTGCCTTCAGCACGTCCAACGAGACCGCACCACCGCGATTGCTCAACGATTTTAGATTGGCCTGTATTCGCGCGAGCAGGTCTTTGCATTCCGCTTCGTACAACTCGAAGTGCTTCCACGTTCTCTCAATGTCGGCAACCTCGAAGTTGTAAACCGAGAACTGCAGCTCGTCCTGCAGACGAATTTCGCCATACTTCACAGGTTTGCCATCGGGCCCGACGACCCAGGTAATGTCGTAAATGCTGTCCACGTCCTGCAGAAATTGCGCGATGCGCTCGAGGCCGTAGGTCAGCTCGGCGGAGATGGGATCGAGGTCGATGCCACCGCACTGCTGGAAGTACGTGAACTGGGTGATCTCCAGGCCATTGAGCATGACCTGCCAGCCGATGCCCCATGCGCCCAGTGTAGGCGACTCCCAGTTGTCTTCCTCGAACTTGATGTCGTGCTTGCGCAGGTCGATGCCAATGGCTTCGAGCGACGCAAGATACAGGCCCTGCACATCGGCTTGTGGCGGCTTGAGGATGACCTGATACTGCATGTGCTTGAAGAGTCGGTTGGGGTTTTCGCCATAGCGTCCGTCAGCTGGACGACGCGAGGGCTGCACGTATCCCACGCGGTACGGCTTTGGGCCGAGCACTCGAAGGAAGGTTTCGGGCGCCATTGTTCCGGCGCCGACCTCGACGTCATACGGTTGCTGCAGCACACAACCGTGATTTGCCCAGAAAGCCTGCAGGCGAAGAATGAGTTCCTGGAAAGTCAGCGGATTGGGGGAGGATGGCAAGTAAGAGTTCTCGTATTTTTGTGTGTTCGTGCGCGGGTGCGTGGAAAAAACCGCCGCTCCACAGCTCCCCTTTTCATCTACCAGCGTATGCGGCGCACGGCTAAAACCGAATCAGCGCTCCGCGGCTAACCTCACCGGCTAAAGCCCGCTCGGGGATTTAAAAAGCGTCTGTTCGGCACGACTAAGTCATGCCCTGATACAAAGCAGTTCTTAGAAATGCAGATCTCTCGCTCGCCCGCCGCGGCGGGCGACCTGGTGATGACAAGTATTCCAATCCTCACAGCTTGTTCAACATCACTGCCGTCACCAGCTTCTTCTCGATGTGGCGCTCGACAATCTGCACCAGGTAGCGCCGCAGGTCCGCGCCTCGCGCCGCACTCCACGGCTCATCCGCCAAAGACTCCAATGGCGAGCGAAACATCTGCAGCGCTACAGCGCGCGATTCTGCTGTTAACTCCGACGAAGCCAACCGCTTATGCCGCACGCACATCAGCCCATCGGCCAACGCGTGATAGAACGCCCGATCGCCGTTGAGCGAGCGGCTACAGTTGCTGCACGTCGTCATCTCCGGCAAAAAGCCGACCAGCCGCACCAGCCAAAGCTGGAAATAGCTGAGCGGCATCCAAATCGAGCCGCCCTGCAACTGCCGCAACACCGAAACCGCTAGCCGGAAAACCGCATCGTTCGCCTCGCGGTCGGGGAGCAGCTCATCCAGCAGCTCTGCCACGTGCTCGAGCGCTACCACGCGCGGGTAATCCAACTCGTCCGACAGCGGCGATTCGAGTATGTCGCAGGCATCCAGCCGCGCCAATTCCTGCCGCTCGCGATCGTCCCAGTACGCACGTACCAGCGTCAGCGGCTCTAATGCCCCGCCGAATCGTCGGCGCGACTTCTTGGCCGAGCGCGCCAGGCCTTTTACTTTCCCTTCGGCGCGCGTAAACAGCGTAACCAGCAGGTCGGCTTCGCGCATAGGATACGTTCGTAAAACAATCGCTTCCGATTGCTGCAAAGCCATGAACTGTCGCCTGACGCCGGGAGAACAACAGGTGCGGACGTTGCCGAGACGTCGCGAGCGAAACCGCGATTCGCAGCTACGGGATCGACCGAAGCCACTGCGTCGTAAGCAGCTATTTTAATGGCGGGTGTGGGGTTGTGCAAAGCGAGGAGGGTTATGCAGCCAGGGAGCTCCAGGCCCACTTTCGAGCAGAAGCCTGGTGACGCACAGGCCAGCCCGCCGGGCAGCCATCTGCTCGATCAGTTGCTTAACTGTAAGTACGAGTGGCTGTCCGATCTGGACGAGTTGCATGCTCGGAACAACACCTGTTCGCCTGAGTGCCCAATGCCCTTATGGCCGCAGTTGGGCTGTGATTACCATTTCCCGGGCGCCTCCAGCGTGATGCTAGAATGCGCCAACAGTACTGTTTACAGTCATTTGCATGCCGGAACACCAGCAAATTCGTAACTCAGGTTCCACTTCGCTTCCCTCACTAGTGCTACTTACCGGATTCATGGGCTGCGGCAAAACCACTGTCGGACTGGCTTTGGCCGAGCTATTACGCTGGGAATTTGTGGACCTTGATGAATACATAGAGCGGCAGGAGCAGCTTTCCATACGCGAACTTTTTGCGCAACGGGGCGAAGAGGAGTTCCGGAACATCGAACATCTAGCATTGCGGACATTGGTGGCAGCGAGCTCGCGGCCAACGGTGATTGCTCTGGGCGGCGGCACCTTTGTACAACCACAGAACGAATCGATATTGCGCGATGCGCGCGTGCGCTCGGTCTTTCTCGAATTGCCGGTGGAGGAGCTGCTTCGGCGCTGCGACAGTTGCACCGATGGTAAGCAATTCAATCCGAGACCGCTTGCCGCCGACTCCGCCGAGTTTCGGAAGCTTCACGATCAGCGCTTACCCTTCTATCGCCGCGCTGATGTAACTATCGATGCAAACGGCAAGACGCGCGCAGCTATCGCTCAGGAAATTGGCGTCCGGCTGCAGTTAGCCAGCGCTCCATAGCCGGATCCGCCAGTGGCCGTGATGTAAACTAATGTTTACAGACAATGGGCACGCACAAAATTCCCGTCGGAATTCTCGGCGCTACTGGAGTTGTCGGTCAGCGCTTTATTCAGCTGCTTGAGGGCCATCCCTGGTTCGAGGTAGCGTGGTTGGCGGCTTCAGATCGTTCCGAAAGCAAGCCCTACGGCGAAGCGGTTCGGTGGCGTCTCAAGACGCCTGTTCCCGAGCATATTCGCAACATGCAGGTCTCGCCTGCGGCACCGGATGGAGCGCCGCGGGTGATCTTTGCCGCGCTGGACGCCGGCATCGCGCGGGAGTTGGAACCCAAGTTCGCCGAAGCTGGATGCGCTGTGGTAAGCAATTCGTCGGCGTTTCGCATGCAGCAAGATGTACCGCTGGTGATTCCCGAGGTCAATCCCGACCATCTCGCGCTTATCGAACAGCAATGCTGGCGCAAGAAATCGGGTGGGTACATCGTCACCAACCCAAACTGCTCAGCGATTGGACTGGTCGTTGCATTAGCCCCGTTACAAGAGAAGTTCGGCGTAGAGTCATTGTTCGTAACTACGATGCAAGCGGTGAGTGGTGCGGGATATCCGGGCGTGGCTTCGTTGGACATTCTTGGCAATGTGATTCCCTACATCGCCAAGGAAGAAGAGAAGATGGAAGAGGAGACGAAGAAGCTCCTCGGTAAGTTGAACAGCCACGCGGTACAGGCGGCCGACTTCCCCATGACTGCGCACTGCAATCGAGTCGCTGTCGAAGACGGGCATACTGAGTCGGTTTCTGTAAAGCTGAAGAAGAGAGTTTCAGCCGAGGGAATCATCGCTGCTTTCGAGGGTTTCCGCTCCAGCCCGCACGAACTGGGGTGTCCGCTGGCGCCGGAGAAGCCTCTGGTGTACGATGCCGCGCCTGACCGGCCGCAGCCGCGTTTCGACATCGACCGCGGCAAGGGCATGACGGTGAGTGTGGGCCGCTTGCGTCCATGTGGCGTGCTCGACTACAAGTTCACAGTGCTGTCGCACAACACCATACGCGGGGCAGCCGGAGCCGCGCTGCTGAATGCCGAGCTCCTGAAAGTTCAGGGCTACCTTTCGTGAACGCTGACGAGAGCTCAGCATCCCATGTCGCGATTAGCTCAGGGGCTAAGGCCCCAATGTTTTGTCCGCGTGTTGCGGCACCCTTGGGCTTCGCTCAGGGCAGGCTTCTGAAGTCGTGCCCTGATACAAAACGGCCGCAGACGAGAATTTTTCCGCAAGCTGTAAAGCCATGGCCTTTCAAGGCGGCGATGCCCACGAATGATGCCGGGGTATCGCCGTGATCGTGATGAAATTCGGCGGCACCTCGGTAGAGGACGCCACTGCTATTGATCGCATCGCCGGAATCGTCAAAGCCCGTCTCAGTAAGCGTCCGCTGGTCGTGGTCAGCGCGATGTCGAAGGTGACCGATGGCCTGCTCGCTATGGCTGTGGCGGCGGGCAAGGGTGATGGCGACAAGGCTGTCGAGCTGTGTCACCAGGTCCGCGAACGGCACTTCACCACCGCAGGCGAATTGCTGCATACCGGGCTGTTCACGGAGGTGCACAGTAAGCTGCAAGCCGAATTCGAATCTCTGGAGCACCTGTTGCGCGGTATCGCTGCTGTCGGCGAGTTGACGCCACGCACTTCCGACTACGTGGTATCGTTCGGCGAACGGCTGTCGAGTATCGTGATTACGGCAGCCTTCACTGCGCGTGATATTCCGGCGGTGTTGCTGGATGCTCGCAAGGTCATCATTACCGATGCGCAGCATGGCAAGGCGATTCCCCAAGTGGAGGAAATCGAGAGCAAACTGGAGATACATGCCAAGCCGCTAATCGCCGAAGGCAGAGTACCAATCATGGGCGGCTTCATCGGCTCAACGTGCGATGGCATCACAACGACTATTGGGCGGGGCGGCTCCGACTTCTCTGCTGCGCTGGCGGGCGCGGGCCTCGATGCCGAGCGGATCGAGATCTGGACCGACGTGGACGGGATGAAGACGACTGATCCGCGCATTTGTCCGGATGCACATCGCATCAAGATCATCAGCTTCGATGAGGCCGCGGAGCTTGCGTACTTCGGAGCGAAAGTATTGCATCCGGCAACGGTGCTGCCTGCGGTGGAGAAGAACATTCCGGTGCTGGTGCTGAACTCGCGCAATCCTACGAATGAAGGCACGCGAATTGTTGCGCGAACACCGAAATCGAAGGCTCTATTTAAGGCGATCGCGGCCAAGCAGCGCATCACGATCATCGAAATCGTGGCCGCACGCATGTTGATGACGCACGGCTTCCTGGCCAAAGTTTTCGAGATTTTTGACCGCCACAAATGCGCCATCGACATTGTGTCCACCTCCGAGGTCAGCATCTCGGTGACAGTGGATTCGAATGAGGCGATTCCTGCGATTACCGCCGACCTGGAGAAGCTGGCTTATGTGAAGTTCTCCGGACGTCAGGCGATCATCTGCCTGGTGGGCGAGAGCATACGCGAGAGACCGGGGGTTGCAGCGCAGGTGTTCGATGCCATGAAAGAGATTAATGTGCGCATGATTTCCCAGGGCGCGTCGGAGATCAACATGTCGTTCGTGATTGAAGAAAGTGACGTACCGGCGGCCATCAAGAGATTGCACGCCCGCTTCTTCAACGATCTCGATCCTGAGGTATTCGACTGATGTTGCAATCGCTTCACCTCGTTCTGCTAGGGGCCGGCAAGACCGGCTCGCTGGTGGCAGAAGTGGCGCGAGAACGGGGGCACAGGACGACGGTGCTGACCGAGGTGGAGAATCCGAACAGCGCGTGGCTCACGCCGGCAAGCTTGGCGGATGTTGATGCGGTGGTAGATTTCACCACCCCTGACGCCGTTCTGGCCAACATTGCCAAATGCGTCGCTGCTCGCACCCCGATGGTCGTTGGCACGACTGGGTGGCACGACGAACTCGCTCGCGTCAAGCAGGAGGTCGAGCAGGCCGGCAGCGCGCTGGTTTTCGGCGCGAACTTCTCCTACGGCGTGAACCTCTTCTTTAATATTGTAAGGGCAGCAGTCCCAGCCCTGCAGCACGGATACAGCGGGCACATTACTGAGCGGCATCACCTTCAGAAAAAAGATGCGCCGTCGGGAACAGCGATGGCGTTACAGCGGGTGGTGCAACACGCCAGCGGCCTTTCTTTGGGGATTTCGTCGGAGCGCGAGGGTGACGTGATGGGGGTACATACTCTGGATTTGTTGTCTGGCGGGGATCGCATCTCCCTCATGCACGAGGTGAAATCGCGCCGGGCCTTCGCCGAAGGCGCGGTATTGGCCGCCGAGTGGATCGTAGGCAAGACCGGCTTCTACGACTTCAAAGATATTTTCAACGAGCTGTGATTTTGCACAGGCGCTACGCCATACAATTTTGGTCGAGAGCTAATTAGGGCCGCGAAGGTGCGAGTAGCCTGAGAAGTATGTATGACCCTGGCGGGCTAAAGCCGCTCGGGGAGGACATAAGTAAGGGCTTAGACGCTGGCCTGGAGGCCAGCTCTACCAAAAACGGCTTTCGAGGTAGGAAGCTACGTAACATGACACTGCGTGGATGCGGCACTGCACTGGTCACCCCCTTTCGGCAAGACGGCAGCATCGATGAACCGGCGTTGCGCAACCTAGTGCGCTGGCAAATCGATTCCGGCATCGATTTCCTGCTGCCCTGCGGCACTACGGGCGAAACACCAACGCTGACTCATGACGAGTGGCTGCGCATCATCGACATCACCACTGAGACCGCCGCGGGCCGCCTGCCGATTATGGCAGGCGCGACGTCGAACAACACGCAGGATGCGGTAGCGAAAACTCGCGAAGCTTCGTCACGCACCGGGGTGGACTATGTCTTGTCGGCAACGCCTTACTACAACAAGCCGACCCAGGAAGGGATTTACCGGCATTTCCGCGAAGTCGCCGAGGCCTCGCACAAACCGGTTATGTTATACAACATTGCCGGTCGCACGGGCACGAACATCGAGACGCCAACGTTGCGGCGGCTGGCGGAGGTCCCCAACATCGTCGCCGTTAAAGAAGCCAGTGGAAATATCGGGCAGATCGCAGAAGTATGCGGAACACTGCCGGAAGATTTCCTAGTGTTCTCGGGCGACGATGCGATCACGCTTGCAGTCATTGGACTCGGTGGAGTGGGCATTGTTTCAGTCGCCTCAAATGCGATTCCGGCGGAGATGACGCGCATGACCCAAGCCGCCCTCACCGGCAAGTGGGACTTGGCACGCATGATCTTCCGCAAATATCTGCCGCTGATGCAAGCCAACTTCATCGAGTCGAACCCGATTCCCGTGAAGGCAGTGCTCTCGATGATGGGCCGAATGGAAGAAGTGTATCGACTGCCGATGTGCCCCATGCGTCCTGAAAACCGCGCCAAATTGGAAAAGGTCGTGACCGAGGTTGGGTTGCTGCAGCCGCATTCGGTCACGGTGCAGTAGGGTCTCCTTGGCCATTGCTTGCGGCATTAATAACATCCGCAACAGCTTCACCACGAAGGCACTGAGGGCACGGAGAAAAAGACTTAAAGAAACTCCGTGATCTCCGTGTCTCCCTAGTGAATGTTTTGACGGGGCATCAATTCTGCCTACACCATTTATACTGCCCGCAAGATGCACCATCTTCAGAACGATATCGAGCGGCACTACGCTGCTGGGCCGGCTGCTTCCTCTGATCCCTCAGCACGTGCTGTCTTCGAACAGTTTCGCGATGCGCTGACCGCAGGCGAGATCCGCGCCGCCGAAGCGATCGACGGCGTTTGGCAGACCAATGCCTGGGTGAAGAGGGGGATCCTGCTCGGCTTCCGCATTGGCGCGCTGGTTGAGAGTGGCTCGCCGGACACGCTCAGTTTCGTAGACAAAGATACCTACCCTGTCAGACACTTTTCCTCTGCCGAGAGAATTCGTATCGTTCCCGGAGGCTCCTCCGTCCGCGTCGGAGCCTATGTCGCACCCTCTGTCGTCTGCATGCCTCCGATGTACATCAATGTCGGGGCGTACGTAGATGAGGGCGTGATGGTGGATTCGCACGCTCTCGTTGGCTCTTGCGCGCAAATTGGCAAGCGCGTCCACATCAGCGCCGCCGCGCAGATCGGTGGAGTACTTGAGCCTATTAACGCCTCGCCCGTGATCGTCGAAGACGACGTGCTGGTAGGCGGAAATTGCGGTGTTTACGAAGGCACGCAGGTGGGCGCGCGCGCCGTGCTCGGAGCAGGCGTGATTCTCACGCGCTCTACACCTCTTTTCGATCTGCCTAAGGGCATGATTCACCGTTCCAGCGAAACCGAGCCGCTGCGCGTGCCTGCGGGAGCAGTTGTTGTGCCCGGCTCACGCGCTATTACGAAAGGCAAAGCGGGCGAGTGGGGGCTCTCGCTCTACACACCGGTGATTGTGAAGTATCGGGATGAGCGGACGGATCGCGGCGTGCAATTCGAGGACATTCTTCGTTAAGCCATGGCAGCGGGCGAACATCGCGAGCACGTTTTTTTGGTCATCGCTGCGATAGCTACCGCAGCCACCGGCTTGATCTGGTTGCAACACGGTCCGGCGACGCTGCTTCTGCTGATGCGATGGTTGATCCTGTTTACGCTGGTTGCGTACGCGAGTTTTCGGCGCTCTCTCACCGCCTGGATCTTCGTCGCCATGCTCGTGGGTGCGGAGGTCGGTCACGACTTGCCGTCTGTCGCCACGCATCTGCACATGCTGGCGATGATTTTCCTGCGCCTGATCAAGGCCATCATTGCGCCGCTGCTCTTTGCCACGCTGGTGGTCGGCATCGCCAGTCATTCCAACCTGCGGCAAGTCGGACGGCTCGGCCTCCGCTCCATCATCTACTTCGAGATCGTCACAACGGCTGCCATCTTCCTCGGCCTAGGCGCCATCAATCTCACCAAAGCGGGTGTCGGAGTGCACTTGTCCGCCGCGCCGCAAGCCGAGAGCGTACCCGTTGCCAAGCTGAGCGCGGAAGAATTGATCTTGCATATCTTCCCGGAAAACATAGCCAAATCGGTAGCAGACAACGCAGTGCTCCAGGTCGTTGTCTTCAGCCTGATCTTCGCCATCGCGCTGGCGATGATTACTGAGACCAAGCGGCGTCCGATGCTGGCATTCTGCGAGAGCCTGGCCGAGACGATGTTCAAGTTCACCAACATCGTCATGCTGTTTGCTCCCATTGGCGTGGGCGCCGCTGTGGCTTATACAGTGGCAAGCACTGGGTTCGCGGTCTTCGGCAGCCTGCTCAAGCTGCTCCTCACCTACTACGCCACCATTGTCGTTTTTGTTGTTGGAGTTCTTCTCCCCATTGCGCGCCTGTTCGGTGTCCCGATGCGGGGCTTCAGCCGCGCCGTTGCCGAGCCGGTGACCATCGCGTTCGCCACGACCAGTTCCGAAGCTGCGCTGCCCCGCGCCATGGAAGAGATGGAAGCGTTCGGCGTCCCGCGCCAGATTGTCGCGTTCGTTATTCCCACGGGATACAGCTTCAACATGGACGGAGGCTGCCTGTACCTTTCCGTAGCAGCGATTTTTGTTGCTCAGGTAGCGGGCATTCACCTGTCATTCGGCCAGCAGTTGATGATTATGCTGACACTGATGCTCACCAGCAAAGGAATTGCCGGCGTCTCGCGTGGCTCGTTTGTGGTGTTGATGGCGACCGCCGCATCGCTCGGCCTGCCCAGCGCGCCGCTATTTCTTCTTCTTGGCGTTGACCCGCTGCTCGATATGGGACGCACCGCGGTGAATGTGCTGGGCAACTGCCTTGCGAGCGTGATTATGGCGAAGTGGGAAGGCGAGTATGCGGCAGAACAGCCGTCGCCCTCGGTGGAAGAAGCAGTAAATCAGTAAACTTCTTACCCCAGGGATCTAAGACCACGATATATTTTCAACTTGTGCCGGCACGACTTAGATCGTGCCCTGACTCTTTGTCATCGCTGAAAGCGAGGCTACTAAGCCGTGGCTGCAAAGTCGCCACCTCAGAGTGCCGTTAAGAACTCCACAGACTCCCTGCCTCCGAGGTGAATTTGTTAGGCACTGGGTTGCGGCAAGGCTATGACACGCGCGTCTTCGCGCCGCTGGCGCACTTCAAGGTGCCGCTTTCGGAAGTGCTGCACCGCGCGCTCTCCCCACACGCGCATGAAGTAGTAATTCAACCCAGCGCCGATTACCGAACTAACAATCGGAATCAGGCGTACCGTCCACTTCTCGACAATCTCTTTGCTGGCGCCGGCAGCGATGGTTTGAATCACACGCGGAACAAACTTCGCAATGAGACGCCTTTCCACCAGATCGCGGCTGATGTCCACGCCCGCCGCGCTGGCCGCGGCCACCCACAGCTCCGCCTCTTCCTGCTCGGTGTTGTAGGGGAATCCATAAATCAGGCTGAGCTTCTGAATCATGCGAATCGTTAGAGCGGCGAGAATTCCCAGGTCGGGAATGATGGTCAGCAGCCCGCCCATGCCCAAGCCCGCGCCTTCCGCTGCGGCAATCTTCATGCTCGCGCGAATTGTGTCTTCTGCGATGTAGTCGAGATGAGCGAGGTCAACCGAATACACACCTTCATAGGTTAGCGTCGGCAGCTCGTAGGCAATGCGAAGATGCTGGAGATACGCCGCGGGATCGACTTTGATTGTCTCGTACGCCTTGAGAAAAGCGTTGCGGATCGCTCTCTCGAGCACGAGGCGCGGTAACGACTTGCCTGAATTCTCCGGAGACATGCTGCTACCAGTATAGGCAATTCTCTTCTGCATCATCGCAACCTCACAGAGCCCCCGCGCTGTGCTGTGCTAGCATCGGTAACTACAAATGCCGTCGGGGAAGTTACAAGTCGTACCGTTGGGCGGACTGGGCGAATTCGGCATGAACTGCACGGCCATCCGCTGGGGCGATGACATCATCGTCATCGACGCCGGCCTCATGTTCCCCGAAGCCGAGCTGCTCGGTGTCGACATCGTTGTTCCCGATATCACCTACCTAACAGAGAATCGTGAGCACGTTCGCGCCATCGTCCTAACGCATGGCCACGAAGACCACATCGGCGCGCTACCGTGGATTCTCTCGGAGTTAAACATTCCGGTTTATGGCACCGAGTTCACCTTGGCCTACGTGGAAGATAAGCTCGAAGAGCATGGATTACTCGATGACGTCGAACTCAATGAGATCGAAGCTGGCGGGTCATTCAAAGTCGGCCCATTCACCATCAGTCCTATCCAGGTCACGCATAGCCTTGTGGATTGCGTGGCGCTCGCGATTCACACGCCGCTCGGCGTGATCGTTCACACCGGCGATTTCAAGGTCGATCCCACGCCTACCGACAATAAACTCTTTGACCTGCATGCTTTTGCCGAGTACGGCAAGCAGGGCGTTCTGGCGCTGTTCCAGGACTCCACCAATGTCGAGCGCCGCGGCTACACGCCGAGCGAGCGTGCGGTGCGTGCGCGATTCGAAGAAATTTTCAGTTCAGCCAAACGGCGGTTATTCATCTCCTGCTTTTCTTCTTCGATTCACCGTATCAAGCTGGCCATCGACGCGGCCTTCGAACATGGGCGCAAAGTCTCGCTGGTCGGCCGCTCCATGCTGGAATCCACAGAGATCGCACAGGATCTCGGCTATATCGACGCTCCCGATGGGCTGATCATTCACCCGTCACAGGCCCGCGATCTGCCGCCGGAAAAAGTCTGCATGCTGATTAGCGGCACCCAAGGCGAGCCCATGTCGGCGCTCTCGCGCGCTGCGGTGGACAATCACAAGCACGCGCGCATCCAGCCCGGCGACACCGTCGTGCTCTCGTCGCGCATCATTCCCGGCAACGAAAAAGCAATCTACCGCGTTATCGATCACCTGTTCCGCCGCAATGCGCACGTTATCTACGATGACGGCTCTTCCCCACCGGTTCACGTCAGCGGACACGCCAGCCAGGAAGAGCTCAAGCTCATCATCAACCTTGTCAAGCCACGGTACTTTATTCCCATTCACGGCGAATACCGGCAGCTCAAACTGCATGCCGAACTCGCCAGCTCCATGCACGGCTCGGTTGGCCAGGTGCTGATGATCGAAAGCGGTGACATCCTCGAGTTCGACGAGCTCGGCGCACGCAAGTCCGGACGCGTCGCGGTTGGCCGGGTATGTATCGACTCCAACTCCATGGGCGATGTGGTCGAAGACCTGGTGATTCGCGACCGGCGCCACCTCAGCGAAGACGGTATCGTGCTGCCTATCATTGCCATCAACAAGCTCACAGGCAAAGTCGAGACCTCGCCGGAAATCGTTATGCGCGGCTTCTCCCCAAGCGGAGCCGAAGACGGCTTCTCTGATCAGGCCCGTCTTGTCGTTATGGGCACCCTCGAAGGTTCCAGCGACGAGGAGCGCGGCGACTACGGCGTCATCAAAGAAAAGATTCGCCAGGACCTGAAGCGCTACATCGTCAAGCACACATCCCGTCGGCCACTCATCATGCCGGTCATCCTTGAAGTCTAGACATGATCACACTCGATCAGATCAAACAGGCGCAGGCGCGGCTGCATGGGATCGCGTCCCATACTCCGCTGATGCGCTACTATCCGCCCGCAAGCAAGAATGTCGCCGCTGCTCTCGGCGGGTTCTACCTCAAGCCTGAGAGCCTTCAGCCCATCGGCTCGTTCAAGCTTCGAGGCGCCTATAACAAAATCGCGTCCCTCACCGACCAAGAGCGCAAGCGCGGGGTCATTTCCTACTCGAGCGGCAATCACGCCCAAGGAGTGGCTTACGCCGCCCACGCACTAGGTGCCAAGGCCGTCATCGTCATGCCACGCACTGCGCCGAAAGTAAAAATTGACAGCACGGCTGCTCTCGGCGCGGAAATCGTCTTCGTCGGACCGGCGAGCGCCGAACGCATGCACAAGGCCGAAGAGCTGTCACGACAGCACGGCTATTCCATCGTGCCTCCTTACGACGATGAGTTCATCATCGCCGGTCAGGGCACGGCCGGTTTAGAGATCCTTGAGGACTGCGCTGATGTCGACCTTGTTCTAGCGCCTGTTGGCGGTGGCGGACTTATCAGTGGCATCGCCGGTGCGATCAAGCTCAGCGGATCGCACGCCAAGGTCATCGGCGTGGAGCCGGAGCTGGCTAACGATGCGCAACAGAGTTTCCGTTCCGGCAAGATCGTTCAGCTCCCTGCCGAACGCGTCTCCAGTACCCTGGCCGACGGCCTTCGCACGCAATCCATCGGTCAAAGTAACTTCGAGCACATCCACGCGTTTGTGGATGACATCATTACGGTCACCGAAGACGAAATCCGCGAGGCCGTGCGCCGCATGGTGAAGGATGCTCGGATCGTGGCCGAACCGAGCGGCGCGGTGACGTTCTCGGCGGTGCTCTTTCACTTGGACGAGTTACCAGCCGCGCAGAAAACCGTCGCTGTAGTCAGCGGCGGGAATATCGAGCCGCAGTTGCTGGCGCAAATCATCACGGAGGACACGGTTCCGGCGCGCTAACGAGCCTTCGCCCGGGAGAGACAGAGCACACGGAGAAGGTCAGATCCGCATTTTTCTGTGTTCTCAGGTGCTGAACTACTCCCTGGCCCATTTCACCGTTGGAGCGCTAATGCGATAGCTTTATCCTATGCGGTATTTGAATCGATCTTTTGCCGTCCCCGTTCTCATTGCAACTCTGCCCATCGCGGTCCTCGCCACCATTGAGCACGGAGTCATCATCCGCGAAGCGCAAATCTACGTCGCCCCCGATGGTTCCGCCGCCAAGCTCTCGAAGGTAGGCCGCGGCCGCGATGTCGCGGTGATCGAAAAATCTAACGGTTGGACCAACGTCGTGGCCACCGTCGCAACCGATCCCGATGCAGAATCCGACAAAAAGGTGACCGGATGGGTCGTCGATCAAGGAATCATCCTGCCTTCGACTCCCGACGGCGACAAGATCATCTTTGGCGAGGCAGTCGACTCGGAAGCCGAAGCCAGCCGCCGCAGTGGCCGCAAGGGCGCAGCTCAAGATGCGATGCGCTTGTATGCCGCCGTCGCCGAGAACTTCCCGTCCTCGCCGCTGGCCGGCGAATCTGCCTATCGTTCCGCCGATATTCGCTGGCAAATCGAAGTCATCGACGCCTCAACCCGCCCGTCCGCCAAGCAGAGCGACCCGTCGCTGAAATACCAGATCGACGAACAGTACATGAAGCGTGTTATCAAAAAGTATCCTGGCACCAAATGGGCAGACCTGGCGGCCTATCGCCTGCTCGACAATAAGACTTGCGGCGATTGGGCGGCGGAAGTGAAGTGTCCCGAACTCGAAGCTGCGCTCTACATGAAATATGTCGACGACCATCCTCAGTCACCCAAGGCGCCAGAGGCACTGTATAAGGCTGCCTGGCGGTACTCGGCGCTAATCGTTTTGTACAAGTCGAACAACGACGCCAAGCGCGCCGCGGATTCCACCGCTCGAGCGACTGCCACAGCCAAGCGCATCGTGACCCAGTTCCCCGACAATACGGACTGGTCCACACGCGCCGAGCGCCTGCTTTACATGGTTCAGAACAATATTTCGACATACGGTAATGCCACCGACTAGAGCACTTTCAGAGTTGTTGCATCGCGGTTGGGTGGAGCACGCTTTCAAGCCGGCAAAGGAAGCCCGCGTCAGAAAAGCGGCTTCAGCCGCTGAGGTAAGCTATTTACGAATTTACCGCAGCGGCTAAAGCCGGGGGCTCTCGCAAAGGGTTAGCTGCACGCTGGAAGGCGCGCTCTACCCTCACTCAAGCAACTCTGAAATGACCTAAATTCAGCGCTATTCGGAGGACAATTGCACGATTATCTGCTGGCCGTTCTGCTGGGAGTCATCGAAGGACTGACCGAATTTCTTCCTGTAAGCTCAACCGCACACTTGCGCATTTCCCAGTCGTTGCTAGGCATCGACCTGGCCAATGGCTACTGGAAGATGTTCAGCATTGTGATCCAGTTAGGAGCAATTCTCTGCCTTCCGCTCTACTTTTGGAGCCGCATCACGGAGTTCGTAAGCGACTTCCCTCGCGGGAAGCGCGGGGACCGCACCGTACTGACGCATCCATTAAGCCTGACACTGATCGCGTTTGTAGTGACGGCGGGCCCCTCCTATCTCTTGACGAAAGTCATTGGCAAGAACTTGGAGAACTTGTACGTCATTGCCACCGCCCTGATTGTCGGCGGGGTGATCATGTGGCTGGTAGACGCCATCTACGAACGCTCCAATCATCAGGCCTTCGCACACCCAAAGCTCACAACTGACATGGAAGAAATGTCTCTTGGCCAGGCGGTATGGGTTGGATTGTGCCAAATACTCTCGGGCCTTTTTCCGGGTACTTCACGTTCCATGGCGACGATCACTGGAGGCGAACTGGCGGGGATGGATCGCCCCACCGCCTTGGAATTCTCGTTCTTCGTATCGCTGCCCGTTATGCTGACCGCATCCCTCTATACCCTCTTCAAGTCGCTGCACCACCACGACGCGACTAGCGAGATCGGCAATCTGCCGACCGACGCACACCACGTCGTCACACTGGTAATTGGCTTCGTTGTATCATTCATCGTCGCCTATGCCGTCGTCGCCTGGTTCATGAACTGGGTCCGCACCCGCGGCTTCACGGTCTTTGCGGTCTACCGGCTTTTGCTGGGCGCGTTCGTCCTCTGGTATGCGGGGCACGCGATCGCCGGATGATGTCACCAGTCTCGGGCTTAGCATCTACTAATGTATATGCCGAGAAGGGGTGGGAAGGGAGGCCTGTCTCTCAATGCGGCCCACAGCGAAAGTTTCGTGTGTTCCCAAACTGAAGACCGAGAACTGGACTGTGGCATAGGCGAATGTTTACGGGGGATGCTAAGTCGACAATATCAGCTATCCAATTCCCTGCCGATACTCCTCTCGCATTTGCCATAATCGTTTAGGCTCTGGCGTACTTCGGGCAAGCCGCGGTTTCGCGCGTTTCTGTCCTCCACGCGTAGGTGGAGGTGTCTGCCTGCGCTGGATGGAGCAGGTGCATGTGTCCTCAGAAACGGCGTAAGACCGCACGGCACTCCAACGCCAAAATGATAGCGATTGCGCGCCTTTTCACTCCCACGGCCAACCGCCGGCTCAATGAGCTGATCGGCTTCTTGGTGTTGATTTCAGCGGCCTTCCTTTCCCTCGCACTCATCTCCTACTCGCCCACCGATCCTTCGCTGAACAGCGCAGCCTCGCCGCTGGCAACCCGCGCCACGCACAACTGGATAGGCATCTTCGGCGCCATTACCAGCGATCTCACGCTGCAACTGCTTGGGGTGTCGGCCTTCCTTGTTCCGATGTTTCTGGTTTTGTACGCAGCGCGCTGGTTTCGCTCGCGCCCCATCCAATCGCCCTACGCGAAGACCTTCGGAGTGCTGGCGTTGCTGCTTTCGGCCGCCGGCTTCGTGGGTTTGCTGCCGTGGGAATTCCGCTGGAAAGGCGCCATCCCGGCTGAAGGATTGCTTGGTCGAATCGTCGCTGATGCAATGATTCACTACCTCAATGTAATCGGAGCGTATCTCTTCTGCATCGCAATGATTGCAGTGGGTCTTTACCTGTCGACGGCATTCTCCTTCGGAGCGCTGCGAGTCTGGTCGCAAACGCGCTTTGCCTTTGCTTATGCCGCCACGGATCGCTTTGCCGACTGGCGCGCCGAGCGTGAGCGCAAGAAAGCCGCTAAGGAACTGGAGAAGAAGCGCGCTGCCACAAATGCAAATCCCGTGGTGACAGCACAACTTGTGCCGCGCCGGCCGCAGAATCAGGTGGAAGCTGCGGCCAATACCTCGGCTGCACGTGTTCCCGCTCCTGTGCCCGATTCGACGACGAGGCCGCGTAGCGGCATCGAGCGCACGTTCGAGGCCGAGTTCGAGAACAGGACCGGCGCAGCGCCCGTCTCCACGCCCCAGGCAAAGCCGATTACCGAGAGTGAGCCTGCGGCGGCGGGTGTCGAAGCGGGGCCCATCGCTGTCACCTCGCGTGCCGACGACCATCGTTTCGGCAAAACCACCATGCCTAAGCTAGCAGGCAGCTATAAGCTACCGTCAACTGCACTTTTGCGCCGTCCCGACGAGCACGGTGCCGTCAACGAAGATGATCTCAAAGTTACCGCGCAGGTTCTCCAAGAGAAGTACGGAGAATTTGATGTGCGCGGGCAGGTCACGCAGATTAACCCGGGACCGGTAGTGACCACTTTCGAATTCAAACCCGAAGCTGGCATCAAGTACAGCCGGATCACAGGGTTATCCGACGACTTGTGCCTGGCACTGCGCGCCGAAAGCATTCTGATCGAGCGCATGCCCGGCAAATCCACCGTGGGAATCCAAGTGCCGAACCATGAGCGCGAAACCATCTGGTTACGCGAAGTGGTTGAATCGCAAGAGTTTTTGGGAGGCAAGTCAAAGCTGACATTGGCCCTCGGTAAGGACATTAATGGCCGGATCGTCACCGCCGACCTGAACAGCATGCCGCACTTGCTGATCGCCGGATCAACCGGATCGGGCAAAAGCGTCGCAATTAACGCATTCATTATGTCGCTGCTTTACAAGGCGACTCCAGAGGAAGTGCGGCTCATTCTTGTCGATCCCAAGCGACTGGAACTCGGGAATTATGAAGGAGTTCCGCACCTACACACCCCGATCATCACGGAGCCGAAGCTGGCTTCGAATGCCCTGCGCAATGCCGTGCGGGAGATGGAGCGGCGGCTCAAGATCTTGGCGGAGAAGGGTGTACGGAACATCGATCAGTACAACAAGCTGTTCGATGGATCGGCGGCAAGTCTCTTTGATGAGGACAGTGACCCTAGGGCATTGCCCTACATTGTGATCATCATCGACGAGTTAGCCGACCTGATGATGCTGGACGGGCAGAATGTTGAGGCATCGATCACCCGCTTGGCGCAGATGGCGCGGGCCGTCGGAATCCATTTGATCCTAGCGACGCAGCGGCCATCGGTGGATGTCATTACCGGACTGATCAAGGCTAACTTCCCTGCTCGGATGAGTTTCCGGGTAGCCACCAAGATCGATTCGCGCACCATTCTGGACGCCAATGGCGCCGAAGCGCTGCTGGGCCGCGGTGACATGCTCTACTTGCCGAACGGGTCGGCGCGGGTGCATCGAGTTCATGCGCCGTTTGTTACGGAAAAGGAGATCGCCTCGGTCGTGGAGTTCTGGAAGGCGCAAGGAGCGGCGCAGTATCAGGAGAATTTCCTGCAAGCTCCCAAGGAAGATGGAGACAGCTCCGGTGGGTCGACTGATGGCGCGGTCGGTGAGGATGACAACGATGAGCTCTTCCAGGATGCGGTGCGAATCGTGCTGGAGTACGGCAAGGCTTCTACCTCCCTGTTGCAGCGTAGGCTGCGCATTGGATATGGCCGCGCCGCTCACCTGATCGACTTAATGGAGCGGGATGGGATTGTTGGAGCGGCGGATGGTCCGAAACCCCGTGAAGTGCTCAAGCGACCCGATTGGCTGAGCGAAGTGGAAGACGCGATACCGTAGCAATCGTAGGTTCAGTGGGTAGTGTGGATTGAAGGGGCGAATCCCGCATCTGTAACATTGGGCAAATGTGGCCGCCCATGACTACTTAGTAGGCGGTGATCTCTCCGGTGACTTCGACCTCTACACGAATACCTTCCAGCTGTGAGGGGACGGCGCGAAGGGCTTCCCGGGTTGTACTTGCGAAGGAAGACCTTAATCACGATTTCCCTTCAACCGCTGTTGGACAAGCCGACTCCGTGCCCCACTACTTCCGGAGCTGCATCAGGATATTGTCGTAAGCCACGCTTCACCTGGATGGCAAGCCTGGATGCGAGGATCCTGAAATTCTTCGTCCGGTGTTATTTGTTGTTGGGATGGGCACCCGAATATTGGGGGCTGATTCTCGGCCTAGAAGGTGAAGGCGACGCCGCCGCGCACACTGCGGGCGGACTGCACCAGGTAAACGGTGTTGCCGTCGGGGCTGATCACCGGGACGTAGCCTTGCGCCAGGAGATTGCGCAGATCGACGATGGCTTCCATACGGCCGGGCATGAAGTGCAGCCGCGGGAAAGGCTGGCGCACGAAGAAGTTGAAGTAGGGATCGGTCTGGCCGGCGGAAGCATTAAACATATCCACGGGAGTTAGCCCAGGTGCGTTGATCCAGCGATAGGAGATGATCCATTCCGTGTTCCAGCGTGGAATAGTACCGACCAGCTTGACGGCCGCGGAGTGCCGCCACGTCTGATGCATGTCGCTGCGCAGGGCGTCCCAGCCGATTCCCGGGTGTTCCAGACTCAACACACCGCCGTAGGCATAGTCGATAGTACCCGTAATTTCGTTCGTCAACTTTCGCTGGGCCACGAAGCGCACACCCTGTGTGTCCAGAGCATTGCCGTTATAGCTGAAGGTGCCCGAGTAAACGTCGGGCAGGAAATCGCCGGTGTCGACGTTGATTTCGCCGACGCCCAGCAAAGCAGGATTTTTGATGCGGTCGCGGAAATAGGCAATCTGTACGCGATTGTCACCGAAGCGCTGCGACAGCGAGATCTCGTGGTGACGGGCGTTCTCGAGCAGCGGTGTAGCGTTGAGCAAGGTCATCCGGGGACCGGGATCGTTCAGCTCTGCCGCTGAAACATTCGCCGAACCATCGAAGGATTTGGTGGCGGTGCGCGTAGTGGGCTCGGTGGTCGAATACCGGTACTCGATGATGGTCGAGTCGCCAATATGCCAATCGGCGATACCGTAAGGGCGGAAAGCATTCGCTCGACCCATGAACTGGATGGTTTCCAGCTCACCTCCGTACTGCAACTCGAGAAAGTCGCCGACGCTCATCGTATTCGCGGTAGTGAGCGCGAACGATTGCAGCGAGCCGTGATGGATCAGCAGGTCAGGCCCGGAAAATCGGCGGACCGTGAAGCCTAACTCATGAGGTGCGCCGGTGGCTCCGCCGCCGAGGAAGGTTGCGCGCAAGTAGCCATCCGGAGTACCGGTACCGTAACCCAAACTGCCGTCAAATCCCACAACTCCGAAGGTACCCACTGATTGCTCGATAGCGAATGTGGTACCGACGTCCGATGAACTGCCGTAGCCCTCATTGGTTCCACCCGCCATGAATGCCAGCGAGCCCTTCAGTCCGTGGTCGGACTGCGAAGCCTCGACGACCACGGGAACGCCATCGTCAAAACGTAGGATGGGGCGATTGGCGGTGGAACGAAGGGTCCATTTCCAACTATCGTCGTCATCGTTCCCGCGCTTGCGGGCGGGCATAACGCGGGCCGCTTCGAACAGCGTATTCAGGGTGATGTTGACGACCTTGGCCGCGCCGGACGCCAAGGAAACGTCCTCACGCACGGTGGGGAGGAATGAGGGAGCGGTTACACGAATATCGTAGTTGCCGGGAATCAGTCCGTAGACTGTGAAGTGTCCAACCGCGTCAGTGTAGGCCACGATGCGTTGCCCGGTTCCGACGGCAAGCATTTCCACGGTCGCGCCCATCTGGGCGATGCCGGAGGAGTCCGTGACTGAGCCAGAGATCGAGCCGGGGTCAACTCCTGCCACCGCGCTCAGGCACAGGGCAATTACCACGCACCACCATCCCAGTATTCGGGTCATCACCACTCCCCTAAACCGAGGATTCCCGGGATCACGCGCAAACGGCCGTTGGAGAAAGGGCCGTTCGCAAATTGACGTCTCCTACTCAACCTACTCCACCGCAAACCGCACCGAAGGGGCGATCTGCTGCTTGGAAACGTTGTCGTCAACCTTCACGGTCAACTTGTAAACGCCGGGCTGGAAACTGGTGAGCGCCAGACCTTTTTCGAGGGTCATCTGGTCGCCCAAGTTGCCCATGGTGTCGGTCGTCTCCGACGCGTGCAGCACCGGCTGATTGGTGGCGACATTTACGATCTCGTACTCGACCTTCGCCGACGGCTTCTTGGTCTTGTCGTCTGCCTGAAGATTATAAACCTGCATCCAGAGATTCAACCGTTGATCTCGTTTGAAAGTTGCGGGCTGACCGCCGGACGGCTCTAGGTGCGGATAGGCAAACTTAGTCTGGCCGATCACGAAGTTGCCTGAGCCAACGTTCTTGGCGGGCACCTTCTCCATGTGGTCGGCGAGGATCAGGGTGGAAGATGCCAGCTTGTCCTCGTTGAAATCGGGCACCATTACCCCGTGGCTCCAGGTACCAACTCGATCACCGTTGACGTCCTTGACTACGACATCGAACCGGTAGCGGCCGGGACGCAACGGCAATGCCTTCCAGTAGAGCTTCGACTGGGCCTGCGTCTTTTCCAGCAACTCGGTGGGCACATCGACCTGAACCGTATCTTCGAAGGTCTGCGCGATCTTACCGGTCAGGCCTGTGACGCGACCAAAGATATTCACGGTGCCACGCTGCACGCCGTCTTTGTTGACGAAGGTAATGTCCTTGTTCTTGACCTGAATGGTGACCGGAACGAGAACCGTGTCGCTGGTGACCTTTACGAAATCGGTACGGATATCGAAAGGCATCAGGTTGACGTTGATCTTGTGGCTAACGACTTCTTCCAAGTCCTTGAACTTGACCTTGGGAGCCTGATTCAACAAAGCCCACTGTTCGAGCTTGTCGAATTGTTTGGTGGTGTCCATGCCAGAGTTCGGACCCATGTTGCTGTTAGTGATGCCGGCGATTCGATCAGCCTTGCTCATCATGCCCATCTGTTCGTACATGGTGAGACCAGCGCCCGGAACGTGCAGCAGAGCGTCTTTCTCATTGGGATCGATGGTCATGTGGTAGTCGCCGCACATGCAGGTGTCAACGAACTCGATCTGCACTTCCTGACCGTGCGAACCCAAGCCTTCGATGTAGCGGTAACGCCAGGTTTCAAACGGATAGGTTGAGGTTTCGCCGCCGCCTTCTTCGATCGGACGTTGGTATTCTCCACCGGAAGGATGCGAGTCGATTTCGTCAGGCGGACCGAAGACGATGTAGATGCGGCCGCGGTCGGTCATCCAGCCTGGCTTGCCGGCAGGGAAGTGCTCGTTAGAATACGCGATGCGGCGATAGTGCTCTTCCTTGTACTCGTTTTCCGGGGTGTCCGGCGTGGGATCGCGGCGCAACCAAAACTGTTCGATGAACTGATCGCGCTCTTCGTCGTTTGACAACTGCTTGAAGGCACTCAACTCTTCCGGCGTGATGATCCAGCGCACGTCTTCGTTGAGCCAGTGCTTGTAGGTGTGACCTAATTCTTGTTTCAGCGCCTTGGCATTGGCTTTCTTCTGCTTCTCGGACAGAGGGCGCTTCAATGGGTCGCTTTGATCGCCGTTCGATGCGGCCGGAGCATCGGTTGGTTTGGAAGCGCCCGGGGCATCGGCAGGTTTTGAACCGGCGGAGGCGTCGGTAGCTTTCGATGAACTTTCAGCAGCCGGTTTGGCTGCGTTCTGACTGCTTACATTCTGATCGACAACGGCAGGAGCGGCCTGAGTGGCAGCACCAGGAGCAGACGACTGCGCCAGGGCCGACGCAGCGAGGAAAAGCGTGAGAATCGACCAAAATAGCAGGCGGGAAACACTCAACTTCATGTAAGAGAACGGACTCCTGACGAAGCACTTTGGACTCTCAAATTGTATGTTGCGGAAGCGGTTAAAGCAACATTTCACAGCAACCCCCGAACAGACTGGGTTCCCCGGCCCAAACCTAGGGAATTCAACCCGCTTGCGGCAGGAAAGTCGCCTGAAGGGAGCAGTTTTCGAGTTTCCAGTTAAGAGTTAAGAGTAAGGACCCATCCTGGGCATGGACAACCCGGATTTGGCCATTCATGCCCGGCTCCACTATCCCAAAACTGCTACATATCCCAAAGGATGGAACATGTGGGCCACACCAACCACAATATCGATTTTCATGGGGCGAACTGCGGCTATAATGAAGGCATTCGGCAGTTTCCCCGAATCCCTTCCGCGAACGAGTCCAGAGCAGGTCGTCCGAACCG
>Ga0310913_10000116_pt1 | contig 31493 bp, 29 predicted proteins | sample GREbulkMGOX082_FD_203447 | JGI IMG/M metagenome (GOLD analysis project Ga0310913, IMG submission 203447) | Lab enrichment of tropical soil microbial communities from Luquillo Experimental Forest, Puerto Rico - GRE.bulkMG.OX082 | ecosystem: Environmental > Terrestrial > Soil > Tropical forest >...
CGTATTGGAAATGCTCGAGACGCAATTAGTTTGAAGTCGATGCGGCGTCGAGCCTGAACACCGCGCATCGACCCGCGAGGGCCTCGAATTCGTCGGCGGTTCCCTGTTGCACCAGGCCAGAGCGCTTATAGAAGCCGACGCCCCGCGGCACTTCTTTGGGAAATGCGCGCAGCACCGGGCGTGCTTCCTCTGCGGTCAGCTCGACGAAGGCGACCCGCTCGGATTTGCGGCCCCGAGTGACGGTTCCCGTGCCGGCGGCGCGGGCGTTGAGCACCCAATCTGCACGGGGATAACCGCCGACGACGTACAGGTTGTCATGAAGCGTGAAGGGGGTCGCCGGCGTGCTGCGCGGTTCACCCGACTTGCGACCCGGCACCGTGAGCACCCGCACCGGTCCGGTGACGATGCCCAGGTTTTGCATGGCCATGACGGCCTTGTTCATCGGTTTGAGCCAGGTTGGCGGCTTGGGATCAGACATCTCGTCCCCGGTCACTCGTTGAACGAATCGGTTTGAACACTCACACTCATTGATATCAACCCACCTGATATATGTCAAGGTCGCTGATATGCCGTCAATCGCGGTCGTGGTGGCAGACGGCCTCGAGTTTGAGCCCGAACGGGTCGTACCAAAACGTGGCGTAGTAGTGGCCGGGGTACTGCGGGAAGTGCTGAGGGTGGTGGATGACCGCGCCACCAATCCGCGTAACGTGGTCGTGCACGTTGTCCACCAAAGACCGGCGCCGCACGATGAACGCCAAGTGCTGCAGGCCGGTTCGTTCCGATGAGTACTCGCCCGGCTGAACTGCAGGATAGAAGAACAGGTAGGTGCCGGGCTTGTTCTCGACTGGCTTATAGGCGAATTCATCGGCGGCGTCAACGAACGGTTCGAATCCGACAAGGGGCATCAGCGCGTCGTAGTAGCGCTTCGCGGCGACGAGATCGGGCACATTGATGCCGAGGTGGCCTAGCATCGAATGGTCATCTTTACGCCGGGCCCCGGCCGTCGCCCGTGAGTTTCAGCAGAAGGCGCGTGCCACCCAGCGGACTGGCGTGCAAAGAGGCTGCGCCGCCGTGCAATTCGGCCTGCTGCGCGACAAGCGCCAGCCCCAACCCGGAGCCCGAGCGCGATGCCGTCGACCCGCGGGAGAAGCGTGCGAAGACCGCAGTGCGCTCCGCTTCCGGGATCCCGGTGCCGTTGTCGTCGATCGCGATTTCCACGCCTTCGCCGGAACTCGCTACGTTGAGCTGGATTTCGGTGGCACTGCCGTGCTTGACCGCATTGGCGATGGCGTTGTCGATCACCAACCGCAACCCCGTGGGCAAGCCCACCATCAACACCGTGGGCGATGGCACCAACGACACCTCCACGCCGGGGTAGATCCGCAGTGCGTCGTGCGCGGCGCGATCCAATAGCTCGGTGATGTCGAACGGGACAAAATCGTCGACGGTGGTCAGTTCGCCCTGCGCCAGCCTTTCGAGCGCCGTGAGTGTCGCTTCGATCCGCGTTTGGGTGCGTATGACGTCGCCCATCACCTCGTGGCGCTGCTCGGGGGCTAGTTCCAAGGTGGACAACACCTCAAGGTTGGTACGCATGGCTGTCAACGGGGTGCGCAGCTCGTGCGAAGCGACGGCGGCGAAGTCGCGGGCCGACTCAAGCGCCGCCTTCGTGCGCTGTTGCTCGTCGCCGATGCGGTCCAGCATTCCCTCGACCGCCTCGGCGATCTCCACGGCCTCACGGACGCCGCGAACCTGGACCTCGTCGGGACTCGACTGAGCATTGATGGCGCGGGCCTGCTGGGCCAGCAGCAGGAACGGATTGACCATGATCAGCGAGATCACCCAGCCGACGAGGATCGTGCCGCCGATGACGCTGCCACAGATCAACAACACCCGCAGGTGCAGTTCGTTGATCCGCTGTTGGGCTTCGGCCAACGGCGCCGCGAGCGCAATCGACGCCGGGCCCGCGGTGAAGGTGCGGACGCGGTATTGCACGCCGTTGATCGTGGTGTTCGCGTATCCATTCGGAAGCTTGGGCAGAACGATGTCGCCGGGTACGGACACTGTCACATCGCCGATGCGCGCGGTGCGCACCAGGTTTCCATCCGGCGTGGGCCGGTCGGGGTTGGTGAGCTGCGCGGTGTTGAGCAACGTGTTGATATCGCCGAGGCTGCTCACTGAATCCAGGCGGCGGTCGAGCTGGCTGTATTGATCGTTGGTAACGCCAACCCACACCCAGACGCCAAGGATGACAACCAGGGCGATCACCGATAGGGCGGCGACGATGACGATGGTGCGCAGTGACAGCACCCGCATCGGCAGGCGTAGATGCCGAGACATCCGAATATCGTGCTCCATTTGTTTTGCACGATCTTAGCCAGCCTGGCCCACCTCGGGATTTGGCCCGTGCGATCACAGGTCCGGTGCGCACGTATCAGCTGGCTCATTTGCCATTTCTCGAAGTGAGTGAGTACTCTCTCACCATGCTTACCGAGCCCATCCGCGGACGTGATCGGCTGCTGGCCGCGGCGCTGAGACTTTTTGCCGCCAAGGGGTATGCGGCGACGTCGGTCGCCGACATCCAGCGGGCGTCCGGCCTGGCGCCGGGCTCGGGCGCGCTCTACAAACACTTCGGCTCCAAACGGGAGCTGTTAGAGGCCGCGGTTGCGCACCGGATCGACAGCATCGTGGCCGCGCGCGAGCAGTACGACGCCGGCGAGCCGGGCAGCGTCGAGCAGGCGGTGCGCACCGCAGGGCAGCTGATCTGGAGCAACCTGAAGCAGAGCGAGGATTTGCTCAAGGTCATGCTGCGCGAACCCGACGAGCTCGGCGACCTCGACGACAAGACGTGGCAGGTCATCACCGACAACGCCTATCAGCGGTTCGCCGGCGAACTTGCCGCGTCCAATCGTTCCGGCCGCACGCGCATCCCCGATCCCGAGGCGGCCGCGGCCGTGGCGATCGGCTCGCTGTCCTATGCCGCAACGCTGCAGGCGCTGACGGGCCGCTTGCCCGGCAATATCGATGAAGACCGTTATTTCGAGGCGTGGGTCAACCAGACGCTCAGCGTCCTCGCGCAATACCGAAATTCCGAAAATCTTTAACCTCAACCGATTTCAGGAGTAGAGCGATGACCTTCTCACTGCAAGTGAGCGACGACGTGATCGAAGTCCGCGATTGGGTGCACAAGTTCGCGGCCGAGGTGATCCGGCCCGCAGCGGCCGAATGGGACGAGCGCGAGGAGACCCCGTGGCCCGTGATCCAGGAGGCCGCGAAGGTGGGTCTCTACTCCCCCGATTTTTTCGCACAGCAGGCGGCAGAGCCGACCGGGCTGGGCTTTCTCACCACGTTCGAGGAGATGTTCTGGGGCGACGCCGGCATCGCCCTGTCCATCCTGGGCACCGGGCTGGCCGCGGCGGCCTTGGCGGGCAACGGAACTCCCGAACAGCTGGGGCGCTGGCTTCCCGAGATGTTCGGCACGCCCGACAATCCCAAGCTCGGCGCATTTTGCTCGTCGGAGCCCGACGCGGGTTCCGACGTCGGCGCCATCCGCACCCGTGCGCGCTACGACGACGCGGCCCGGGAGTGGGTTCTCAACGGCACCAAGACCTGGGCGACCAACGGCGGCATCGCCAACGTGCACATCGTGGTGGCATCCGTCTATCCCGAGCTCGGCACGCGCGGCCAGGCCACATTCGTCATCCCACCGGACACCAAGGGTCTGGCTCAGGGGCAGAAGTTCAAGAAACACGGGATCCGCGCTTCGCATACCGCCGAGGTGGTGCTCGACAATGTCCGTCTGCCCGAGGACGCGATCCTCGGCGGCCGAGAGAAGTTCGAGGCTCGGATAGCCCGGGTGAAATCCGGTGCCTCCACCGGTGGGCAGGCGGCGATGAAGACCTTTGAGCGCACCCGGCCCACCGTCGGCGCAATGGCCGTCGGCGTGGCCCGGGCCGCCTATGAGTACGCGCTCGAATACGCCTGCCAGCGTGAGCAATTCGGCCGCAAGATCGGTGAGTTTCAGGCGGTGGCCTTCAAGCTGGCGGACATGAAGAGCCGCATCGACGCGGCTCGTCTGCTGGTGTGGCGGGCCGGCTGGATGGCGCGCAACAACCAGAGCTTCGACTCGGCGGAGGGCTCGATGGCCAAGCTGGTGGCCAGCGAGACCGCGGTCTACGTCACGGACGAGGCCATCCAGATCCTGGGCGGCAATGGGTATACCCGCGACTACCCGGTGGAGCGGATGCACCGCGACGCAAAGATCTTCACGATTTTCGAGGGCACCAGTGAGATCCAGCGCCTGGTGATTTCGCGGGCGGTGACCGGACTGCCGATTCGTTAGCGGGTGCGGCGAGACATGATGTCCGCATGACCACCGATATCCGGGTTCTCGACAGCGAGGACGACCTCCTCGCTGCGGGCAACGTGTTTCGCGCCGCCATGATCGGGTTCCCACCGCTGTCGAACCTGGCGCCCGGCCAGATCACCAAGCTGCTCGAACGCGGGCGCACGGTCGGAGCCTTCGTGGGAGGGAAACTCGTCGGCACCGCTGACGCCGCGACGAGCCGGCTGACGCTGCCTGGCGGAGCGATCGTGGACCATGCGGCCGTGTCACACATCGGGGTGCTGCCGTCGTTCACCCGAAAAGGTATCGCCACCGATCTCATGCGTCATCAGTTGCGCGACATCGCCGCGCGGGGCGAGCTGCTCGCAACGTTGCGGGCCTCGGAGGCGACGATCTACGAACGGTACGGGTATGGAGTGGCGAGTTGGTCGCAGACCGTCGAGGTTCGGACGGCGCGGGCTGCGCTTCGCCCCGACGTCGGGACCGGCGGTCCGGTCCGGCTGCTGGACGCGACCGAGGCGTGGGACGTCTTGCCCGGGATATATGCCGACAATCGTTCGTCCCGACCGGGAACCATCGATCGCCCCGAGGTTTGGTGGCAAGTTGCGCGGATGCGCGTCGAATCCTCCTCGGGGCCTTCGTATGTCGCGGTTCACGGCGAACCGGGATCCGAGTCGGGATTCGCCCGCTACCGCCCCGTCGACACCGAGTCGTGGTTTGTCAGCGATCAGCGCACCATCGCGGTCGAGGATTTCTTCGCCCCCACCACGGAGGCGTATCTAGGGCTGCTGCGTTTTCTGCTCGGGCTCGATCTCATCGACCGCGTGGTGTTCTGGATGCTGCCCGTCGACGATCCGCTGCCCTGGCTGCTTGTCGATCGGCGAGCCGCGCGGGTGACCGCGGTGCACGACGAAACGTGGCTTCGTGTCGTCGATGCCGAAAAGGCGCTGACGGCGCGCCGGTATACGGGAGACGATACGGTCACCATCGCCGTCAATGACCCTCTCCTGCCGAATAATTCGGCCAGCTTCGCCATTGCGCCCGACGGCGCCGAGCCGACGGACCGGCGCCCCCAACTTCGCACCGGCGTCGAGGGGCTGGCCACCGTCCTGCTGGGAGGAGCGAGCTGGCACGGCCTCGCCGTTGCCGGGCTGGCCCAGGCCAACGATCCGGCGGCGCTTGCCATTGCCGATCGGCTGTTCGCGGTCCCCGACGCGCCGCACGCCGGATTCTTCTTCTAACCGGCGCCGGGGGTAAAAGAACATGATCGTGATCATCGGTGCGGGGATATGCGGGCTCGCGGCGGCCTACGAACTGTCGCGGCACGGGCAGGATGCGATTGTGCTTGAGCGTGGCCGGCCGTTCGCCGAGCAGTCCGCGGGGCTGGCGCGGATCTTCCGGATCGCACATCGGCGCCCGACGCTGTGCAGCCTCGCCATGCGGGCCCGGTACGGCTGGCAGCGATGGGAGGCCGAGTTCGGCGCCGGGCGCCTGCTCGGCTCGGAGGGCTTCATCGCCGTCGGCGCGGCCAACGAGACCGCAGCCGCGATGAACGATGCCGACGCCGCTTTCTCCTGGCTTGACCGATCCGAGATCAGCGCGCGAATCTCATTCGTGACGGCTCCCTGGGAGATCGGGGTGTTCGATCCCCTCGGGGGCAGCCTGCGCATCCGCCGCGCGCTCAGTGCCTTGGCGCGCCGGGTCGTCATCACGCGTGGGGAGGCCGTATCGGTCGCTGATGACGGCTCGACGACGCTCGCGGACGGCACCGTGGTGCCAGCCGACCGTGTGCTCATCTGCGCGGGCGTTCAGACCCCGGCGCTGTTCGGTCCGCTCGGCGTCGAGTTCACCCCGCACACCCGCTTCACGTACCAGGGGGCCAACGCCAGCGGCGCCGCGTGCCTGTCCGCGCCCGAGGGCTATGGGTTGCCGCTTGGCAGCACGGGGCGCTGGGCCTTTGGGCAGGAGGTGCCGGATCCGACGACCGTGCGCGCCCTGTTTCCGTCACTCTCGCCCGTGGACCACGTTGACTGCGTTCGGGTTAACGCCCCCTGGCTCGACTCCGGTGGCGACGGTTGGACTGTGGCGCGCCGCGGCCGCGTCATCGCGTTCGTCGGCAGCCACCTGATGAAGTTCGGGCCGTTGCTCGGCGAACTGCTCGCCCGGGCCATGCTGAGCGACGAGCTGCCGAGTGACCTGATGCTTAGTTAGGCCCCGCGCACGGCGGCCGCGACAGCCTCTGGCGCTTCGGACTGCGGAAAGTGGCCAACGCCATCAAGTTTCGTCACCGCGGCGTGCGGCAAGGCCGTAGTTGCCTTCTCGAGGACATGGCGTCCCGACACCGGATCGTCAAGCCCCCATACAAGGCGTAGCGGACCGTCCCAGTCGGCTAAGGCCTTCTCCCACCGGCGGTGATGAGCGACCCGTTCAGCGTTGTAGCGGATTAGCAGATGCGCGAGCTTGTGCCCTTGGTGTAGTGAGACGCCGTACCAGAGGTCGTCGAACTCAATATCGGTGAGCCTCGATACGCGGACGGCGTCGAGTCCGGAACGGAGGCGGCCCGCGGTGACTCGGCTGGCAATCAGCTTCCCAATCCCGGGCAGGCTCAGCAGCTTCTGTAGGCGTGTCGGCCGGTACGCGCTGAACACGATGCCGGAGTTCAACACGATAAGGCTGGAAATGCTGAAGCCGAGCCGATCGGTCAGTGCCCGGTCGATGAGCTCCTGACCGACGATGGCCCCGTAGTCATGGGCGACCAAACACACCGAGGCCAAGTCAAGGTGGGCTGCCAAATCCTCGACCGTATCGGCTGATTCGGCGACGGAGTACTCGTACGGGTTTGGTTTGTCCGAGGCGCCGTAACCGAGGAAGTCCGCGTGATCACGTCGTGGTCGGAGGCCAGATCGGTAGCGACCGCAGCGTAATCGTAAGACCAAGTGGGAAATCCATGGAGCATAAGCACTATGGGCCCCTGCCCGCGCCGCCGGAAAGCGATGCGGTGGCCCCGGCGGCTGATCAGCGTCTCGCATTGGTCAATCCATTCCCGCGCGCGGGGCGTATCGCGGCTCGGGATGGCCAACTCGCCGGTCATGCTTTCACCGGCATGCTGAATTCGGGTAATCCGACGACATATAGCCAATGTTGCACCGCGGTCGAATCTTTTGACCGCGCGGTGGTCGACATCACCCGCCCAGCGTGGGAGTCACGGTTGCCGGACTACCAAGTTTTGGGCTGATCATGATTGGGACCGTGGCTCATTGTTGGGCGGCATTGCCCCGGACCAGCACCGGCAACCGCCGTCAGAGGTGTGGAGCTTCGGAGATCTTGGTGTCTGGCTTACCCATGATTTGGCAGTAGCCCAGCGCCGAAATCCGTGTCGCCGAGATCTCCGCATTGGTCGGGTCAGTACCACTCTTGTCCTTGAGCATCTTGCTGACCTCATCGTTTTGCTTCTTCTCGTCCTGGGTGGTGAAGTCCTTGCATTTGGTGTCGCCGCCGGTGTTGATGATCTGTGAGGCTGAACACGCGCCGGACAGCAGCATGGCGACGGCAACCGTGGCCACGGCGATTTGCTTCATCGTTTGCCTTCCCGCGTCGGAGTGGTGGTTTATACACCAAATCGGATGATTTCAAACCTGCAGTGTGATTTGCGCTCTCGAGCCATGTGTTTGCAGGAACCCCTCGAACGATGGCATAGATCCACGCTGCGGTGGGTACATTTCGGCGCGCCGGTGGGAATAACCCTCTAACTGGCGAGGTGTTCTACCGTTCGTGGTCGCCGCGCGCAGCGACCCCGGGGAGGGAAGTCAGTGATCTGGTCGAATGGGTCGACGGGATTGACGAACCGGCCAGGGTCATCCCGGTCCCTGATGGATGAGCGCGACAAGCCCGGCGCGTCCGGTGCGACCCAGGCCGTCTTCGCGAGCATCTTGGGCCTCCTGCTGGCAACGGGATGGGTCGCCAACCACTTCGTCGCGTTGATGCCCCTCATCAGCGTTCACCAACACCTCAGCACGCCCACCCTCGACGCGATCTTCGGGATCTACGCGGTGGGGTTGCTGCCCGGCCTGCTCATCGGCGGGCGCGCGTCGGATGCGCTCGGGCGCCGATCGGTGGCACTGGCCGGTTCGACGACAGCCCTGGTGGGCACAGTCGCGATGCTGCTCTCGCAGCAAACCGACGTATTGCTGGTGGGGCGTTTGATCGTCGGGCTCGGCGTGGGTCTTGTAATGACCTCCTGCACCGCATGGGCCTCCGATCTAAAAGGTCCCGCCGGCGCCGCCGCCGCCGGAGCGGTACTAACGGCCGGTTTCGCCATCGGCCCGTTCGCCGGAGGGGTCATCGGCTGGGCCGGACAATCCGGCATCGGGGTGTCGTTCGGGGTCGCCGCCGCGATCGTCATGGTGGCGACATTCGCCACCATCGTGGCGGCGCAGCGCGCGGACGTGAGATCGCCGGCAACAGCGCATGACTCGGAGCCGTCGACGCCGGCGCCGCAGGGGACCGCGCGGGCGTTGAGTTGGGCCCTGCCGCTGGCGCCGTGGGTGTTCGCCTCCGCGACACTCGGGTTCGTCACGATCCCTACCCGGGTACACACGGGGCTCGCGGCTCCCATGGCTGCGGGCACCGCGGCGCTGATCGTCAATGGCACCAGCGGGCTCATCCAGGGCGTCGCCCGCGCGGGCAGATGGGGGCCTCGAGCCGGCACCATCGGCGCAGTGCTGGCCGCCCTCGGCTACACGGTAACCGCGGTCGCACCGCTGACCATGACGCCGGCGTTGAGCCTGCCAGTGTTCCTGGTGCTGGGGTGCGCATCCGGGCTTCTGCTACGCGAGGGCTTGATTGATTTGGAAGCCGCAGCGCCGCAACGCCTGCGCGGTGCCCTCACAGGGGTGTTCTACGTGGTCACCTACGTCGGCTTCAGCCTGCCGCTGATCCTGGCGACGGTCGGGTCCGCGACCTCGGCGGTGATTCTGTCCGTAATGGCTGTGCTGGCGTCGGCGACGGCGGTCAGCCGGGCGGTGCGGCTGCGACGGGATGCTCACCGCCAGAGCTGATTCAGGCTGTCAGCCCTTGCGCCGCCGTTACTTAACCCGGCTAGCCGACGCCATGAGCGAATCGCGTTGCGCGTGACGTCCACGATATGGCCGGTTCCGGTATCCATGTTCGCCAGTCTGTGGGCGCGCAGGGCGTTGCCGGTCACGGCATCCAGCGTGTCCCAGTCGTCGGTCTCGACGAGTGCGGTCGATTGATAAGCGGCCCGGACGGCGTACCGCTCGGCGCCCACGGGCAGCGCGCTGCTGATCGCTCGCGCAGCGCGGGCGGCGCTGTCCCAGGCGCCGATTGACGGCGGATCCCCCGGGGAGAGTTGCTGATGTAGTTCGGCGATCGTGGAGATCGCGGCGGCGGCCGCGCCCTCGGCGTATCCGACGACGCCCCAAGGTGGGCTGATCAGCAGTTCGGTCACCCACGTATGAACGACGGTGTCGGCGACCTCGGCGGTTCCGACCGTCAGCCATCCCAGGCCGAGCACCGTCAGGCTGTCTTCCGGCGACAAGTAGCCGTCCGGCCCGGCCAGCATGTCGTTGCACAACTGAACAAAGGATGCCAACGGGCGCGCCGATGTCGCCGGGAAGTCGGTGATCTGCTCGTCGCCCTTGATATATGAAATCGCGTTCATGGCGCACCCTTTACCCGATCCCGGCTGGTGTGATCCCCTTGCCAGTCGCAACGGGTAGGTGATGCGGTCGAGGTCCATTTGAGTTGCATTCCTACGGTTTTTCGGCCTGCCCGCCTCCGTGGGATCGCGGCGGCCAGCGCGATGGAAGGCAGTCTATCCGGGTTGTCGGCCCCGGGCGGAGCGCTCGTACGAGCATCGCGACGACGGTGCTGCGCCGCGGTGATACGGGCACGATTAGAGTGAACCCCTGCGCAACAACGCGGAGCCCTGAGGTATCTGATCGACAGCGACGCCGGGAGAAAACCATGAGCGCCCAGCAGCCCGCCATCATCTACACGCTGACCGACGAGGCGCCGCTATTGGCGACCTACGCCTTCTTGCCGATAGTGCGTGCCTTTGCCGAACCCGCGGGCATCGAGGTCAAGACCAGTGACATCTCGGTGGCCACCCGTATCCTGGCCGAGTTTCCCGACTACCTGACCGAAGCTCAGCGCGTGCCGGACAACCTCGCCGAGCTGGGCCGACTGACGCAGCTACCGGACACCAACATCATCAAGCTGCCCAATATCAGCGCATCGGTGCCGCAACTGGTGGCCGCCGTCAAGGAACTGCAAGGCAAGGGCTTCAAGCTTCCGGACTATCCGGACGACCCGAAGACCGATGAGGAACGCGAAATCCGCAACCGCTATGCCAGATGCCTCGGCAGCGCAGTGAACCCGGTGCTGCGGGAAGGCAATTCGGATCGTCGCGCACCCAAGGCGGTCAAGGAATACGCGCGCAAGCACCCGCACAGCATGGGCGAGTGGTCGATGGCCTCGCGCACGCACGTCGCGCACATGCGGCACGGTGACTTCTATGCCGGCGAGAAGTCGATGACGCTGGACCGGGCGCGCGACGTGAAGATGGAACTGGTGACCAAGGGCGGCGAGACGATCGTGCTCAAGCCCAAGGTGTCGCTCGGGGACGGCGACATCATCGACAGCATGTTCATGAGCAAGAAGGCGTTGTGCGAGTTCTACGAAGAGCAGATGGAGGACGCGTATGAGACCGACGTGATGTTCTCCCTGCACGTCAAGGCGACGATGATGAAGATATCGCACCCTATCGTCTTCGGGCATGCGGTGAAGACCTTCTACAAGGATGCCTTCGCCAAGCACCAGAAGGTCTTCGACGAACTGGGGGTAAACGTCAACAACGGGCTAGTCGATCTCTACAGCAAGATCGAGTCGCTGCCCGGAACACAACGCGACGAGATCATCAAGGACCTGCACGACTGTCATGAGCATCGCCCCGAGCTGGCGATGGTGGATTCGGCCCGGGGAATCTCGAACTTCCATTCCCCCAGCGACGTCATCGTGGACGCCTCGATGCCCGCGATGATCCGCGCCGGCGGCAAGATGTACGGCGCCGACGGCCGGACCAAGGACACCAAGGCCGTGAACCCGGAGTCCACCTTTTCGCGCATCTACCAGGAGGTCATCAACTTCTGTAAGACCAACGGCCAGTTCGATCCGGCGACCATGGGCACGGTCCCCAACGTCGGCCTCATGGCACAGAAGGCGGAAGAGTACGGCTCGCACGACAAGACGTTCGAGATTCCCGAGGACGGCGTCGCCAACATCGTGGACCTCGACACCGGCGAAGTGCTGTTGACGGAGAATGTGGAAACCGGCGATATCTGGCGCATGTGCACCGTTACGGATGCTGCGATCCGTGACTGGGTCAAGCTGGCCGTCACCCGTGCGCGGAACTCCGGCATGCCGGTGGTGTTCTGGCTGGACCCGTACCGCCCCCACGAGAACGAGTTGATCAAGAAGGTCGAGGAATACCTGGCAGATCAATACACCCATGGCCTCGACATCCAGATCATGTCGCAAGTGCGTGCCATGCGTTACACGCTGGAACGCCTGATCCGTGGGCTCGATACCATCGCCGCCACCGGCAACATCCTGCGCGACTACCTCACCGACCTGTTCCCGATCTTGGAGCTGGGCACCAGCGCCAAGATGTTGTCCATCGTGCCGCTGATGGCCGGCGGCGGAATGTACGAAACGGGGGCGGGTGGTTCGGCGCCCAAACACGTCAAGCAGCTGGTGGAGGAGAATCACCTGCGCTGGGATTCGCTTGGTGAGTTCCTCGCGCTGGCCGTCAGCCTGGAAGACCTGGGGATCAAGGCCGACAGCGAGAAGGCCAAGGTCCTGGCCAAGACGCTGGATGCCGCGACGGGCAAACTGCTGGAAAACGACAAGAGTCCGTCGCGCAGGACCGGCGAGCTCGACAACCGGGGCAGCCAGTTCTACCTCGCCATGTACTGGGCGCAGGAACTTGCCGCACAGACCGATGACCAGGAGCTGAGGGAGCACTTCGCCGCCCTGGCCGAGACGCTGACGAAAAACGAAGAGGCCATCGTCGCCGAACTCAACGAGGTGCAGGGCGACGCGGTGGACATCGGCGGCTACTACGCGCCGGACAGCGAGCTGACCACCGCGGTGATGCGGCCGAGCAAGACGTTCAACGATGCGCTGGCGGCTGCGCAAAGCCACGTGTGAATCACCACGGGCGAGCGGGTATTTGAGAGCCACCGCCGGTGGCTGTTGACGCCGAAACCAACGCGAGCGACAAATCCCCTGCGCGCCTTAGCTTGTCGCTGCGAGGCGGACAAGACTGTGTACCGGCTCAGCCTCGCGATTGATGGGGCAGATGTGACTGCAGCGGAAGCACTCTAGTCGACGAGGTTGCGAAGCGTCTCGATGAGCTTGACCCGCTCGGCGGGTGTTGCCGCGATGGGTGCCACGTTCAAGGTGCTCACCCCCGCCTCGCGGAACGCCGCCAAACGTTCCTTGACGAACTCGCGGGTACCGATCAGGTTGACGTCCCGTACGAGCTCGTCGGGCACCACCTTGGCGGCGCCGTCCTTGTCGCCGGCCAGGTAGAGCTCTTGGATCCGGTCGGCTTGCGGGCCGTAGCCATACTTGGTGGCCAGGGCGTGGTAGAAGTTCTTGCCCTTGGCGCCCATTCCGCCGATGTAGAGGGCCAGATGCGGTTTGACGAATTCCCGCAGCGGCTCGACGTTTTCGCCGATAGCGAGTACCGGGCCGGCGTACACGTCAAGCTCACCCAAACCAGGGTCCCGATTGGCCCGGCCGGTGGCCAGCGCCTTTCCCCAAACCTCCTGTGCCTTCTCGGGCAGATAGAAGATCGGTTGCCAGCCCTCGGCGATCTCGGCCACCAGCTCGACATTCTTGGGTCCCAGCGCGGCCACCAGTATCGGGATACGTTCCCGGACAGGCTGATTGATGAGCTTCAGCGGTTTGCCCAGTCCGGTGCCCTGGTCGGCGGGCAGCGGGATCGTGTAGTGCTTGCCCTGGTACTGCAGGTACTCCCGACGCCAAACCTGGCGGCAGATGTCGACGACTTCGCGAGTGCGGGCGATCGGGGCGTCGTAGGGCACACCGTGGAAGCCCTCGATGACCTGCGGGCCGGAGGCGCCGAGCCCGAGCGTGAACCGGCCATCGGAGACGTAGTCGAGACCGGCCGCGGTCATCGCGGTTAGTGTGGGTGTTCGGGTATACAGCTGCAAGATTCCCGAGGCGAGCTGGACCCGTTGGGTGCTGGCAGCCAGGTAGCCCAGCGCGCTTACCGCATCGAACGAATACGCCTCGGGGACAAAGACGATGTCCAATCCGGCGCTTTCGAGGTCGGCCACTTCGGCGGCGACGTCCTTGAATCCGCCCGCGTAGTTGATGCCCAATCCGATCCGCATGTCGGGCGCCCCTACGCAGTAGCGAACTGATTGGCCAGTTCGGCAGCCTCTTGCTGGATCCGGTCGAACTGGGCGCCCATCGCCTCCGACAAAGCCGTCGCACCCGACAGCGGCCGCACCATCACCATGAAGTTGTCGATCAGCCCGTCGTCGTTGAGGTGCAGGAAGTCGCAACCGTTGACCTTCTTGCCGGCCGCCCCGGATATCTTGGCCTCGAACACGAGCGCGTGGTCGCGGCCCTTGCTGTCGGCGATTTCACGGACGTAGTGAAAGTCCTCGAAGATGCGCAACACGCCGCGCAGGATGGCCGCGGTTATCGGCTTGCCAACATAGGGCTTGAAGGCCACTGGGCTGGTGAACACGACGTCGTCGGCCAGCAGCGCCTGGATGGCCGCCTCGTCGCGCGCCTCGACTGCCCTACGGAAGGGATGCATCTGACACCTCGCATGGTCGATTGATTGAGTAAGTGTGACTGACGCTAGAGCGCGCGCCTGGCATATGTCCATATGCGATTAGTCACTTCTTTGATTACTCGTATCGTTGTATGATCTGCCGATGTCGCTGCGTGACGCCGTGCTGGCCGCACTCCTCGAGGGCGAGTCATCCGGATACGACCTGGCCAAGAGTTTCGATGCCTCGGTTTCGAACTTCTGGATGGCCACCCCGCAGCAGCTGTATCGCGAACTCGACCGACTGGCCGAGCAAGGCCTCATCCAGGCACGCGTCGTTCACCAGGAGCGCCGGCCCAACAAGCGCATGTTCTCCCTGACCGATGCGGGTCGCGACGCGATCCGGCAGTTCACCGCCAGGGCGCCGAAGCCTTGCGTGATTCGCGATGAACTGCTGGTCAAAGTCAACGCTGTCGATGCCGGCGATGGGCCGGCTGTTCGCGAATTCATCGTCGAACGACTGAAATGGGCAACCGCCAAATTGCAACGCTACGAACGGTTTCGGGCCCGATTGCTCGACGGCCGCGGCGAGGAGGAATACCTGGCCCAGACCCAACGAGTGGGCCCCTATATGACGCTGCTGCGCGGAATATCGTTCGAGGAAGAGAACATTCGATGGGCCGAGCATGCGCTGAGGATCATCGAGCGCCGCCTCCCGGCGCAGACATGAGCTAGATCGGGGCCAGGCAGCGTGCGCGCGCGGATGAGACGGCCGCGCTTGGATCGGGTGGGATGCCGTCCGAACGCCAGCCGACCACACCGTCGGGCCGGATCAACAGACCGCCAGATGCGTTACCGAATGCCCGGTTCCACGCCACCAGATCTGCGACGTCTGCCTTACGCACCACTGGAATTCGGACGCCCGGTACGGATTTTGAATGCGGCGCCGATGCGAAGGGGCTGCCATCCATGGTCAGGATGGTGAAGCCGCATGGGTCCAGAAGATCCAATGTGCTGGAAACGGATCCGCGAAGGCGCACGTGCGGAGCGCGCATGCCGGGAGTGCCGGCCGCCTGGCTTGGATCGCGAACGGGACGTTCCGCGGTGGTCGAACCGTCCAATGGATAGCAGTATCCCAGGCTGATCTGAGCCGGGTTGAGCGCAGAGTTCGGCGAATTGGTCGGTGCTGGTTGGAATCCGAATCCGCGCCTCACTACCTCGTTGACCGTGAATTCGGCAATAGGTTGCCGCTCTTGTTCATAGGTGTCCAGGAGTGATTCGGGCGCTTCGGCCTTGCACACCGCCGCTAACTTCCAGGCGAGGTTGTGGGCATCGGCAATTCCGGTGTTTCCGCCGAAGCCGCCATAGGGCGGCATCATATGGGCGGCGTCGCCGACGAAGAATACGCGCCCGCTTCGATATCGGTCCGCAACGTAGGCACCGGTTTTCCACGTCAGCACGCTGCGAAGCGTTACCGCCAAATTCGGGTTCCCGACGGTCGCGCGAATCGCGGACGTCGCGATCGCGTCGATGTCGTCGGCATCGACCGCATCGAGTCCTTCCCTCGGTGCCAGTCCGAACCAGTTATGTTCGCGCACTTTGCCTTTCGGAAACAGTATCGCGCCGTGCCGGGACGACACCAGAGCGCTCACATGGCGTCCGCGAAGCGCCCCGTCGAGGTCGGCGTCGAATAGCACGCTGATACCAATGCCGGGGACATCGCGGCCGTGCTGGCCGACGCCGAGACTAGTGCGCAACGGGCTATTCGCGCCGTCGGCAGCCACTAGATACCGCGCCGCGATGCGACGCGGGCGTGATGCGTGATCGGGCGCGGACGCAGGTGCGACCAGCAGGCTGACTCCCGACGAGTGCTGTTCGATCTCGTTGGCGACGCTGCCATTCCATAATTCGGCTCCAAGCGCTTCGGCCCTTCGGCGCAAAATGGGTTCGACTTTGTTCTGATCGCAGGAATACGGTGTTGTCGGGCTCAGCCTGCCCATGACCTCGGCATCGGGCCGTGCGACGTGCTGATACGCACCGGCGAGAGTCTCACCGAGTACGAAGCGGAAGTCGTCTTCGCCCGCCTGCCGAATCTCGGACTCGATGCCGGCCGCGCGGAACAGTTCCATCGTCCTGGCGCTGATGCCGCGTGCTCGAGGGTGGGGCGACACAGTCATTCGGCGCTCGACTAAGCACACCGACAAGCCCTGCTGGGCGAGAAACATTGCCGCCGACGAGCCGACGAGGGAACCTCCGACGACGACGACGTCACACCGGTATTCGTCGATCATGGACAGCCTCCGCTCTCAGTCCGTCGACGTGCGCAGCGCGTCGACGCGCATCAGCCGGGCAGGCTCAACCCCTCCGGCGGGCGGGCTGAGCAGACCGCCGCTGGTGCTGACATACACGGCCGGAAACGGTCCGTCGCTGACCGCAACGGCGGTTGGCCCGGTGACACGGTCCTCGTGGGTGGCGATGTCCTCACGGCGCCCGTCGGGGTGCAAGCACAGCACGCTGTGGTACGTGTGCGTCGCGATGAAGAGTCGGCCGTCGGGCGCGGCGGCGAGGTCATCACCTACCAGGCGTTCCGCCACGACCTCGATGTCGTCGGCCGGGTGCCGACTCGCTGCCGGAACCCTCAGGATCAGGCCGCGATCGCTGGAGGTCATCACCACGTAGCCGGCGTGGACCGTGAGTCCGTTGATCCCCGGTAACGGCGACCCGACGTCCGCCGGCGTGAGCAACGGGTGCTGCAGCCAGGTGTCGGCGGTACCCGTCACAACATCGACGCTAACGACGAGGCTTCTCGGCGAGTCAACCACGAGAAGCCGATCACCGACCCACGTCATTCCGTTGGCGCCCAGCACATCTGGCAGGTCGCATACAGCCTCGGCCCCGGCGGGGGCGAGCCGGTACAGGCGCCAATCGGGTTTGCCCTGCGTTCCTACCGCGGTCAGCGTGCCCATCTGGGGATGCGACGCGATGCCCGTGGGTGTCCCATCGAATCGGGCCGCGTTATGCACCGATTTGTCGGGGCCGACCGCGTAAACGGCCCGGTCCGTCGGCGAAGTGACGAACCAAGTCTCGCCGTTGACGCCGGAGGCCAGGTTCTCGAGAAAAGTCCCTGCCGGCCACTCGGCGACGATCTCGGTGGGGGCCGCGTTCAGCGGAACCGCGTCGTGGGCAGGGTGTAACGGATCGATCCGATCCGGAGGTGCTACCGCAGGATTTTTAGACATGAATCTCTCTCCTTAGATTGTGGAGGGACGAACGGTGCGCCGAAAACCCTTTGGTACCAGTCCAAACTGGCCTCAAGATCGAAGACGAAGATCTTGAGATGGTGTAATCCGGATAGCGCCGCGGCAGTCATTGTCGTCATCCCGGGTTTCCGACGATGACGCGGTCAGCCGAGACTTCGATGCCGAGCGCTTCAGCGGCTAGCGCGGCGTCGGCGGCTATTCCGTCTGGCCGCACCGCAATCGGCTCGCTCACGTCCTCTGACGTCGTGAGCGTGACGTCGTCAGGCACGTTGGTGAAGGATGCGCTGGGCGGGGCCACCACCGTCCACGACAAGCCGCGGGGCACCGCGATCCGTGGGTCGATCCGGCGTCCGGCGATTGTGTCGCCCGGCCGCGCCGGCGGGTACGCGATGTCGAGCTGGGACAGCTTGTTGGCCAGCCACTCGGGGGCACCTGGCACCGTGGCCGCGGCAGCGAGCATGTCGTTGCGCAGGACCGCGGCATCACGATCGTTGATCATTGCCAAGCCCATCAGCTGTGCGGTGAACGCGATGAGGCCTTCGGCCACCGGGTGCCGCTCGGCTTCGTAGGTGTCGAGCAGGTGCTCGCCCGTCCTGCCGGTGAGCACATGGTGCAACTTCCAGCCCAAGTTGGCTGCGTCCTGGATTCCGGTGTTCATCCCCTGTCCGCCCGCCGGGCTGTGGGTGTGGGCGGCGTCACCGACCAGGAAGGCGTTGCCGCTGCGCATCGACGTAACCACACGTTGCTGAACCTGGTAGGTCGAACTGGCGGCGACGGATTTCACCGTCGCCTCGCGTGGCCACCACGCGCCTCGCTCGCGCAGCAGCCGGGCGACCTCCGCGCCGTCGGGGGCGTTAGTGCCCGGCGTTACGGACGCGACGACCCTGAGCTGCCCTCCGGGAAGGGCCGAGGTGAGCAGCATGCCGTGTGGGCTGAAGGAGAAGGTGGTGTCCATGCCGTCGACGTCGTCACCGTCGAGCACGATGTCAGCCAAGGCGAAGAGGTTGGTCGGTGAGTCACCGGGAAAGCTCACACCGCGCCGCTGCCGGACCGTGCTGTGCACGCCGTCGGAGCCGATGATGTATCGCGCCGTGATGACGTGCGGCGTGCCGTCCTCAGTGACCAAAGTGGCGGCGCTGCCAGGGAATTCGTCGACCATATCGAGCAGTCTGACTTTGCGGAATACGCGGCTGCCCAGCTCGTGGAGTCGTTCCTCGAGTCGGCGCTCGGTCTGCTGCTGTGAGATCAGTAGCAGGAACGGATACGGGCTGGCGATGGTGTCGTAGGACAACCGGATCAGCGGCCGATCACCGTCCGCGGCGGCGAAGCCGCGGCCGCGCAGGCCGTCTTCGATCAGGCGATCCGCCAGACCGATGCGGTCGAGGTACTCGAGGGTCCGGGGTTGGACCGCGGCTGCTTTGGAACCTGGGGCCACAGCAGGCTTCGGATCGATGACGACGTGGTCGATGCCCAACTGGGCGAGGGTGACGGCCAGGGTTAGACCTGCGGGTCCACTTCCGACGATCAACACGTCGGTGTGGGCCGGTAGGCGGTCGGACATCGCGCAGGGCCTCTCTCTCTGATGAAAACGTACGTTTCGATTTGATAATAATCTGCGTGTGCGTCTGGCGCAACGGTCGTTTCGTAATTACATTCATGACATGCCAAAAATCAGCGAGGCCGCCCGGTTGAATCGCCGCAATCACGTGCTGGTCAGTGCGTGGAAGTGCTTTTCGCGGCAGGGTTTTCACGCCACCTCGATGGATGACGTCATCGCCGAGACGGGCATGTCGTCCAGTTCCGTCTACCGGTACTTCCGCAGCAAGGACGAACTCATTGAGGCCGCCGCCGAGGAGTCGCTGTCTCGGACGTACCTGGTGCTGACCGAGCTGACCAGCCACGATCCCGTGCCAAGCCCCGCCGAAACGCTCGCCGCGATGCTTGAGGCGCTGCGTCAGCGACAGGAGGGCGATTACGACCTGACCAAGATCTCGATGACCGCGTGGGCCGAGGCACTGCGGCGGCCACCGATGCACGATTTCGCCTTCCACTTCTACGCCAAGGTCACCGGCGCTTTCACCGCGCTCGCCCAGCGCTGGAAAGCCGCCGGCTTGCTGCCCAAGGACACCGATCCCGCGTCCTTGGCCAGCTTATTCGTGACGCTGATGCCTGGCCTGATCGTGATGAGTCATCTCTACGAGCTTCCTACCGCAGGCATCCTGACTGCCGGCATGGTCGACTTCGCGTCGGCGACGTCAGCGGCGCGCCAGCACTCGCCGACCCGATAACATGCGAAACGATCGTTGCGCTTTATCGGAGCGAGGTGCTAGCTTGAAACGAAAACTGTCGTTCTGCTTACGGCAATGCAAATCACTAGTTGAAAGGGGTGCGAGATGAGCACACTAGCGGCATCAGGGGACACCGCAGGAGTCGTCGCCGCGCAACAGGCGTGGTCCGACTCGGTACTTACCAACGACGCTGACGTCATCGCTGACCAACTGCGTAGCGATGGCGTGATCGTCACCCCCGACGGCATCGTGAGTGCCGACCAGTTCCTCGCCGCCATTCGCACCTCAGCGTTGAGTCACACCCGCATGGAAGCCCCGGAGGATCCCGATGGCGACCCGCGAGTGCGGATATTCGGCGACACTGCTGTCCTGACTCAGCGCGTCCTCAGCACTGAGGTCGCCGGGCCGAACACCCGTGATAACGACGAGTGGACGACGACCGTATTCGTCCGCCCGCACGGGCGCTGGCAGGTGGCTTTGATGCACGTCACGCCCGCCAACTGACGCGCGGCACTCGCGATGCACCGCGGCCCGGCTACGCCTGCTTCGATGCTACGAACCCGTGTCGGAGTGCACCGCGTCGCCGGGCTGCTGCTCGCCGAGCAGCTCATCCTGACCGACGTCGGGGAGGTTCCCGTCGCCGTTGGGCCCACCGCGCTTCGCGGACTTTTTCTTGGGTGCTTTCTGCGGCGCCGGCGCGGCCGCGCCTACCGCGGAGCCGTGACCGTTGGGAGTCAGCCCGATCGACTCGCTGACCATTTCGATCGCCTTCTCGGTGTACACGCGATAGCCGAACTCCGGTAAGTAGCCATGGATTTCGGGCGTGTCGAGGTCGCGCATGAACTGCAGTATCCCGCGGCTGAACACCTGCCCGGGCACGAGGACCGGGAAGCCGGGAGGGTAGGGCGTCACGTACGTCGCCGACACGACGTCGATTCCCGCATCCAGCCGTTCGTCGATCTGCTCACCGTGTAGGTATTCGCAATTGGTGTCGGCGTAGGACAGGTAGAACCCGCGGCGGACATCCCCCTCGGGCGTCGGCGCGCTTCCGCTGTGATCCAGGAAGGCTGGGTGGAAGCCGCTGAAATCGGGTAGGGGCAAAGACATTTCGGTAAGCCGGTAAACCGCCTTTTCGAAATGTTCGCGCTCACCGAGGCTCATCTCGGAGATCTTGTCGTCGAGCTCGCGGGCGATGCTGACGAGAACTTCCACCAGGAAGGCGACCGAACTGCGCGTCGTGCCGATGTTGGTCATGAACAGCACGCTGTTGCGCGACGTCTTGTTGATCTGAATTCCGTAGCGGTCCATGAGCTGCTGGCGCTTGAAGGTGTCGCCGTCGTAGCCGGTGGGGCCGATGTACAGGGTGATTCTCGACGGGTCGAGCACGAACTCGTCCTGATCCCACGCCGCCATCATGTTGCGCAACCCAGAGCGCAGGGGCTGGGCGATGGCCGACGGCCGGAACTCATCCGGGATCAAATCGGAAGTCCGAAGGCACCTCATGTACTTGCTGAGCAACGGGTGATTGTCGATCGCGTCGCGCAACTGCATCGCGTTCTCGATCTGCCGCTGCACCAGTTCGACGCCCTCCAGTGCCACCTGCCGGCGCCCCAAGTCGAGCGACGCGAGAATCTGGTAGTTGGGCGACGTCGAGGTGTGGGCCATATAGGCCTCGTGGAAGGGCTCCGCCACCTTCTGGTCGAAGTCCTGATCGAAGACATGGATCATCGATCCTTGCCGCAGCGCGGTCAGCGTCTTGTGGGTCGACTGGGTGGCATACACGCGAACCCGTGCCCTGGCCGGGTCGGGTACGAGCCGACGATCCAAAAGCTCGTCGTCGCTTGGTGGTTTGGCGGTGTCGGCGGCGAGCCGCTCCTCATACCGACGCATGTGGTCCGGGTCCTGCAGCCGATCACGCAAGGCGGCCGCCGACGCCATCGCGGTTCGATTCCGGTAGACCGGGTGGAACCGCGCGAACGCGAACCAGGCCTCGTCCCACAAGAACACCAGGTCGGGCTTGATGGCGAGGCACTCTTCCATGACTCGCTGGACGTCATAGACGATCCCGTCGAAGGTGCAGTTCGTCAGCGACATCATCTTGACGCGGTCGAGCTTGCCGGCGCGCTTCAGCGCCAACAGCTTCGACTTGATCTCGCGCAGCGGCACCGCGCCGTACATCGAGTAGTCGTTGAGCGGATATGCCTCGAGGTAAACGACATTCGCGCCGGCCAGCATCATCCCGTAGTGGTGCGACTGATGGCAGTTGCGGTCCAGCAGCACGATGTCGCCGGGCGCCACCAACGCCTGGGTGACGATCTTGTTGGCCGTCGAGGTTCCATTGGTGACGAAGTACGTGTGCCGCGACCCGTACGCTTGCGATGCGAGTTGCTGTGATTCGCGCAGCGGCCCGGTCGGCTCGAGAAGTGAGTCCAGGCCGCCGCAGGTTGCCGACGTCTCGGCCATGAACACGTCCAGGCCGTAAAAGCCCACCATGTCCTTGATCCAGTGCGAGTTGACGATCGACTTGCCCTGCGAAATCGGCAGCGCGTGAAAGACGCCCGTGGGCCGGTGACTGTACTGCTTGAGCGCGCTGAAGAACGGCGTGCGGTAGCGCGCCGAAACGCCTTGCAGGATCGACAGGTGAAGCTCGAGCATGCCTTCCCGAGCGTGAAACACCCTGCGGAAGTACTGGCCGAGGCGTCCGGCGATATCTTCCACGTCGATTTCGGTCATCAGGTACAGGTCGAGTTCGGGCCGTAGCTTCCCCAGGGAAACCGCCAGTATCTGCGCGCGTTCCTCGGGCGACACGTGATCGGCCAACTCGTGCGACACCTCGGTGTCGACGAACTCGGACAGGCTCGACAGGTCCCGGGTCGACTTGTGCGAGAACCGCCGCCGGATCACGACCGCCTGAAGATTGACGTTGAGCCGCGCCGCGATGAGCGCCTCGTCCCCGCTGGACACCACCACCAGTTCGTAGACGAATTCGTCGTCGGGGCGCCGCCATTTGCGCACCTCGTTGCGCAGCGCCCGTTCCTGGTCTTCGGTCATCTTCTCGACGACGAGCACCTCGAAATAGGGACGGTCACGCTGCGTCGCCGGTTGATGCTCGACTAACTGGCGCGGATCCGACGGGAACATGTCCAGGTCGTCGGCGCCCGCGTTGTCCACGTCTCCCGAGCGGAACGACTCCGTGGTCAGCGCGCGATTGATCTGCCCAACCACTTGGGCAAACTTGTCGTAGCTGCCGGCGGCGAATAGTCGCTGAACTCGCGCGAATTGGGGCGAGCCGGGATAGGCCCAGTAGGGTTCCAGCGTGCTCAGGCGAGCCAGCAATTCCTGGCAGACGCCCGCCCATTTTTCTTTGAATGCTCCGGCGGTGGTCGGGCGCGTCAGCCGGTCAGCGGCTTCTTCCAATCGGCACCAGGAGTCACTGCGGACCTGCCACAGACTGTTGTAAGCGCGTAGGTGTTCTGTCATGGCCGCCCTTTCTCGAGTCGTGGCGACTCCTCCGTGCCGGAGCGTCGGTCAAGGTTTGCAGACTCAATCCGCCCGCCGGTAACCGCAAGACCAACAACGCACGTCCGTCAGATGATAGCCCGGGTAGGCACAGGTAACGGAGTCTTGTTCGGCCGCCCCCGAGCGCATCGGGGCGTCACTCGCGCGGGTTGTTTGTCCCCACGAGTTCGGCCAATTGGGCCGCCGAGTAACGGCTCGGCCCTAGGCCGCCTCGGACCGCTTCACGCGCCGCACGGGCCAACGCGGCATTGAGGGGCGCCGTGATGCCGTGCCGGTGGGCGAGCCGGACGATCTCCCCGTTGAGGAAGTCGGTCTCCACGCTCCCGGTGTTGCGGCTCAACGACTGCCAGGTGGAGTTGCTTGGTCCGGCGTTCCACCCGGGTACCGGGCGTATCGTCGGCCCGTCCGCTCGCGCCGCCGTGGATGTCTCGAACGGGACGAACTCAATTCCCGCGTGCCGCAACACATTCTCGCCTTCGCTGCGTATCGCGGCCACCACTTCGCTTACGTCCGACGGCTCGGTCGACAGCGCACCCACGGCATTGCCGAGGTTGCTCAGCAGCTTGTTGTACTTCCAGGGCGCGACGTCATCGGGAAGGCGCACCCGGATCCCGGCGCCGGTCCACGCCCCGGCAAGCGCGGTCAGCAGCTCGGCGTCGGCCGGCGCGCTGGTCGACGCGGGCCACCGTGCGATGTGGAACTGGCCGACCACCGGCCACGACCGCACGATCACCTCACCGGGTTCGAGGTGCACGGCGGGCAACCAGACACAGACACCGAATACCCGCCGGAAGTAGCGCAGCGCTTTCTCCTCCGCGGCGACGCCGTTGAGTGCGGTCATCGCCGGCAGCAACTCGCCCGCGGTCCCGACCACGCAATGCGGGCCATGTACCGGCTCATCCACCCATTCCTGCAGAGCCGCATCGAGTTGCTGGGTCTTGGTGGCAAAGACCAAGACGTCGCGATCCGTCAATCGGACATCCTCGGCCCGCGACGCCGTGCTGACCGCCGTGCGGACCGTGCCGTCCGGCGTTCTCAGCGTTATGCCTGCGGTCGCCAGGGCCTCGGCGTTTCGACCCCGCGCAATCAACAGCGTGGGGGTGCCCGCCCGCGCCAACACACCCCCCACAGTGCCGCCGATGGCACCGGCACCGACGATCACGTACCGGTGCGTGTCATGAAAAGTCAGCTGATCGGTATCCACTGCCGCGTTCCTTAGCGGTTGACTGGTTCTGCCAGCATGGCAGGATGGCCGCGGGGCACAGCGGCCAGGGGAGGCTGGAGTCAGAATGGCTGACATCACCGACTTGATCCGTGCTGACCATGAGTGGTTCCGCGAACAGTTCGCCAAGTTGGACGACCTGCGGGCGCGGACACCGGTAAACCGCTCCGCGCTCGCTCGGGTATGGCGTCCGCTCGGCGACAAGCTCGACGTACATGCCTACATCGAAGAGAAGATTTTCTACCCGCAACTGCTGACGCGCGGCGCCGACGATCCCGAAGGCGAGACGCTTGATGCCATCGGTGATCACAACGACATTCGCGACGGAGTGCGCGACGCCAATACGGCCGGAATCGGTACCGAAGAGTGGTGGGCGGCGGTCAGCCGCACCCGATCGGCCAACGACGACCACATGAGCGAAGAGGAACGCGAAGGACTGTCGGACTTCCGTCGCCATGCCCCGATCGGCCTTCGCGAGGCACTCGGCCGGCAGTACGACGAATTTATGGCTGCGCATCCCACCACCGAGGGATTGCGGATCGTCGACCGCGATCCCGAGCGCTACGTCGAGCAGGTCGAAAACGCTCCCCGGTCCAAGCCCACGGACCATTCGCTGGGCATCGGCAGCCTGAAAGGTGAATGAGTGTGAGCAGAGAGCCGGAGCTGGCGCGCCGCTTCTTCGATCGATTCGAGCCGGTGCACGCGGTGACCTACTTCGCGCCCGAGTCGCGGGCGGCGTTGGACGGGCTGGGCTACCGAGGTTTCTGGATGGGTTACTTCGCCGCCCGATCGGCGCCCCTGGGCATCGTGCCGCGGGAAGTCGTGGCCGCGATCTTCTACAACTTCGCCCCCGAGCGGGTAGCCAAGGCCCTCCCCGCAGCGTGGGAGATCGCCGGTCCGGAAGCCGCCTTGCGCGCCCGGCAGGACTCCGCGGTCGCGGCCCTGCGCCGCTATGGCATTAGCACAGATGAAAACGTCAGGGTCGCAGCGGAATTGGCGGGCAGGGCGGCGCGTCAGGCGCCGCTCGACGGGCGACCGTTGTTTGGTGCGAACCTGGCGCTGCACTGGCCGGACGATCCGCTGACCTCGCTGTGGCACGCCGCGACGCTGTTGCGCGAGCAGCGCGGCGACGCGCACGTTGCGGCGCTGGCCGCCGCCGGCATCTCGGGTCGGGAGTCCAACGTGGTGCATGCCGCGGCGACCGGGATCGCGCGCGACTACATCGCCCGCGCCCGTGATTACGACGACGAGGAGTGGCATCACCAGCAACGGCGGCTGGCCGAGCGCGGCCTGCTCAACGACGACGGGTCACTGACCGCGGCCGGTCGGGAACGGAAGGACCTCGTCGAATCGGTGACCGACACGCTTGCCCTGTCGGCGCTCGAAGCGCTCAGCGACGACGAGGTGGAAACGCTGTTCCAGGCGCTCACTCCGATCACCCGGGCCGTGGTCGCCGGCGGCGACGTGCCCGCCGTGACTCCGATGGGTCTGCGCCGTGACGAATTGGATGACGGCAGCGCACATTTGGCGGACATCTAGCGCAACGCCATATCGACTCCGGTGCTTCGGAGCGATGTTCACCTGTCCGGCGCGAAGGTGTACGTCTCACCGTGTGCGAGGTAAACGAATCTTGTATTCGTGGTCGAGGCCTGGGCGGCCTTCTTGAAGTCATCGAGTCCCGACAGGAATACCGAGAAGTCGTTGTAGTGGATCGGGATCGCGGTGCGAGGTTTGGTGATCTCGACAGCCCTCACCCCTTGCTCACCCGTCATGGTGACCACCGTGACTAGGAAGGTCGTGCCACCCGTGTGAACCAGACCGAGGTCGATGTCGGGGTAACGCCGCGGAATTTCCTCGAGGCTGTCGACGAGCATCGTGTCGCCGGTTATGTAGAGCCGGTAGAGGTGATCGTCGTTGCGGCTGAAGTCGAGCAGGTGGCCGTTAACCGGCATGAGCAACTCGTTGACCGCGTCGTCGGTAGCGTGCTTGCCGGGCATCGCGGTGATCTTCAGCGTCGCGTCGCCCTTGTTCACTTCGAGGGATTCCCACGTATCGAGGGGATGGCCCTGCTCGAAGCCGAGAGCGCTGAGCTTGCCCACCGCGTCGGCCGTCGAGACGATGGGCAGGTTCTTGTTTAGTTCTTGCGCGGCGACATCATCGAAGTGATCGCCGTGGTAGTGCGACAGGACGATCAGGTCTATCGGTGGCAGGTCAGCGATCTGACAAGCCGGCTCGACCTCGCGCCGGGCCCATATGCCATGGCCGAGATAGACGTGCTCGCCCTTGTGCAGGAAGGCGGGATCGGTCAAGATCGTCAGTCCACCGAAACGGATCAATGTGGTGGCGTTACCGATGAAATAAACGTCGCCCTTGTCGAAATCCTCTGTCCCACTGGCAGTTAGCTCTAAGGATGTCATCGCGGCTCTCCTCTGGGTGGTGATTTTCCTACCATTGGACCCATCTTGCAGCACCATCGTCAACGGTTCCCGAAAACTGACCTCGGCTGACCCGTTATCACTGCAGAGGGATGTCGTGTCCTGGTCCGCGTTCGTTGTCGGGTCGAGGGCCGACGTAGCGGCGGTCGGCTTCCGTGATGGGGATGTCGTTGATGCTGGCTTCCCGGCGGCGCATGAGCCCGTTCTCATCGAATTCCCATAGCTCGTTGCCATAGCTGCGGTACCAGCGATTCGCCGTGTCGCGCCACTCGTATTGGAAGCGCACGGCGATCCGGTTCTCACGGAATCCCCACAAGCTCTTCCGGAGCACATAGTCAAGTTCGCGTTCCCATTTGGCGGTGAGGAACTCGACGATTGCTGCTCGGCCAGTGACGAATTGGTCGCGGTTGCGCCACGCGGAGTCTTGCGTATAGGCGAGGCTGACGTGGTGAGGGTCGCAGGTGTTCCAGGCGTCCTCTGCTGCTTGGACTTTCTGCAGCGCACCGGTCAGGTCGAACGGCGGAAACGGCGGGCGCTGTTCAGGCATGATGGGTGCTGCCCTTTCTACTGGTCCGCATATCTAACGAGATCTTGTTATTGCTTCCATTAGAAGTCCTACCACTTTGTTCTAACGGCTACAAGCATTCATACCCGTGATAATCTCGTTGTGTGACTAGTTCCACTCCCTCATGGGTGTTGCCGGGCGAGCCAGCGCCCGTGCGGCTGATGAACACGATCTGGGCGGATACCGGCGGTGTGCACGACGACTTGACCACACCGGCTGCCCTGCGCGATTGGATCGCCGTCGTTTCGGAACAAGACGCCCACGCACTCGGGGATCCCAGCCGCCGCGAGGTCGCCGAGGCCAGGCTGCTGAGGGACGCCCTACGGCGACTGGCGGCCTTCTGCACCCACGACGACCGCCCGGCCGCGCAGTCGCCAGTCGACGGCGTCCAAGATGCGATTACCGCCGTCAACGACGCGGTCAGCCACCGCCCCCATGCCCAACTCAGCCTGCGCGGTGACCAGCTCCAACGCAAAAACCCAACGCACACATCACCGATCCGCACCGCGCTCGCCGAACTCGCGCACGATGCGATCGACCTACTGACCGGACCAACATCGGAGAAACTGCGGGCCTGCCACGCCCCCGGCTGCGTGCTCTACTTCGTCAAGACTCACCCTCGTCGCGAATGGTGCTCGGATGCCTGTGGCAACCGCGTCCGCGCGGCACGCCACTACCAGCGGATCCGGACCCAAAAACGCTGATCTTGCCCCGCGCCCCAGCCGGTTCAGTCCAGTCAGGTGAAAGGCATTGCGTCATAGCAGTTTTCACGGCGGCAACGGCACTCGTTGCGCGTAGGCATCCAGGCCGGTCGGCCGGGCTCCGTCGGGACGCACCACAGGCGTGCCTCGATACGGTGCGATGCGCGTCATCCCGGTCAGCGATCCGGTGTATGCACCCGCCATCTTGGGAACCACCGCAATAGCTGACATTGATAACCGCCGGTTATCACACGGTCAGCGATGAGTCTTGGACACAACCGTCCAGCTGGCGGAGCGTGAAAGCAAGAGCACATCCACCAACCGCACCGGGAGATCCAGCATCATGACGGCCGTACACTCACCCGACACCAACGTCGATGGCGCCGACACTCGACGAGCGCTCACGGACGGTTCTCGCCTGGTCGTCGATGCGCTGAAACTCAACGACGTTCGCACCATCTACGGATTGGTCGGGATCCCGATCACCGACCTCGCCCGGATCGCGCAGGCATCGGGTATCCGCTACATCGGCTTTCGTCACGAAAGCGATGCGGTCCACGCGGCCGCGGCGGCCGGCTTCCTGACGAAGAAGCCGGGAGTCTGTCTGACGGTATCGGGCCCGGGGTTTCTAAACGGCCTGGTAGCGCTGGCGAATGCGACCGCGAATTGCTTTCCGGTGGTGCAGATTTCGGGATCGAGCGAACGCCACATCGTCGACCTCAAACGCGGTGACTACGAGGAGCTCGACCAGACGGCGGCCGCAGAGCGCTTCGCGAAGGCCGCATATCGGGTGGACCGCGCCGAAGACATCGGCCGTGGCATCGCCCGCGCGATCCGCACCGCGGTGTCCGGCCGGCCCGGAGGCGTTTACCTGGACATTCCGGCCGCGGTGCTCGGCGAGATCATCGACGCCGACAAGGGCACGAAGTCGCAGTGGCGAGTGGTCGACCCGGCGCCGCGCCAATTGCCCGCCCCGAAAGCGGTGAACCGCGCCATCAGGCTGCTGGCAGGGGCTCAGCGCCCGCTGGTGGTGTTGGGCAAAGGGGCCGCATACACTCAGGCGGACAAGGAGATTCGCGAGTTCATCAAAAGCACCGGGTTGCCATTCCTTCCGATGTCGATGGCCAAAGGTCTACTGCCCGACGACCATCCGCAGTCCGTGGCTACTGCCCGTTCGCTGGCATTACGCGAGGCGGATGTCGTCATGCTCGTCGGTGCGCGGCTTAATTGGCTGCTCGGCCACGGCGAAGCGCCCCAGTGGAATCCCGACGCGAAGTTCATCCAGGTCGACATCGAGGCCACCGAATTCGACAGCAACCAGCCCATCTCCGCCCCGATCGTCGGAGACATCGGCTCGGTCATGGACGCAATGATCGAGCAAAACCGCGGCCAGATCATGGCTCCGACGCGGTGGCGCGACAAGCTCAGCGCCTACTCGGCGCAGAACGTGGCCAAGATGGCGCAGCGGCTGTCGGCAGATCCGCATCCGATGCAGTTCTACGGCGCACTGCGCGCAATACGCGAAGTGCTGCGGGCATACCCGCAGGCATACATCGTCAATGAGGGAGCCAACACGCTCGACTTCGCGCGCAACGTGATCGACATGCGGTTGCCCCGCCACCGGCTGGACAGCGGCACTTGGGGAATTATGGGCATCGGCATGGGTTACGCGATCGGTGCGGCCGTCGAGACCGGCGCTCCGGTCGTCGCCATCGAAGGTGACAGCGCGTTCGGGTTTTCCGGCATGGAGCTCGAGACGATCTGCCGCTACCACCTGCCGATCGTGGTCGTCGTCTTCAACAACGGCGGCGTCTACAAGGGCGACGGGGTCAACCCCGCATCCACGGACCCGTCACCGACGACGCTGACGCTCAATGCCCGCCACGACCGGCTGATCGAGGCGTTCGGCGGCACCGGTTATCAGGCCACGACGCCGGCCGAACTCACCGCCGCCCTCGCCGACGCGTTGGCCAATGGCGTGCCCGCACTTATCGACTGCGTCATCGACCCGATGGCCGGCACCGAGAGCGGCCACCTGACCAACCTCAACCCCAAAGGCCTCGGGCACGTCTGACAACCCCGCGCGCCCCGTGGCTACGTCTCGACGGTGTGTTGAGCCTGGTTTCCGCCGCGGCGTTTGGCGGCATACATTGCACTGTCGGCGATCTTGATTGAGGTCGTCAAGACGGCCTGGGGCGTCAGGACCGGTTAGTAGGTGCAGTTGGGCGGTTGCGGTGCCGATGCTGGCCGTCATTTTCGGGGAGAGTCCCGCGAGCTCGGTGCAAAAATGCGCCGCCAGTCTTACCACGTCTGAGATCAGGGCGGTCAGCGCGATTAAGAACTCCTCGCCACCGGCGCGGCAGATGACTGCGTCGGCCGGGCTGTGCTCGCGCAGCAGCTGAGCTACTGCCTGCAAGGCGCGGTCACCGGCTGAATGACCGTGAGTGTCGTTGATGCGCTTGAAATTGTCGAGATCGAGCATCACCACCGCCAGGTGGGTGTGCCCTGACGGTGGGTCCGTCAACCGGTTACCGACGGCGTGGGTGAATGCCTGCCGGTTCAGCAGGCCCGTGAGGGCGTCCGTTTCTGAACGCTGAACATATGTTCCCATGGCTCGCGACATCGCCCAAATACCAAGAGGCACCGATAAATTGAGAAAAGCGTTTATCCACAACGCGGAGGCGGCGGTGGCGTTGTTGGCTTCCTGAGCCAGCCGCAGCACCGCGGTAGCGGTAACCCCGGCGGCTACCACGCTGTTGAAGAGTATGAGTTTGGGGCCGTGGAAAAATGCGGCGTAAGCGCCAGGAATGACCATGGCAGTACAAGCTAGGGCGGCAAGAGCCGCGGTGGGCTGCACGACACTCCACCCGCCGACAAATAACGCGCCAACCATCACACCGGCGTGCGACTGTCGACGCGAGGGCCAGCGTGTCAGCAACAGTACGGTCAGACCGATGGTGAACGTTGCGGCAACTCCACCGGTGATCGCTTCGACGGCGGTGGGTCGGATTTGGCTCGGCAACACGGTCAGCGGCACCAGCGCCGACGATCCGACAACCATAGCCACAATCATCCGCGCCGAAGTCAGCATTCCGTTTTGGCGCAGGAATGTAGTGACCCAGTCGTACTGGTCGGGCTGGCTCCACCAAGCCTTCAGCTGTGACATCAGTCAGCGAACTTCCGGCCAAGCCTGCGATGTTGAATTGGTTTACCGACCACTAGATCGGCACCTTTCCTGACCCGCCCCGCCCCACTTTAATGCCCGATTTACCAGCGAGCCGCGGCACCCACACCCTGCGAGTGGGAATGCTACCCCGATTGTGTGCGCT
>Ga0310913_10000118_pt1 | contig 31183 bp, 50 predicted proteins | sample GREbulkMGOX082_FD_203447 | JGI IMG/M metagenome (GOLD analysis project Ga0310913, IMG submission 203447) | Lab enrichment of tropical soil microbial communities from Luquillo Experimental Forest, Puerto Rico - GRE.bulkMG.OX082 | ecosystem: Environmental > Terrestrial > Soil > Tropical forest >...
AGATGTGCCTGGGGCGACAGGCCAAACTGGACTGATCAGGCCGGCCTCGACAGGGGAGGCGGGAGAGGCGGCGCGAGCGCCGCCTCTCTTTTTGCCGAGTTCGCTCGGCCACCCAGCCATTGTTTCAGGACTAGGCACTGTCCCCGTCGATCAACTCTCGATCAACACTTTGTAGGTTGCCCGGGGGCAACGAAACACGGCGGTAGGAAGCGCGTGGGAACCGGGATGCTGTTGTTATACGGCTCGTACATGTACGTCCGGTCCCCGACGGCGGTGGTTCCACCCTCGAAGGTGTGAATGAGCCCTAGCAACGTGACATTCCCAGCATTGTCGGCGATGCCGCCGATCGGCGTCTTGAATGCGGGACCGGACTGGAAGGTCCCCTTGCGAAAGCCCATTTGCGTTATTGTCAAGTTGGGGTCGAAGGCGGAAAGTTGGAACTGCCCGTAACAGATGAAGTGCAAGCTGGTAGACTCGATTACCTCGTCTTCACTCCAGAAGTCGAGATTCACGATCGTCGGATAGTTCGGCTGGTTCTGCCGCACATCCAGGGTCAACAGGGTGAAGTTGGTCGCGGCGAAAATGGGACCAACCGGGTCATCATACTTGACATCGCCATTGAGCTGCCCGGTGACCGCCGCGTAATGGCCCGGCTGGCCGTCGAAGGGGAGGCTCGCTTGGTTAGCATTGAATTGATCGGCGGTGAGCCCAATCGTGGCCCGGTTCCCCAACGCGGTGTCGGCCTGGATCGTGATCGCGCGATACGCCGAGGCCGAGCTGGCAGTGTTGCGGATGACGGCATCGCCGATCAGCCCGTCATACTTGATCGGCTGATCGCTGATGTTGACCACATAGCCAATCAGATACCCTCTCGTGCACGGGGTGCCGTCGATATTAAGCGGCGGGAGGGAAACATGATGGTTCTGGCTGCCGGTGATCGTCTTATTTTCGGGGTCGAACACCGCCTTCCCGTCCACCGTCAAGAAGACGTCGAAGTCACTCGACGGGCAGATGTACTTATTGTCGATTTTGTCGGACCCGCCACAAACCCAGTGAAACCGCACCTTTATCGGCTCGTGCTCGGGGCACAACACGCCGGTCGGACACACGGCGCCGAGCTCGATCTCGGTTTGCGGCAAGGTCACGCCGTTGACCGATACCGTCCCCGATCTCCATTTGGGGTAGACGATTACGCTTCCCGGCTCGCTCGGGTCGGCCAATTGCACCCCGCCGGTGGCCTGCGCCGACGCCGGGGTCGCGAGACCGAGTGCCGGCAGCAGCAGTAGCGCCGACCACGCGGATTTCATCATAAAGTTCATTACACCATCCTTCTTTCCTTCTACGCCCTACAGCGGGCTGATATAGGGCGTGCAAGGGCTATGCCATATCGCTGCATAGAAAGTTGACCAGGATTTCAGTGATTTAGGACGAAGGTTGCGAAAATTGGTCCGGAAGCTAGGACTTGGTCGATCGGCGATTCCGATTTTCCGGACTGGGCCGACGCCGGTCTCGATGCTCGAGTGCAGCGCCGATCAATCAAGCGGCAGGAAAACCGTCGGCGTTGGATTGCTGTTATGCAAATTATTAAAAATATAAGTTATATTGTTCAACCCACGCGTGGGCCCGTCGTTCGTCTGAACGAGCCCCAGCAACGTGACCGGCCCAGGGATGTCGGAAATCCCGCCAAACGGCGTCTTTACCGCTTGGCCCGACATAGCGACACCGTTGCGAGTGCGCATCCCGCTGAGCCGCGAATCTGCGTCCGAGGGTTGTACCTCCGCCCAGCACAGGAAGTCCCAAGACGCCGACGCCCGAACCTCTGCTTCGTTGTAGTAGTCGAGGCTGACGAAGGTCGGATAGTTCGGCCGGTTCGATCGCACATCGAGGGTCAGCAGGATCAGGGAAGCGTTTCTGAAGGACACCGGGTACGTCGCGTTATGACTTTTGACGTCTGCCAAGACCTGTCCGCCAATCGACTGGTAATGACCGGCGCCGCCGTCGAAGACGAGGGTCGGAGCGGCGGTGCGAGGGTCGACCCCCGGCGTGATGCCGGCGCGAGTGGCTAGGTTCGGCTCCGCTCGGACCTGAACCGCCTCATACGAGAGGATCGCGGTGCTGCTGTCCCGTAGCACGGCATTGCCGATCAAACCATCATACTTGATCGGCCGATGCGCGTCGTCGGTCACCCAGCCGATCAGGTATCCTCGCGGACATGGGGCCGCGGGAACCCGAGTGTTCCCCAGCTGCGGGAGATTTTCGGGGTTGAATGAAACCTTCCCATCGACCGAAAGCGCGAGATCGAAGCGGGTCTCCTTGCAGACGTACATCGCAGCGTTGTCCGGATTCCCGGGGCACACCCAGCGAAACGTTATCCTTACCTGCTCCGACTCCGAGCAGGTCGCATCGCGCGGGCACCGGGCGCCGATAGTGATTTCGGTTTGGGCGGTCGTCGCCCCGTCGAACGGTACCGTCCCTCTGACGAATTTCGGGAAGACAATCACGCTTCCCGGCTCTGAGGACGTGGTCGTCACCGCCTCCGGAGCTTGCGCCAGAGCCGGCATTGCCGGTCCTAGAGCTGCGCTTAGGAAGAAGAGGAAACGCGGGCCCTTGACGACAAACTTCATGATCTCTCCGCAGCTTGTAGCGTCGAGGTTTCCGCGGCTGGCGCGAGATGTAGTCCGGCAGGCTGGGCTGGCTCGGCGAGCCGCCTTTGGTTAAGCATTAGACCCGGAGCGTATGTCGAGCTTGCGCATCTTGTCGAACAACGTCGAGCGCGATATGCCAAGACGTTTCGCGGCCTCATCGATGCGGTTTTCCGCATCGGCAAGCACGGCGCGGATATGCTGGCGCTCGGCCCTATCGCGGACCTCCGCCAGTGTTGCAAGAGGGGCCTCGTCCGCATCGCCGGCTTCGGCTTGAAAAAGCGCGTCGACGCCGATCCGCGGCGCCTGCGAAAGCGCCACCGCCCGCTCGATGCAGTTGCGCAACTGCCGCACATTGCCGGGCCAGGGCTGGTTAACCAGGGCCTGCTCGGCTTCCGCCGTGAAGCCCTTGACATCGCGGCGAAACTCCTTCGCGAAGTCGCGCAAGAAGCCGTGCGCGAGCGGCAGGATGTCGTCCGACCGGTCGCGAAGGGGAGGGATGACGACCGGGATCACGTTGATCCGATAGTAGAGATCCTGCCGGAAGCGGCCCGCCGCGACGGCGGCTTCGAGGTTGGTGTTGGTCGCGCAGATGATCCGTGCGCCCGTCTTTATCGCCGTCTCGCCTCCTACGCGGGTGAAGGTGCGCTCCTGAATCAGGCGAAGCAGCTTCACCTGCATCAGCATTGGCAACTCACCCACCTCGTCGAGGAACAGGATGCCGTTGCGGGCGCGTTCGACATATCCGTGATGACGCGCCTGAGCACTCGTGAACGCGCCCCTTTCGTGGCCGAACAGCTGGCTCTCGATGAGGTCATTTGGGATCGCCCCGCAATTGACCGCGACAAACGGCTCATCGGCGCGCGCCGAAACCTGGTGAACAAACTTCGCCGCCACCTCCTTGCCGGCGCCGCTCTCGCCGATTATCAGCAGCGAGCTATCGATATCGGCGACCCGCCTCAACAGCATTTCTACTTGGCGCATCGCCTCCGAGGTACCGAGATCGCCGGCCGTCCTGGGCTGGAGCTTGATCAGCCGCGCGATGCGGCCGAGCAGGTCGGGCAACACGTACGGCTTGACGATGTAGTCGACCGCCCCCGCCTTCATCAGGAAAACGGGAAGTGCCCCTCCCGACCCCTCACACGCGCGCGAGGCAAGCCACGCTTGCTGCAGGTCCAAGCGCCCGTACGGCAAACCCTCGCCGCTAAAGCCACCGCACTCGGAACTCGTACGGGGAAATCGAGCCCGCAGGGGCGGGGGACGCGAAAATATGGAGTTCTCTCGGGGAAACCGACGCCTCACACCCGCGCGCGACGGCACACTTGCTAGATGACCTTCGACACTTACGGGCACCTGTTCCCGAGCCTCGAAGACGATCACGCCAAAGTCGCGGCCGGCGAGCTTCAAATTGCCGCCGCGCGGGCGACGGAGTTCGCCGCATGAAGAACGGCAAGATCATCACCGCGTGGGCGACGCTGGCGATCATCGCAGCGGCTCCGACTGCGCCCAATGCTCAGACGACTGCGCCGCCCGAGCCGCGCTCATGTCAGCAATTGCACGAGGAAATGAACAAATGCGAAACCGGTATGCGCAGCTGCGATCAGCGCGTCGTCGCCCGATTGGAGGCGCGGTGTCAGCGTGATGAAAAACGGTTACCACCGGTACTAGGACCGCGCGACGGCGGCCGTCCGTAGACATCGGCTCGGGTATGTGGCGGGCGTCGGCGCCGAGGCAAGCAGAAGCCTCGCGCGCACGTGAGGGAGTACCGTGGGAGGGGGCCGTCAGCCCCGATGCACCACCGGGCAACAAATGCGCTCGCCAGCGTGGCATCCGCGAAGTAGATCGAGAGCGCGTCATTCAGCGGCCGCGCGTCCCCGAGGGCGGAACGGCCCAGCCGTCGGCGCCGCAATTCTCGTCGAGCCGGGCGGTGATCTGAGGATGGCGCTGACCGAGACCCTGTGGTGGAACGGCGATCCTGATGCGGACGGGGAAGCGACGTTCGGCGACCGTGATCATCTCGCGTGGGCTGCCCGGCATCGTGCTCCTCTTTTGTCCGTGACACGCTTGAGGAAGCCCGGTGAACCCAGAGCGCACCGGACGCTCTGGCGGGGTTATTTCACCGCGCAGGCTTGCGCCGACAATGTCAGCGACATCGACTGAAATACGCCCAGACTGACCGGCCACGTTCCTGTGGCTTGTGCGGCCTGCACCCCGGGGCCGCCGCATGATGATGGGTTGGCGGTGAACGACACCGGCGGAGCTAGCTGAGTAGTCGCCCAGCCCACGCCGTCTCCACCGGCCACCTGTACCTTTGCGGCGTTTTCGACGACGAAGTTGAGCTCCATGTCTTGGATCATGACGACACCCACGCCAAAGATGCCCGCGCACAACAGCAGCATCACCGGGGGGATCAGCGCAAACTCGAACGCGACGGCACCACGGGGCGATCGGCAGAGGTGCCAAGGACCATTCGCGATGTCCAGCAGCTTGGGCCTGCGCACCTGAGATCCTATCTTCGCCCCATGTGTGGCCGCGTCCGTCTCTCGTCCGATGTCAGCGAGATCAAGCTCGTGTTCTCGATCCCCTCGCATCGACCGGTCCCGAACTTCGCGCCCAGTTGGAATGCGGCGCCTACTGACCAGCTGCCGATCGTTCGCTTCGATGCGAGAGCCGGCGAGCGCAGCCTAGACTTGGCGCGCTGGGGCCTGGTGCCGTACTGGGCCAAGGACATCAAGGTTGGCTTCGCAAATATCAACGCTAAAGCCGAGGGGATCGAGAACAGGCTAGCCTTTCGTGAGGCATTCGAGCGGCGTCGCTGTCTGGTGCCGGTCGATAACTTTTACGAGTGGAAGAGGACTGCGACCAGGAAGCAACCCTATGCCATCGCGCTGGCGGACAGGGGGCTAATGGCGCTGGCCGGGCTCTGGGAGAATTGGCGCTCAACCGCCGGTGAATGGGTGCGGAGCTTCGCTGTCGTCACTTGACCGCCGAATGAGCTGTGCGCCGAGCTACATAATCGGATGCCGGTGGTCCTCGGCCCTGAGACGTGGCCGCAGTGGCTCGGGGAGGAGCCTGCCGACGCCCGTCAGCTCAAGGCCATGCTTGTGCCCTGCCCCTCGGAAGCGATGACGTGCTGGCCGGTGAGCGCGCGGGTGGGCAACGTCAAGAACAATGACCCGAGCCTGATTGAGCCGGTTACCGGCTAAGTATCACCACATCCGTGCCCGGCACATGGAGGCGAGTGCTTGGTGCTAATCGACCCCCATTGACCCGTTTTTGCATACGTAGTCGCACGTATTGTCCCAGCACCATCAGGGCAGGTATCTCCGGAATTACCAATTGACGACAGTGCAAGGGAGACAATGCCGATGCTGTTCTGTTTGACGGCTGACTACACGCCGCAAGCCCTGAACGCGATGAGGGAAAACCCCAATACCGACCGCCGAGCTGCAGTAGAGGAGTTGCTTAAAGCTGCTGGGGGGAAGCTCATCGCCATGTACGGCAGGGCGAGCAACGGTCCTGGCGCAATGGTGATCTTCGACGTACCTGATCCTGCGATGGCACCGGCGATGTGTGGGGTAGCCGTATCATCCGGCTCCTTACAGAACGTCGAGCTGACGCGCCTCTTTACGATGGAGGAGATCGCCGACATTCGGCAAAAGGCGAGGCAGATCCGCGGAGCCTACAAGCCGCCTGGTCAGCGATAATCAGCCAGGGGGCGGCAGACCACCGTCCCCGACTTTTGGGCTTTTGGTCCGGGAGGTGGTCCCTCGCCACGCATTGAGGGTTCCACCTACCCGTCTCGGGGGAAACCGCCCCGGTGGCCAGCCGCCCAGCCAGCGCTCAAGCGCTTGGTGCCTTGGCACCCCCGATTGCCACGCGGCGAGCGGGTGCACACGCGAGGATGGCGCCCAGAGGGTGCGGGTAAAATACCCCCCGACAGCATCTGCGTCTCCGGCGGGATTAGCTAAAATTTTAGCGAATTGTGAGCCGCCTCACACAGACCGGGGCTAAGGGGGATTACCTCCTCGCTAGGACTAGCTTGGTCAATCGGGCAGCCACCGGAGCTAAAAATGTTCAAAACGTCAGGTTCCCCCATTATCGCGGGGACGATAGTTAGCGCCTTACACGCCGCGACCGGACCTCCCGCCGCCGCGCTGGATCGTTGGATCGAGCTTACCAACAACACGCGGATGGCGATCGTCGAGGTTTACATCTCTCCCGTTCGCTCCGAACTCTGGAACATCGATCTTCTGGGTGACGGTCACCTGGCACCGGCGAGTTCTGTTCTGGTCAACATCGACGACGGGACGGGCTGTCGATTTGACTTCAAAACCGTGTTCGACGACGGCACCACCCAGATCCGCCGAAATGTAGACATATGCGCGGTCGAGAGATTTGCGGTCTCCTATCGATAGCCCAGGGTCCTGGGCCGCGGCTGCGGAGCGCAGGGACGAGCCGTCGTGTCGGTCAAGTGGCGTCGCAAGGGATGCCGATCCAGGGTGGCCCTGGAGCAGGGGCGCGACTGGTGTAGCCGACCGGATGAACCAGGCTATCCCAAGACAGCCGCAGCCAATGAGGCGACAACCGCCCAGATCCCTGCCCACAGCCCAAGCGATAAAAGCGATATGACGATCAGATCGGCTCCTGTGTCCGCCCGGTCATAGGGAGCCGGCAGCCTCCAATCGTTTACGGAATAAGCGTGCTGTGAGCGAATATTGCTGTCCACCAGTCCTCCTTCCATCTGGTGTGGCATTAACTATGCCGATCTGTGTCGCGTTAACTGTGTCAAAAAAGAGCTTGGAAATTTTGACAAGCGGTTCGGCTCCCACGACCCTGCCGGCAGAGTTGCTACGTCACCGGCCTGCCGCAGAGTTGCAACACGCTACCTCTTTGATCCAGCGGGAAATTCGGGCCGGTGTGGCTGACCCCCGTGGCCCTGCCCTAGCGGGACCTTGTACGTGCGTAGACGTGGCAGCGCGGTGAGCTTGCTATCGCAGCGATAAGTAGACAGCTCCCCAAATCGCCGCCGACAGCACGAGCATTAAGAGCGACGCCACAATGAAAGACCTTAATCGGGCCAGCCGCGGATGAGTACTACCCGCCATCTCTTCAGTCCTGCGGTGCGCGCCCAGTTCATCAAATTGCACGGGTCGGTAGCGATTCTCTTGCAGCTCGTAGTCTCCTAATTCCGCTGAGACGGGCGCCCCTCTTCCCCGTGGAAACGCAACACCGCAACAGCATTGATTTTTCGGGGCTTTGGACCGCCCGCAACACGATCCGCCACAGCAACCGCGACGGTCGGGTGGCGCAACGGAACCGAGAGGGCAGGAGAGCAACGCCGGGACCAACGAGGAAAGCCCAAGCACCGCTCTGCATACGGGCCTAGTTCGGCACAAAACGCCAAACTCGGTTTTGCCCAGGATACCAGCGACGACCAGGACGACAGAGCGGAGCTATCGAAACTCGTCTCCGTTTAGCGCGAGGGAAGGTGTGGCTTAAGTCTTCGGTGAAATTCTTTAGCGTCTCTTATACCCTCAAGCTCACTCGGCAGATCGATCACGTGAACGGATTGATCTGGTCCGGCGATGGGGCCACCGTGCCCCGCTGCTGGGTTGGCGCTCCGGACATAATGGGCGGTGCCGACGATCTGTCCGCCGCGCTCAGTAACGACGGTAATTTTCATGGTTGCCTCCTATGTAAAGGTTTGGATCGGCAGGTCGTCGAACATGATCATTTCGAGGAAGAACGGCACGTCAATACTGCTCCCGTTGGTGATCTGAAACGTGTAGAAAACCTCTGGTGAACCCGGCTCACCGGGACCAGCACGGCACACGGCGAGGTCATGGGTTGCGAGAACGTTTGTGGCGGAATTATTTCCTCCCTGTAGCGGATTCTTTGGCACCGCTTGAAAAATGACTGGGCCCTTGTTGCTACCGTCTGGAGGATCGTCACCAAACCAATTCCATGAAAAATAAGCTGTTTGATCCGCTCCCACTATGAACCCACGATCGATACGAACATGGCTTGGCATGTCGGCCTCCTGGCGTTTTGCGTAAAGGCTTGGGCACTCTCTACGCCGGATAAATAGATGCAGCGGGTCATATTCGAGAGTGACCTAGCTCACACTGAGGCCGCTTTTTTTGGCGGCGAAGATGTGCGGGACAGTGAACCTACACAGCGAAAGTCATCCGAACTGTCTGCCGGGGTAGCCGCCTAGCCGCCTCGATCTCGCCTCTCCGCCCGTGACCTCTTGCTAAGCCTCCTGTGACGATCCATAAGACCCAAGGCTCGGAATACCCGGCCGCGATCATTCCGTTGATGATACAGCACTACACGATGCTGCAGCGGAACCTGGTCTACACAGGCGTGACGCGCAAGCACCTGGTGGTGCTGGTCGGGCAACGGAAGGCGCTGGCGAATCGCCGTCAAGAGAGCGCGAGCACGGAGGCGGTGGTCGAAGCTCCGGGAGCGGTTACTTGAATGATGGGCCGTAGCGTCGCGGCTCATCCTGATGAACAGTCTGGAATTCAGTCGAGAGCGAGCTGAAAGTTGACCGACATTTATGTTGATGCTGATGCGTGCCCTGTGCGGGAGGAGATCTACCGTGTAGCAGCTCGCCTCCAACTCAATGTGTTCATTGTCTCCAACGGCTCGCGCCCGATCACGCCGCCAAGCGCTTCGAACCTGCGCATGGTCCCGGTCGGCGACACTGCTGACGCGGCCGACGACTGGATTGCTGAGCACATCTCGGCTACTGACGTGTGTGTTACCTCCGATATCCCGCTGGCGTCACGCTGTCTAAAGCAAGGAGCGCGCGTCGTCTCCCCTACCGGCAAACAGTGGACTCAGGTGAATATCGGTAATGCACTCGCCGGCCGTGAGATAGAGAGGCACCTCCGGGAGCTCGGAGCGAATACGCGCGGCCCAGCTCCTCTGAGCAAGAGGGACAGGTCCCGGTTTCTCATCGCACTCGATACGGCCTTGCAGGCTGCATTGCGAGAGCCGGCGCGCGGCTGAGTCAATCGTGGACTGCGCCGAACCCACAGCCACTCTCCGCAGCACGACCCAGTACCTTTCGCGAGCAGACGTACGTCCTATCGTCACGCAATCGCCGGTCAATACATGTAACGTCACGTAAGTGTACTCGTTCAGCCCTACTCTCGCTGTGTATTGCGGCTGCCGTTAAGCGCTCTTCTCTGCAAGAATAAACTGCCCGACCAGACGTCCGTCAGCCAAGCAGCTCTGAAGGTTATGAACCTGCAGGGGGAAGTCGTCACGCTCTATTACCGGCGTCCGTCCTGTTTCTTTCTCTCCCAGGGATCGGGGTTGTCAAAGGGCGGCTTGTCCCGGTTGGCAATCAGGCTGCGGTTGACGGCGATCGGTGCCAATTCGCAGATCGCGTCAGGCATTTGGTTGACCACGTCCTTTAGCAGTGGCTCCGTCCCGCTATACGCGAAGGTCATGTCAAATTTCCCGGCGACGAACGCCAATATCGCCGTTGATAGGTTACGGATGATCGTATATTCGATGCCGTCGAGATAAGGTCGGCCCTACTTCCAGTAATCGGGGTTTCGGGTCAGCTCGATGTACTCGTTCGGCTTGAAATCGACGAATTTAAACGGGCCCGTCCCGATCGGATGCTAGCGCATGTCTCGCGGCGGGACATGACAGGGGTGGACATTCTCGGCCGGACGCTCCGTGGTGCATTGTCAAGAGTTGGTTCATTGGGAGAGTAGCATGAGCCATCGCCGCTGATCGTGCTGCGCGCTAAGCTCGCCTTTTGCTGATGCCATAGGGAGGAACACATGGGCGATCGGCTCAAAGATAAGGTGGCTTTGGTCTCAGGAGCGGGCTCGAGCGGTCCGGGCTGGGGTAATGGCAAGGCGACGGCGGTGCTCTTCGCTCGCGAGGGAGCAAAGATCCTCGCTGCCGATCTCTACCTCGAAGCCGCCGTCGAGACCAAGCGGATCATCGAGAGGGAGGGCGGCACCTGCGAGGCGGTCACCGGGAACGTCTCGGTTGCCGAAGACGTCGCTGCCATAGTCGATGCTTGCATCAGGGCATTTGGTCGTATCGACGTGCTGCACAACAATGTCGGCATTGTCGAAGTCGGCGGTCCGGTCGAGACCAGCGAGGAGAGTTGGGATCGGGTCAACGACGTCAACCTGAAGAGCATGTTCCTGACCTGCAAGAAAGTGCTTCCACACATGGAGCGGCAGGGCAAGGGAACGATCGTCAACATCGCATCCGTCTCGGGCATCCGCTGGCTTGGGGTTCCCTACATCTCCTACGCCGCGACCAAGGCAGCGATCATTCAGTTCACCCGCGTGATCGCTGTCCAATACGCTCGCTCAGGCATACGCGCGAACTCGATCCTGCCGGGGATGATGAACACCCCGATGGTTCACGCCCCCGAGGTCATCGCCGCTTACGGTGGCAGCGCCGAAGAAATGGTCCGCCGGCGGGACGCGCAGTGCCCAATGGGGCGAATGGGCGATGCATGGGATGTGGCTTACGCCGCATTATTCTTCGCTTCTGATGAGGCCAAATACATCACCGGCACCGAGCTGGTGGTTGATGGTGGGCTCACGGTCAACTGCGTCTAGGGGATGGTTAGCGCTCACGAGATTTTCGATTAAGCAGCTGAGGGAGAAGGAGATGGATGCCTACCGCATACACCTCTTCGGCACTGTTGACGGCATTGTGCTCCAACCGAGCCCAAATCCGCGACCCAGGCCGACGGAGGCCCTGATGCGAGTGCGCGCGAGCTCGCTCAATTACCGCGACCTCATGGTTCTCAAGGGCGGCGGGCGGGGTCCAACCAAGGTCGGCGTGATACCGCTGTCGGATGGCGCGGGTGAGGTCGCAGCCGTCGGCGACGGGGTAACGCGGGTCAAAGTCGGCGATCGGATTGCCGGCTGTTTCCATCCGCGCTGGTTTGGCGGACCGATCAGCCCCGACTACCTGACCGACCGGCTCGGGGCCAACCTCGACGGGATGCTGGCGGACTACGCCGTGCTGAGCGAGGAGGCGCTTGTGCACGTGCCAAGCCACCTGTCCTTCGAGGAAGCGGCGACTTTGCCATGCGCTGCGGTGACCGCCTGGGTCGCGCTAACGGGCCATCGCCGGGTTACCGCGGGCGATACGGTGCTGACCCAAGGTTCCGGAGGTGTTTCGGTCTTTGCGCTGCAATTGGCCCGCCTCATAGGCGCACGGGTGATTGCGACGACCTCGACCGCGGACAAGGCCGAGCGACTCAAGGCATTGGGGGCTTCCGAGGTGATCAACTACACCGAGACGCCGAATTGGGACGAGAAGGCGCGTGAGCTTACCGATGGCCGCGGGGTCGATTGTGTGGTCGAGATCGGCGGGCCGGGGACGATCGCAATGTCGTTGAAGGCCTTGGCCGTGGGCGGGCACGTCAGCCTGATTGGTGGGAGCCTGTCGCCATCGGGGACGGGGCTCGATCCCTCATTGCTGACTGGTCGCGGCATTACACTCGGCTCGATCAGCGTCGGGAGCCGCACTGATTTCGAGGCGATGAACCGGGCGATTGCATTGCACCGCTTGCACCCGGTGATCGACCGGATATTCCCGTTTGCCGAGGCCAAGGAAGCCTACCGGCATTTCGAGGGCCGTGGGCACTTTGGGAAGGTCGCGATCACACATGGCTGATTTTGCCGCCTCAAGACTGTTAATGGGCTAAACGCCGCTTGATGAGCCGTCAAATGCGGCGGTCTCAAAAAATCTCTAGTTCCGGGGCCGTTCGATCCCGCCCTACCCCGAAACGCCTCACTCTGTAACGGCTTACAACTCCGAGGCTCGAGATTTCATCCAGGTTCTCGAAGCGTACCGGGGCATTTGGGTCCAAAGTTGGGCCCACCTTGCCCGCCGCCTGTTCACCCCGGGGGGCGCGGTCGGCGACGGGCGGCACCCAGAGTAGTCTAGATCAAGATCCCGAGTGCGGGAGCAATGCGCGCGTTGTGGTGGCCCGCCTACCGGGTGCACCCAACGGATTCCTGCGCGTGGGGTTCAAATCTCCACTGGGGCTCTGCCGCACCGGCGTACCGACAGGCGGCGGAACTGAGACCAGCCGATGGCGCCAACGACGACGAACGAGAGAAAGGGTAGGAGGGCCAGTATCCACCAGAGTTCCGATCAGGACCTCGACCCCAATAGCCCCGAGGAACGCGAGGACCGGACTAAGCACGGCAGCCAGAGCTATCCACCATATTGCCCACTTTGGAAGGCTGCTCAGGTGGTTACCCGCTGCTGACACTGACCTAGTCAATTGGGCCGCAAGCGGTGGGCAACCGGTCCGGCGCCTCATCCTGGCGGGGGAGGGAAGGGCCGCAGGTTCCCCGTGGGGCAGCTCACCCTCCGACCCAGGCACTACCTCCGGCCACGGCCACGATGCGCGGCAGAACAGCCGAATGATCGGGCGTACCGAGAGAAGAGCGAGCCCCGGACTCAGCCCAACGGCAACCGCGGCGATTGTCACAGCCCAAGGCGGCAGATTTTCCATGGCGTCTTGTCCCCCGTCGCACTGACACCGGACGAGGTTTGGCGCGCAATGCTTAATGAATCGTTTACAAGTGCCCGCCCCGCGCCCCCAGCGGCCCTGCAACGATCGCCCCAGATGAGCTGGGGCGTAGCTTCGAGGCGACTCCTACCCAAACTCGTCCAGCGCCGACTTAGCCATAGGGCGCGTCTCCCGCGTTGTCCTAGGGGCCTTCAGGCGCGGAGGGCTGGTCTCCAGGTGCATGTCGTGATGCGCGAGTCATGCCTATAGTTAAGGGAACTCGATCTCCTCGGACAGGGTGGCCTGCCCAGCCATGGCTTCGACCCGCCGCCTAGCTGCCATACTCGCCGCTGATGTGGCCGAGTATTCGCGCTTGATGGGGGCGGACGAGGAAGGGACGCACGAACGGCTCAAGGCGCATCTCCGCGAACTGGTCGAGCGGAAGATCGAGGAGTACCGCGGCCGGATCGTGAAGAACACCGGCGACGGTCTGTTGGCAGAATTTCCAAGCGTGGTCGGTGCAGTGCGATGCGCGGTCGAAGTTCAGCGCGGGATGATCGACCGTGAGCCGGACGTGCCCGAAGAGCGCCGGATCAGGTTCCGCATCGGCGTCAATCTCGGCGACGTCATCGTTGAAGAGCACGATATCTTCGGCGACGGGGTAAATATAGCTGCCAGGCTGGAGGCATTGGCTGAACCAGGCGGCATCTGCATCTCGGGCACCGTCCGCGACCATATCGGCGACCGGCTCCCTTACGCCTTCGGGGACATGGGGGAGCAGAGCGTCAAGAACATCGCAAGACCAGTTCGTGTCTATGCATGGCGCCCTGAAGGTACAGCCAGCGTATTGATCACGAGCTCCTCATCCGCCACATCAAATCCACTGCCGGCCACAGCACCACGTCTCTCTATCGTTGTCCTGCCCTTCGCCAATCTCAGCGACGACCCAGAGCAGCAGTATTTCGCGGACGGAATCACTGAGGATCTGACGACCGATTTGTCGCGGATCGAAAACATGTTCGTGATCTCGCACAATACTGCGTTCACCTATGGGAGCAAGCTCGTCGACACCAAACAGATCGGCCGCGAGTTGAGCGTGCGCTATGTGCTGGAAGGGAGCGTTAGGCGGTCGGGTGACCAAGTCCGAGTCAACGCGCAACTGATCAATGCCGAAACCGATGCTCATCTGTGGGCAGAGCGGTTCGATGGGGAGACGGCTGATCTGTTGGCGGTTCAAAACGAGATCACCAGGCAGCTCGCCAATGCGCTCGGCGTCCAGCTGATCGCTGCGGAGGCCGCCCAACCGACCGAGCGTCCCGATACACTCGACTACATTCTCCAGGCGCGTGCGGTATTATTCAAGCTCCGGACCGCTGACATCTATGGCCAGGCAATTGATTTGTTCGAGTGCGCCCTGGCGCTCGATCCACACTCAGTCGAGGCACAGAGCCGATTGGCGCTTGTCCTCACCAGCCGGGTGCTCGATGGAATGAGCGACGCACCGATGGTCGACATCACTCGCGCGGAAGGGCTAGTTGGACAAGCCTTGGCAGTATCGCCTCGCAGCGCGCTTACACATTTCGCCAAAGGCCACCTTCTGCGCGCGCACAACCGGTACGACGAGGCAGCTTCCGAATACGAAACGGTACTGCTGTTTAATCGCAACTGGATGGCTGCAATCTCCGACCTCGGCCTATGCAAGTTCTACATCGGGTCTTGGTCGTGTCAAAACATGCGGCGTGAGCGACGAATAAGAGGCTACGTCGGATCGCCGTCAATACCAGGCAGATGTGATCAGGCGACAGTCTCATTGCTACAGCCTATGTTGCCATTGCTGAGATCAGACGGTCCGGTCCAATGATGTTGATGACGCGGGTGAGATTGTAGGCGAGCACGTGCAAGGCCATCTCGGCGGCCACGCGCGGCAGTGTCTTCATGAGAAAGTGGGTTGCTCCCATACGCGCCTTGATCGTGCCGAAGGGATGCTCGACCGTCTCGCGTCGCCGACGCATGGCCTGCGGATCCTGGTCGAGCCTCTGCTGGACAGCCTCCAACACATGCTCGTGCTCCCACCGTGTGATCCGGCGTTGCACTCCTGTCGTGCAGCGGCTTTTCAGTGCGCAGCTCCGGCACGCATTGGTCCAGTAGCGATGCAGCGTCAGCCCGTGCTCGACGTTGGTGAAGTAGTATTTCAGCCGTTCGCCAGCGGGGCAGCGATAGACGTCATCCTCCGGCAAATACGCGAAGTCCTGCTTACCAAAGCGGCCCTCAGACTTGGCGCCCGAGGTCATCGGCTTCGGCAGGGTTACGGTGATGCCGGCCTGATCGCACGCGACAATCTCCTCGCCGTTGAAGTAGCCGCGATCGGCGACCGCCTCCAAGGTATCGGTTTGCAGCGCGCTTTTGGCTTTCTTGGCGACGCGCGCGAGCTGTGAGCGGTCGGAGCCGACATTGGTCACCTCATGTGTGACGATCAGATGATGCTCGGTTTCGACCGCGACCTGCACGTTGTAGCCGACAACGCCTGAGCCGCGCCCGCTCGTCGCCATCGAGCGGGAATCGGGGTCGGTGAGTGAGATCTGCTGATCGGGTGCCGACAGCATTTGCGCCTCGATCCCGTCGAGGCGTCGCATCTCTGCGGCGAGCTTGACGAGCTTCTCTTTGAGCCGCGTGGTCTTCGCGGCGAGCGCCACCGACGGCTCCTGCCGGTCGGCACTGTCGAGCTGGCTCAGATAACGGGCGACGCTCTGCTCAAGCTGTGCTCGACGCCGTTCCACCTTCGCCCGCGTGAAGTTGCGGTCGCGATTGTTCACTGCCTTGAATTTGCTGCCGTCGATCGCGACGCTCGCAATCGCGCGTCGACGATGCGATCGTTTGGGCCAAAAAAGCACGCAGCGCCGATCCGGGAAATCCGCGCCGTTACGCCCTCCTCGCCTCAGCCTATGCCCTCAGGGGCGAGACCAAACACGCCGCCGTGGAACTTGCCGAAGCCCGCAGGTTGAGTGGCGACAATCGTTATTCGAGCATCTCCCGCTTGAAGGTGGGCTTGCCGTTGGGCGTGCCGAAGGTTCGTGCGCTGTTCGAAACCACTCTTTTCGCCGGGCTGCGCAAAGCCGGGATGCCCGAGGAATGACCGCAACCCGCCGTCTCGCCGCGATCTTGCAGGCTGATGTCGCGGGCTACTCACGATTGATCGGAACGGATGAGACTGGACCACTTGCCGCGGGGTCGCCGGATCGGCGGGCGGGCGCTTTGGTGTAGTCTCCCCAGCCGCCGGCAGTTCGCGCAGCCGTAAAAAGCGGGTGGCATTCTGCGCGTGGCAACAGTTTACGAATATTACCGAGAGTCAATTGGACCAGTCGAGCGCGAGGGCACACATCAGGGGTGATCGAATAGTGTGCAAAAACGGCGCCCGGCTGCTGCCTCACAGACCTGCGGCGCCGTGTGCGGAAGGAGTGCTCGATGAATCAGGCTACTGGCAACGGACCCCGGTGGGCCGTCGGAAGGGTTCTCGGCGGTGCCTCAGCAGCACTGCTGTTTGCTGCCACCATTATTCAGCCAGAGGTGGCCAATGCCGATGATGGCGGCCGTGGCGGCGGGTCCCACCGTAGCTTTGGGCATTTCCGCGCCGTGTTCGGGTTCGGAGGCATCTACCCACCGTTTTGGTGGGGTTATAGCTATCCCTTCTTTCCCTTCTACGACTACGGGTATTACGGCAACTATCCCGACCATCGGTATTACGGCTACGATCCCGGCTCCAGCTATTACGGCAACCATCCCGACTATGGCTACGGCTCGCAGCCCAGCGCCAGGCAGACCTGGTACTATTGCTCCGACCCCGCGGGCTATTATCCATCTGTGACACACTGCAACATCGTGTGGCAGTACGGTCCCGGCTCTGCAATAAACCGTGATAGTGCCGCTCCGCCGCATGGATCGCACATCCGCAAGTAATCGACATTTGTCGGATCACAGCCCGAAGCGCCCGCGTAATCGTTATCGGATCGCCCGTCGGCAAAGTCTCTGCGTCAGTGAGGCCGAACTGCATTGCGCCGTAGTAACCGGGCATTAAGCAAGGATGCGCTACTTCTCATCGTATCCCTACCGCAATGCAATCGACATGTCCGATCTCGATCCCGAGCGCTTCACCCTCCGACAAGCTGCCCAAGCCCGCGATGATTTCGCCCAGGTGATGGACGAGCTGGAGTTCGTGAAGGAACTGATCGCCCGGCTCCCGACGCGCAGGGATCAGGCACTTGTGCCACTGAAAATAATGTTCGGGTCGGCGGTCATGGGCGCCGCGCTCGTTATTCTTTGGTTGGAAATGTTCTGGCGGCATTACATGTAAGACTGGAATTGTCATGCGACTCCCCAAGTGGCGACGCGGTTACGCGAGTTGGCAACAGACTTAGGATGCCGTGAACTGAATGAGTTGGCGGACGAAATCGCACGCCGACCGACCACACGGCCAACGAGCGCCCACCACCTCTGTCCCGATGACTGAAGAGCTACGGGCTAAAATTCGAGCAGTGAAAGAGGCCGAGCCCCATCTTTCACAGGCTGAGATCGGTGGACGGTTCAACGTCAATCCCGGACGAGTGTCGGAAACATTGAGGGGAAAGAGGGTGTGAGCACACGTCTGTCAGTTGCGGCCGGTGTGGTTTACCCAACCTCTGCTTAGAGCGCGCGGCTCGGTTGAAGCCCTACCGCGGTCCACCCGCTGGGAAATCTTGAAGCTGGCCCTTCGGCTGCCTAGGTGCCGTCCTGGTCGCGTTGCTGCCGATGCGGTGAGGCTGTCCACCCTGTTAGCGCGTCTGCCAGATGGCGCGTCAACCGGGACGGACACCGTTTAGGGCAATGGCGCCCCAAATAGTAACCAAGAACACGAGCGCAAATGCGGCGCTCCCGGCCAGCAGGATACCGACGACAACCCTGTCATGCCAACGGCGAAGCTCGAGACCGGTAAGTTCTTTCATTGGTTTCGGAGGCACAGAACGCCTCGACAGAGTTGCTGGCGAACCGAAGTAGAAACAAGAAACGGCGAATGCTCAACTTATTTGATAGTTAATTTAAGGAAAATAACCACGGTCTCATTATCAGGCTGGCCTACATCCGGCGAACGCCCTGCCTTGGTCCCTGGGCGCTTCAGGATTTGTTAGCTGCGATCTCCGAACCTTGGCCGTTTAGGTTCCGCCACGGGGACAGAAATGCGCGTGATCCCGCCGTTCATCCTGGGCCTAGCCATGGTGACATCGTCACAGGCGGCCCCGCTCGCACCCAAGTCGGCCTCGATCGAGCCTGGTGCCCCACCGTCGTTCGAGCTGGTACGCGATGGCTGTGGACGCGGTTGGCACCGGACCCACTGGCGCGACCAATGGGGCAATTGGCAGTGGGGCGACTGCATTCCGAAACGGGGGTCCCCACGACGCCTGGAGCGCGGGCTGGTACTATCGCTACCCAAATTGGCAGGGAGCGCCGCCTTGGAGGGGTTGGGGGTACCAATAGAAGTGAAAGGCGCGTCTTTTCTCGCTCGCCGACGATCCTGAGCGGCGCCCCATGAAGACGGCAACCGACCGCGCCGTTGAGGCGATAGAAGCGGCGGAGAAAATCTTTGCAGACGAGATGGGCGCCACCCTGGACCTTAGCCCTGCGGCGAAGATGGCCCTGACCGTAAAAATCGCCGCCGCCATCGAGGCCGCTGTCGCCGAAGAGAAATACAAGGTCACGTGGGTGTTGTAAGCCTCGCCTCTGCGCGCGGGGTAGCTTTCGGCACAAGCGGCCCTTCTCATGCCCAAGCCCCGCCACAATCGAGCTTGGAACCAGATTGGCGGGAGGCTCGGCGGTGGTTGGGTAATCCGTAGTCAGCGAAATGCGCGCCGAACTACCCCTTGCCGATTATTCGCTGCGATGGAGGTGCTGCACTGCTGCTGGTCCGTTGACCGGGAACAAGAGCAGCGCAACAGCCCGGCTACAGGGCGCTGGCGACCGTGCTAAACGTGTTGGTCAGGTTGGTGCCGACGAGTGCCATCATGATGATAGCGGCGATTGCGATCAGGGCGGCGATCAGACCATATTCGATTGCCGTCACGCCGTCGGTGTTTGCGGTCAGGCGCCGCAGGGACAGCAAGCTTCGCATAATCAGCTCGTCTGTTAAGGTCCGGTCTAGGGAAATTGGACCGCAAACTATTGTCAAACCGTTAAGCCGAGGAACCTGCGGTCTAGATCCAACGCTTCCTCACAACCCGTGTCGTCGTCGGCTCGTCCGCAAGCAGGGTGCGATGATTGGCAGCGCCCAGCACGTGATCGATCGCGACGCCGTCATCGGACAGCGGGAGCAGAGCAGCGCGATAGAGGATTGGCACGCCGCGAAGTGTTGCCTCGCCCTCGACGATCAGACACCGGCGGGCTGAGAGGACCGGCGGCAGATGAGAAAGGAGCAGGCCCGTCAGCGTGTCCCTGGTGCAGAGCGCTACTGCCAGGTTCTTGCCCACGGCGGTGAAGTACGACAGTTCGACTGGTGATTGCACAGCGATCACGATGCAGTTAGCCCAGTCGTCACCTACCATCCAGGGATCAATTTCGTTGAGGCGCGGGAGGCGTTGTCTCGTTGCCACCTTCGTCCAGTGGCCCAACACACGCTCGACCAGGCGCCTCTCGCCCCGCTCGGATCGCGCCGGGCCAGCTTGTGACAATTCTGACATGTCGCCGCAAAGCTACGCACCGAGCGTAAACGAAACGAAACCTAACCGCGGCTTTCAACGCATCTCACGAGAAGCGTCACCCCTACGCCGGTGTCCGCCGTTCAGTGCATCGGTCCGGGAGGTGTCGTGTTCACGAGCTGCCCAATTGCATCAGTGATCCGGCGCCAGACCGCAGCGCCAGCACTGTCGCCATTCAAGGCAAATTCTTGCGTCCTTATCGCGCTTTCCTCCTCGGCCCGCTCGCCGTAGCGCTTGAGCATCAGGTTAGCCACGCGCCAAATATCGATCTCGGGGATCATGCCAGGGAAGCTACTGCCCGGACCTCTATCAGCGGTTAAAGCAGTAGGGAGGGCAAGGCCGCGATTGTGTCGCCCAGGGGTGTCGAGGCACGGGCGGCAGCACGCCGTCGTCGAGAGTGGGAGTTTAACAGAAAAATCGCCCGAGAGGCTAGGTGAAGCCCTATCGTGGACCACCCATGACAACATCAAGTCGAGCCCGACCCCGCGGAAATGGCTACCCGATATGGCGCCAACACGTCGGTTCTCGATTGGCGGGAGCGGCTGGTTTGTTCGCGATGCAAAAGCCGTAAAGGTCGATATGGTGGTGACCGGGACAGCCCGGTGATAGGCACCCTATCTAACGCACGCCCTCGTCTCCCATCGATCCTTTGCCTTCGCGTCAGCCCTCGTTTGCCATTGCATGTTGGCGGGTGCGTCAGGGCCTCCGCACGCAAGCGGTAGAACGTGGTCCTTCACATAACCGGGGCACGCTCCGCTCGTGCGACCATTGGCCGGGCAGGGATGGGTTAGCTGAAAACCCACGCTTAACCGAGGCTGAGCGAGGTTGTTTGGCCGACGCCGAGCCCGGCAGGGCGATGCAGACGGCCAGCAAGACGCAGATGGGGAGGGCGGTCCTCATTTGGATCGCGGAACCTTGCACCGGGATCGTCAGCCGGGCGTCATCGCCCCAATCAATGCAGCGGTCCGGGAGGTGTCGTGTTCTCTAGCTGCCCGATCGCGCCAACAATCCGTCGCCAGACCGCCTCGCCACCCCAATCGCCCGCCTCAGCAAGCTCTTCCGCCCGTATCGCGCTTTCGATGTCCGCCTCACCGCCGTAGCGTTTCAGCATCAGATAGGCGACGCGCCAGATGTCGACCTCGGGGATCATGCCCGGAACCCTATCCGGTTAGGGTGTATTGACGGTTAATTCCTCCGCGGAGCGCAGATTGACACGGTAAGGGAGAGTTAACCCTACCACGTTATTACCAAGGCGTGTTCTCACCCCCTCCCTTCGAAGGCTCCCATCGATGATGGCTGACAAATCTCTTGGGCTTGTCTTCTGGCGGGTGCTCGACTCGCTCGACTACTGGCTTACTCTGACGCAACTGCGCATCCTGGACGCGCTCTGTGGCGAGGGGGTGGAGATAACTACTGATGAGTAGAGCGAGACCTGAGACTTGGCGTCAGTCGGGTAGATTTGCTCCCGTTAACCATTCTCAGGTTGTTTAGCGCCCCGCCCTCCGTTCTCTGCCGTGCGGTTGCCCGCGGTGGCTCGTAACGCTTTGGCGGCGGCGGCAGAGGCTCGCGAACCGGCTCCGGCCTCAGATTGACATGGATCGCTTTTGAGAGCACACTAGCCAGATCATCTACGCCGTTGATATCATCAACTCGCTGCGTCGCGGCATGAACCTTCGCGCCTTATTGCAACCCACAAGCGGCCCTGTGCTCGGGCGGCATGGTGGCCAGTGCTTCTGGCGAGCAATTTGGGCTGAGTCCTGGCATGACCTCGTTGCTCATCGTGCCAGGCCTACCAGGACCGGGCATAGTATGTGTACCGGACATCGTCATGTCGCTTGACGGCGGTTGAGGCGCGCACGCGGTAAAAACAGCGGCCACTACGACCGCTCCAGCCAACGCCATTACTCGTTTCATACGAATGATCCTCTCTTCAACCGACACTCGCCAGATCCCCAGGTTGGCGCCTTTGGCCGGGTTGGGCAACCGCAAATTGCTCAGTGCGGGGCACAGCCACTCAAAACTAACAGCCCTACACCCGGCGATCACGGTGTCCTGTGCAGCCCGGCGCCCACCCGTGGCTCGGGATCATCTTCCCGAACTTGGAACACGCCGCCGACCGTCTCAATCTTTGCCGTCTGGCACCACCTGGAGACGAATGCGCTCGCCAGTGCCGCGTCGCCGAAGTAGATCGAGAGAGCATCGTTCAGCACGCCGCGTGTCCCCGAGGGCGTCATGGCCCATCCGTCCGCGCCGCAATTCTCGTCGAGCCAAGCGGTAATTTGAGTGTACCGCTGGCCGAGCCCCGCTGGCGGAACGGCGATCCTGATGCGGACGGGAAAGCGCCGCTCAGCCGAGGTGATCATCTCGCGTGGGTTACCCGGCATCGTATTTCTCTCTTTTGTCTGTGGCACGCTGGGGGAGCCCGGTGAACCTCGGCTTTGAACATCTAGCGCAAGTCGCGCCCGTTGATTTCAACGTTCCCGTCCTCGGTCAACTGGCGCCGGCGCAGCTTCCGCTCGGCGATGCTCTCGAACCGGGTACGCTGGAGATAGTAGGCCTCGACGCAGCGCTCAGGGGTGGGCCGCTCCGGTAGCAGCCGTTGGAATACGCGCCGCGAGACCCGGACGACGCCGCTGTATTCGCCGATCTCGACCCCAAACTCCACGGCCTGCCGCTCGACGTTCCAGTGGACGTCCTCGGGGAAGGCGAAGAACAACGGTGCCTCCGATCATGCCTTGCGCTGGATTGTGTTCTCTAAACGTTCCCCAAAGGGACGCAACCGCTCGCTTGGGCCAGCGCTCCCGCGATCCTATCTTCCGACCTATGTGTGGCCGCGTCCGCCTCTCCTCCGATGTCAGCGAAATCAAGCTCGTCTTTTCGATCACCTCGCATCGACCGACCCCGAACTTTCCGCCGAGCTGGAACGTCGCGCCAACCGATCCGCTGCCGGTCGTCCGGCACGATGCCAAGGCCGGAGAACGGAGCCTCGACGTGATGAGGTGGGGGCTCGTGCCATTCTGGGCCAAGGATATCAAAGTCGGCTTCGCGAACATCAACGCCAAAGCCGAGGGGATCGAGAACAGGCCGGCTTTCCGGGAGGCGTTCCAACGGCCCCGCTGTCTGGTGCCGGTCGATAACTTTTACGAGTGGAAGAAGACCCCCACAGGGAAACAGCCCTATGCAATCGCTCTGTCTGACCGGGGGTTAATGGCTCTGGCCGGGCTCTGGGAGAATTGGCGCTCACCCGCCGGCGAATGGGTTAGGAGCTTTGCTGTCGTCACTTGCCCGCCGAATGAGCTGTGCGCCGAGCTACACAATCGGATGCCGGTGGTCCTCGGTCCTGAGACATGGCCGGCATGGTTGGGAGAAGAGCCTGCTGATGTGCGCCAGCTCAAGGCCATGCTCGCGCCCTACCCATCGGCAAGGATGACATCGTGGCGCGTCAGCACCCGCGTAGGCAACGTCAAGAACAATGACCCTAGCCTGATCGAGCCAATCTCGACGTAACGAACCTAATAAGTTCAAACGACACAATTGCGAAAGTCCGAGCGTTGACGGAGAGCAGGACGCATGATGACAAGCATCGGTTTCTACCTGTCCGGTCTGATCGCAGCTGGGATCATTTTATCGGCTGCCGCTTTCTGTTGGCACCTTCAACAGCAGCCACGGCTTATGGCGTACCGGCTGGCGTCGACCCGCATTTGCGAGCGTATCTATCCGCTAAAGGTATTCGGGACATTGCATCGGGACTGTTCGCCGCGATTCTTATAGCTTACGGGTCCGCACACGCCCTTGGTTGGTTCATGCTAGTCGCCACCCTCATCCCTATCGCTGACGCGGCCATCGTGTTGCGTCAAGGCGGTGACAGGGCCATCGTGTTCGTCGTACATGGCGGCACGGCAGTTGCGATGTTGATTATTAGTGGATTGCTACTAATTGATTGGTGAATTCGAAATAAGACGGCTGGCCCGCTTTTCGTCATTTGGGCTCGCCAGATACACCCAGATGGCGACCGCGCCCGGTCAAGCGCCGCGTGCTACTTCCTCGCCAGACTGCAGCGGGGAATGTCCACGCGACACGAGGATCGGTGGTGGTGCCGTCGGCGTGCTCGCGATCACCAACCCTATGGGAGCTCCGGCGCGAGCACTTTTGGTTTTCAGATTGACCAAATTGAGAAGAACTTTCTATGAGCAAATTAAACGCGCGAGTTTTCGCAAACAGCCTGAGACCCATTGCGAGCCATTCGCTTGTGTTGACGGCGACGGCGGCCGATGCCCCATGCACTAGCGCTGCCACGGCGTCCCATTTCGACTGGCATTAGCGGCCGGTCTACTGTTTTGAAGCCCCACGTAACAACTCAGCACACTCGAACTCTGTCCGAAACCCAGTAACGTCTGGTGCTGGAAGCGGGGGCGGCGCTGTTGTGACCGTGCCGAGCTGTTTTGATGGCGCCGTTACGACCCCACCGATCGGCTCCGAAGTTGGTTGTGGTATTGGCGCTGACGCTCCAACCCGCCCCGGAGTTGGGGGTGAAATGATCGGAGTTGCGTCTTCTCGACATTTAACGATCTTGCCAGGTTTAGTGAGGAAATAGGTGCGGGTTTGCGATGATGGCGAAATGACCGAGATGAGATCATATCCATTCTTGAGGAAGTCTAGTATTGACAGATCTGTCACCTGCCATTCGTCAACATTGGTTGGTCGGTCTGACGGAGTGACTGACGTCTGCGCCCAGTCTGGGTAAGAAAGCGTCAATACTGAGCTTGCAACAAGAATAAGAGCGGCGCCTCGGCGGCCAGAAGGTGAATACAAGCCATTCGAGTGATCCTAGCAGCTAAAATTTGGCAACATGCTTACGCACGAGGATACGGTACTCGAGCCCTATTTGCCGTTGTTCGCGCACGACCGCTTACGGCGTAACCGCATCGTACGGGTCCGGCAGCCTAAGGTCGGCAATCCACCCGACCTCGCAGTTTACTGCCGTGATGGTGAACGGCATGTCTTTTCGCCGATAACAGCCGTTGGTGAGCACGGGTATCCTGACATCCGGAGGATCGCGGACCCGCTTCTCGCAGGGCCACGATCTCCCCCTCCTCAGTTCACAGCTCGACCTGTTCGGAGATACTGAGCGCGTCGTCGACCTCGATCCCAAGATAGCGGACTGTGCTTTCGAGCTTGGTATGACCGAGGAGAAGCTGAACCGCCCGCAGATTGCCAGTCTTCTTGTAGATCTGGGCCGCCTTCGTCCGCCGCATTGAGTGCATGCCGTAGGCCGAGCCGTCTAGCCCGACGCTCTCGACCCAGGCGTGCACAATCCGTGCATACTGCCGTGTCGAGAGGTGCGGTTGCGCCCGGAAACGGCTCGGGAAAAGATATTTGCCGTCTCTCGCGGCGACCTTCGGAAGCCAGGCCTGGAGGGGCTCGGGTCTGCTCGGTGATCTCGAACTGAACTGGCCGCCCAGTCTTCTTCTGAATGATCGTGGCGCGGTCTCGAACCCTGCCACCGGCGCAAACGTCCTCAACTTGTAACCGCACGAGGTCGCAGCCTCTGAGCTTGCTGTCGATGGAAAGATTGAAAAGAGCGAGGTCGCGAACTTGGTGCTTTAGCTGTAGCCGGATCCGGATCGCCCAAACGTCCTTCGGTTTGAGAGGACGCTTCTGCCCGGTGATACGTCCCTTGTTCCAGGGGGCGTTCTTCGGCCCGAGAGAGGTCTGTATTTTGCCATCCATGATCGCCTCCGTAGAGCCGACCACGCCCTCCCAGCGCCTGCCAATCAGCGGGCAAGGAAATCTATCGGAATGACGGGTCTCAACATCTCTTCCGACGTTCGATCACGAGATGCCCATTTGCGGCAGTCGACCCTAAGCAGTCGCTCGTTGCAGGCGACCGCGACGGGGAGAAATGCCCCACACCTGCCGTTCGCGATACCCGCCGGGATCGGCTCAGTTGGGTGGAAAGGCGACCTTCGTCCACCCAGTCCCGATCGGGGATTGCTGAGTCGCTCCGCTCATTACAATGGCGCGCGGAAGGGCGATCAAACGGCCTCGGCGATGATCACGCTGGTTGGCCCGGCCAACGGGCGGCGTTCGAGCTTGCGCCAGCCAGTCTGCCCGAGCCATCCGTCCGCCTCATCCTCGCCATAGGCCTGGCCTTCGCCCGACATGACGAGAAACTCTCCAGACATCAGCGGCGCCGCCGGTGGCTGCGTATGGGTCGGATCCATCCACAAATCGACCAGCAGCAGTCTCGCGTCAGCCTCCACCCCCGCCCGCATCGTCTTCAGCAACTCGAGATTGTGAGCCACGGACAGCACGTGCACCGTGTTGGCGACGATCAGCACGTCATGGCTGCCGGGCAGCGGGTTTGTGAAGAAGTCGCCCTCGACGACGGCCACGCGCGCCCCCTCCGGCTCGCCAGCCAGCCGTTGGCGGGCGACTGCGCACGCACCCGGAAGCTCGAATAGTGTCGCCTGCAACACCGGATAGCGCCGCAAGATCGGGATCAGGAACGAGCCGGTGCCGCCGCCGACGTCGAGGACGCGGCGATGCCGGCCGAAATCGTAATTCGCCGCGAGCACCGCCGCGGAGGCTGCGGTATTTGCCTCCACGCCGGCGGAAAAGATCTGCTGCTGTTCGGCACTGAAACCGCCGAATTGCCTCTGCCCTTCACCGGCCCGAACCGCCGCTTCGAGGTTCATCCACAGCCCGTAGCTGATCCGATCAAAGAAGCGAAGCGTCGGCCGAAGATCAGAGCCGGGCGCTCCTGCCAGGAACGCCGCGGCGGCGGCGCTGTTGTGATAGCGGTCGCCGTCCCTCTCCACGAGCCCGAGGCTCGCCATCGCGTCAGCGCTGATCCCCAAGGTCCGGCGCGGCACGCCGCATTTTTGGGCCAACTCGTCAAGCGTCGCCGGACCTCCGGTCAGCCCCTCGAACAGCCCGATCGCGCTGGCGACGAACAGGTGCTTTGCCGCCATGAAGCCTAACGCGATCCGCATGATTGGATCGGGCGTGATATCTGCCATTTATCCCTCTTGCCTGCGCAATACGCCATTTTCGGCGTCGTTTTGCGCGCGCGGAGATTATATCGAGCTTGAGAATGCCGGCAACGGAACGGCGTGCCGGAGCGTGTGCCGAGGCGACGTCAACCACGGCGAGTGGCCGCTTATCAGCCGCGTTAAAAAGAGAGTCTGTCGGGTGGAAAGCGGCCGTCGCGGCGGCGGTTCGACGACGAGGATGCGCCGAAAGCATGAGTTCGGGGTCGCCGAGATCTGAGACCAGCCAGGAGCCCAGCGTTGCTAAGAGCTTTTTTGGCGAGGTAGTTGTCGATACCTGTAGGGTTGTCCTTCGCGGGGGAGCGCCTAATGGCTGCTCTGAGAACGATCAACCTAATTCTAGCCTTCATCGCGACTACGGCGCCGCTCGCGCACGTCCTCGAACTGCCCTCAAAGCTCACGCTCGATGGTCCACTCTGGCTTGCCGTTCAGCAGCACCTTTACCGTGGCTGGGGCGCGGTTTTTGGCTCGGTCGAGATCGCTGCCCTTGCCTCGACCGGGGTCGTCCTTGCGGTCACATGGCCTACCGGCGCCCGACGCGCTTACTTTCTTGCATTCGCCTGCTACGCGGCCATGATCGCTGTCTTCTTCCTCTTCAATGCGCCCGTGAACGGGGCTTTGGACGGCTGGACGGCCGCAACGTTACCGACCAATTGGAGCACCTATCGGCTGCGGTGGGAGATCGGCCACGCGTTCGCGGCTGTTCTAGCCGTCATTGCCTTTGTCGCGCTGATGCGGCAGTGGGAGCGCGAGCCGACGAAATGAACGCATGCTCAGATTGCTTCTGGTAATCGGCACCACCGCTCCGAAAATGGCCTCGCCGCTTTACGAACCGATCAACGTCTACAAACCGTTGGCGCCAGATATCGGCATCGTTGACGGCCCGTTTGAATATCTGACCGCCAGCGGCGTGAGGGTGCCGCTACCGTTTACGACCAGGATGACGGTGGTACGTCTCTCGAACGGAGAGCTCTTCCTTCATTCGCCCATCAAGTTCGATCGCGGGCTGGCCGAGGAGCTACGCGAGTTCGGGACAGTTCGGCATCTCGTGTCGCCCAATCAATTCCACTACGCCCATATCGGCGAGTGGCAGAAAGCCTTCCCGGAAGCGATCGCCTGGGCCTCGCCCCGCGTACGTCAGAGGGCACGAGCGCGACAAATCGACGTCGACTTTGCCAGAGATCTCGACCTTGCCCCACCGCAAGAGTGGTGCCGCGACATCGATCAGACGTTGTTCCCTGGCGGCTATTTCAAAGAGTTCATTTTCTGCCATCTGCCGTCGAAGACACTGATCCTGACCGACACGATCATAAATATCGAACCAGACAGGATTGGTGAGCCGTGGCGGACGGCCGTCAAGCTCACTGGAATGGCAGCGCCGCACGGAGGCATCTTCTTCGGAATGCAAATTCCTCTGATCCTCCAACAACGAGCGGCGAAGGCAGCAAAGACAAGGATTTACTCTTGGCAGCCGCGACGGATCGTGCTCAGCCATGGCCGCTGCTTTGAAGCGGGCGCGGATCGAATCATCGAACGGTTATTTGGTCCGAGTTCAGCCTGATGTCGGCAATGGGTCGAGACTGTGTGAAAACGCTAGATCTGGTATTTTGGCAGGGGGATTTCAGGGGGCACGAGGGTGAAGCGTTTTGTCGAGTGCCGAGACCGAGCCCAGTTCATGCTGCTGCCCGAATGTTTAGACGACTTCGTCGGGGAGGACAATCCGGTTCGCGTTGTCGACGCCTTCATTGAAGAGTTGGATTTGGCAGTATTGGGTTTTGCCGGCGTCGTGCCCGAGGCGACCGGCCGCCCCTCGTATCACCCGGCGACGCTGCTCAAGATTTACCTCTACGGTTATTTGAACCAGGTTCAGTCGAGCCGACGGCTGGAACGCGAAACGCGCCGCAATCTGGAGGTGATGTGGCTGACCGGGCGGCTGACGCCGGATTTCAAGACTATTGCCGACTTTCGTCGCGACAACGGTTCGGCGATAAGGGCGGTGTGCAGCCAGTTTGTTGTACTGTGCCGTCGTCTGGACCTTCTCACCCACGCCGTCATCGCCATCGACGGCAGCAAATTCAAGGCCGTAAACAATCGCGACAAGAACTACACCGTGACCAAGGTTAAGAAACGCATGGAGCAGGTCGACGCCAGCATCGCTCGCTACCTCGCCGCGCTCGACCGGGCGGATCGCGAAGAAGGCGACATTGCCGAAGCCAAGGCAAACCGTCTCAAGGAGAAGATCACAGCTCTGCGAAGCCAGATGCAATTCCTCAAAGGGATGGAGCGCCAAGTCGAGAATGCGTTCGACCAACAGGTCTCGTTGACCGACCCCGACGCACGTTCAATGGCGACCAGCGGCAAAGGCACCGGCATCGTCGGTTACAACGTGCAGACCGCTGTCGATGTCGAGAACCACCTGATCGTGGCGCACGAAGTGACCAATGTGGGCCACGACAGAACACAACTCATGCCAATGGCGCTTAAGGCGCAGCAGGCGACGGGAAGCAAGGGGATCACTGTTCTGGCTGATCGGGGCTATTTCAACGGCGATCAGGTATTGGCATGCGAGAACACCGGCGTGCTGCCCTGTGTGCCAAAGACACTGATCTGGCAACGCCAAGCGCGGCCTGTTCACCGGGCAGGACTTCATCTACGACGCCGAGAAGGATCATTATACCTGCCCGGCCGGCGAGCATCTGACGAGAGGGCTCGTCCGATCGGACCGCCGCGGCGACGTCGACCAATACCGCCATCTGACCGCTTGCTTCACTTGTCCTCTCAAGACCAAGTGTACGCCCGACAAGTTAAAGCGGATCAAGCGCTGGAAGCACGAACGTGTCCTCGACGCAATCCAAGCCAGGCTCGATCGGATGCCAGATGCCATGGGCGTGCGCCGGCAAACTGTGGAGCACCCTTTCGGAACCTTCAAATCGTGGATGGGGAGTACGCACTTCCTGACCAGAACGCTGAAGCGCGTCCGCACCGAGATGAGCCTCCACGTTCTGGCCTACAACATGAAGCGGGTGATCGCGATCATCGGTGTCGGACCGCTGCTGCAAGCAATCCGGGCCTGAGTGCCTGGATCAGCGCGGAGACCCCGCCGCAACCTGACTCTTGAGGTCAGACCGCCGTCCGCTGCAATCACGTTTTCCACGGCCTCGGTCGAACCTCCCCGTTCCGGGGCGATGCCGGGAAGGTCTGCAATGCGGCGCACAGGGGCCATCCGACAAGCAGCTGGGTGGTGTGGCGTCCACTCGTCAGAGACAGCCGAAAGCGGCTCGGGCACCGGCACCAAACGTTGGATTTTGACTACTAGTTAACCCGGCCGGGCGGGGTGTTGTTGGCAAGCTCGGTCATGGCGGCCATGATCCGGCGCCAAGTCGCCGCGCCGTCATCGTCGCCGGCAAGCGCTAGCTCGTCAGCCCGTGCAGCGCTTTCGTCGAGTGCGTTGGCGCCATAGCGCTTGAGCATGAGTTGTGCCGCCCGCCAAATGTCGATCTCGGGTATCAAAGCGGGAGGCTCATGAAATCACCACCCGGCCCACCGATGACGCTCCACAATGCGGCGAACGCGAAGGTGCGGTTGATCGTTTGGTGCAAGGCGTGCGGCCACCAAGTCGAGCCTGACCCCGCCGAGATGGCCCGGCAATATGGTGCTGCGACCAGCGTTCTCGATTGGCGCCATCGGCTTGTCTGTTCCGGGTGCGGTGGCCGGCAGGTGGATATGGTCGTCACCGGGACCGAGCGGCGATAGCTCTGCGACGAGCGGGCTCTAACGGCGAGGCCGACCAGCGCGCGCGGCGCGCGCCCTGGCGTACGTTCTTCGGGTGTTGGCGGTCTCGCGGGCGGTGGCTCGGGTGGCGCACCAGGCAACTTCACCCGAATGCCGCGCAGCACCCTGATCCGCGGAGAGAGCTGATAGCGATCAGTCTCGATCGCCCGGTTTAGCAGGTTGAGGAGCGCATCGGCTTCCTCATCGGTTAAATCAAGTTGCATCTCGCATTCGAGCAGCGATTGTGATCCGCTCCTCGCCTGCGTGCGGCACCATCAGTCTGAGATGCCTTCGGGGGCGGCCGAAACATGGGACGCAATAATCGGCCTATAATCCCGGCCGAAAGCACTAAGAGCCCCGATAGAAACCCGAGCGCGACAGCGGAGACAACCGCAGCCCAAGGTTCCATCAGCGTGCTAGGAAACACCACCCGAGCAAGGTGGTAATCACTGCCGTCGAAAAGATGATGCCGAG
>Ga0310913_10000124_pt1 | contig 30658 bp, 27 predicted proteins | sample GREbulkMGOX082_FD_203447 | JGI IMG/M metagenome (GOLD analysis project Ga0310913, IMG submission 203447) | Lab enrichment of tropical soil microbial communities from Luquillo Experimental Forest, Puerto Rico - GRE.bulkMG.OX082 | ecosystem: Environmental > Terrestrial > Soil > Tropical forest >...
AGTTCGCGTGAACAGGAGATCCGAGTAGAGGCATAGCGAACTGCGCACGGAGAAGCCTTGAGGGAATGCCGTAGGACCCGGGTTCGATTCCCGGCAGCTCCACCACCGTAAGGCCAGGTCAGAGCGGATTGTGCTGATCTGGGTTTCATACACATCAAAATCCCCCATCAACAAGTCGGGTCTATCACCGTGCCCATGGCGGCGAGCACGCCACCGAGGTTGGCCAATCTTCCGCGCAACCGCCTCACCCCAGCAGAGCGCGCACGCGCGACAGCTCAGGCCAGGTTTGCGCAGATGGAAATCGGTTGAGCACGTCCATCAGTGCGGCCCGCGCAGGCTCCCCGATCAGTTCGAAATCGTCTGCAGCAGCTCGTAATTCGTAAATAGGAGCACCTTGCAGTTGGGCCAGCTCGATGGCCGCCCGAAGATCCGCGTGCCGGGCATCTGGGTCGTCAGATGTATGAGCCCGCAACCGCAGCAACTCGGAGTCGAAGATGTGCCAGTCGGTTTCGTCGGCCATCTGCAGCGCAAGGTCAACGCGTTCGCGCGCCGCGTCGTTCATTCCGGCGGCCGTGAGTACCCGCACCAATGCACCGTCGTACCATCCGAGGAACGCCTTGATGCCTGCTGCGCGCCACGCCTCAACGACTGCAGTCATGGTTTGGATATGAGGTTGCAGAGCAGCGGAGTCGGTCTCGCCGGCGGCCACCGAGGCAACCGCACGTGCGGCGGCCTCCCCACTGGCCGCAACCATGACCCACTCATCAAAGCCATACCGCTGGCCCCGGTCGGCGACCTCAACAAGGAGCTCCATCGCGCGGTCGTGTTGACCGGCTTCCGTGCGCACCAACGCCTCTATATCTCGCCCATAGCAAAGAGTGAACGCGCCATGGGGGAAGCGCAGCTTTTCGCACCGGCTTTCCATCTCCGCGAAGGCGCCCTCTGCGCCGGCCAGATCCCCCTGAACGAACCGGGTGAACGCGACAAACGTGTACATCCCCCCGATTGGGTCGTTGGGCGCGAACCAGGCTCCTTCGATTTCGGGTGAGCCGAGATCATCGACCGCAGCCGCGGCTGCCTCCAGCGTGGCCCGGGCGGCGTGGAATTCGCCGCGGAACACTGCCAACGAGCCGATTGCCGCATCATTTGCCGCGTGGTACCAGTCCGGCATGTCCCCCAGCCTCATCCTCAGCGCCTCCATCACCTGCGTCGCTCGGCGGAGGTCGCCGCGTGTGGCGTAGTAGCTCCAGAGGGCACTGAAGGTCGCGTACAGCTCCAGACTCGGTTCATCCCCGATGAGCTCCAGGCATCGCTCGAATTCAGCGGCGGCCTCCGCGCTTGCGTGACCGGTCGCCGCCGAGGCGAGGAACCCACGCTCCAGGCGAACGGCCACCTCGCGATGATCACGCGACGCACTTGGTGCGAGCCGCTCAATGTCCTTCAGGGCGCGGGTCAGGTGGTTGCGCGCTTCGTCGAGTGCTCCGCGCTGCCGGGCATTGGCTGACGCTTTTTGATAGGCCGCGGCTGCCTCGTCGAAACGCTCAGCCTTCTCGTAGTGGTGCGCGACGAGCGGCCATTCAGGGGCCCCGTCGGCCGCCGCGGCGACCAGAGCGTCTCCGATGCGGCTGTGCAGCCTGCGGCGAAGGCTAGGCGGTGAGAGCTCCGCGGCGACCTCGCGCAGAAGTTCGTGGTGGAAGCGCCAGCTATCTGTACGCACCGGCTGGAGCACCCGGCCGCGCGTGAGTTGTTGGAGGACATCGTCGACGTCGCGCTTGTCTAAGTCCACCACCGACGACAGCAGCCGTCCATCGACGAGGCTGCCGATCAGCGCGGCCGCCTCAACAACGACAAGCGCGTTTGTGCTCGATCGCACTCGCGCGAACAACGTTTCGTACAGCGTGTCGGGCACCTGGGCGGATTCCCCGGAATCGGAGGGTTGCTCCTTGAGCTTGGCCACGACCTCCTCGATATAGAGCGGCATGCCATCGCAACGCCGTCGCACCGCCCGTCGTGCCTCGGGATCGATCCCCGGGTGTAGGGCGATTATGAGGTCGTCAGCTTCGGCGTCGCTGAGGGGCTTCAACTCGAATACCTGCGTATTGCCGGCCAATGATGGGAGCTGGCGTCCGGTGATGACGACGAGCAGCCGGCCAAGATCTTCGCGCAGAAGCGCCTGGATTACCTGAATGGTGTCTTCATCGAACCAGTGCATGTCTTCGACCAGCACTAGCCCGGGTCCGCTTCCGAGGCATGCCAGCAGGTAGTCATGGATGCCCTTGGCGATCTGCTCATACAGCTTGTCGCCACCGGCGCGGACGGGTTCGTAGCCGCTTTCCGGACCGATGCCGAGGACGGGCGCCAACAGCGGGACCACGGCGGCCGGATCCAATGACTGCTGCATGGCCTCGGCCTGCAGCCTCCGAAGGCGGTCCGCCGGATCGGAGTCGCGCCTGATTCCACACCGGCGTTCCAGAAGGCGCCGTACCGGACGCAAACCCACATCGGTGTGAAACGGCGATCCGAACAACCCCAATACAGGAGCGCCTGTCTCTTGCGCAATGTCGACCGCCGCGTAGGCGAGCCGAGTCTTGCCGATGCCACCCTCGCCCCGATATGCGATTCCGCGTGTCGCCAGTGTGCCAGCCGTCGCCTCCGCCCAGCTTCTTTGGAGGTACGCGAGCTCGCGCTCGCGGCCGACCAGCGGTCCACCCACGCTCTTTGTGATGTCGCGTTCGGCAACTGCGCGATAGTGGACGATCAAACCGTCGACGCCCTTCACCGCTTTCGCCGGCAGGGCCTGTAGTTCGAAGGCATTGCTGACCAGCTGTTCAATCGTTTCCGAGACGGCGACGGTTCCGGGCTCGGCCAGGCTACAAATCCGTGAGGCAAGGTTGGCGGCGAAGCCATAGACGTCATCTTGGACCGTGTCGAGGTAGACAAGTCCACGGTGGATGCCGACTCGAACGCCGATGTCGAACCCAAAGCGCGTTCGCACACGCTCGCTAAGCGTGCTGACCTCGCGCGTGATGTCGAGTCCCGCCAGCACCGCACGGCGCGCGTCGTTCTCGTGGGCTTTGGGGTGCCCGAACACCGCCAATAACCCGTCGCCCTTTGTGTACCCGACGTGACCTTCATAGAGGTCGACGATCCGCAGCACTTCGTCGCGGTACCGGCCCACGACCGTGCGATAGACCTCCGGTTCAAGCCGGGTTGACAGCGCCGTCGAATCCACCAGGTCGGCGAATATGATCGTCATCCGCCTGAGCTCCCCGCTGTCGGCGGGAGCGGCGAGCAACTCCTCGGCGTCGGTGTTGCCGCGGTCCACCTGTAGCACCTGATCTGCTAGTGCGTCTGCCGTCGGGCGGTCACCCTGGTTGAGAGCGCGAACCGCCTGGTCGAGTAGGTCGTCGATTGTGGACTGCGCGGCAGCGCTGAATCGGCTTGTCATGACAGCTCCTACCCGGTTTCGCTGGCCGTTTTCGGTTCGTGGTTAAGACCCTGGATCGATGGTTTCAGGCACGCCGGCCGGCGTCACGAGTAGGGACTACCTGTTTGATCGCCGCTAATGCATAGGTGCCGCCTGCGGGGTTCACTCTTGACGCCGTCAAGACCCGAGAGCGAAACCGCAGGTAACGAGCGGTACTGAAACGGAACGAAACGGAACGAACCGGCAGCTCAGAAGCCAAAATGCCTGGTAGAGCGTCGGGTTCGATTCCCGGCAGCTCCACAACAAAACCGCAGGTTAAGCATCGGCAAGTGGCGATCGCGCGGTCTGCCGGATCCGGTCAGGCAAATCTCCCCGGGTTCGCCGCGACCGCTCTGCGCAGCGTCGGCCGGTCGGCCCGGTATGCCCGCACAACTGGCGCGAGTTCCTGTGGACTCGCCCCGTGCATGATGACTGAGTGCACGCCCAGGTCGTGCTGCCGGGCGATGGTTCCCGCGCAGTCCTGTGGCGATCCGGATGCCACCGAGGTCAACCATTCGGCGGGAATCAACTCGGCGATCCGCTCCAGCGTCTCGAACGACGCACTGGCGTCGATGGGCCCGGCGGCGGCCGCATCGGTGAACAGTTCGGTCTGCCTGATTCGCTCCCACACCGCGGGATCCCAGCCGTTGGCCGAGACCAGCACGTCCGGGTACGCCTGCAAGTAGGTCGCCAGCCGTCCGACCCCACGACGCAACCGATCCTCCTGCGACAACGTGTCGCAGACCGTCGCCAGACAAGCCCAGACGCGGACGCTGTCCGGATCCCGGCCCGCTCGTTCCGCGCCCCGCCGCACAGCCGCGACCGACGCCGCCGTCGCCTCGTCGGAGAAGAAGGTATGGAGCACGACGAAATCGCAGATCTCACCAGCGAGTTCGATTGTCTTGGGGCCGACCGCCACCAAACCGATGGGTGGCGCGTCGGCCAGGCCGTTCACGTGGCGCAGCACCGGCCACTTCCCGGCCGGGCCGTCGTGGTCGAGGATCGTCTCGCCGGCCCAGAGCCGGCGCAGGATGCCGACGAAGTCGCGCAGCCGGGCCTCGGTTACCACCGGGAGACCGATCGCCTTCCAGTACGCCGCCATTCCGCGTCCGAACGCCATGGCGAAGCGGCCCTCCGTGAGCGCGTGCATCGTTGATCCCACCGTCGCGGTGACGGTGGGATGGCGGGTGTGGTGGTTGGTCGACGGGGCGATACCCAGACTTGTGGTGCAGCCTGCCAGCGCGCCGGAGAGAACCGCCGCGTCCTTCACGGTGAAGCGCTCACCGATGTGGCAGGAGCCCAAACCGAGCGCCTCCGCCGCACGGGCCTCGGGGAGGGCCACTCGGGCATCGGCGGGGTGCCTGTTAACGGCGTAGTAGCCGAGCTCGTTGAGCCGGCCGCCGGTGTGGCCCACGTTCGACGGTTCGGCGACCTGTGGAGTAGTCCGAGTCATTACTTACCTTTCGTTCCGACCTGATGGCCGTGGTTGTTGGGGTTCAGCCGTCCAGTTCCGCCAGCAGGCTTTCGAACAACGGCCGGTCGTGCATGTGGGCCCGCGCGCCCGCACGCATGAACATGAGCCGAGTTAGATCTTCAAATAGCCCTTGTCCGCGGGTATCTGGGCGGCGGTCACCAGTGAGGATGCGTCGCTGGCCAGCCAGACGACGATGTCAGAGATCAGGTCGGGGTCTGCCAGTGAGTCGGTGGGTAGCGCGCCGGGCGAGAAACTGTGGATGTAGTGCGGGTGGTCCTGGAAGACCTTGTACATCGACAGGTCGTTGCCCATCGGGGTGTCGGTGCCGTAGGGATGCACCGAGTTCACCCGAATGCCGAACTCGCCCAACTCGACTGCCAGCGAGTTCGTCAGGCCGACCACGCCGAATTTGCTCGCGCAGTAGTGGCCACATCCGGGGACGGCCTTGATTCCCGCGGCCGAGCTGATCGCGATGATCGATCCGCCGTTGCCCGCCTCGATCATCGGCGGCACCACCGCCTTAATGGTGTTCCACAGCCCGGTCAGGTTGATGTCGATGGTTTCGTGCCACTGCTGCGCCGAGATCTCCCACAGCCGGCCCCAATTCAGCACTCCGGCGTTGGCGACCACGATGTCGATGTGGCCGAATTGTTCGAGGGCATCGGCGACCACGCGCTGCTGGCCGTCTGCGTCCCGGACGTCGACGTGTTGGACGAGGATCTTGCGCCCTTCACCCTCGACCAGGCTGACCGTCTCAGCGAGGTCTTCGGGCCGCGACGGCGGGTAGCCGTTGTGCTGCGCGACCGGTCCGCAGGCGTCGATCGCCACGATGTCGGCGCCGGCCCTCGCCAGCCGCACACAGTGCGAGCGGCCCTGACCGCGAGCGGCTCCGGTCACGTAAGCGACCTTGCCGGCCAGCGGGGTATCCGATGTCGTCATGCCGGCAGCTCCTTGGGTTCCGATGCGACAGGTCTCGGGGCCATGGCGACGCGCCGGGAGAACACGTAATCCGAAAGCGGCGAACGTCGGCTGAAACGTCTTGCCCCGGTGATGGTTTGCGGCCGGTGATACACGGTGTCGTGTTGTGAGTTGACGAAGTAGGTGCTAAGGCCCGCGTTGCAGGCCGTGAGGTAGAGGTGGACGGCCTTGCCCTGCCGTCGCATCCGGTCGTTCCACCGCTCGAAGGCGTCGGCGCTGACCCCCACCACGCTGGTCCCGCGGCGCCGCGCCTCGTCGATGATGCGCACGGCGTGCGCAGCCATGGTTTCGACAAAATCGGGCCAGGCGAACCCGACGAACCCCAGCGGGCCGACGATCTCCCATCGATTGGGCAGCCCGGGATGCGCGGTGCCGGCGTAGCTGGCCAGCCCGTTGGCGCGGTAGCACTCTGCGAGATCAAAGCCGTTACTGCCCAGAACCGTTCCCGGACAGTGGGTCTCGGGGTCGGTCCATAGTTCGTAGCCGGTAGCCAGGACGATCAAGTCGGCGGGATGGTCGATTCCATCGGCGGTTCGCACACCGGTGCGGGTGATCCGCTCGATCGGTGTGGTGATCAGCTTCGTCGTCGGGTTGTTGAGCGCCGGCAGAAACCCGCTGGAGATGACCGGACGCTTGGCGAGAATGCCGTAGCGCGGGACCAGCGCCTTACGGGTGGTCGGGTCTTTAACTGTTGCGCGCAGCAGCCCGCGGTAGAGCAGCCGGCAGTAGGCGTCATACAACGGCATGATCCGGACCAGCAGCCTACTGGGCAACAGCGGCAGCAGGTGGACGATGGGCGCCACCAGAGCGATGTCCATCGCCAGCCGACCCAGCACATTGATCCCGCTGACCACCCCCGGCAGGCGCAACATCCATCGCAGGTGCGGCGGAATGTCGAAGTCGACCTTGGGCAGCACCCAGGCGGGTGTGCGCTGGTAGACATCCAGGCTTTCGGCCTCCGCGGACAGCGCGGCCGCGATCTGCACCCCGCTGGATCCCGTTCCGATGACCGCTATCCGTTTACCGCTGGTGTCATAGGAGTCGTCCCACGCGTTGGGCCGCAGGATGGTGCCCTCGAAATCGTCGACCCCGTCGATGTCAACAGTGGTCTTGGCATTGACGTACCCGCCGACCGAACTGATGACAAATCGCGCCGATATCGGCGGTTGGTCCCCAATGGCGAGGCGCCAGACACCCGCGAAGTCATCCCACCTCTGCTGAGTCACTTCGGCATGAACACGGAGATGCTCATATAGGCCCAGCCGTCGGGCGGTGTCGCGCAGATAGCGGTGAATCTCTTGGCCGGGCGCAAAGAATCGGGTCCAGTCGGGATTCGGGGCGAAGGAGAGCTGGTACCACAACGTCGGGATGTCCACGCACAGACCGGGGTAGTGGTTGTCGCGCCACGTGCCCCCGAAGTCATTGCCGCGTTCCAGGATGATCAAGTCAGTGATGCCCTTCTGGCGCAACAGGTGCGCCGCGGCAATGCCGCCGGGCCCCGCGCCGATGATCGCCACCTCGTATACCGGGTCAACCATGAATCGCTCCGGCCAGGCCCGCGACGATATGGTCGGTCACGAATCGCCGAACCGAGCGGGGACTGTCCAGGTTCACCCCGATGGGCGGTAAAAGCTCAAAACTCAACAACATTCGCACAATCCATTCGCTCGCCCGACCCGGATCGAGGTCCTCTCGTACTTCACCGCTGCGCTGCGCCGCCCGAACCAGCGGCTTCCACAGATCAATCGACCGCTCCATCAGGTCGTCCCCGACGTTGCGCAGCAGCAGCACGAGGATGCTCTCATTGATGCCGCGCGGCGCGATCAAATCCGAGCGCTCGCGGTGAGCGCATACCACAACAGCCGCGGCGGCGACCTGGTCGGCCAGCGTAGATTCCCCCTCGACCTCGGCGGCGATGGTCTCTATGAACGCCGACGCCATATGGTCGAGCGCGGTCTTGATCGCGTAGTCGCGGCTCCCGAGCGCGTTATGGACCGTTCCTCGCGATACGCCGGCCGCCTCGGCGACCGCGGTGAGGGTGAACTGGCGCGGCCCCAGCCGCCGTAGCGTTTCGGCGGTGGCAGCCAACAGCGCCGGTGACACCGATCGATCCGGCTTCTCCGCTGTGTCGCGCATTTGAACACATTATCGCAATATGTTCAATCTGATCAAGTCGACCAACCCCCGCGGAGCCTGCTCGTGGGTTCGGACGGGGTGATCAGCGGAACGAGCCGGTCCTGTGGGGCGCGAATTGCTGGGGCTCAGCGACCACGAGGCGGCCGGCACGGTCGATGAGGATCCAGCAGGCCCAAGACCTCGAAGTCCACCTTGCCGCCGAGCGGGAGCGCGCAATCCGCCGCGATGACACGGTTGTTCCGTTCGCCCTGTTCGTCAGCGGCGTGGTCGACGGACTCGCGGGCTTCCTCGAGGCACCGACATCGGGCGAGACCGACCAGCTGATCTCGCGCCACAACTCAATCTCGTGAGGGCTGCGCGCGTTGCGCCGCAAGGCTTTCAACCAGCTGCCGACCCGTTTCTCCTATACTCGACATAATGGCGGAGGGTGTGATGGCTACAACCTGGGAAACGTTGGATCGCTATATTGTCATTTCGACGGATACCCATGCCGGGGCGGATCTTTACGGCTACAAACAGTATTTGCCAGCGCGTCTCCACGATGAGTTCGATGCGTGGGCCGCGGCTTACGCCAGCCCGTTCGACGATCTGATCGTCGCGACCGCCAACCGGAATTGGGACCACGAGCTTCGGATCTCTGAAATGGACGCCGACGGGGTGGCCGCCGAGGTGCTGCTGCCCAACACCGTTCCTCCGTTCTTTCCGACCACCCCGAACATCACCATTAGCTTGCCCCGCACCCGTGAGGACTTTGAGAAGCGTTGGGCCGGTGTGCAGGCCCACAACCGGTGGCAGATCGACTTCTGTTCACTGGCCTCGGCCCGACGCCGCGGGTTGATTCAGATCTTTCCCAACGACGTCGAGCTGGCGCTGGACGAAATCCGCTGGGGTGTTGAGCAGGACTGCTTTGGTGGCGTGCTCATTCCGCCGGTCTCACCCGGTGACCCGCACGTGGCCCCGCTTTTTCACACCCGCTACGAACCGATCTGGGCGCTGTGCGAGGACTTGGACCTGACGGTGGTGCAGCACGCGGGTGCCGGGAGTCCCGAGATGCCGATGGATCAGCCGGCGTCCAACGCGGTGTTGATTACCGAGATGGCGCTGTGGGCCCAGCGCACCCTCGGACACCTGATCCTGGCCGGAGTGTTCGAGCGATATCCGACGCTGCGATTCGTGCCGACCGAGCAGGGCACGCTCTGGGTGCCTGGGCAACTCGGCATCCTCGACGCCATGGTGCCCACCATGAAGTCTGACGCCGGCAACCGCACCTACGGAATGTTCGGCGGATCGTCGGTCGACGCGCTGACCCTCACGCCGAGCGAATACGTGCAGCGGAACTGCTTTTTGGCCAGTGAGCTGATGCCTTACGACGGCGCGATGATCGACTTCATGGGGCCCGACCACATCATGTGGGGCAGTGACTACCCCCACGAGGAAGGCTTTGCACCCCACTCCAAGTTGGCTATTCGTTGGGCCCTGCACGACAGGTCACAGGACGCCTGCCGAAAGATCCTGGGCGGCAATGCCGGTCGCCTATACCGTTTCGATCTCGATGCATTGGTGCCGGTGGCTACTAAGATCGGCCCCACTGTCGCCGAGGTGCACACTCCTCTCGAGGACACGGGCTATCGCGCCCCAGCCGCTTTCGGCTACCGACCGTTCGAAGGGGGGCTGGCCCTCAAGCGGCTGGCTCCGGAACGACGCTAACCGGTTGGACTGGATCGTCGCGCTTGCGCTTTGGCGAGCGACTCCCTGGGGCCGAGCAGGCGTTGCCTAACTATCGATTTGGCCCACCGGGAGGTGGGATTCTTTGGTCAAGGCGGCGCTTAGTCGGCGGGTCGCAGAAGAGAGCTGCGCCCCCAGACGGGTGACCGCCGCGCCGCTCATCGGCTCGGCGCTGGGGACCAGGCTGAGCATCAGGGCGATGCGCGACCCCGGCTCCAGGATTGGGGAGTCTATGTGGCTCACCTCGTAGGTGCGGTCCGGGGCCAGGCTGATTGGGAACCACTCCTCCTGATGGATTAGTTCGTCGGTCAACTCCTGCGCCAGCTGGCTCAGCCGGGTGGAACGTACCTCGGCGCTACGCACAATCAATGCCAGTTCCTGCAGCCGCAGATCGGGCAGGATGTGCAGACCGACCGCGTAGCCACGTTGCTTGGCGGTGACGAGGGCCTGGCGGTAGCGATCGCGCACGTCCTCGGGCAGGGCGGCCAGCCAGCGCTCCCGAACATCTGGCCCGGCCCATGACACGGTCGACGCGCCATACGGCGGGCGGTGGGGGAACTGGGTGCCGATGGGCATCGGGTGACCGCCGCCGTGACGGCTTCGGACCTGATCGACGACGGTGGAGTAATCATCGCTTACGGCGAAGGCAACGCAGTGCGCGCCCGTCACAGCCGACAGCTCCGCCATCGCGGAGCGGGCCAACACCAGAGCCGGATAGCGGCCCGCCGCCTCTCGGCCGAGACGGACCAGAGCGGGACCGAGGTGGTAGGTCTTGCGAACCGGGTCGCGTAGCAGCCAGCCGGCCCGAAGCAGTTCGGACAGCATCGAGTGGCAGCTGGCCTTATGGACGCTCAAGCGGCGCGATACCTCGGCCAATGTCATCCCTCGACTCCCATCACCTGCGAGGTGCTCGAACAGGTTCACGACCCGCTCGGTCTGCGGGGAGGGACGCGGAGCCATGGATCCAATGGTCGCATAATGCGACTGCTTGCGGTGATATGCGCGACCATGTGACCATTGCCACAATGACAGACCTTCGAGGCAAGGCCGCGGTCGTAACCGGGGGAGCCGGAGGCATCGGCCAAGCCATGGGCAGGCGTTTCGGCCGGGAGGGCATGAAGGTGGTGCTGGCCGATGTCCTCGCCGAACCGCTGGACCAGGCAACCCGGGCACTCGCGGACGAGGGCATCGAGGCGGTCGGGGTGGTTACCGACGTCACCGACTATTCCTCGGTCGAGTCGCTCGCCAAGGAGGCGCTCGATCGCTTCGGCGGGGTGCACGTGGTGTGCAACAACGCCGGCACCGGCGGGGTCTCCGAGGGTTACATGTGGGAACACGACCTGGCCGATTGGCGCTGGGGGATCGACGTCAATGTGCTCGGCGTCATCCATGGCATCAAGGCTTTCGTGCCCATCCTGCTCGAGCAGGGTGAAGGACACGTGGTCAATACTTGCTCGGGCAACGGCGGGTTCGCACCGATTGCACGGGGGGCCATGGGCGGACCGGCCACGGCGGTCTACCCGATGACCAAGGCGGCAGTGCTCTGCCTGACCGAAAGCCTCTACACCCACCTGGTGATGACAGGGACGCGGGTGCGGGCGCACGTCCTTTTCCCCGGCGGCTTTTTGAACACCGGCATCTGGGAGTCGTGGCGGCACCGTCCGGAGCGCTACGCCGCGACCCAGGAACGTCGCACACCCGACCAAACACTGGCAAAGGTTGTTGCCCGCTTCGAGGCCGCCGGCGCACATGTCGAGTTCACCCCGCTCGAGACAGTCGCTGATCAGGTCGTCGACGGAATCCGGGCGGACCGCTTCTGGATGATGGGTCCGCCCACAACGGCCGATCAGGTCGTCAGCAGCAAGGCGGCATCAATCCTTGCTCGCGGCGAGCCCAACTACCTGGTCGACGTCCTCGGCCAGCATGCCGAGAACGCGCCGGAAACCGAAGGAGGAAAGCGTTGAGCACCACCGCAGTTCGCTACGGTCCTCGCCCACCCGAGGCGCAGATCGACCACGAGATAGACGCCACCAAGGCGCCCATCGCCACCGAGGCGGTCACCATCACTTACCTCACCGATCCAGAGATTGTCGCGGCCGTGCTGCCCAGGCCGCTGGAGCCCGCGGCCGAACCACTGGTGCGAATCCAGCTTCAGCGGGTCCGGATAGAGGGCATGGCGCCGTTCGGGTCGGCGGTGTTTTCGGTGACCGGCCTGCACGGCGAACTTGAGGGCGACTATCCCCTCTTCATGCCCCAGTCCACCGAACAGTCGGTCACTGGTGGGCGCGAAACGTTCGGCGAGCCAAAGAAACTGGCCCACATCGAGCTGGAGCGCGACGGCGATCGCGTCACCGCCGCCGTTGACCGGGTGGGCTATCAGCTCATAAGAGTGAACGGCCAGATCACCGGCCCGGCGGAGTTGCCGCCCGACCAAGTGAACACCGAGTTCTACTTCAAGTTCCTACGTGCGCCCGACGGCCGCGGCATCACCGACCCCCACCTGGTCTACGGCGAATACCACCGGCACTACGAGCTGCTGGAGAACATCGACGGCACAGTCGAATTGGGAGAGTCACCGCTGGACCCGGTGGCCGACATCATCATTCGCCAAATCAGGTCGATCACATGGTGTCGCCGGCGCACCGTCCAGGTGGGCCGGATCGCGGCGCGGGTGCCGCAGGATTGGCTGCTGCCGTACGTGCATCAGCGCTACGATGACGTGGCACTGCTCGCCGCCCCTAGGCCCGAGCGGGCGCGGGTATAACGCATGGACCGGTACACGGTCATTTCGGCCGACTGCCACGCCGGCGCTGACCTGCTCGATTACCGCGAGTACCTCGATCCGCAGTACCGGGACGAATTCGACGGCTGGGCAAAGACATACGTCAACCCGTTCGGCGATCTCACCGAGGCCGACGCCGAGCGCAACTGGAATAGCAGTCGACGAAACTCGGAGCTGGATCGGGAAGGCATCGCGGGTGAAGTCCTTTTCCCCAATACCGTGCCACCGTTCTTTCCTCAGGCGAGTCTGGCTGCCCCCCAACCGGAGACCGCCCGGGAGCTCGAACTGCGCTGGGCCGGCCTGCGGGCGCACAATCGCTGGCTGGCCGACTTCTGCTCTGCGTCGCCCGAGCGGCGCGCCGGGGTGGGCCAGATTTTGCTCGGGGACCTCGACGAAGCTACTGCCGAGATAGCGCAGATCGCCAAGCTGGGCCTGCGCGGCGGTGTGCTGCTACCCGGGATCCCTCCGGGTACTCGCATCCCCCAGCTCTATGCCGAGCACTGGGAGCCGCTCTGGGCGGCGTGCGACGAGGCGGGCCTGGCGGTCAACCACCACGGCGGCAACGCCGGACCCAACCCGACGGACGGATGGGGTAGCTCGTTTGCGGTGTGGGTGTACGAGACACATTGGTTTGCGCACCGGGCGCTGTGGCACCTGATCTTTAGCGGCGCACTGGATCGCCATCCGGACCTCACCGTGGTCTTCACCGAGCAGGGCGCCGGGTGGATACCGGCAACCCTCGACTCGCTCGACGTGGCGGCGGCCCGTTACGGGCGAGCGAACTCGGCGATCGCCCGCTTCGCCGGGCCCACCGCCGGCTCGCTGACCCTGAAGCCCAGCGAGTACTGGGCCCGCCAGTGTTACGTCGGTGCCAGCTTCATGCGACCCGTCGAATGCGCCGAGCGCCACGGCATCGGCGTCGACCGGATCATGTGGGGAAGCGACTACCCGCACCTGGAGGGCACAGCCCCCTACACCCGAGAGGCGTTGCGCCACACCTTCAGTGGTGTCCCGGCTGACGAGGTGGCTGCCATGGTCGGCGGGAATGCGGCGGCCGTGTACGGCTTCGACCTCGATGCCCTTGCGCCACTTGTCAACCGAATCGGCCCGACCGTGGCCGAGATCGCCGAGCCGCTGGCGGCCGTACCCGCCGACGCGAGCAGCACCGTCTTCGAGCCCGACCCGATCCGTACCTGGTAGCGAAAGGACGACCGTGAACCCCCGGGACCACTACGTCATCATCTCGGCAGACTGCCACGCCGAGCTGCCGACCGAGCAGTACCGCGAATACGTCGACCCCGAATACCGCGAGGACTTCGAGGCCTACCTGGCCGAGAAGGCTGCGGCGGCGCAGGCCGGCGGATTCATCGACGAGCAGTTCGCCGAGCAGTGGTTCTCCGAGCATGGAGACGGCATCGCTGGCGGCTGGGATGTAGGTCTGCGCGATAAAGAGCTCGACGGCGACGGGGTGGTCGGCGAGGTCATCTTCCCCGACGCCGACGCCGTGACGGGGGTCGCCGGGGCACCGTTTGGGGCCGGCCTGGGCCAGTCGGGCGACCTCGACCCGGGGCGGGCCATGGCCGGGGTGCGCGCCCACAACCGTTGGTTGGCCGAGTTGTGCAGCCACAGTTCCGAGCGTCGGGCCGGGGTCGCAGTCGTGCCGATACTGGCGGACATCGACGCGGCGGTAGCCGAGATCACGCGAGCGGCAGAGTCCGGGCTGCGGGGCGGGATCCTCATCCCGGCGCGCTGGGTGGGCTACCCGCCCTACCACGACCGTCGCTACGACAAGATCTGGGCCGCCTGCCAGGACTTGCAGATGCCGGTGCATACCCACTCCGGTCCCGCCCCGCAGGAGGAGTACGGCGGGCACCTGGGCATCTACGTAACCGAGGTGCGCTGGTGGGGGGCCCGGCCCCTGTGGTTCGCGTTGTGGTCGGGGGTGTTCGAGCGCTTCCCCCGGCTGCGATGGGGGGTCACGGAGTGCGGCGCGTTTTGGGCCAACGACCTGCTCTGGCTGATGGACACGCGCTACCTGCGTGAGCACTCGGCCAAGAAGATGAGCCATCTGATGGAGGGCGATCTGACGATGCCGCCCTCGGCCTACTTCGACCGGAACTGTTTTATCGGGGCCACCACCACGGAGCGCCGAGAGTTGGCGCGGCGCTACGAGATCGGCGTATCGAACATGCTTTGGGGCAACGACTTCCCCCATCCGGAGGGGACGTGGCCGCACACCGGCGAATGGCTGCGTCGCTCCTTCTGGGATATTCCCGTGGAGGAGACCCGGCAGATGCTGGGCCTGGCAGCAGCCGAGGTGTACAACTTCGATCTGGGTGCCCTCGCTGCGCTGGCCGAGCGCATCGGTCCGACCCCTGAGGACCTGGGCCAGGACGATGCGGTGAGCATCCCCAAGTGGGAGGCGGCGCGCCGGGCCGGACGCCACTGGCTGACGGATGCGGAGCCGATACCCGACTTGGTGCAGAACTGAGTCGAATCCCCTTAGCTCCACAATGTTTCCGTGCGTCTCGAAGATCGCCTAGCGTACTTTCCCGGGGGCGGTAGTTCGTGCGTGAGGTATGGAGCGTCGCAAGGGAGAGCATCGTCATCGGCACCGACAACGATTGCGGCGTGCTGTTGATGCCATCAACACTTTCCGCGTATCCGCAGGTCATTTCGCGTCGTTTCGCGTACTTTCGCGTAGTCAAATTCCGCGTTTCCACAGTTCACGACCATTTTTGGAGCGGGTTCGATTCCCGGCAGCTCCACCAGAAGGACCGCAGGTGAGCGGTCGCTTATTTCACCGCGCGATTCAGCGCAGCGGCCGCGTTAAGCAAGGTCCGACGCGAAGTTATTCGTCTCGTCGTTGGTGTACTGACGGATGCCGGTCTGCACCGCCGCATGCATCAGGTCGGGGTCGTAGGCGTGCGGATCGGTCGAGTCGATGAATTGCTCGACGATCGCCACGAAGCGGTCCGGGTGATCGCGGTGCGGCATATGTCCGGACTTCTCGAAGATCTCAAGGCGCGAACCGGCGATCTCCTCATGGGCCAGTCGAGCATGGCTCACCGGGATGATCAGGTCGTCGGCGCCCCAGATGATTTGCACCGGAAGGTCGTGCATCAGATAGGTGCGGTCCAGCATCGTGACGAACTGGCCGCGGGTGTCGACCACAGCGCGCAGAGCGCGGGCGAATGCGGCCACGGCACCGGGTTTGCGCAACCCGCCGATCAGACGCGGCATGCTGGGAACATCGCGTCCGAATTTTGTGGAGCCCACGACGTTTCCGACGGCGCGGCCGACGAGTTCCAACGCGGGGACCCCGCCGGGTACCCTCAGCACCGAAAGCGCCTCGGCCCCCATCGGCATTGCGGCTAACCGCAACGCCAGGCTGACGTCTTTCGTCACGCCGCCAGCGCTCACCAGCACGACGCGCTCGACAAACTGCGGGTACTGATACGCGAACTGCATTGCGATGCCGCCACCAAGAGAATGCCCGACGAGGGTGACACGGTCGATGCCGAGCGCGATGAGGAGGTCGCGCACGCCGTTGGCGAATGCCGCCAACGAGTAGTCGGCCCGAGGCTTGTCGGACTCACCGTGGCCCAGCAGGTCGGGGGCGATGACGGTGAATCGTTGCGCAAGCTTGGCGTGCACGGTCCCCCATGTCGTGGAGTTGTCGCCGACGCCGTGGATCATGAGGACGACTGGGCCGGACCCGGCGATACGAAAGGCGCGCCGGTGGCCGTGGATTGTGCGGAATTGCAGCGAGGGCGCGACGACATCCCGTACCGGCCGCAGGTGGCTGCGTGAACGGTGCGGCATGGTGTTGTCCTCTCACTGGTGTCTGTTTCGACCGCCGAAGCGGGGCGTGGAGACAAGATTCCAGGAGAGCGCTTGCGAAATTCTTGAATGATTCTTGAGGCGACCTTGCGGGGATGTCCGGCCACGGAAGCGTTTGGGCATACGCCGAGCTCAACGACGAAGTCGCAGATGTCTTGTTCGCGCCGCAGGCCGCCGAACCAATTGCAGTGACCATGGCAGATTGACCGCAGTCGTGTTGTTGTTCAGTTCGCAAACCCCTCAAACCAGTGCGCACTCAGCAGTTGTGAAGGGCGATGTCCTTGCCCACGTAGGGGTCGTAACCGCGACTAACGACGTAGTTCGTCACGGCGCGAACGCAGTCGGTCTTGGCACTGGTCGTAACAATGTCGGCAACCGTCGCACAGGTAGCGTCACGGTAGCTGCCCACCTGGTGCACTTCCTGTGGAACGAGCAGGTTGCCGAGTTCACAGTAGGTACCAGCATGGGCTGTGGGAACCGCCCCCAGGAACGGGACGGACAGGGCGGCAGCTAGGGCGGCAAACAACTTGGTCACCACACCAGTATGGTCGCCAGACAATTGGGGCGGTAGACGGCGCGGCGCTGCCCTTGAAACTCCGCCTGTGCGAGACCGGGCCGTCGCGCCGCGCTGCCTCGAAGCTCAGGCTTGGGTGGAAGTGGCGCACCGGCGGATCGTTGTGCCCAGCAAACGAATCGACCTGCTTGATGCATATCTTCCGAGTGTTGGCGCCGCCAACAACTTCGGCGGAATCCCAGGTGATTTCGCGTAATCGGTCGTAGTCTCACGTGACTCTATGCAGGCCGAAGAGCATTTCCGCAGGTCAAGTCACGGGTTCGATTCCCGGCAGCTCCACTGAGAATTCGCTGTTCAGAGCTATAAACGAGTCGAGTACGGACTTCACGTCAAGATTCCCGTAATGCAGCTTCGATTTGGGATCTGCGTACTCGGGGTAAAGAACACGCCAGTAGTGCCGATGCGCTTGGTCCATCGTGGTCTTCATGCGGGCCCTCCGGTCGATTGGGGATCGTCTGCTACGCGCACCATGACCTTGCCGACATTGCGGCCGGCGAGAAGGTCGAGCAGCGCCTGCGGCGAATGGTCGAGCACGTCGACGACATCTTCGACGGGTCTGATTCGGCCAGCGGCCACGTGCCGGACCAGGCAGAGCACGCCTCAGCGCTCTACGTCACCGCGTTCCAGGTCGGCATCCTGTCGGGATCGGCGGCCGGTGGCCTCGTCTACGAGCACATCGGCGCCACTGCGGTCTTAGCCACAACAGCCGTGCTGTTCGCGGCCATGCTGGTCGGTGTGCGCGCACGCGGTGACGCGTTCGGCTTGGCGCCAACCGCACCGGCCATCCTCCAGACACCTCAAGCCGTGTCGACGTCTACAACGTCACGACCCGCGACACCCAGCCGAACCACCGCGGAACCGCTCGCATCTTCGCGTTCTTCGGTAATGAACGCGTAGGCATCGTCGGCCATCGACTCGACGCTGTGGGGAACGGTACCGGTGGAGGCTCGGACGCCAAGCAGTGTTGATGTCATCAACACCTTCGGCGTATCCGCAGGTACTTTCGCGTCGTTCGCGTACTTTCGCGTAGTCAAATTCTGCGTTTCCGCAGGTCACAGCCATTTTTGAAGCGGGTCCGATTCCCGGCAGCTCCACCAACTAAATTCCTGGTCACAGCCCACAAGCTGTCAGAGATGTGGACCGCCGTCCACGCCTCGGTCCACATTTCCGGTCCCCTGACGGCGATGGCGAGCTGGCGAGCGCGGACCCGCAAAGACGCCGCGAGACGAGTCAGTCGCATCGACGACGGCCTCGGATCAAGGTGCCGGCAACCTGGGTTTTGCGGGACGGTGTCGACGGACAGTGCGCAGGCGCTGGATTGGCTACGCTTTCCGATGACGAGCTAAGTGGCGGCCCAACGATGCCGATGCTACCGAAGACCGGGGATCCCGAGACGCGGTGGAGAGGGAGAGTGCGGCTGAATGCGCCTGTGTGCCAACGCTAATCGATCGAAGAGAGGGTTTTAGTAATGAGTATGCCGGATGCTCATATTCCGCAGGTGGCCGCTTCGCAGTCGACATTCGCCCAACTGACGACCGCCACGAAGATCTTGACGCTGCTGTTGCGGTGCCAAGGCGATGCCCGCCTGCAGAACCTCTGTGACAACCTGTGGCTCGACCGTAAGCGTTTTGGCTCGCATATGACGCCTGCCGGCCTCGTGAATAGTCCTATCAACTGCGAGCAGGTCCCCTGCGGTGACCGCTGGGCTAACGAGATTCCTGCCCTATTTTGCTCTCATCTGACGAGCCACGCCGTCTGGCCATCTGACGAGATCTGCGAACTCCTCGAGCGGAACGTTGACATGTTTCGAGAGGAATTCGCCAGTATCGACCCGAACGAGTACCAAGTCGACGCGCGGGACCACATCAGCGGGCTGACGGACGGCCGCAACTGGACCGTTTTCCCCTTCTACGATGGGTATGGCAACCTCCAGGTCGACAACGCGCGCAAGTGTCCAAGGATCGCGGAGTTCCTGGGCAGCCGCGCTGGCATCGGCAGCATCGGCTGCATGGCGTTCTTCTCGATCATGAACCCAAAGACGCACGTGCCGCCACACACCTCGGAGTTAAACACCCGCATGCGCTACCACCTGGGAATCGAAGTGCCCGAACAAGATATCCACTTCCGCGTCCACGACCAGCTGATCACCTGGAAGCAAGACAGGTGCATCAAAATCGACGACTCGTACGAGCACGAGGTCTTCCAGCAGTCCGACCGCCGCCGGGTCGTGTTCGTCCTGGACGTGCCACATCCGGAACTTCGTCCCGAGGAAATCGAGTTTCTGCAGGAGTTCATGCGATGCATAGCTGCTCCTGGCCTTCGTTAACGCGGCGATGGGCAGCGCGACGTGGATGCCCGCACGCCGTGTTGATGTCATCAACACGTTTCGCGTATCCGCAGGTCATTTCGCGTACTTTCGCGTAGCCTAGTCCAGCGTTTCCACAGGTCACGGCCATTTTTGGGGCGGGTTCGATTCCCGGCAGCTCCACCGAAAAAGCAATAAAGCTCTGGCCAGTTCTCTTTTTCGTCAACATCTGTCAACTCACCCGGGTGAAACAACGGCTGGGGTGATGACGGCTCACCCCGCCGGTCAGCAGACTGAAGCCAGTTCAACGCCGACATACGTGGTGCCGATGTCGTCGCCAAGGCTAGAACTCTTCCTGCCGGGCAAAGGCGAAATGGCCCAGCAGGAGTCGTCGAAAATAATCAGCAGAAAGGTCTCACCATGCATTTCGATTCCAAAAAGGTCATCGTCGTCGGAGGCAGCGCCGGTATGGGCCGGCAGGTTGCCGTTGATATCGTGCGCCACGGCGGCAGCGCGGTGATCGTCGGCCGGTCGAAAGGCCGTGTTGATGACACCGTGACCGAACTGACCGACGCGGGTGGCCAAGCCTGGGGGATCACCGCCGAGTTGACCGATCGCAGTGCGGTCGCCGATGTTCAGCGTGCGCTTTCTGAGCATCACGGCGATGCGACACTGTTGGTCAACGCGGCCGGATTCTTTGTTCCCAAGCCGTTTCTTGAATACGATCCCGCGTTTTATGACTCCTACTTGGAGCTGAATTACGCACTGTTCTTCCTCACGCAAACCGTCGTTGGGGGCATGATCGCCAAGGGTGAGGGCGGGGCAATCGTCAACATCGGCAGCATGTGGGCACATCAGGCGATCGGTCTGACCCCATCGTCGGGATATTCGATGCAAAAGGCTGGCCTGCATGCGCTGACCCATAACCTCGCCATCGAGCTCGCCGAGCATCAGATCCGGGTCAACGCGGTGGCGCCGGCCGTCGTCAAGACCCCGCTCTACGAGGGCTTCATCCCCAAAGACGAGATCGACGCCACCTTAGACACATTCGCGCCGCTTCATCCGCTGGGACGAGTCGGCACCCCCGCCGACGTCGCCAACGCCATCACCTATCTGCTCTCCGATCAGGCCAGCTGGGTCACCGGCGCGATTCTCAACGTCGACGGCGGCATCATGGCCGGCCGCAACTAACCCGACAACGACGCGGGACCTCCCGAAATGCTAAGCGCATCACCATAAAGTCTGCGCGAACGAAGGAGACCAAGTGTCACACCAATACGGCAAGAACCCTGCCGCGGTTGATGCGCTGAGCCCCGAGCAATACCACGTCACCCAGGAGAACGGCACGGAGCTTCCGTTCACCGGCGAGCATTGCAACAACCATGAACCCGGTATTTACGTTGACATTGTTTCTGGTGAACCGCTTTTCGCCTCGGTGAACAAATTCGACAGCGGAAGTGGCTGGCCCAGCTTCACCCAGCCCATCACCACGGACAGCCTTATTGAAAGGCGCGACCGCAGCCACTTCATGGATCGGGTCGAGGTGCGTTCCGCCCACGCAGATAGCCATCTGGGGCACGTATTCCCAGACGGCCCCACAGAAGCCGGCGGGTTGCGCTACTGCATTAACTCGGCATCGCTGCGATTCATCCACCGCGATGCCCTGGAAGCTCAGGGTTATGGGCAATATCTGCGCTTGTTCACGAAAGATGTACCGGAGCAACACGAAGGCGGCGACGAGCACCAATCATGACCGACCACAACAAGATCGCCGTTCTCGCCGGTGGGTGCTTTTGGGGCATGGAGCACCTGTTTCGCGAGCAGCCCGGGGTGGTGTCCACCCGGGTCGGCTACACGGGCGGCAGCAACACGCATCCCACCTACCGGAATCACCCCGGCCACGCCGAGGCGCTCGAAATCACCTACGACCCAGACGAGACCGATTACCGGGCACTGCTGGAATTCTTCTTCCAGATCCACGACCCGACGACCAAGAACCGTCAGGGCAACGATGTCGGAACCAGTTACCGGTCGGCAATCTTCTATCTGGACGAGGAGCAAAAGCGAATCGCGATGCACACCATTGCCGACATCGAGTGTTCAGGTCGGTGGCCCGGTACAGTCGTCACCGAGGTCAACCCGGCCGGCGAGTTTTGGGAAGCCGAACCCGAGCACCAGAATTACTTGCAACGCTACCCATCCGGCTACACTTGCCACTACCTTCGCCCGCAGTGGACGTTGCCCAACCGCGGTGACGGTGCCGGCGCGAGGGCAGCTACGGCAAAAGATGCCAAGCCTACTCAATAACTACATGGGCTCGGTAACACAAGACAGGGACCCGACAACTCCGCCTGATTGGCAAGTGCTGTTGAGCGGGTACGCGCCGTTGGTGCTCTATGCCGCCATATGTTTCGCAGGATGGGTTATACCGCGGCCCAAATGACACTATCGGCTTCCATACAACGTTTTTGGTGCAACAATGGCTCGGCAACATGGGGATGCCACGCCGCTACGCCGACTATCTGCCCACCGATGGGTTCACCGCGCTCAACGGTCATCTCAATGATCGGGGCATTCATGCTCGGGGCTTCGATGCTGCCGTTCGTGTGGAACGTGTTCCGTAGCTGGCGCTACGGCGAACCGGTGACCGTCGACGACCTTGGGGCTATGGCAATTCCCTAGCGTGGGCCACCAGCAGCCCACCCCCGCGGCACAACTTCACCGAACTGCCCCGCATCCGCTCCGAGCGGCCCGCCTTCGAACTGCACTATCCGCACATGATTGAACGGATGCGCACTGAGGCCCACTTCCTGCGCACACGAGCGAACACGCGATAACTGCCGCTGGAATGTTCACGAGTGAGGCGAGTGAGGCGGACTCGATCTAACAACAAGGAGGAACTGCGAGCGGCTACGTCGCTGGCGTTATTGGCCGCATTGTCGGCGGACTCGCCATAGCCGCGCTAGGCATGGCCTTCGGCGCGGCGAGTGGGCGGGGTTTGTGGAGGCTGCCCAACAGTATCGGCGGGATCATTCTGGGCCCACGACGCGCAGATGCTGTGTCGTTTGAAGTGGCCACCCTGGTTGGCGTGGCCCTGCACATCGTGCTTGTCTAGAGGTAGTCGCGAAGCTCGTGGAGCAGCGCCGACTTTGCGCGCACACCCACCAGGCGGGTGGTTGATATGCCGTCCTTGAAGACAATCATGGTGGGGATCGACGCCACCTGAAACCGTTGAGCGGTCAGCGGGTTTGCGTCCACGTCAAGCTTCGCCACGGTCAATTTATCCCCGTGGTCGATGGCGAGCTGTTCAAGGATCGGTGCGACGGCGCGACACTGACCGCACCACGGCGCCCAGAAATCAACCAGTACCGGTGTGGGGCTGTCGAGGACATCGGTGGTGAACGAGGCATCGCTCACGGTGATGGGCCGCGGTGCGGTCATGAGGGGATATTTCCTTTCCTGGCAATGGAATCTAATAGGGGACAGTGCGGTGGCGATGCGTTGGCGTGACCGCCGACCGGCGCCGAGTACACGCCGGATGACTGTTGCGGTGTGGGCCGGTTCTAGAGCGTCGTGCGTCAAAGCGTGCCTGCCTTCGGTGTTGTCAGAGGTTGATGGCGTGGCCGGTCAGAGCGTGGAAGCATTCTTGTAGTCCCTCGCCGAGCGTGGGGTGGGTGTGCACGTTGCGGGCCAGCTCGGTGGCGGTCAGGTCCCAGAGTTGGGCGGCGGTCAGTTCGGGGAGTAGCTCGCTGACTTCGGCCCCGACGAGGTGAGCTCCGAGCAGCTCGCCGTGGGCAGCGTCGGCGATGACTTTGATGAAGCCGGCTCGTTCGCCCAGGCCGTGCGCTTTGGCGCTGGCCTGCATGGGAAACGCGGCGACCCGAATGTTGCGGCCGCTGGCGCGGGCCTGGTCTTCGGTGTAGCCGAAGCTGGCGACTTGGGGTTGGCAAAACGTCACACGCGGCATCATGCGGTAGTCCATGGGCATGGTCTGGGAGCCGGCGATGGTTTCGGCGGCGATGACTCCTTGGGCTGAAGCGACATGGGCGAGTTGGACTTTCGCGGTGACGTCGCCGATCGCGAAGATGTGGGGAGCCGAGGTGCGCATGTAGTCGTCAATGTCGATTGCCCCGCCCGGTGTGAGGTGCACGCCGAGGAGATCGAGGCCAAGGTTTTCGACGTTGGGGCAAAATCCGATGCAGATGAACGCACGGGCGGCGTCCACTGAGGTGGTGCGGCCGTTGCGGTGAGTGTGGGTGACGGTGATGTGGTCGTCGTGGTCAATCACCGAGTCCACCCGGGTGTTGGTCTGAATGGGGATGCCGCGGCGCCGGTACTGGCGGGTCAATTCCTTTGAGACGTCGGCGTCTTCGTTGGGTAGTGCGCGATCGGCGTACTCGAGGATTTGGATGTCAACGCCATAGCTGTTGAGGATGTAGGCAAATTCCATGCCGATTCCGCCCGCGCCGATGATGACCATGGACTCGGGGAGTGTCGCGTCAAGGATCTGCTGTTCGTAGGTCACGATGTTGTCGCTGAGGCTGACTCCGGGCAGCATCCGTACCCGTGAGCCGGTGGCAATGATGGCGTTGTCGAATCGCAGCGTGGTGGTGCCGCCGTCACGTGGCTCTACGTCGAGTGTGTGGGAGCCGCTGAAGCGGCCGTGGCCGTCGATTTGGGTGATCTTGTTTTTGCGCATCAGGAAGTCCACGCCGCGGACCCGGGCGTCAGCGACTTCGCGGCTGCGTGACACGGCACGGGCGTAGTCGAGGTGGATGTCACCGCAGATACCGAACTCGTCTGCCTGGTGGGTCAGGATGGAGGCGATCTCGGCGTTGCGCAGCAAGGCTTTTGACGGAACGCAACCGGTGTTGAGGCAGACGCCGCCCCAGTAGCGTTCTTCGATGATCGCGACGGTCATGCCGAGTTGGGCCGCGCGGATGCCAGCGACGTATCCGCCCGAGCCGGCGCCCACGACCACCAGGTCATACTGGCCGGGGACTGGTGTGCTCATCGCTCGGCGCCTTGCTGTGGTGATGAGTAAAGCGGCTGTGTCGGTTCATCTCTCAACGGCGTTGGCCGCTGCTGCGTTGTGTACCCGAAACTGGCTTGGGCGCAGCCATTTTGGTTTAACGTCTGGATGGCATCGAGGGTTTTCGCGTCGGTCGAACATTCCGTAGTCGCGTACGACACGGATGGTGCGACCTCGCATGCCGGCCGACGCGGAGGATGCTGATGCTGCGGCGGACTCGCTGTCGTGCCAAGACTGCAGCAAGATCGGATTCCCCGGGTCCAGGAATGTGATTGAACCGGGCTATTTAGCCCACTTACGTGGCGACACTTGCCTGATGATTTTTCGCGGCGATTCTCGCGCGGAGAGTGCACGGTCGAACTCTCTAGGTCGATGCCTCCGGCCGGGCCCACCTAAACCGCCTCGAACTGCTGCAGGCGAATGACGGCAAGCATCATGCGCAGTTGCGGCTCCTCTGGGCTACCGGCGTAGCCATTCAGCCAGCCGGTCAGCTTTGAGAGTATCGCTACCGGCAACGCAATCCGGGTTGACAGGAGGGCGGTGAGGATGCGCTTGATCACGAGATAGCTTTCCCCGCAGCCTAATTCGACGAAAACGATCGTGCGCTCATAGCCGGTCAGACACGACTTCACCGCATCGACCAGTAACCACGCCATGTCCTCGTCGGAGATGATCGACGGGTCAATGGGGGGGCGCGATTGCGCCCGCGAACCACGACTCGCGAAGTTCAGTGTCGTCGACGACGCCAATCGCGCCATGGCACGTTTCATGTCAGAAACCACCGCCCTGTTTGGCGGGCCTTTGTGGTGCTGGGATAGACGCCGGTAATCGCGACGTCGATCAGTTCGGCGACGCCCCTCCGGGCGTGACCGCGCCGGCCTGTCGGGTCCGCGACGGTATCGTCGACACCGGCTTCGGCGCGCCCGACGATGACCGCGCTGCCGTCCCCATCGACGACGTTGACCGGGGCCTGCGGCCTGATGACGGCATCGCCGGCGCTAACGTTGACCGTTTTGGCCTCGAAGCCTGTAAGCATGTCCTGGTTACCTTCCCGGTCTCCCTGGCGGCGGCTGGGCTACTGCTCTTCTAGCTATGTTCTTGATCCAGTCGACAAGTAGCGCGGGCCTATGCTGCGCCCTGGTGGTCATGAGCCCGCCGACATCTGCTGTTCTATGAGGCTGCCCCCGCGTGGGGTGAATCGTCATCACCCCAACCGTCTGTTCGCCCGGGTGATTAACGCGAGGCGTTCTCAGACATGACGATTCGTGACCGGTCACATCTGGCGGGTGCCGGCAGCCGGAGTGCAACAGGTGAAGCCTAGGAGCGCAGCGCGTCCCCGGGGTCGAGGGTCGATGGAGCCAGGCGGGTTGAGCTGTCATCACCTCAACCGCCGATTCACCCAGGTGAGTAACGCGGTTTCATGCGGCACCGTCCGGCAAGGCCCAGGTAGGTCAATTACAACAGGCCGAGTTCTCGCGCCCGGCTGACCGCCGCGCTGCGGTGCTCAACGCGGAGCTTGCGGTACACGGCGCGCTGGTGGGTCTTCACGGTGTTCAGTGAGACGTAGAGCCGCTGGCCGATCTCATTGCGCGACAACCGGGTGGCCAGTAGCCCAAGGACCTCGAGCTCCTTTGGCGTCAGTTCCTCACCAAGCGCGCACGCCTCGTTGCGCGCGGTCACCGCGACGCCCTTGCTGCGCTGGGCCGCGGTGAGCAACGTTTGCGCTATAGCGGCGTCCGCAGAACCTCGAAGCAGCGCGTCGGCCTCATTCCGGTTCGCCGTCGCCGTCTCGTGATCACCGAGGTCCTCGAGGATCTTGGCGCGGGCCAGCAGCGCCTTCGCCACCTCGAGGATTCCTCCACCCTTGCGGGCCAACGCGACAGCCATGTCGGCGGCTTCCGCGGCAGCAGCCCTGTCGCCTCGCACGTCAAGGACGGTGGCCGCCGCCAGCGGCACCATCGCATTAACGAAGTGCTCGCCGTCGGCCAGGTCCCTGCTGACGCCCGTTGCCCGGCTAATCTGGTGCTCGGCATCTGCGAGCTGACCAGATTCGGCCGCGATCAAAGCGAGATAACCCCCCGCATAGATACGGCGGCGCCGATCGCCTATCTTCTCGGCCAGCTGCACGGCCCGCCGGAAGGTGGCTTGGGCCTCGTCGATCCTGCCCGAGAAGTACAGCGCAGACCCATAAACACTGTAAGCGGCCGACCGGGCCTGCAATGCGTCGTCGAAGTCGAGGGTAATCGCGCGGCGAGCCGCCTCGAGCGCCGCGGCGACGTCACCCGTCTTGAACGCGTGGACCTCACGCAAGGCGACGAGTTGAGCGCCGAGGCTGCCATGATCGACGGTGTCGGCCGCGGACCCGGCTTCGACCGCCTCAATCCACATGTGCGCGTCATCGAACTGGCCAACATTCAACGCAATCCAGGCCCGAACCGCGCTCAGCCGCGGATCCCGCAGAACGGTCTCCTCGGGAAGCAGATCAAGCCAGCCGGCGACGGTCGACAGGCCGCCCCCGTTGAATTCGTTGACCCAGTCCGCGGCGATCAGATCCGCACTGCGCGCGATGTCACCGGCAGCGACCAGGTGGCGCACCGCCTCATCGATGAAGCCCTCGGTCTCGAACCAGGTCGCGGCTCGTCGGTGCAGATCGGCGACGAGATCGGGCTCGCTGCGACGCAGCTCGGTGCGCAGCAACTCTCCGAACAGCTGGTGATAGCGATACCAGTGACGCGACATGTCCAGTGGCACCACAAACAGGTTTTCGCGCTCGATCTTCTCCAAGACCGAGGCCGAGCCAGACGTTTGCAGCACCGCGTCGCATAGCGCACCGCTGAGCCTGGCCAGCACCGAGGTACGCAGCAAAAAGCTGCGCAGGTGTGGTGGCTGACCGTCGAGCACCTCGGCCATCAAGTAGTCGACGATGTGACGGTTATCGCCTGCGAAGGTTCTGATGAACGCCGGGGCATCAGCACGCCCGGCGAGCGAGAGGGCGGCAAGGTAGAGGCCGGCAGCCCACCCTTCGGTGCGTCGGTGCAACAGCTGAACATCTTCGTGGGCCAAGTCCAGCCCGAGCACATCGTTCAGCAGATGGTCCGCCTCAATAGCCCCGAAACGTAAATCGTCGGTTCGCATCTCGGCAAGATCGCCGCTGGCCCTCAGCCGAGCCAACGGCAACATCGGATCCGATCGGGTGGCCAACACCAAATGAAGATTCGCCGGAATCCGGCTGATGAAGAATGCAATCTGCTCATGGACCGCTCGACTTACCACCAGGTGGTAGTCATCAAGAATGAGCACCATCGGGCTAGCGATCGTGTCCAGATCGTTCAGCAGGGTAGGCAGAACGACCTGCACTGGGTCGGCGCCCATCGCTAGGAGTTCGACCGCGCGAATCCCCACCCCGGGACTGATCTTCTGCAGCGCGGCGACCACGTACATCCAAAACCACACCGGGTCGTTGTCAGAGGGATCAAGCGACAGCCAACCGAACCGCTGGTCCTCGCCCGCACCTAGGGCCCACTGCGCCAGCAATGTCGTCTTGCCCCAGCCCGCCGGCGCACTCAGCAGGGTCAGCTTGCAGCGGCGCCCCGCCGACAGTGCGTCGAGCAGGGCGGTCCGGTGAACGAGCTGGGCCCCGATGGCCGGGACGTGCAGCATGGTGGCGAGCAGAACTGCTCGGGCAGCGGCTTCTCCGACGCCGTTGTGGATGCGTCCAGTTGAGCCGGTCATGTCCGAACTCCGCGAATCCGTTGAACCCAGCGGCCGGGCGGGAACTCTCGTCGTTGCCGCGTCCTGGGTGGGCGCCGGCGTCTCGGCATCCCAGTTGTTCTCTGCAGGGTCGGGCGGGCTCGTTCTGCCCGGCAATCGCGGTGACCCTATTGAATCCGCTGCGTTCTCCGTGATTACTTCAGGCGCACGCGGGCGGTGCCCGTTTGGGCTGGCTGGCCCCAGCGCCATCAACGGCCCAATGATTTTCTCGTGAGCCGCGCTCACGCTGTGCCCGCTCACCCTATTTCTCCTCTTCTTGCATCGATGTATTGGCTCCTGCTACTCATGACACCGCGGCGCGCGGATGGTGAGCGTCTCAACATGAGGTGAATGAGCGTCTCAGAGTGAGACGCCGTGGGGGCGCCGGCTGGCGGCCCGTCGTCGTCTTGGCGTGCTCACGGCTGTCGGTTCACCAACACGTACCCACCGACGCCGAACACCACCGGCACCATCGCCAGCATTCCAAGCGCCGCATTCAACATTGTTCGCTCTTTCCTGGTGTGCTCACCGCCACGGTGTGGGTTCGGGTGACCACGTGATGAGTTGATAACAACTACGATCGCAGCGCGGTCAGCGCACAACCATCCCCCGAGGATTCATGTTTAGGGCCGGACGGATCTAGTACTAGGCGGGCCCACTGTTGGACGGGTTGGTCAGTCAGAGCCGCGCATGAGCTGCGGCAATTGAGCGCGGGAGTTGATGCCCAGCTTGGCGAACGCATTGTGGACGTGGTTTTTCACCGTATGTAGGGAAAGGTGCAACTGGGTGGCGACGGCGCGGTTGGTCGCGCCCTGTGCGATCAAATTGATGACCTTGAGCTCGGAGTCGGTAAGGCTGTCCCAGCCCGTTCTTGCCCGCGGGTGCGTGACGATGCGCCGTTCCACGCCTAATCGGCGCAGCGCGCGGCCGACCCGGCGGGCATCGGCAATCGCTTCGCACTCGATGTAGCTGTCGAATGCCGCGTTCAGCTGGTCGAGCGCCTCAGCGTTGCGCTGCGCGCGACTCAACTCGTCGCCGGCGTCCTCGGCAGCGCTTGCGTAAAGAAGCGGCCGCGACGACAAACGAAGCGCGTCCGCTGCAGCCACCAATGCTGGGGCGTCACGTTCGAGTATCCCGCGGGCATATCCGGCGACCCCCGAGAACAGCGGCACCGTTGGCCGCTCACGCTCCAGCGCATCGGTGGCCTGCAGGACCCGTGCGCGCAAGCCGGCATCACCGGCGGCCGAGGCCACCCGCGCACCCAAGATCACCAGATCTAAGGCATGGGGGAAGACCGGAGTCCCGAATAGGGTGATGTCGCCGAGCCAGCGCATCGCGTCGTGGACGTCGTCGCGCTGCCACGCGGCCAGCGCCAGCACGCGCGCCGCTGCCCGACGTACAAAATGTGAGCCGGTGGGGTACGCGTCGCGCGCGTCATTGACCATCTGCTGCAGCAAGTTTCGGTCATCGGTGTGCGCCGCCACCTCGGCCAGAATCACCATGCGCACCATGTCCGGGTCGGTCGCCCTTGTCGGCGGCGGGGGTGGCAGGGATTCGGCCGCTGCGCGAGCTGCGGACAACCGGCCCGCAGCGAGGTGGACCAACCCGACATCCAGGCCCCACATATCGAGGGCCATCGTGTTGCCTTCCCGGCGGGCTCGCTCTGTTCCCTCGGCGACTAGGGCCGCAGCCTCGTCCAACCGGCCCACCACCGCCAGCAGGTCCGCGTAGTGCAGTGCGGCCACGTCATGGGCTGCGCTCACATCACCCGCGCGGGCACGCGCGCAAGGCTCCTCGAGGCGGCGCAGGGCGCGGCCGATGTACCCGTCCCCGCCGTCGATCTGCGCCAAGACGACATCGGCCACGATCCTGGCCTCGAGATCACCGGTGGCTGCCGCGGCCGCCGCCGCCTCGTCGGCCGCCCCGCGGTGTTGGCCATACATCCGGCTGTAGGCCAGCCAGGCCAGATGCCGCGCCCGGGTGACCTCGCTAATGCCGCCCAACTGCAGCGCACGGCGACTCTCCTCCACGCGCCGCTGCGCGCTGTGCTTAGTGATCGTCTGGAGGCGCAGGCGGATCTCGGCCTCCTCCTCCGGCGACGCCGCCTCCGATAGCGCCGCAACCGCCAATTCTTCGGCCTCGCCGTAGCGGCTGGCCCGGTTGAGCAGCTCCACCGTTTCGGCGACCAGTGACCCGTGCGCAGCGTCATCGGCGGGCAATAGCTCCAACGCGCGCTTGCTCAAGTCCGCGGCGGCACTGGCATCGCCGTGGCCAACCGATTGCGCTGCTTCGCGCAGCGCGTCGAGCGCTTCCCTGTCCCCCGGCTCGGCGCTGCGCGCGAGCTGGGTGGCCACCTCGGCCGGGGCCGCGCCCATCCCTAGCATGACCGACGCCGACTGGCGCTCCATCGCCTGCCGCAGCGACTGCGGCAACGACTGCCGGGTGGCCTCGCGCAGCAGATCGTGACGAAACCTCAGCCGCTCACCGTCTTCCACGAGTAGGTCGGCGCGCACCGCCTCCTCGAGCGCCGACAGCAACGACGCCGGCGACCGGTCCAGCATCGCGGCCAGCAAGCCAGCCGAAAACCGGTCGG
>Ga0310913_10000133_pt1 | contig 29626 bp, 39 predicted proteins | sample GREbulkMGOX082_FD_203447 | JGI IMG/M metagenome (GOLD analysis project Ga0310913, IMG submission 203447) | Lab enrichment of tropical soil microbial communities from Luquillo Experimental Forest, Puerto Rico - GRE.bulkMG.OX082 | ecosystem: Environmental > Terrestrial > Soil > Tropical forest >...
GGTTCCCGGTTCCCGAGGATGAGCAGCACGAGTCTACTAACGATTTTCCAGGCCTGGTACGTGCAGCGGATCTGATCGGGCAGCTCGCGGACATCAATTACCTGCGAAAACAGGCCGCCCTTTTTAACGAGTTTCGCGAAACCGGAATGACCAATAAACTGAAATACAATAGCGTCGCAGATCTGCGAGCTAATTATCCAGATTTCTTCTGGAAGAGGGTCCGACCTTATATCGGCGATGCCTTGCGCTATCTTCGAGTCACGCAAGAGGGCCAACAGTGGATCGCCAATCTCTACGCAAACGTATTCTCGGTGGAGCACAGAGGCCAACTTTTTTAGGTGAGTCTCGCCAATATTGGCGTGCGGCGAGCGTGGCATCTACACTCGAAGCGGAAGCCGAGGAACCTGAGTCCGCGCCTGAAACATGGGAATGACGAATGACCGCCGCCCCATACCGCTACAAAATCCTTGCGCACATGCTCAGTCGCGTCATTCGCAATCTTGACCAGATACAAAATTCCTCAACTGCTCAAGCTTGCGCATTCGATCAAAGCAAAATCGACATCGCAAAAGATGCTATTCACGAGGTCGTTGAGGAATTAAAGGCGAGAGCGGAAAGCGCATAGTCGGCTTGCCATGACGACGCATGCAAAATTCCTTGCAATCCTTGTCGCCGCATCGCGCTTGGGGTTGTCCACGACGGTGGCTGCCGGCGGCACATCGAAAGACACCTGGAAGGGTGCCTGGAAATTCGAGATCGACCGCCAGGATCAGCCGGCTTTGAGTTACTACGACACCAGGGGCAAGACCGTCTTCCGCATCAGTTGCGGGGCGCATTTCGACATGCGTGCGGTCTATCCGGCCGCGCCGAAACGGGACGACACCAAGGTCTCGATCACGATAGCCAACGGCAAGATGCAGATGTACTTCGCCGGCGTCATCGGCGCCGGTTCCGAGTACGACCCGGCGCACACTACGATTTTCGACCAGCCGGACCTCGGCTACGCCCGCGACGATCCGGAGCTTTATGAAGATAAATGGCACGCGCTGGAAAATCGCGTCTTCGATCTTCTGGACTCCGGGCAGCCGCTGACGATCTCGGCCGAGGGCAAAAGCTACGTGCTGCCGCCAGCCAACGTGCCGCGCTGGCGGAGGCGCTTCCAAAAAATCTGCTGACGTGTCGCCGCAATCGGACCATGCTCTGATGCGCTCCTCTTTCGCGGCGCCGGCTCCAGTCTTGGCCTGGTCAGCCCAACGTTTGCTTTACCTTCGAAAGCGGATGTCGCTGAGTGGCATCGTCATGTCCGCTTTGTGCCAAAAGCAAATCATGCACCGTAGAAAAAAAGCACGTCATTCAATCAACTCATCGCGGTGCATTTCCTGTTGCAATTTTTGACGATGAACACCTGTTCACCTGCCACTTCTCCTGACAGGGAACACTCGTGTTCTGCTCCGAGTTATAGATATAGAATTGAAGGAGGCATCAGATGAGAACTGCAATCGCCATCCTCGCCGTAGCTTTCCTCGCTACTTCGGCAGGGGCTGAGTCCGCGAAGTCATTTGCGCCTGGGCACCATGCGAAAGGAATTCACGGGGCCTCGTTTAACGCGCCGGGCCACGAAAAGAAGCGCCTGCATATGCAAAGCGCACGAACGGTTGCGCCGGGCCATCTAAAGCACTGAACGACCTTGAGCTGACAATTCACGCGGCGATGTCTGCTTCGCATCAATAGCGGACATATTGTCTGTCAATTGTCGTATCCGCTTCAGCCCCGAAAGCGGACATTCAGGCCGCTGTTGGCTAGTATTGATGGTGTGCCTGGGAAGGCGCTCAAGTTTGCGGGGCATCACCATGAGCCGAAATCATCGACAAGTTGAATAGAGAAATCAATTCTGTTGTCGCAGATCCTAAGATGAAAGCGCAGCTTGCGGACCTAGGCGGCACCCCGCTTGCCGGTTCGCCTGCCGACTTCGGCAAGCTCATCTCTGACGAGACTGCGAAGTGGGCGAAAGTAGTGAAGTTTGCGGGCATAAAGCCGGAGTGAGGCCGAGTTGCTCTGTCCGGATATTCCATAATTTCCGGGAGGCGAGCGCTCGGCAATGTCCGCTTTGGGTCATTAGCCGACTTTCTCGCAGGCTGGTCCGATGTCGGCTTTACCTCCGAAGCGGACATGCTCACCCATGATGAGCACACGCTCTAGTTTGTCGATTGGGGCCAGTCGCTCGTCGCCGTTCTAGTCGGTTACTAACGGCATCACTGATAATACGCCCTGTGTTGCGCCACGGGTCGGCGCGGGACTGGCGTCGTTCGATTGGGGCCACCGAACAATTGCGTGAAGAAGTTCAACCCGCCACCGAAGCCGCGCCCCCAGCCACCAAAGAAATTGTCAGGCATTGCCAAGAGTTGTCGACGCATCGTGCTGTCCTTGCGCTGGATAGGAATATCAGCAACTTTGCGTTCGGCCCCATTCAGTATGGCAATCAGCGCCTGGTCGCGGCCGTAAATATCCTCGCGGAATTCAAGCTTACCCTGATCATCGACGAAAGCGGTCTGGTAGGTCAGGTGGACTGGGATGAAGGTCGGAAACTGAATGTCGTTTTCGTAGGCGCCAAACATCCTGCGGATGCGGTCCTGAGTATAACCTTCGCCTGGCCGCACTATTGACAACAGCACCTCCGCATATTTCACCGGATCCTGTACCCGCATGCAGCCGTGGCTGTCAGCCCGCTTCTCATTGGCAAATAGATATTTTTGGTTCGAGTCATGTTGATAGACCAAAAACTTGTTGGGAAAATTGAAGCGAAGCTGGCCGAGCGCGTTTTGCTCGCCTGGCGGCTGAGAAAGGTGAATGCTGCCATCCGCGTTGTAGCTGACTTGCAATCCCATCCGCTGCAGTATCGTCGGGTCCTGCTGTAGCAACGGCAGATATTCATTGGAAGCGATCGAGTCCGGCACATTCCAAGTTGGATTGACAGTGATGGACTTCATCTGCGCGCTCATGATCGGCGTCGGCGTCGTCGGCTTACCGGCCACGATCTTCGTCATCCAGACCTGCTTGCCCTCCCGGATCACGCGCAGCGTGTAGTCGGGAAGGTTGACGATGACGTAGGTGTTGCCAAGATCGTGCGGCATCCACCGCCAGCGTTCCATATTGGCGATAATGAGGTCGATCTGCCGATCTGACTGGCGGCCGTTAAGCGCTTCGACCGTCGCCATATCGAGCGTGCCGGTCGGCTTGAGTTCATGCCTTTCCTGGAACTTCTTCACCGCATCAGCAAGCTCCTTGTCGTAAGTCGCGCCCTCACTGGCAACGTCAAGCCGCGAGCGCAGGAGCGGCACCCGCTCGTCGCGCATACCGATTTTGAGCGATGGCCCGTTCGGAATGCGAGTCTTGTCGGAGCCGCGCTGGCCGGCTCGAACTTCGGCCAGCTTGACCTTGAGCGCGCGGTAGCCGTCGGCGTGTGGCTCGTAGGCTTCGAGCGCCTCGCCGGCATCCTTGGCTTGCGCCATCGTGGCGAGAACATCGCCTGGATCCGGCGCGTTCTGGTCATAAAAGATGTCGCCGCTCACACGCGACCAGTGCACGCGGCCGATTTGCGCATGATGCGCATAAGCGATGACCGAAGTCGTGAGACGGATCTCAGCTTCCGCGAGCGCGGCTGGATCAGCAAGTGAGGCAAAATTCGGAACTGGGTAGTCGGTCGGATCAAGACCATCGGCCGCAACTCCGCCAAGATAGGCGATCACGGCGTTCGCGCGCGCATTGGCCTTCCCTTCGGTGATCCACAGCGGCGCATAACTGCGGCTGGCATAGAAAGCGTCGATGCTTTCCCTTTCCTTCGTGCTGCCGACGATGGGATCGAATTTGCCCTTAGCCAGATTATGCAACTGTTCGGTGATTGGCGCATCGGGATCGAGGGCAGTGCTCGGCTCGGTCACGGGATGGCTCGGCACACCAGGCGCCACGATTGCGGTAGGGGACGCTCCCGGAGCATCGCCAGACGCACCCGCCGGCGACCCCACAGTCTCCACTTTCGACGCAGGCTTATCGGCATCGACACTTGCTCCAGATGAATCCGCGAGGGCAGCGCGTGAAACTAAAAGGAGTAAGACAAGGGGAGTTAACGCGATAAGCCGATCAAGGCGGAGACGCGGCATTGCAGATCCCCCACTAGGGCGCGCGAAAGATTCCGACGCTGGTTCGTCTTAAGGCGAGTGTTGTGCGCCGCCAGCTGGACTCGCGGCACCGTTAGAGACGCGAACAGCGCCGATGGTGACGTTTGGGGCGGGTGCCGCTGCTCCGGTCTTTGGCGCGCCGTCCGGGCGAAGCATGCCGCTAGCGATCATCGCGCGTCCGTCCCGGGTTGGATTACTCATTTCTTTGACATTATCGCTGACAAGCTCGTTGGCGGCTTCCGGATGCCCGGTATTGATCTTGCGCATATTGCCCACGAAGACTCTCGGATAAATCCAGGTTGAGGACGGTACCTTAAGACCCATGAAATTTGCGATGTCAGCGACGAAGGCGTTGCAATTGTAGAGTTCCACGCTCCAGAAGTGCGAGTGCGATTGCAACTCTCTGATATGCGCGACTACCCTGTCGTACTGATCCTTGTTGATCAGCACGCGATAGCGCGAAGTGATGTACCTGTCCTCAAGATCGCCGTCGGTCCAGCCCGTATCCGCGGGGACCGGAACATAATGCCCCATGACCCACATCTGGGGGTCATCGCCTTTGGGCGAAAGTCCAGCGACGTTGTTCTTGCTCGGCGGGTCGCCGACGCGGCCGAAGACAACAAAGGTGTGGCCGTAGTCCCAGGCTTGGCGAGACCGAAACTCGACGTAGTACTGCCCGGATCCGCTGGTGACGACCGCGCTCCTCGTATTCTGCGGTTGTGAGCCGGTCTGCGCGCTAGCGACCGAAAGGCCAAGCCCCGTTAGGGCGATCATTGCCAACGCGATAAGCAGCCGGTTACCGATCGGCTTCGGCCCCATAGTGCCCTCCGCGCTCTATCGCAAATAGAAAGGGGACCGGCACAATGGCCGGCCCCCCAAGCTTGCCTAGCCTTTGGTAACAACCGGCGGCGGGGGCGGAGCTTTGCCCTTGCCGTACGGTGTTCCGTAGGTTTGCGCAGAGGCCGCGACGCTAAAGAGAGTCACCGCCACTACCGTCAGTAAAGCGAGTGCTTTCATGGCACCCTCCTTTTGTCATGACAGTTGAATCGTAACCGGCGGAATGGTGCCGCCTAGTGCTGAAAAGACACACTGAGAATTTCAATTAAGACAGATCATGGTTAATTGGAGATAAAAGAAATGCACTGCCGCAGAGATCATGGCTCAACTGGGGCAGCCCCCTACCAAATTAGCGGTCTCGTCTCTCACGCCAAAGATAAATGCCGAACCAAAGAACGAGGACGCCGACGATGGCAGATACAATTGCGATCTCGAAAAGTGACATCGGAGGCATGAGAGAATTTTCTGGTTCTAGACCCTTCCATATGCCCGGGCCAACCCTCTCGCAAAGGTATGGTCGGTCCTACTATCGCTGGGGGACCGCCGGGGGTCCTGCAGGGTGATAGTTTAGGTGATAGTTTAGGTCGCGCGGGACCAACACGACAACTTGCCCATCGTCTAAATCGGTGGACAACAAAGGTGTGTTGTGATCCCAGACGAGGCCCACGTATTTGCCGCTGACCGTCTGCATGTAATACCAGCAATTTCCCTGATCGATAAATTTGAATCTCTCCCACGCTGGACTTGTGTCGCGTCGGTGTGAAATATTTCGGTGATTGAGCCGTCGGCCGGATTACGTTTCTCAACCTTTCCACCTCCGCCAAGAGCGGTGACGTAATTGATTCCGTTGGGAGTCACCCACCAAGCAGACATCCGGTGACGCTCCACCTACGTCACGTCAGCTCGGCGACGGGTGCTGGAAAATGTAGGGACGACGATCAGAACAGAAATGTGATGCTGATGACTAGAATGCTGGCGGCTACAAGCATCAGAATTTCGGAACCGCGAAAGCTTTTAAGAACGAGCAACATGGGCACCCTTACTGTGCGCCCAACACCCGCGCCTTGTTAGTCGAATCGATGCGGCGGCTCTTTGATTCAGATCAAAAAACAAGTGACTGCACTTTTCAGTTGCCGCATCTCCACTTGTGGTCTCTCAAACCACCGCCAATACTGCGCGAAGCGTCGCCTATCGCGCCACCAATGCGACCACAGATCAGTAAGATAAAGAGTTGCTGATGCGCGCTGCCGCTCGCCTTTTTGCCGTCCTCGTCCTCGCCGCCGTGGGTTCCGCCGTCGCGCAAGAAAAGCACTTGATTGACCCGACACCCCCCGGCTCCCTCAATCCCGAGCCGCTGCCGCCGCTGCAAAATCCGGACGCGCCGTCGACGCCGGCGAAGGAATTGTTTGCGCGCAAATCGACGCCGTTCCCCGGGCCGCCGCGCTCGATCGGCGGCTACTTCGATGGCTGCCTCGCCGGCGCCGTGCCGCTGCCGATCACTGGACCTACCTGGCAAGTCATGCGGCTGTCACGTAACCGCAACTGGGGAAATCCGCAGCTCGTTCGCTTCATCGAACGGTTTGCCGAGAACGCGAAAAAGGTTGGCTGGAGCGGTCTTCTGGTCGGCGACATGTCGCAGCCTCGCGGTGGGCCGATGCTCTCCGAGCACAGAAGCCATCAAATCGGCCTCGATGTCGATATTTGGTTCACGCCGATGCCGGACCACGTGCAAAGCCGTGAGGAGCGCGAGTTCGGCTCGGCCACCGAAGTGGTCGCGTCCGATCTGCTGGACGTCGATCCAGAAGCGTGGACCCATAGGCATACCGACCTCATCCGCACCGCAGCGCAGGATCCGGCGGTCACCCGCATCTTAGTCAATGCCGCGATCAAGAAGGCACTGTGCCGCGAGGCCGGAGCTGACCGCGCCTGGCTTTCCAAGGTACGCCCCTGGTATGGTCACGCCGAGCACTTTCATGTCCAAATCGCCTGTCCCGCGGGCAGTGTGGAATGCAAGCCACAGCCCCCGCCGCGCCCAAGCGACGGCTGCGGTCACGAGCTCGACTTCTGGTTCAAGGAATCGGCGTTGCATCCACCGCCCCCCAAACCGAAACCGGCGCTGACGCTGGCCGGCTTGCCCCCTGCATGCAAGCAGATCGTCAAAGCGCCGTGATTGTCGGAGACCGGAGGTCGGAGTCACCGCTGATGCCGCCTCGTACTGGATAACGGTCTCGGCGCACCCACTAGAACGCACGCTCAGGCAGCCGATAAAGCCCACCGTATTTTTCGCGAAGATAATCAAGATAGGGCCTCATGTGCATCACCGCGCCGGTTGCACGCTTGAGGAGATCGTTTGGCGCGAACTTGCTACCGTGCCGGTAAACATTGTCGCGTAGCCAGGTATGCAGAGTCCCGAATTCGCCGTTGGCCATTTCGCGTGGGATATCGGCATGCGCCTTGAGCGCCGCTGCATAGAACTGCGCGGATAAAATATTGCCGATCGCGTAGCTCTGGAATCGACCACCGATGTAACCGGAATACCAGTGCGCATCCTGTAGACAGCCGTCGCGATCACCGGATGGCGCGACGCCAAGATCGGCTTGCATTGCCGCGTGCCAAGCCTCCGGCAGGTCGCTCACGCGAAGCTCGCCCTCAAGCAATTTATTCTCGAGATCGAAACGCAGCATGATGTGCAGATTGTAGGTCAGCTCGTCCGCGTCGGTGCGAATGAGTGACCGCGCCACCTTATTGATGGCGCGATGGAACACGGCAAGTGGAACGCTTGACAATTGCGCCGTAAAGATTCGTTGCAGCGGTGGGTAAAAGTGCTCCCAAAAGCCGCGACTGCGCGCCACAACGTTCTCCCAGAGCCGCGACTGGCTCTCATGGACACCGGCCGAGACACCTTGCCCGAGCGGCGTGCCATCGAGCGCAGCGCTAATACCTTGCTCGTACATTGCGTGGCCGGCTTCGTGCAGCGTTGAGAACAACGCGTCGCCAAGGTCGTTCTCGTTGACGCGGGTGGTGATGCGGACGTCGCCAGCGGAAAGCCGGGTGCTGAAAGGATGGTAAGTAAGGTCGAGACGGCCGCGCTTAAGATCGTAGCCCAGACACTCTGCTACATGCAGGGCAAAATCGAACTGGACTGCTTTGGCGAAAGTTTGCCGCAGACTTGAGTCGTCTGCGGCAGGCTGCTCGCAGATCGCGCGCACCATCGGGATGAGCTGAGGTTTGAGCTCGTAGAACAATTTGCGGATCGACGCGGTGGTCATCCCCTCGTCCGCGTCGTCGATGTGCGGATCGGCGACGTGTTTGTAGGGCGCAAAGTAGGCGGAATATTCGCGGCTAAAGTCTAGTGTCCGTTCTAGATAAGGTACCATGGTCGCGAAGTCGTTAGCCGGCCGCGCTCTTGTCCATGCATCGTACGAGGCGGAATTGTGCGCGGTCGCGCGCGCAACATGGTCCGGCGATATCTTGATCTTCTTTTGGTATTCGCGGCGTGCGACTCGGATTAGGCTTGCATGGTCTGAGTCGTAAGGCAGGCCCTCGCCGTGGTGAGCGAGCGCATCGATTAGCTTACCAAGCGCCGGTGCGACCGCCCGCTCGTGCGCCAGACGGCAGAGCATCGCGCGCTGACGGCCTCGGGCACCGGCGCCACCTTCCGGCATGTAGGTGGCCTGGTCCCAGTTGAGCATGTCGCCGGCAGCGTTCAGATCGCTGATCTCGCGCAACCTTCGCTTAAGCTCTACGAGCATTTGCTCCACAGAGCGGCGGTTGCGCGCAGGCTTGCCCGGCGCCCTCTGCGAGCGGACTGCAGGCTTCGGTTTACGAACCTGTTGCACGGGTCGACGGAGCTAGCGCGCCGCTACCACCATGATCTCGACCTTGTAGTCGGGCGACGCGAGTTTGGCTTCAACTGTCGCCCGCGCTGGCGCATTGCCCGGCGACACCCAGGTGTCCCAGACCGTGTTCATTTCAGCGAAATGCGCCATGTCGGTGATCCAGATATTGGCAGAGAGGAGCTTAGTCTTGTTGGTTCCGGCCATGGCCAGGAGGCCATCGATCTGGGATAGGATACTTTTGGTCTGCTCGGCCGTGCTTTTGTTTTTCGGACTATCGGCAACAATGCCGGCGAGATAGACGGTGTCACCGTGGATCACCGCTTTGCTCATACGTGGCCCGGTCTCATGACGTTCAATCTTCATCGCTGATCCTTTGTAGAAAGTATTTCTCATCGAGATACAATCTAATCAGAGCATATAGGCCAAGACTTTGCCTAGTGGGGGGACGGGTGATCGTTTATCGACGTCCGCTTTGGGTTATCAGGCGACATTCAAGCGTGTCGACGGGATGTCCGCTTTGTCCCCCAAAGCAGACATCCGTCAGCGCGATTTGTGCGTCCGTTTTGTGCCGATAGCGACCGGTTAGACATGCTCACATATTGCCGTGCCCGCGCTTGATGGTCTGCCGGATTATCGGTGCGGTGACCTGATCGGAGATCTGGATGTTCCAGATTTCGCTTTCGCCCTGCGCGGCGAAGTCGGCAAACAGCTTTGGGATTATCGACACATCGCGTATCTCGTGGCCGCGCAGCCCGAAGCCACGGGCAATGTTTTCAAGCGCGGGCCGCCCGAACACAGCCAAGCTATCGTCGAGGCCGTCGGCGCGCAGCTTGTGAAACTCCGAGCCGTAGCCGCCGTCGTTCATCGCGCAGATCAAGATGCGAAATCCGCAACGCTTGAGCGTCTCGAGTTCCTGGATGTGGAACAAGAGCCCACCGTCGCCTTCGAACAGCACGATCTTGCCCTCGCTGCCTTGCCGGCGCGCGGCCGCAACCCCGAGCGCATACGACAGGCCGTTGCCGACCGCGCCAAATTCACGGACGGTCGTGTAGCGCTCCGCCGGCCGGCCACGCATCTGGGTGTTGAAATAGGCCTGATGGCCGCTGCCGCCGACAATGTCCCAATCCTTGGGAACGACCGCGTCGATGGCCCGGATCACCTCGCGTGGATCCAGTGTCCCAGGCGCGATGTCGAATGGCATTGAGTCCGCGGGCTCGGTCGCGATGCGATGCGCGAGCTCTTTCGAGCGTATTGCCGCCGCCGTCGGTTTGCCGACGCCCAATTTCTTGTCGAGGCCGGTAAGGATTGCCTCGACGCCGACGAGAGCATCTGATCTGAGATAGATGTCGGCGGCCTTCTGCCCATCGCGCAAGCCGCGCGGGGCATCGTCCAACTGGATCTTGCAGGCCTTTGTGAAGTAGTGCCCACCACCGACGTAGTAGGATAGGCTCGTTCCGACCGCGAGCACGACGTCCGCGGACTCGTACATCTCTCTGCCCAACGACGTGAAGTAGCTGCCGGTGGTGCCGAGCCCGAACGGATGGTCGTCGAAAAGACCGCGCGCCGGCAGCGTGTTGGAGAGCAAGGCGCCGCAACGATCCGCAAGCTTGATCACCGCGTCGCGCGCCCCGGACCACAGCACGCCACGGCCACCGAGAATGATCGGCCGCTTTGCTGTGGCCAGCCGCGCGACGGCTTCGGCCACGATCTCGGGATCGGGCTGCATGCGCCCGACCATTGGCTGATAGATCGCCGAGGTCTCGTAAGGCTGGTTGGCCATGTATTCGACCTTCTGTAGGTCGTAGGGAATGCCCAGCACCACCGGACACCGCTCGTACTTGGCGATGTGAAAGGCCTCGCGCACGTAGTCCATCATGCGCGGCACGCTGTGCGCGGCGATGTAATGCGCCCCGGTCGCCGTCACCAGGGGTGCTTGGTCGATGTACTGGTTGTAGAACTTGGCGTTGATCGGTGACTCGCCGGCGAACACAACCATCGGCAGGCGGGCGCGAACCGCGGCGGGCAACGCCGTCATCAACTGGGTCACGCCAGGGCCGCATGTGACCGAGGCAACGGCGAGCTTGCCGGTTGCTACGTTGTAGGCAGTCGCCGCCGCTACGGTACAGTGCTCGTGCCTGACATGGACGGTATGCACGCCCGGCAGTTTGGCAAAGGCGGTGGACCAGTGCATGTTGCCGTCGCCCATCAGGACGAACTGCGTGTCTATTCCCTCCGCAAGGAACGCTTCTGCGAGGGCCTCGTAGAGTTTGGGCATGGGCGCGACACTACTTGGATTATGAGGTGATCTGGTAGGCAACAAGCATGCCCGGCAACTCTCAGTCAATTCAATTGAGGCGCTCGTTTTCCCATTAGGCTAATACCCGACCATGTCGCCAACGGGTCAAATGCAAACAATGCTTCGATCAAAAAGCTTCGATCAAAAATGAGAGGCCCGCTTTGCCCCCAATAGCGGACATCAGTTGAGTGGCCCGGAATGTCCGCTAAGTGCCAAAAGCCGACGTTGGCGGGTCTATTCGGCACGTTGCTGGCGACGGGAGCGACAACGATCGGGCTTATCTATTGCTGTGCTTGTGCTGCCTTGGTCGTTCCACGAGAAAATACTTGAGAAGAAATCCTCCAACCCATCCGTGAAGAGGGCCGCCGCAATTAACGCACGCTATCTCGGATATTGTCTGTTTAACTGGGGCTTCGACCCTCACGATTCGATATTCGGCTCCGCAATGCGGACAATCAAAGGGTGAAGGCGGGAGATTACCATATTCGTGGAGCGTAATCTAATTCGTGGAGCGTAATCCAAAAGAGTCCAACCCTCAACTCGCGAAAAGGGCCGCCGCCGCTACGCACGCCGTCGACGCCGGATGGCGTGCCGAAAATTTCAGCACTATGCATATTCGCGAATCAGATAAACGGGCGGCAACCGGATTAGACAAGTTTCCGGCTGGCTACTCTAGGCCTCGGTCACGGGAGCGACCGGGGCCTTTTGTTGTTTTTACTTTGTTCCAAGCAAATACAGTCTTGTCAGAAATTAATTCAAAGCTGGACGCTTGTCTTTCTTGTATTTACTTTTTGGTCGAGCGTCCAAGGCGACGCGTTTAGCGGCAGTAGACGCCGTCACGAGACGTTCATCAAAGGCATTCAGGCTAAGGATGTTGGATGGAAGGGGCCCTCTGCAGTCCCCGATCTGGCCTCGATAGAGCGAGTGTTGCGGCTTTTTCTTTGAATGATTGGGGGCTCACGGTGGGCAGAATTTATCGGTCTTGTCTGATCCTCGGTTTAATTTTTGTGTCCCCCGCTCTGGGCCAGTACGTTGCGGTGATTCAAGCTTGCAATCGGGACCTTGTGGAATTTTGCGCCCCCGATCGCCCGGACGGATTTCACCTAGCTAAATGTACTGAGGCGCATTTCCAAGATTTCACTGAGTCGTGCAAGACAGCGCTGGTGAAGATCGCCTCGCTGACTGCTGCCTGCGGCGCGGACGTCCATGAGCAGTGTCCCGGTGTAAGGCCCAATGCAGGTCGCGTCTTACAGTGCGTCAAACGGCACTTCGCTTCCCTCAGCGACTCGTGCAAGGACGCGATCGGTCACGCCGCTGAGCGCAAACTACGAACCCATTGAGCACGAGGATTCGTAGGCAATGGGCCTGCTAAATCGGAGAAGTCTCAGAAGGAGACTCGGCCACCCCACGCCCGCTTTGGGTCATTAGCGCTTTACGTATAAGCAAGGCGGTCAGTGCGATGGTGATGGTGCCCGTGACGGCGGCGGCGCCGCGGGCGTTGGCTTGCGTGCGGCGGCGGGAGGCGGCTCTGGGATGGGTTGTGGCGTCTCCAGCACGGACGACGGAACAGCGGTGCTTTCGGGACTAGCCGATTGCTTCGTCCAGCCAAGCTGCTGCACCCAACTGTTGACCATCTGCTTGGCCTCCGGTGACCAGCCAAGTTCCGGAGCCTTGGTCGCGATTATCTGCTTGGTTGTCTCACCGTAAGATTGCCAAGCTAAGGTGGCCACAACACCAATACCCATCGCGACTAGGTAGCGCACAATCCCTCGCGAGCGTCGCCTTTTTAATGCGCTTTCAATTGACTGGAGACGAAAGTAAATCGCCCTTCGCTCGGAAGACTCATAATCGAGGTGTCGCGAAAGAAGGGATTGTACATCCTCAGAACCATGCAAATCCTCCACAAGTCTGGGCTGAAGGCTTGCATCTTTAACAATGGCACGTATCTGCTCCTCGAACTGATTATCAAAGTCTGTTTTCGCGGCCATTTCATCAGCAGGGGTCATTTGCGCGAATCCTTGCCTCTTTGCGCTCCATGATTGCCGAAACCAAAGCTAGAGCAAATCCATGGGACACAGTTGGCGATCTTAGGCCTTAGTCCAACCAATTCAGAGCAAACAATGTCTTGATAGACCTTGATTTAGATCAACAACGCACCAGCTTCCTAAGCCTAACTGGGTGGCCGCCGGAGCGCTTTCATTTTGAGTTGGCAAGCACCGCAGCAATTGATAGGCGCTGACCCTTGCAAACGCTGCGCAGGTTTTTGGACGATAGGCTGACCAGGCAAGGTATTTGGATTGCGGGTCCCTAGCGCGGACTCGCGTGGCGAGGGACTCGGAGTCGCTGTATAATCAAGCCGAGGGCGGAGGGGCCCACGCGCATTTCGTCGAGCGACGGAGGTCCGCCATGAAAGTCAAAGAGGCGATGCACAAAGGCGTCGATTGGGTCAGCCCAGATACCCCTGTGACGGAGCTTGCAAAATTGATGCGAGACCACGATGTAGGCGCCATCCCGATTGGCGAAAACGATCGCTTAGTTGGAATGGTCACCGATCGTGACATCGTGTGCAAAGGATTGGCACAGGACGACTTCGATGCGCGCGGCGCTACCGCGCGTGATGTGATGACCGCAGAAATCCATTGTTGCCGTGATGACGATGATCTCGCCAAGGCGGTACGCCACATGGAAGAGCTGAAGGTTCGCAGGTTGCCGGTGATCAACAAGAGCAAACGCATGGTCGGCATCCTCAGTCTCGGCGATGTCAGCCATACGGCATCCGTCGAACTGCTGTCGGAATGCATTAAGAGTGTTTCGGCCCATCACTAAGGGCGAGTTGGTTGATTCTCTGAGAGCTACGGCGCCGCTCGGGCCACGCCGCAGAAGCGGACCGCCACGGGCTTGCTTGAATTGATTATTGCAGCTTTGCCGCGCACCGCAGCAAAAGCTGATTGTGAGCACTCATTGCGGATCAAGACGAAGAACATGCTTCGTATTGTCGACAGACCAAGACTTAAAGCGCGCAAAAAACGATTGACCAAGCAAAAGTTGTCCCTCCAACGGAAGGACGCTCGCGTTGACGTTTTCGATGATCACGTCTCCGATCTTCAACGCCCTAATCGTAAAGGTAGGTAATTTCGACTTCGAACCGTCAGCCAAAACGACCGTTCGTTGGCCGGTAATGTCCGAGTCTTTAACGGTACCTGTCCGCACAAGCGTATAATAAACATCAGCGGGTATAGTCACGTAACCCGCGCCGCTATCGACTGCAAAATCTAGTGTGATAGCGCCGTTGATCTCAACCGGCACGATAAATATTCCTGAGTCTTCTTTAAACGGCACTTCCACTGCGGACGATGACTTTTTATTCTCGACTGGCAATAACGGTGGCGTGGTTGTAGCGAGCTTCGGCGGACCAGCCTCGGGCGGTGTCGCGTCTACTGCGGGAGCGGGCAGCAAATTCTCGGGGGTGCCCTTTGTCCAATGGGCTGCCGCATCCTCCGCCGCCTGCTTCAATTCTGCCGGAAGCAGCCTGTGTGCCTTGATCTTAATTTCCAGCACATCCGCAGAAAAATTGTCAGCTTGACCGCACGGCTTTGTGTCCCCAGAACTATAACTAATGCCTCGTGAGCTATCGTAGTCTACATTTGATTTTCGACTCCACTCACTAACCTTTGCGAGCAAATTCCAAAAATATGCCTGTGTTAGATTCTCTTGGACAAGGGTGCCGGTTGCATACACATTGGCAAGCCGTGCTTGCGCGATGCAATTATCGTTTCGAGCAAGTCGCAAATGGGAATCAAACGCCGTTTGTGGTGCTGATTTTTCCTGCTCTTGCGCGATCAGCAAAATAGCCCACTCAAAACCAATCCGTGCAGCCTCATTTAAAAATTGTTTAGCTTTCGCCTGATTCTCAGGAACGCCGCGACCGTAATAGTATTTTTCGAACTCTTGACGAATGTCGTTGTCGGGGGCACCGGCGAGAGATGCCTGTGCACAACCAACGATACCCAAGGCCAGGCTAACCCCGTATAGGGAAAGGAACCTGTGCATGTCCGAACCCAGACCTATCAGTCGGCTCTTCAGCGTATAGCATTTCCGATCATCGGATTTTGGAAAAACTTTGATTTTGGGGCTTGGCGATGGCCGTAGGTCCAACAGAGTTTGGTTATCCGGCTACACCGGATTTCGGATTGGGGACATGTCTTCTCCGCCGTGAAGTGGCGTTCACCCCAGTTACACGGGATGCCGCCGACCGCTGGCCTTTTTCTTTGCAGCGGGTCGTTCGTGGCGACGACGTGTAATTGGCGCGAATGACGGCCGCAAAAGATTCTTTCCCGCCACAGTCGACCGATAGAGTTTTTATTCGCTCCTGATCGCCCCCACCAAACAAGAATCTCTTATTTTTTTGGTCACATTGACTTTGCACGATGTGATGATGAGATCGATCTCGTGGTCATTATTGATCGGGTCGCTTGCACCGCGAAAAAAGCTGGAACGCCGCCCAAAAAAGCGAGGAGCCACCAATGACACACAAACTGAATAGTCCGCATGAGTGGCTGCTCGAAAAGGCGCAGCACTGGAACACGCAGACGCTTTACAGGGCGCTTAGCGGTCTAGCTTACCGGCTGGACGGCCAGTCGATTCGCGACCTATTCCACTCTGAAATGGACAGCGACGGCTATTTTGACAAGAAAACAAAATCAGATGTGGACGCGTTCGATGCGGAATCTTGGGGGAGTCACCGCTGGCATACATAACGGTTAGGTGACAGACCCGATCTCTCGACGCTCCAGACACGCATGGATCTCCTTTACGGAATATCTGGCTTCTGCGTCGGCGTACTCGTAGGCATGACCGGCGTTGGTGGCGGCTCGTTGATGACACCGCTGCTCATCTTGCTGTTCGGAGTTCATCCAACTACGGCGGTCGGGACCGATCTGCTATTTGCCGCTTCGACCAAAGCGACCGGCACGGTTGTCCATGCCGCTGCGCGAACGATCGATTGGATGCTGGTCTCCCGACTTGCGATCGGCAGCGTGCCAGCAACAATCGCGACCCTGGTCCTACTCTCCAGATTCGATCTCAAAGGCGTTGTGGCGCAACATGTCATCACGGTCACGCTCGGAGGCGTCCTCCTTCTCACCGCGCTATTCCTGATTGCAGGAAGAAGCATTCGCACACTCTATGCTGACCGCCTGAACAGGCTCGATCCTCGCACTGCCGGCCTTTTCACTATCGCTCTTGGGCTGACAATGGGTGTTCTAGTCACCATCACTTCTGTTGGGGCTGGTGCGATTGGAGTCACGGTTTTGCTGCTGCTGCACCCGAAGATGCCCGCCGGTCGTATCGTGGGATCGGATATTGCTCATGGGGTGCCGCTAACGCTCCTGGCCGGCGCTGGTCATTGGTATCTTGGCTCTGTCGACTGGAGCCTCCTCGGAAGCCTATTAGTCGGCTCATTGCCCGGTATCGTTTTCGGCAGTTATGTCGCAACCCGCGCTCGCGACGCCGTGGTTCGCATGACACTTGCCGGCATCCTGGTCATTGTCGGCGTCAGGTTGTTGGGCTGACCAAAGTCTCCTCTGGGTCAGAAGAAGCACACATTTCGGAGTGTTCAACCGACGTCCGCTTTACTCCTAAGAGCGCATATGGGTTGGTTTGCAGTCACGGAGTGGCAATCGAACCTTCGTCTTTTGTCACCGCCACCCGCCGAAGGAGCTCGTATGCGAACTGCGAAAGCGATTCGTCGCGCGCGCCCATGACTACGATGCGATCGCCACGACGGGCCGACCTGACCAGCATGTCGCCACAGGCGCCGCGGTCTCGAAAAGCAAAGGCCTTTCGCCCACACCGCTGGATTTCGCAAACGATATCATTGCTGCCGACGCTGCGGTCGACCGTGCCGCCGAAATAAAGGGGCTCGGGCATGACCAGAACATCCTCATCGCGTAGCCCGCTTGCAAAGCAGTCCACTAACGCATCCCTCATCAAACGAATCGGGCCGTAGCCATGGGGCTGAAACATCAGCAGCAAGCGGCCGGGAAACCCATGCAAGGTTTCGAGCGTGGCCGATATCTTATCGGGGTTGTGGGCAAAATCGTCGATCACTGTTATTCCGTTTGCGGTGCCCACGACCTCCAGTCGACGACGGATGCCCGTGAACTCGCGGAGATGGGCCGCGGCTGCCGCGAGAGACACACCGCAGGCCTTTGCAGCACTGAGAGCGGCGAGTGCGTTGGCCACATTGTGCAGCCCCGGCACTTTCAGGTCCACCTCGACGACCTCACCGGTCTCACGCGCCTTCACTTGGAATCTGATTCCAGCCGGCGATCGAACCGCCGGCGACGCAATGAGATGGGCTTGCCCGGAATTTAGACTGTAGGTGATTGCCTGGCCCGGCTTCAGATCGACCAAGAGTGCCGCGGTTTCTGAGTTATCGAGGTTCAACACCACCGTCTGCGCCTTGGCAATGAAATGGCGGAAAAGGATGCGCAGCTCATCCAGCGATTTATGGTCCAAGGAGATGTTGTTCACGACTGCGATGCGGGGTTCGAAAAGCGTAATCGAGCCGTCGCTCTCGTCCAACTCACTGACGAAAAACTCGCCCTCACCGATCCTAGCGCTGGCAAAAGGCGAGCCCACATCAATGAAGTTCTTCATATCGGCGCCATTCATGATTGTCGGATTCTTTCCGGCGCGGTGCAGGATCCAGCCGAGCATGCCGACCGTGGTAGACTTACCGCTCGTGCCGGCCACGCCGACACCTAAGCCGGCGGAGTTGAAGAGTTCGGCGAGAAGCCTCGCGCGAGTGGTGACGGCGGCACCAATACGGCGGGCGGCTTGCACGTCTGGGACTGTCTCCTCCACAGCAGCGGACGTTACCAAGATCTGACTGGCCCGCGTAATGCCACTACCATCCTGGGGATGGAGCAGCACACCACGGGCACGCAGAAAATCGAATCTTTCGGCATTTCGCCCCTGGTCGAGCGCCCGATCAGAACCCTCGACTCGTCCGCCGCTGGCTAGGGTGATCAGAGCGAGCGGGGTCATGCCACTACCGCCGACCCCGCAAAAAAAGTAATCTTTCAGTGGAGGCATTGGCGAAATCTAGAAGGGTTGCCGATGAGGTGCAACGCAGGCTGGGCGCTTGGATGAGCAAAGCGAGGCGCAGGATCGGCGTAGTCGCGCCGGCTTCGCGCGTGTCTCCGGAAGTTGCAGAGAGAGTGCCGACGTTGGCCAGATCGCTGTACCCAGACAGGACGCCGGAGATCGTCTTCCACCCGCAGTGCTTCGCTTCGCACGGACATTTCGCTGGAAACGACGAAACGCGCGGACAGGCCTTCCTCGACGTCGCCAATGACGAGAGCTACGACGCAGTGTGGTTCGCGCGTGGCGGTTACGGTTCCTGCCGCGTGGTTGAAGCGGTCATGTGCAGGTTGACGGAGTCATCCAGACGAAAAACCTACCTGGGCTACAGTGATGCCGGTGTACTGCTCGCTGCCTTGTACCAGGCAGGATTCAATGCCGTAGCGCATGGTCCCGTAGCGCAGGACATCCTCCGAGATGGGGGAGACGCGGCGGTTGGGCGAGCCCTCGCCTGGATGGTCGATCGGTCGCCAGAAGCGTTGGAGCCGACGGTAAGCCGTGTGAAGCTGACAGCAGCATTTAACATGACCGTCCTTAGCCAGTTGCTTGGCACGCCGCTGCAACCTGACCTCGGCGGACATGTGCTCATGTTGGAAGAGGTCGGGGAGGCAATGTACAGGATTGATAGGTCGCTATTTCACATTACCAGTAACGCCAAAATCAGGCGGGTATCTGGCGTCATGCTTGGCCGTTGCAGCAGCATCACCCCGAACCAACCCGATTTCGGAATGAACGAAGAAGAGATTGCCCGTTACTGGTGTCAGAGGTCAGGGATTCCATGGTTGGGACGCGCTGACATTGGGCATGACACCAGCAACAAGATTGTACCCTTCGGAACAAGTCGCGAGATATGTCGATCGCATCCTTTGGGGTGAAAAAGCCAGATGTCTAGTGCAGTTGAATATATTTTATTGGGCGATATTGGCGCTACCAATGCAAGGTTCGCACTTTTATCGAACGGAAACCTGAAAACGATCCATAGCTTTGAGGGGGCAAAGTTTGGGCAATTTACGGATGTACTAGCGATGTTTATAAAGGAACATTGTCGCCCCAACCAAATTCATCGGACACTCCTTGCTGTTGCAGGTCCTGTAAAAGATGAGCGGGTCGTTCTTACAAACTCCACTTGGGTAGTTGATGCCGGTGAACTGCAAACGGCTTTCGGCTTTCAGGTTCGAATCGTCAACGACTTCGAAGCGGTTGCTTTTTCTCTACCCAGCCTTACGTCTAACGATCTCACGGCAATAGGAGGCGGTAGACCCGAGGCAGGAGCACCGATGGCTGCGCTCGGTCCAGGGAGTGGATTAGGTGTCGCCTGCCTGATTGGCGGCTCGGAAAAGGGTGTGGTCATCGCCAGTGAAGGAGGCCATGCAACATTGGCAGGAACTTGCGAGCAAGAGGATCGCATCGTGGATCACCTGCGCAAACGCTTTGGCCATGTTTCAGCCGAGCGAGCCATTTCTGGCAGCGGCTTGGAAAACATCTATCAGGCGATTGCCGCGCTTGAAGGATTGGATGTCCCACCTCGAAACGCGACTGAAATTACTAGGACTGCCCTTAGTGGTGAGTGTCAGCTTGCCAGGCGATCGCTGCACACATTCTGCGCTTTTTTGGGCTCGTTTGCCGGCAATGTAGCGCTGACTTTCGGGGCGCGAGGCGGACTCTATATCGCAGGCGGTATTTCACCTCGAATCTTGGATTTTATCGTTCAATCGGAATTTCGTAAACGGTTTGAGGCCAAGGGAAGGTTCCGGGAGTACCTAGCAGCAATCCCGTCATACGTAATTACTCACCCAGCAACCGCGTTGATTGGCTTAAAATCTTTAGTGGAATCTGGCGCGAGCAATCGCGCCACCTATTCTGGGAACGGTTTGTGACAGCTTCGATCGTTCAGTAATCGAGCGCGTCGCACATTTGGACGCTGCATGACGGGAACCAGAGCTGACAGGAAACTTTGTATGCCCAGCAAGAATGCGCTCTACGCTCAGTCGGGTGGACCTACCGCGGTGATCAATGCGTCGGCGTGCGGCGTGTTGCAAACTGCGCGCCAACATCCGGAAGAGATCAACAAGGTTTATGCTGGGCGCGACGGCATCATCGGCGCCCTAACCGAAGATCTAATCGACACCAGTATTGAATCCGAAGCCGCTATCGCCGCCCTGAAACATGCCCCCGGTGCGGCGTTCGGGTCCTGTCGATACAAGCTTGCGTCGATAAACAAGAACCGCGCGCAGTACGAGCGCTTGATCGAAGTTTTTCAAGCCCATGACATTGGGTTCTTTTTTACACCGGCGGCGGGGACTCGCAGGATACGGCCTATAAAGTCAGTCAGATTAGCGCCATACTGGACTACCCGATGGTATGCGTCGGGATTCCAAAGACAGTAGACAATGACCTTCCCATTACTGACTGTTCACCGGGCTTTGGTTCAGCGGCGAAGTATCTCGCCACCTGCCTTCGGGAGACCGCGTTCGATTTGTCGTCGGTAAGTCGCACCTCGAGGAAGGTGTTTGCCTTGGAAGTGATGGGCCGAAACGCTGGCTGGATGACCGCTGCTTGCGCGCTCGCCGCTGAACAGAAAGGCGACGCTCCACACGTTTTGCTGTTGCCCGAGATTGCATTCCATGAGGGGCGGTTCCTGGCCAAGGTCGAGGAGGCCGTAGAGCGGTACGGCCACTGCGTTGTCGCAGTCTCAGAAGGGATCAAGGGACTAGACGGCGAGTTTCTTTCCGCGGGTGTAAAGGACGCCTTCGGCCATGCACAGTTGGGCGGCGTTGCGCCAATCGTAACTAACCTGATTGGCGACAAGCTCCGCTATAAGTGCCATTGGGCGGTGGCTGACTATCTCCAACGGTCGGCGCGCCACATTGCCTCCGAAACGGATGTCCAGCAGGCTTACGCAGTCGGTCGCGCAGCAGTGGAATTTGCAATCGCCGGGAAGAACGCCGTCATGCCCGCGATCCGGCGGCTTAGCGACTCGCCCTACCGCTGGGACATCATCGAGGCGCCTCTCTCTGAGGTCGCCAACCAGGAGAAACTCTTGCCTCCCGAGTTCATCAGCGCTGATGGCTTCGGCATCACTGCGGCAGCCCGTCGCTATTTGGCGCCACTCATTACTGGCGAAGCCTATCCGGCATTTAAAGCTGGTCTACCCGATTATGTGAGATTGCAGAACGTGGCGACGCCAAAAAAGCTCGGGAAGAAGTTCGTCGTATAAAGCGTGTGGCCGGGCCTGGTCCGCTTCGCGCGGCAATGCCATCCGCGGTGCGTACAGCCTTCGCGGTTCTTCCTCGCCGCTCGACGACTCGGCGCGGATCGCCCGGCTGATCAAAACTTTCTAGCGCTTTCTTTCAGGGTCAATTTAACGTTTCTTGCAATTAGCGGACTCGAACTTAGAATTCTTTTCCAACCACAAGATGATCAACCGAGATAGCACCACCGCCGTGCACCAGGAAATATAAAGCGGCCACGGTCCACAGTAGCGTGAATTCGATACCCATCTTGTTCCAAAAAAATCCACCCACTCTCCAGCGTTCGTAGTTCGTCACGATGAGAAAAACAACTATTGGGCAGGCAGCGAGGCGAGTAAACAATCCAACCGCGAGCATAGGACCAGCCACGAGCTGCGTGATTAGAATGGCAGGCGCCCAGAATTTTCCGGGACGATAGCCGTCGCGTTCGAGTTCATCCACGAATTCTGTCAAATTATGCGACTGCCCACCGGTTGATGGAAACATCCCGAACGCACTGCGCAGCCCGTGGGGGACCAGCGTAAGCCCCACCACGGTGCGCAATAGCATTTCGGCCCAGGGAAAGAGCGTTTGATATAGGGAACCGAGTTGCGGGAAAAAAAGGGGTGTTGGGTCATCCATCAGAGATCTAGCGCCCGCATGGCTTCTACTTCGCACGTCGCGCGGCCGCAGAAGAGCAACACATCAGGTGCCGATCAACATGTTCAAGCGTCCGATCGTTTTGACGAAGTCGTCATTGCTTAACATCAATGCTCCTTCAAAGGGGTAGTCGAGCATTCTGACTAGGATAAAGACCAAAACTACTGACGTCGTGAAAACTGCCGTGAAAAAGAAATGCCCTATTCGCGACTCGACACCCGCAAACAGTACAAACACGACTAAGACAAGACCATAAAACGATAGAACTAGCCAAATAATAATTGGCAAACCTTGGTTTGCCTGGAAAATCCGGGTCTCCCTAAATGCATGGGCCTGGCTCAGCAAAGCCAGAATTTGACCCTGGATGGCCGGATCATTTGGTTGCCCAACATTCAAATTTCCCGCAGCTTCTATAATTGCTTGAAACGCAACTACAGCGTTTGGGCTTGCCTCTCGGTGCTGTAGCGCCGGCCACTCGTCACTTATCACCACCTTCGAATAGTTCAGGATAGCTTCCTCAACGCCCCGTCCGTGCCTGTCCGGGAGTTGGTGCGCCAGCAGTGCGGCTCCGTGTAGTGCCCCGTTATTGCTTGGGCAGCTGCATTATATTCGCCAAAGACTTCATTGAACACGAACGCGAGGAGGACGGCGAACACTACACCGATTTGCAGATAAACGGGATTGCCAACTTCGTGATGCTGTCGACGAGCGTCGAGGCCTAGAGCGCGGCGAACAAGACTTGTGACCGTCACCGAAACAATTGCAGTGAGTAAGACTAGGAATAATGCTTCAGCGTAGCTCATATCCGATTCGTTTTTTATGCGTCCCCGAGCAGGATGTCGGTTCGGTACTCAAAGTGGAAGTACTTGTCATCTCGCACTTCAACGTCTGCTTTGGCTCAGACGCGGACATCGCATGTTTGTGCAGGCCACACGAGGTGGAGGAGGATTGGGGTTCGCCAAATTGGATCAAGAACCACAAGCTGACGGCGGTCACGCGCGGAAGTACCAGGAGGCCCGCAGATTCCCGCCGCCGTGATCGCTTACCGGGCTTTGTGCAAAGCCATCGCCCCTGCCGCAAGCATGCATGCGATTAGAACGCTAATGGCGATGTAGTCGACAATGTGCATGGCGTCGTCCCCGCCTGCGCAAGCACAAGCTTAGCGTGGGGAACGCCTGTCTTACGGAAGACAATTCCTCGCAGCGTCAAAAGACCACGCTGTGGCCCACGCCGCTCCCCGCCGCCGTGGTCCGTTGAGGAATTGGACGCTGAGCCAGGGGCGTATGAATCCCGTGCTATCCAGGTCCGCCCGGTTCGCCTCCCGGGTAGCTGATACCGGAACTTGGATCACAATACGGCAACCCCGGACACGACGGAGACGGTCCTGGGAGGAAATTGTAAAGGCCTCTTCCTTGGCTACTTCGTGTGACATATCCGTTGTGATGAATAGAAATTGGATTGCCCCTTATGGGCAGCCAATGCTGGAGTTGCGATGCTCACGGCTGCAATCGCAGCGCCAAAAATCAGCTTTGACGCATTTGCCATGATTTCCTTCTCCGCGAGTGGGTAAGCAAGTGTCTACGCGCAGAAGATTGGATTACATCGCCGCAAATTCCATCACGCTTTCGTGCAATGCAGGACAGTATTGTGCCATTGCATGGCGAAGCGCGGCGGATCGCGGCCAATATCGCCAAGTTACCTGAGCACTAGCCGTAGTCGCTTAATAAGAATGACGCCTCGCGTGCTTAGTGGACAGATATAGACCCTGCGAGCCACGGTATTGCGGATTGGCCCCACACGACCCACCAGCACCGCTCACTGTGGCCAAGCATTGTTGAAACGTTGAAAACCCGCAATTCGTGGCACCACCCGCGTCCCTATTGTAATAGGCGCACCACGGATAGCTTTGCGCTTCAGCGGATTTTTCGATGAGATAATTGCCGCGAAAGCTACTAGTGTGAATACGAAAAGCCTCATAAACGGCTCCCAGAATCACTCTTCTCCTGAAAACCCCAATGCCCATATTTTATTTCCTGCACCCTCGGGCGATGGGGCGCGTCGGATCGCAGCGAGCATCGCTAAGGCCGGAGTTGGTGTGCCGACCGTCCCGGATCGTTTGATCCCACTTCCCCTGTCTGCATTCACAACCCGCCACTTCTCGCCGCCCGCAGTCACGCGGGACGCACAGGAGGATTGAGGAGCGCGGTAACGTTAATTGATTTTGATTTGTTAGGAACACAACACTAGGCGATATATTTTGGCCGATCTGGCCATAGTTCTTGGCTATATTTCCGGCGCCGATCACCCCGCCTCATCTTCCTAGTGGTCGGTCAGAGCCGGGATGACGTGCTCACGGCGGTCCGCAGGCGGGAAGCCATCATCCCGGCTCGCATTAGGAATCGTTACGTTTTTACTTCTTGTCGGGCCGTAGAAGATGTGATGTACGGCACAGTTCTTCGCATTTAGCGCGGGGGTCCTGATTCGGTGCCGGACACACGAAGCCCCGGCGATATCCACGTAATTCGCCGGGGCCTCTTCGATATTGCTCGAACGACTTACCGCAAATCTGGGCGTCGGTGTTAACGCTGCATGCTCATTAGTACCAACGGCCGCAAACGCCCGCGTGCCAATATGCACACCGGCGGGCGGCGTTGTAATAACCGTAACCGACTGCACCCGCTGCCGCCGCACCATAATACGCACGTCGATGTACACGACGATTGACACCGGCGACGCTCATCGGTGTCAGTGGACGGCCAAGTCGGGCGCTCGCAGCATCGACTGACAATGACGGCGTTTTTGCCGGTGACCAATGAAGCGAGAGTGGAGCTGCGCATAAGAGCGTGGAGGCAACGACAACGCCAACTGCACTCGACTTTTTCATGACGGATACTCCTTCAAACTGTTGCTTTGTGATGAAAATAGAAGGCTTTCACCGGCGCATCATTGATGTAGGTCAATCAATGCCACAATCTGCGCACAGGAACAGCGGTGCTACGAATTCACAAAACAACTGCGTAGAAAACTACGTGACCGACGATTACAGTCCGACAGTTCCGAACTGTGCGGAATTGTTGTTGCGAGAACGGGACGTTGAGCGGGAAGCCATAGGCGCTATGATCGCCGCGACGCCTGAACGTCGCTTCTCACCGACTTGGTCCGTCGAGGATCCGTGACGCCGCTGTCAGGCGTTTAGCCTACGTCGTATTATGAGAATGGCGACGCAGGCGAAGGAGTAAAGAAAGGGGAACATTATGCGGCGGGCTGTCTGTGCATTCGCAATCGCGATGCTGATTTGCGCGGCTCCGTACGAAACGTCTCATGCCGCGTCCATCGCACCGCTAACGGGAATACAAACCAGTCAGCTTATTCAGGTTTCTTCACACTATCGCCACCGGTTAGTCATACCAGTTTACTATTGGCGGCCTCGTTACGGTTATCGCCCTTACTGGTGGCCCCAGGGCCAGTATCATTGGTCTCCCTTTGGCCAGGAACGCTGGGGTTTTTGGTGTGAAGGAGCTGGCGCTCAGCGGCTGAGCTGCTGAGCCAAGACGAGCCGCGGCTGATCGCGGGGAATATCGCCAAGTTGCCAGACCTGCTACGCTAAGACTCGGCGTCTCTACGGCAGGGGGAGATGAAAAGTCATGTGCGCAATAAGAAAGAAACTGATGCAACCCAGGGGGGGCAGACTGATATGGCTGGCTGGGGCGCTGGCCCTAATGACCGCAAACGCTTCTGCACAGTCGCTGCCGCCCATTAATCTACTGCAGCTGCAGCGGGACCAGAAACATCTCACGCCGGAAGAACAGGAACAGCAGAAGAAACTCGACGACGCTTACAAGGCGGCGACCAAAAAGATTCCCGATCAAAGGGCGCACGACCCCTGGGCCGATGTTCGGGAGACGTCGACCGTTGCTGATCCAAAAAAGAAGCAGAAATAAGCTGACGCCAACTGGCTACGATAAGGCGCGGCGGATTACAGCGAATATCGCCGCGCCGCCGAAGCTATTGCCCAAGGCTTAACAGCGGTACTGTTCGCCGGCTGTATTGAGAATAACGCGCGGAATGACATTCAAAATGCGGATGGAGGCTCCGATGCGGCTATTGCGTAAACCATTGCCACTATTTAATTACCCGCATTCCGGGGGAGTGTCCCGAGCGGCAAAGGGGGCGGACTGTAAAGCCGCGTGATAGCGTATTCGCTAATCCCTCACCGTCCCGTTTGTGCTGAATTTATTGTGGCTCGCAGCGATCACTAGGCTGTACCGTCCCGCCAAATCCCAGTCTATTTTAATCCGTCCGGTGGCAATTCCGGTGGCAATTTTTATTGAGCCGTAACCGAAGACAAAGGGAGACTGCTATGGCCAAGGGCTATTGGATCGGGCGCGTCGACGTAACAAACGAGGAGGGCTTCAAGCCTTACGCGGCGGCCAATCCTGCGATCTTCAAAAAATTCGGCGGACGCTATCTGGTCCGCGGCGGCAAATTTGACGCTGCGGAAGGAAACACCCGCTCGCGCAACGTTGTCATCGAGTTTCCTGACTATGCCGCCGCGCTCGCCTGCTATCGCTCGCCGGAATATCAGGAAAACATCAAGGCGCGCCTGCCGCATTCCACAGTCGAGTTGATTGTAATCGAAGGCTACGACGGGCCGCAGCCTTGAGCGTTGGCAACTGCGCCCTCCCCTCGCCGCTTCCCGCCGCCTTGGTCTGCCGAGGAACAATCTGCTTTGTTGTCCGCGTCACAACGGACAGCAACTCGCCCATGTCTATCTCGAGGAGGAGCCGGAAAATTTGGCTCGCGTTGATCTACGTCAATAGCACTCTTGGGCCGCTGCGCTAGAGTTTTCTGGAAGGAATCTTGGCAGGAGACCCGCGATGTCGATTGGTCAGATCATTGTCCTGACTGCGGTCATTGGTGCGTTCGTCTTGTTTGCGGTCGTGTTGGCGTGGGGCGATTACCGCGCCCAACAGCTCGCGCGACGAATTCGTGATCGGGATCAGAAGCAGACGGCGCCGACACCAGTGCCCGAGCCGGCGCGCTGGCCGCAGGGGGCGGATGATCGCCTGCAACATGTCGCGTGATCCACTGGATTGACCTTCGGGCGCGGCGTTACTCGCCCACCGTCGCTCGGCCGGTTGCTCACCAAAGACGAGGCTCGACGGATTGCGCTGAATGTCGCGAGGTTGCCGGACTTTTTGCAAAAGACTTGATTAGTAGTGGTCGATCCATAAACCAATCAAGTAAACAACAAAGAAACCGGCAACAACCCATGCCGCAATAAAAAGCGGACCCATCAACCGGTCGAGAAGCGTGCGCTTGGTTGGCACGCGCCCATTCATTTTGAGGGATTGTTCGTCAACGGCCGCGCCATTCTCATCTTCAATCCAAGCGTCGAAGCCCTTATTCCGCTGGTCCTCGACTATCCAAAGCGCGCGATCAGGGTCGTAGGTTTCGGTTTTGATGATCCAAGCGGGCATGGCGCATCTCGGGGGACAAACAATTGAAACACTATTGGTTGAATCAGAACTTTGATCAAAATCAAACGGACAAGGCGCGGCGGATTGCGGTGAATATCGCAAAGCTGCCGGAGCTATTGCGCAAGCCTTAGCGCATAGGCCATGTGGTCCCCGCTTGGCCGCACCGCACGCGGCATGGGGCACGGCGAGCAAAAGGAGGCGATAATGCCACAAACGGCGACGAGAGGGGCGGCGACCCTAGACGCACATACCACAGATACATCGGCTGGGTGGGAACGTCTCTTCGTAGGCGCACCATTGGATTTCGTAAAGCTCGTTGCAGCGATCGCAATGACTGGCGGTCACACCAACCTCTCTCTGTTTAATAGTGACTATGTACTGCTATGGCGCTTAGATCGTATCTCATTTCCTCTGTTTTGCTTTGCCATCGCGTGCAACCTGCTCCGCGGCACGCCGACGCCTCGATATGTACAAATGCTGCTTTTGCTGGGAATCGCCACTCAACCGATCTATGCCCTCGTCTTACCGCCTTACCTCGCAAATGTTTTGTTTACACTGGCAGCCGGTGTGTGCGTTACCGAAGTGTTAAGGCAACAGGACGCCAGGACCCAGCATATAATTTTTGCTATCGGCGTCGCGGTCACGTTCGCATTTCCCATCCCTACGAAATCGGGCTGGGAATTCGGAATCGACGGCGTCCTCTTCCCGGCAGCAATTCTGTTGGTGCTGGCTGGGCGCCGCGATCACATTGTATGGCTGTTGCTGCTTGTTATTGGCCAGAATTGGTATGGTGAGTTCTCACCAGGTGAGCCTTGGGTATTGGACGCTCTAATCGATGCTGCCTATGCGAGCATCGGTAGCTTGGTCATATTGTCAATTGCTCTACTCCTGAGAAATCACGATCGGTTTTTACCGCGATATGCATTTCACATATTTTATCCAGGCCATCTAGCGGTGCTGGCGGTGCTTGGCAAGTTGTCCGCCGCCTCGTAGACCGCGGAAGCTGGAGCGATGCGGCCAGTGTTCAATCGGTCCAGCAGTCCAGCAGTCGGATTCGACCCAAGACCGCCTGTGGATGTCGTGGAAAAGTGCATAAAAATTTTCGTGAAGGCGGGTTTAGAAATTCATAATGGCCCACGCCAAGACAAAGCCCACCACAGTTTCCAACCCTTTGCCGATCGTTGGATCGATTAGAGATGCAGATACGCAGTTTGGCTAAGTTCAAATGTAGATGTTGTGGCGTCAGCTTGGAAGCTGACGCCGGGCGCTGTTATCGCTGTGGAGTAGCGTATCCGATGTCAGAACTCAGAGCGGTCGCTTTCAGCCCAACTGCAATTCCGTTTTACCTCGTCGCGGTACTGGGCCTCATCACATTGTGGTTTTTGTAATAAGGCACTCTGGAAGAGCCGGGGCGGTGATCCGTAGCCAAGCTAAGTTGTGCCACGCTTGCTGTGCTGAAACGGTTCCAATTGGACCCACAAGTCTCCGGCCTGTTGGTAACTCAGCTTGACGGTTACAAATGTCAATTGGTCCTCAACTCTGGTCGCCAAAATCACTTCTACGTCGCGGCCAGAATCCCTCGCATCGATCTTTTCGATCAACGGGAACACATTAGGTTCAGTATTGTCGATCTTGACGGTCATGACATCCCTCGATCACCAACTGAGGTATACACGATCTGCATAAAGTTTTGCGCAGTCGGCGCCTTAGCCATCATCCGGCAGCGCGACCGGACTTTTACGCACAACGAGGCGCGGCGGATCGCGGCGAATATCGCCAAACTGCCCGAGGTATTGGTGGCTAATTCACCGAACGCGGGTATAGCCTCGGTCGGGCGGGAACATCTTTTTCAATGCTCATCTTTTCCCCTAGCAACGCCCGGCATTTTTTATAGGCCTGTGACCCCAGTGCGGCACCGGACGACTGGCATTTTTCGCTGTCGCGGGCTGCTGTATCCGCCATT
>Ga0310913_10000137_pt1 | contig 29537 bp, 24 predicted proteins | sample GREbulkMGOX082_FD_203447 | JGI IMG/M metagenome (GOLD analysis project Ga0310913, IMG submission 203447) | Lab enrichment of tropical soil microbial communities from Luquillo Experimental Forest, Puerto Rico - GRE.bulkMG.OX082 | ecosystem: Environmental > Terrestrial > Soil > Tropical forest >...
ACAATTATTTGGCAAACTGACCACCGGCACCGACGAGCGTGTGATCAATGCCGGTGTCGATGAAGGCACGGTCGGCGCGCAAGGATTCGGTCGCGTGATGTCGCGCTGGCACTCCGGCCAAATTCAACCTTATCTCGGCGCAGTCGCGCTCGGCATGCTCGCTTTGCTTCTTCTTTACGCATGGCTGGGCTAATTACTTTTCTCATCATCATTCCGCTTGTCGGCGCGATTGCCCTTTACATCGGCCAGCCCAAGAGCGCGCGCCCCGTCGCGCTCATCTTCAACGCGCTCGCTGCATTCTATGCGCTGATGCTCTGGCAAAAGTTCGACCCCAGCACGCCTGGCTTGCAGATCATCGAACGCCACGTTTGGATTCCGTCGATCGGCGCCGAATATTTCGTCGGCGTCGATGGCCTGAGCTTGCTCCTTGTGTTGCTCACGTCAGTCGTTTTTCCATTCGCTTTTTCGGCGCAACGATTGGCGCGCGGCACCTGCGCTCTCATGCTCGTGATGCAAGCCGCGCTCTATGGCACATTCACCGCCCAGAATTTTGTTCTCTGGTTCTTGTTTTACGAGTCGAGCCTGATCCCGGCTTTTCTCCTTATCAAAATTTACGGGGGCGAAAATCGGGACTACGCCGCAGTGAAATTTTTCGTTTACACATTTCTCGGCAGCGTCGCCATGCTGCTCGCGTTTCTCGGAATCTATTTTGCAAAAGGGACTTTTGATTTCGTAAACCTGGCGGCGCTTGGCAAAAGCGGATTGATCGCCGGCAATCTTCGCTGGCTGGTTTTCGCTGGGATTTTTCTCGGTCTCGCCGTCAAAGTCCCACTCTTTCCATTCCACACCTGGCTGCCTGACGCTTATCAAGCCGCGCCGACCGGCGTTTCGATGGTGCTGACCGGCGCCCTTTCAAAGATGGGCGTTTACGGTTTCATCCGATTACTCACTCCGCTCTTCCCGAACGAGATCAAAATCGCCGGACCATGGCTGCTTGGGCTTGTCGTCTGCTCGATTGTTTTCGCGCCGCTTGCAGCCTGGGCGCAACGCGACTTGAAACGAATGGTCGCGTATCTGTCGATCAACCACCTCGGCTACTGTTTGCTTGGGCTGTTCGCGGTGACAATATCGAAATCCGCTCTGATCGACATCGAGGCGGCGTTGAGCGGCGTGTTCCTGCAAATCTTCAATCACGGAATTACCGCGGCGGCGCTTTTCTATTTTGTTGGACTGCTCGAGCAACGCCGCGGTTTGTGCAGCATTGATGATTTCGGCGGATTGATGCAGCGTACTCCGTTGCTTTGCGGCTGGATGAGTGTCGCAATGTTTTCGTCGCTCGGATTGCCGGGCCTCAACGGATTCATCGGCGAGTTTCTAATTTTCAAAGGCTCGTTTGCTGTCGCGGCTTCATTTACTGCGATCGCCGTTCTTGGCCTCCTCTTCACGGCGGTGACGTTCATGCGCGCAATGCAATCGCTCTTCAGCGGCCCACTCGCCGAAAGTTGCAACGGTTTTTCCGATCTTGTTCGCCGCGAGAAGTTCGTCATCGTTCCGGTCACGTTGCTGATGTTTGCGATCGGCCTCAACCCGCAATTCGTCTTCAACATCTTCAACGCCACCGTCGTTCAGATCGCGCGATTGCTTGCCTGATAGCGCGATGATCGCCTGGACGATTTACATCACATTCGGCGGCGCGGTCGTGCTGCTGTTTCTGCCGCGTGCCTTTGCGCGATGGACCGCGCTCGCGATAACTCTCGTCGGGTTCGGAATCAGCCTGGCGACATTTTTCCGCCGCGATATCGATCTTGCCCATTTCACGACAGTCGTTCGCGTGCCCTGGGTTCCGGCGCTTGGGATGAATTATCATCTTGCGCTGGACGGAATCAGTCTGGTTCTCGTTCTTGTGACTGGAATCGCCGCGATCAGCGCGGTCTTGTTTTCCTGGGATATCGAAGATCGCGCGAAGGAATTTTTCTTTTGGCTGTTGCTTGTTGTCGTCGGCTCTTACGGCGTCTTTCTCAGTGCAGATCTTTTTTTGCTCTTTCTTTTCTACGAGCTGGTCATCGTTCCGAAATATTTCCTGATCGCGATCTTTGGTTCGACCAATAAGGAATACGGCGCGATGAAGCTAACGCTTTATTCCTTCTTCGGCGGTGCGTTTGTTTTTCTGGGGATCATTACGACGTACGTGAGCGGCGGCTCGCTCGACTTAAATCAGCTCGCGCAAGTTAACTTTCCGGCGCAGCTCCAAACGTGGGTCTTTCCGGTTTTGTTTTTGGGTTTCGCGGTGCTGGCTGGTATCTGGCCGTTGCACACCTGGGCGCCGACTGGTCACGTTGCTGCGCCGACTGCGGGTTCAATGTTGCTCGCCGGTATTGTAATGAAACTCGGAGCTTACGCGGCGTTGCGCGTTGCGATGAATCTTTTCCCGGCAGGTTTTCATCTCTGGCGCAGTTGGATCGCAGTTCTCGCAGTAATCGGAATTGTCTACGCCGCGGCAGTCGCTTTGCGCCAACGCGATCTGAAATTTGTGATCGGTTACTCGAGTGTCAGCCACATGGGTTTTGTGTTGTTAGGATTCGCGACCGCGAACGTTTTCGGCGTTTCCGGTTCAGTTCTGCAAATGTTTTCCCACGGTGTTATTGGCGCCCTTCTCTTCGCCGTCGCCGGGCGAATGATCTATCGGCGCACCCGCACTCGCGAACTGGACGCACTTTCAGCAATGAATCTCAGCCGCGCGCTGCCCTTTGCCGCGTTTACGTTTGTCGTAGCCGCAGCCGCCTCGATGGGAATTCCCGGATTCAGCGGATTCGCTGCGGAGATCACAATTCTGATTGGCGCGTGGAAATCTTATCCCATCGCGGTTTGGATTACCGGCGTCGGCATGGTCCTCGTCGCGGCTTTCACTCTCCGCGCGTTGAAGCGGGCCTTCTTCGATGTTGACCTTGCGACGGCGAACTCGGCCCCGCCTCAACTCGAACCGATTACGATTCCCGAAAAACTCGGCGCCAGTCTGCTCATGTTCGCCACCCTGGCGGTCGGCCTTTACCCAAGACTATTGCTCGATCGCATCCAGCCGGCGGTTGAAACAATGCGCTTCCTATCCAAATGAGTTACCTCGAGCTTCTTAAACTTTCCGCGCCCGAAGCGATTATTGTCGTCACGGCGCTGATCGTTCTGACGATCGGTTTAATCAGTCCCCGCACGTCGAAATTCTGTCCGATCCTCGCGGCGTTTGGAATCGCCGCAGCGGTTGTTGCCCTGCTCAGATTGCCGCAACATGCGAATCTGTTTGGCGGCATGCTCGTAATTTCGCCGTTGAACTCGCTTTTCAAGATCATTTGTCTTGTTACCGCGCTCACCACGATTCCGATCGCGGCCTCGGAGAAGTCGTTGCGCAATCAGAGCGAATATCTTGCGATGCTGCTACTCGGCTCGGTCGGGTTAATGCTGTTGGTCGGGAGTGAAGAGTTGCTCATGATCTTCATCGGACTGGAACTACTCAGTCTTCCACTCTACGTCATGGCTGCTTTTGACAAAACCGACCTGCGGTCGTCGGAAGCGGGATTGAAATATTTTCTGTTCGGCAGCGTTGCGAGCGCGTTCACCCTGTTCGGGATCAGCTTCATCTATGGCATGTCCGGAACAACGGCGCTGGCAGCTGTTGCTCAGAAATTTGCAGCCGGAGACGGACAGCCGTTGCTCATCGTTGGCATCGTAATGACGCTCGTCGGTTTCGGCTTCAAGATCACCGCGGCGCCGTTCCATCTTTGGGCGCCGGACGTGTACCAGGGCGCGCCGATTCCGAGCGCTGCCTTCATAGCTTCTGGCTCAAAGGTCGCGTCGTTCGTCGTGCTCGGAAAAATTGTCCTTGTCGGTTTTGGGCCGGTTCGCGGTAGCGCCGACTGGCACGCGATGATTGCCGGTTGGTCGCCGGTGTTGGCCGCGCTCGCGGCATTGTCCATCTTACTCGGGAATTTCGTTGCGCTCGCGCAAACGAATGTTCGCCGGCTGCTCGCTTACTCCGCGGTTGCGCATGGCGGTTACACGCTGCTCGGTTTAATTGCCGGTGGACGCGATGGATTTTCCGCGACGCTCTTTTACACTAGCGTCTACGCAATCACACTCGTCGGTGCGTTCGCGGTCGTCGGCGAGGTTCGGCACGAGAGTGGCGGTGACGATTTACAAAATTTCGCCGGTTTCGCCGCCCGTTCGCCATTACTGGCGGCAGCGATGGCGATCTTTCTCTTGTCGCTTGCCGGTCTGCCACCGCTTGCCGGATTTTTCGGTAAGTTCTACTTGTTCAGCACCACGTTTCGCGCCGGCAGCAATCATGGATTGCTTTGGTTGGTAGCGCTGGCGCTCTTCGGCAGTTTCGTGTCGCTCTACTATTACTTGATCGTCCTCAAAATGATGTTTGTGGAGAAGAGTTCGGCTTCTGAACCTCCAGTTCGCCTCGGAGTAACTGGTCACTCGGTCGCAAATGTGACGATCGTTCTTCTCGCCGGTGGCGTTCTTTTTCTCGGGCTCATGCCGCAAACCTTGGCCGCCCGGATTCTCGGCTCCATGCCTTAAAAAATTTTCACCTTCACCAAAAAAAAGGCGTGATCATTCATTGAAAATCACGTTATAGGTTTTCTGTGCAGCGAAAGCGGACAACTGAAGCCGCGAACGTTCGCCGCGCGAAAGCGGGCCCGATCAGTGAATTTATCGATCGGCATTACCGTCATTTCAATGCGGCTGTAGTCAAAGACGCAGCCGATGCTTTTTGCGACCACCTTGATCGTGGCGGCAAAATGATGATCACAGTCGCGGGCGCGATGAGCACGGCTGAGCTTGGCGTTTCGCTCGCGGAGATGATTCGACAGGACAAAGTCCACGCCATTACCTGCACCGGCGCGAATTTGGAGGAAGATTTGTTCAATCTCGTGGCCCGTTCGTATTACGAACGGATTCCAAATTATCGCGAGCTGAGTCCGCAGCAGGAAGAGGAGTTGTTAAATCGGCATCTCAATCGCGTGACCGACACGTGCATCCCGGAAGGTGAAGCGATGCGCCGGATCGAGCGCGTAGTTCTCGACGAATGGGTCACCGCGTCGAAACAGAAGGAGCAAAAGTTTCCCCACGAATTTCTTTTTAAGATCCTGCGGGAATGCAGGCTCAAACAATTTTACCAAATCGATCCGGCTGACAGTTGGATGATGGCAGCCGCACAAAAGAATTTGCCAATCTTCGTTCCGGGTTGGGAAGATTCGACACTCGGCAACATTTACGCTGCGCGCATCATCACCAGCCAGATTAGCGAACCGCACACCGTACGCTCGGGCATCGAATACATGATCGAATTGGCGAAGTGGTACGGTCGCGAATGCAAGAAATGCTCGATCGGCTTCTTTCAAATCGGCGGCGGCATTGCCGGCGACTTTCCGATTTGCGTTGTGCCGATGCTGAACCAGGACGTAGTACGAGAGTCTGTGCCGGAGTGGGGTTACTTCTGCCAGATCAGCGATTCCACCACGAGCTACGGTTCGTATTCGGGCGCCGTGCCGAACGAAAAAATCACCTGGGGTAAACTTCGCGCGACGACGCCGCGATTCATTATTGAGTCCGATGCCACGATTGTGGTGCCGCTGATCTTCGCCAAAGTTCTGGGTTGGTGACGCGCACACTAATCGCGGTGCGGTTTAATTGGTACATGTTCTTTGGATTTCCTGATACTACTTACCGGTTAACCGATAAGTGCTTCCCAGATCGTGCTTGTCACTCGCTACCGGTCACTGGCACAATGCCTCACTATGAAAATACCCACCTTTGTAGCCGTCTTTTTCACCGCAACAGCGCTTACGCTCTCATCGTTTGCTCAAAGTTCGCCCCCCCCTGGGGAAAAAGTTCCCAATAGTGGCGAGGTGGCGGTGCCGGCGAATCCGGGAACCAGAACAGAAACGAGCGCGCCAACCGGTCAACCCAACGCTGCCGACATGATGAAACAAATGCTTGAACTGTCGAAATTAAACGAGAACCATAAACTCCTCGCCAGCATGGATGGCAATTGGGATTACGCAGTCAAGTTTTGGATGAACCCGGACCCGAATGCCAAACCCCAGGAAGCCAAAGGCACCGCAGTTAGAAAATCGATCATGGGCGGCCGCTACATAACGATGGATGTGAGCGGCAACATGCAAATGCCGGGTGAAGACGGGAAAATGAAGACTATGCAATTCAAAGGGATGGGGATGGAAGGCTACGACAATGTGAAAAAGAAATTCGTTGCGTCTTGGGTCGATAACATGGGAACCGGCATTGAATTCGCCGAAGGCACGTACGATCCGGCGACAAAATCGTTCACCTATACGTCAGAGATTGAGGCGACTCCCGGAATGAAGACAGCAGTCCGCGAAGTAATCAAGATCCCTGACAACAAACACATGGCGCTCGAGTGGTACGAAAATCAGGGGGGCCAAGAAAAGAAAACGATGGAGATCAATTACACGAAGAAGAAATAATCTCCGTCTTCTAAATACTACGTCTTAACCTCGGCGCCGGCGGAGTCTTTCCCGGCGCCGAATTTTTTCGTGGCCAACTATTCGTACGGTTCGATTGATCGCAGTCGCAGTGAAACGATCTCTGCCCTTTGGCGTTGAATGTAGCCGACGGCATGCGCGAGCGATTCACGCCGGTTGCGTTTTGCCGTGCAGTTATTGCGCCGTAGCCTTTCGCCGTGGACACACTTTCTGTCTTTTTTCTCGCTCAAGGCGAACAATCGGCCGCGTCCGTCGTGCAGCGCCTAAAGGCGTTTGTCCTCAGCGCGAGGAGGACTCTCGACATTGCCGTCTACGATATGCGATTCGGCGACCCGCTGAAGGCTGAGTTGTTCTCTGCTTTGCGCGAATGCGCGCAAGCCGGCGTGAGAATCCGGATTTGTTTTCACGGCAACAAACCGGCCATGCCAAACATGGCTGCCGGTCAGGATCCCGCGCCCGCCGGCACGAGTGAGTTTGTTCAGTCGTTAGGCTATCCGTGGAAGCGGATCGTGGGAATGAAACTGATGCACCACAAATTCATTGTCCGCGACGGCGCTTCGATCTGGACTGGTTCGACCAACCTGACTGACGACGCGTTTGCGTTGATGGAAAATAACATCGTCACAGTCGATTCCGAATCGTTGGCCGCGTATTATGCGGAAGAGTTCGAACAGTTGTGGAAGAAGGAAAACTTCGACAATACCGGCGATATTCGCACGGTCGCGGCGCCCATCACTTTTACTAATCAGCTTGGCGATGCGCGTGTCATGTTTTCACCAGGTTCCGGGCATGAAATCGATGCCGAGATTGCCCGGCGCGTTCATGACGCGAAACATCGAGTTCGTATTTGCAGTTTATTGATTAATTCCGGCACGCTCATCTCAGAACTCGGCAAGTTATTGCAACGACGCGACGTCAAGATCGACGGAATCTACGATCGCACGCAAATGGAGGACGTTTACCAACAGTGGCGGGAAGTGCCGTCGAATCGTTGGAAAATTCCTGCGCTTCAGGAAAATTGCTATGCGCGCCGGTTTGGTCGGAAAAAATTCAACGCCTTACACTCCGACAAGCACTCACGATTTCATGCATAACAAGGTGCTCGTAATCGACGACACCGTGATCACAGGTTCCTACAATTTTTCCCGCAGCGCCGAATTTAATGCCGAGAATATTTTGTTTATCAATAGCGCGCCGCTCGCAGAGACGTACGGCCGCTATATCGACCATCTCGTCCAAAAATACCGGAGCTAATCCGGACATCGGTCGTGTGCAGGCAGAGCGGCCGGGCCGCGGCGTTCGGAGCTGTGAATGCGTTTTAGTTCTGAAGCGCATCAAATAGTCGCAGCACCAAGTAATGAACAACGATTAGCAAGCTCATAGGTCCTCCCAATTGTGATTCGTTTCTACCTAATGGTCGCAACCGCCTTCGCCATCGATAGAATTCCGGCTGTTCAACCACAGTCGGCAAGCTACTTTGCGTCGAGCGCAGTACTGCTAAATTTTACGAGTAATGCGCCTGCGCCGAGTGCTCTCGTGTGGTGTAGTCGTCTCCCTTGTGTCCTTTGCGGCCTTTGCGGAAGTAAGCGTGGAAGGCGTTGTGCAATTGCCGAAATCACAATCAGGACCGGTGATGGCGAAACGCTATGAGATTGTCACGCGCGGCGGGGCTCTCTCGACCCAGCCGCCCCTGGCGGTGGTCTATCTCGATGGCTCTTTCTCCAAACCGGCTTCGTCTCCGAAAAAGCAAATCGCGCAGAAGGATTACGCCTTTCTTCCGGCACTCTTGCCAGTACAGGTCGGGACCAGAGTCGAATTCCCGAATCTTGATGACACCTATCACAGCATTTTCTCGTACTCGCCGGCAAAGCGTTTCGATCTCGGCCGCTATCGCCCTGAAGAAAGACCGATTCCATTCGAAGTCTTTGACGTAGCGGGATTAGTAACCCTGCGCTGCGATATCCATGAGCACATGCGCGGACTGATTCTTGTTCTGAACACTCCGTATTTTGTCATTACGGATGCGAACGGCCGATTTCGTCTCCGCGGCCTTCCTTCGGGTCACTATATGCTCAAAGCCTGGATCGATAGTAAGACAACGCGAGAAAAGCCATTGGATCTGAAGAGCGGTGAAACAGCGCATGTCGATTTCCAATGAGTGCGGCGACCACGCCAAACAAGCGAACAGTCACTGGCTTTCGAACGAAACTCTTGGCCGCGATGATGCTCGTCATTTCTGCGATCACGGCCCTCGGGCTTTATCTTGCGCAGCGGGACGTGACTGCTAATGCCAACCGCGCGCTGCAGCAGGATTTTCAGACTCAACTGTCGTCGCTGCATGAACTTCAGGAATTACGTCACGCCGCGCTCGCGGAACGCTGCCGTGCTCTGGCGGAAAAACCGCGGATTCACGCCGCGCTCGAAGACAACGCGCTCGATTTGCTCTATCCGAGCGCGAAGGATGAACTACGCGATTTGATGGAACGCGGGGAACCGCGTTCCGGCCAGGCAGCGAGCACTCTTCACGCAGGATTTTATCGGTTTCTGGATGGCGACGGAGCTGTTCTGCCGCCACCCAATTCAAAAGATGTTGGCGGGTTAAGTAAAGCGGCGGAAGCGCAACTGGCGCTCAACAAATTGCCGGAGAAACAGGAGGTCGGCTACATCTGGCAGGATGATTCTGCGGGAGAGACCGTGAACGAAGTGACTGCGGTCCCGATTCTTTCTACCGAGACCGGCGACGTCATTTCTGCACTCATCGTCGGCTTCAAACCTTTCGAGCCTGTGACCAAGAATGCTGCGTCGGGAATAAAGAGCGGCATTTGGGTCGGTGGCCGGTTATACCTCCCATCACTGAGTAAACCGGCGAAAACAATTCTTACGACCAAGCTGGCCAGGCTGCTTGCAAACGGTGATCGAGCGGAGAACAGCTCAACTGTTCGTATCAATGGCGCACGCCATCTCTTGTTTTTTAAGCGACTCAATCCGGAGTCGCTGTTTCGGTCCGCTTACGAGATTTGCGTTTACCCGCTCGACAACTGGGTCGCGCAATTGCATCGCCTGCGACTAAAAATCGGAGGTGCGGGCGCGCTTCTCTTGCTCGGCGCCTTTGTTGTCAGCCATTTTGCCGCGGCCCGTCTTTCGCGACCAGTCGAGCAGTTGGAGATTGAGTCGGAACAGGAGCGCGCCGAGCGGGAACGGGCCGAGGCTGCCCTCGCTTCAACCGCGGATGAGTTGGAAAGATCGGCAAGATACTCGGCCGACGCTTCGCACCAGTTAAAGAGTCCGCTCACAGTTCTTCGAGCTGGTCTTGAGACGCTATTGGCCCGGGAAGATTTTAAACCCGAGGTATACGAAGAACTGTCCGGGCTTCTTCACCAAACCCATCGGCTCACCGGTATGATTGACGACTTGCTCCTTTTGTCACGAATGGATGCCGGCCATCTCCAGATCGCGAGCGAGCCGGTAAATCTAAGCGAGCTTTTGGAGGAATGGCTCGACGATCTGGAAGCGCTGCCCGATGCCCCGGAGGTGACCATCGAGAAGGACATTGCCGCCAATCTGGCTGTTGCTGGCGAAAAACAATACACGTCGCTCATTGTCCAAAATCTTTTGGAGAACGCGCGAAAGTACAATCGAACGGGCGGCCGTATTCGAATCCTCGCCCGGAGAGAGAACAAACATGTTCTGCTTGCGATTGGAAACACCGGAAGATCGATCGAGCGCAATGCACAGCGCCACATTTTCGAACGCTTTCGATCCGTCGGCGACGGTTCCGTTTCAGGTCACGGCCTGGGTCTGAATCTAGCGCGCGAGCTCGCCCGGTTGCACGGTGGAGATTTGCGGCTGATTCGTTCTGAAAACGATTGGACTGAATTCGAGGCTCGTTTTCGTGTGATGGAACCAAAAGCGAACCGAGTGGCCGGAACGAAATGAAGCTGATTCGCGCTTTCATCGTCTTGCTTTTCGCTGCCACGGCGCGGGCGGCCGAGATCGATGATTTTTTCGATCGGCTCGATAGCGCACTCACCGTCCCCGCTTTTCAAGACAATCTCCGCGCTCGACTCAGCGGCACAGTCGATCTCGAGTATTATCATTTTGACCAGCCGCCACCTGGTCTCATCGACAGCAAGATCGACAATCTCTTCAATCCACGTCTGACTCTTTTCCTCGATACCCAAATCGGATCGCGCATTTATTTTTTCGCCCAATCTCGACTCGATCGCGGATTCGATCCAAGCGATCACGGCGCGCAGGTTCGTCTGGATGAATATGCTCTGCGCGTAACGCCCTGGGACGATGGCCGTTTCACTTTGCAAATCGGCCAGTTCGCGACGGTGGTTGGCAACTGGGTGCCACGGCACTTATCCTGGGACAATCCTTTCATTGACGCGCCGCTGGTTTACGAAAATGTCACTGCGATTAGCGACAAGAGCGCGCCTGCTTCGCCGGCGGATTTTATTAATCGGTTCGACGACGCGAAGTACGAATTTAGTTCGGTGATTTGGGGTCCTAGCTACGCCAGCGGTCTTTCTATCTCAGGCCGGCTTGGTCAATTTGATTATGCGGCCGAGATGAAAAATGCATCGCTCTCGTCGCGCCCTGAATCGTGGTATGTCACGGCAACTGCTTTTGACCAGCCGACGTTTAGCGGCCGTGTCGGGTTTCGACCGAACGAAATGTGGAATTTTGGTTTTTCTGTCAGCGATGGTCCCTATTTTCGGCCGGAAGCAGGGCCGACTTTGCCGCTCGGTCGCGACATTGACGACTACCGTGAGCTTGTTCTTGGGCAGGACGCGAGTTTCGCTTGGCATCATTTACAAGTGTGGGCGGAATTTTACGAGGCACGGTTCGAGGTTCCGCGAGTCGGCGACGCGGACACGTTCGCTTATTATATAGAGGCGAAGTACAAATTTGCACCGCAGTTTTTTGGTGCGCTGCGCTGGAACCAGCAGTTATTTGGTCAAATTGACGCTGGCAAACTTGGTCAGATGCGATGGGGTCAGGATCTGGGCCGGATCGATTGTGCCGCCGGTTACCGGCTGACCGCACACACTCAGCTAAAGTTGCAGTACAGCTTTCAGCAGGAAACGAGTGGGCCGCACAAAGAACAGAACAACCTTATTGCCGCGCAACTGACTGTGCGGTTTTGAGTTCGGGAAAAATCCATGCGCATTCTTGTTGTTGAAGATGACCTTCCATTGACGCGCCGAATCACCGCGACCCTGACCGAGGTCGGCCATACCCCGGTTTCAGTTCACGATGGCGAGACGGCGGTAGATCGCGCGCTCGAGGCATCGTTTGATTTGATCATATTGGACATCGGTTTGCCGCGAATTGATGGCTTTGAAGTATTGCGTCGCATCCGGGCCCGCCACGTTCCGACTCGTGCTTTGATGCTGACAGCGCGCGGCGAAGTGAAAGATCGCGTGACTGGGCTGCAGCTGGGCGCGGACGATTATTTGTCCAAGCCGTTTGCCATGCCCGAATTGATCGCCCGCGTGAACGCGCTTGGACGTCGTTACGCGGAAGAACCTGCGCTCAAGCTGCGCGTCGCCGATCTCACGCTCGATCTGGTTAACCACGAAACTTATCGCCGGGAACAACGACTCGACTTGTCGGCCCGCGAACTAATGATGCTGAGAATCCTGATGCGCGAACCGGGAAGGGTTTTCACCAGGACAGAACTCTGCGAGCGCATCTGGCAACATCCACACGAGTACGACACAAAACTGGTGGAAGTTTTCATCGGACGTCTGCGAAAGAAAATTGGCGAGCCGTCTCTCATTCGGACTGTCCGCCATGTTGGATACTCGATTCGCGAGCCGATCATGGATTCCCCCAGGCAGCGAAAGTAACAAAGGCGTTACTCTTTGAATCTGGCGGACAATTGGATGGCCGCGATTCTGCCGGCATGAAAACGATCAACACGTCAGCAAAATCAGAAGTCACTGGTCGTACTGGAAACGGCCACGAACCTTCAGTCTCCAACAAACTCCCTGCCAATCGCGTCTTGGCGTCGAATGCTTTACCTCGGCGTTCGTTTTTACGACGACTGGGACTCGGCGCTGTCGCTCTCGGTCCCGGCGCCGCGCTGCTTGGCACTGCCTCAAAGGCTTTTGGCCAAGGGATCCCGAACGGCGATGCAGCCATTCTGCGTTTTCTCGCTGCCGCCGAAATCCTTGAGAGCGACCTGTGGGAGCAATACTGGGAACTCGGGGGAGTACCCTTCGGCGAAAGCGTTCAGACTCCCCGAGGTGAGTCTACGCCGGTCTTCAACGGAGGAAATGCAAAGTATACCGCCGCACTTCAAGTTCTGGACGGTGATATGCCTCAATACATCACGGACAACACCGATGACGAGTTTAGCCACCAGTCCTTCATTAGGGCTTATCTGGTTTCTAAAGGCGCCTCGACAGCAGACATCGACCTGCTTGCTGGCCCAACGTTCCGTACGCTCTCTGGAAGCACGGCGACGGGATCATCCTTAAAGAAACGACTCACAAACCTCACTCAACTCACTATAGATACCAGCTACTGGGGTCGGTATCGCAGCGACAGCAACAACCCCGATCTCGATGCCGGATTTAAATTTGCGCAAGCGGTCCCAGATTTGAACAACGGATTGTTTACGGCAATTCCCAGAACTGATACAGACGCGAGTAATCCCGACCTTATTCAGGCGATCGCCTACACGGCTGGGTTCCACTTTGCCTTTATCGAGCAAGGTGGCACGAGTCTCTATCCCTCGTTGGCTCAGCGGGTCACTGATCGGGAGGTCTTGAGAATCCTGCTCAGTATCGGCCCAACCGAGACAATGCACTTCCAGACTTGGCAGGACAAGGCCGGCAACGCGAATCAGGGCAATCCACCGTTTACGGTGCACGACGCCATCAACAACTCAACGGTGACGTTTGTCGATCTCCATACTGGACAGCCGGAGACGTTGCAGGCAAACCTGATCATGCCTGAACCATGCCCATTTCTTAGCCGAAGCTTCCCTCATTGTTCCATCATTCGTCCGACTGAGACCGAAGGCGTGGCGATGGGGGCGGTTAATGGTCTTAAAGCAGACGGACTCTTCGGGGGTCAATCGCAGGCGTTCTTTGACCTGCTTAACCGTTTGGCTGCGGAAGCGGACGAAGCGCGTCGGGAGGGTTGAAAGTCCCTAAGTTGAGTAGCCAACGCCTTAAAACGGCAGGCAAATAGAAATCCGCAGGGTTCAATCCCCTGCGGATTTATTTTGATTCAAAATTCATGGATAGAATCGTCCAGAATCGACGAACTCTGCTCTTATATAATTGTCAGTCTGCGGGTGCCTTCTCTTTCTCCTTCGCAATTTCTCCTTCCTCTTGTGTCTCTGATCTGGAATCGCCCTGTTTCCAGCCAAACGAAACAAAATCAGGATGAGACCACAAACCGATTGCCCTCGCTGTCTTTAAAAATTGCGTAAGTGCCCCAAGTTTCTTTAGATGGCCGCCCTTCAAATTTCACCCCGCGCTCGATCAACTGTGCGTACGTCTTTTCAATGTCGTCGCAGGCATACGACATGTTCATGAAAGAGCCGATCCGCCTTTCGTCGCCATCCGGCGTGAATAGCACTACCCGTGTCTCCGCTTTCGGCACTCGCAGCTCAATCCAGCGCTGTTTGTCGTCGAACGGCTGATCGGTAATGATCGTGAAGCCGAGTTTCTCGGTATAGAAATCGAGGGCGCGATTTTGATCGGCCACCGGAATGCTGATGAACTTGATTTGTTTGATCATGATGCGCTGAACGTAATTCGCGCTCCGCATTCGCGTCCAGATACAACGCGCCGATTACGCGAGAAAACGCTGTCTGTTTATCGGTATAGCTGCTAGACCGACACCGTGCCGCGCTTCAAAGAAATCGTGCCCGTTGACGATTACGTTCTCGATGTCCTCATGCGCGACCTCGTTGGACACGATCAGCAACCGGCCGCGTATCTGATTTATCTTCATCTCTACCGCCAGGCTTCGCGCAGCAAATGGAAATCTGTCCGAGCAAGTTTACGTACGCTCGCTGATGCAACCGGTCTTTCGAAAAGCTCTGTTCAGAGCGCACTGGAAAACCTTCGTCGCCGCGAACTGATCGTGACGAGCGGCGATCACGCGACCGCGACTCCCCGCCATCGCGTTCTTCGCCACTGGCGAAAATAAATCCTCTTAACCGCTTGTTTTCAATTTCGTTCGGACCATCGGGACAACAACAAAGTGTGCCACAAATGCGAGCGCGAAGATAATCAGTCCGATCCGCCGATTTAACGTCACCGCGATCAGCAACTCGGCCAGTCCAAAGATCCAGACAAAACTCTTTCCCGCGAATGCCTGGCCCCACTGGGGCTCGTGTCCGCCCGAAGGAACGCGTGGTCGAAGCGATGGCCAGAAGCGTGGCACTGCTTGGCGGTAAGCCCGATACGATTCGCCCTGGCTTTCTCGAAGCGCTTCTTCCTCGCGAAAAATCAGTCGATAAACAAAAATCCAATTCGCCATCACCAAAAAAATAAATCCAGAGCGGCTGGCTAGAACGCCGATGCCGATTGCCATCGGCAGGTTTGCCAGATAAAGCGGATTGCGCGTATAGCGAAAAGGCCCATCGGCCACGAGTGTCTCCGAATGTTGCGCTGTGTCGTGCACGACATCTGTCCGCAGATACGCCGCGCCCCATGTTCGAATCGCTGCCGTAACGAACACGAGCAGCGCGCCGATCACGATCACGATTCGCGCGAACGCTTCGGCTTGGGTGCTGCCTCGCTTAATCGCTGGCGCGATCAAATGCCGCAGCGCGACGATGAAAGGTATATGGTCAAAAGCGAAAAGGAAAAACGTGACGAAATAAATCCCACTAATGATCCAAAACCGTTTTTCAAACTCGAACTTCGTCGCCCGCACGCGCGCAGTGTAGTAGTAGGCGGGTCGGCCGCGAAGTGGTTTCTGCGGCGTCGCGCCTGCGTTACAGCGGAGTACAAAAAAGGCGGGATCAGCGCGCTGACCCCGCTCGAAAAGCTCCCGCAAGGAAAATTAAACGCTTAGCATGTGATTAAGTGGCTTTCGAGCTTTTGCATTTCTAATTAAGCAGATTCGATGCGTTCAGCCTCGCAGAACTTGTTCATTCCTGAGCATCTTTTGGCCCTGCATACTTTCGGAGTTCCGGAATCTGAACATTAACCGAAAGATTTTGCTGCATGGCCACGAACTATGACCCATGCGTCGTCAATTCTCCTGTCTGAGACCGATCCGGACCTTGGTTCGTGTCTACCGCTTTTTATTTTGCAATTTCTGCTTCCTGATTTCGTGAGCCCCGTTACTCGTCACTAACTTCAGACATCTGATCGCTGCTTGCCGCGCCGTAGCCTTCGGGCGAAGGAGGGACCTCTGGTTTGACTCGCCAGTGGGAGATCTTTCCAAATAAACCGCGCGTCGCGGTTGCGATGTCCTCCGCTTTGGAAACGCCGCTGTCGATCAACGCGCGTCCGGTGCTCGCCCAAATTTTTCGTACAACCAGCGCACCGTTTTCGCGCACGATTCGGCCAAGATGCTTGACCGCAGCAGCGGTGGCGGATTTGCGGATTAGTTCGGGCGAGCTGCGCGAAGTGAGTTCACAGTAACGTCGCGCGACTTCGCCAACTCGCAGGGTGAGAAATGCGTTGGCCGCGCCATTCGAAACGCATCTGACCAGTAGAGCAGAGATCCCGCTTAGGCCGGGAATTCCACCTTTGAGCGCGGGGACGACAGAAGTCGCGAGCGGCGCGACCATTTGCCCCAGATCAAGCGATTCAAGTCCGCTGGAGATGAACGCAGTACCCGCCACGTTGAGGTAAAGCCTGATCAATTCGCGCGGCGAAGGCCGTTGCACATAAACGCGCGCGACCCGACCGACCATTTGAATTTGCGTGAACAAAAGGATCAGCGCATCGAGCCGACCGTTTTGCATCAACGCCGTGCTCAAGAATACCGTGCTCGCTATGCGACGAATAACCGCATCCGCTTCGACGGACAAAACGTCAATCGCGTTCTGGATTTCTTCCTCGTTTGCCAACGGTCTACCGCGCGTCCTCGGGTTCGCGCTGAGCCGGGCCCGAAGCGCTTCCAGATAAGCTTCGTGCTTTGGGCCGGATGTTTCTTTTGGTGGAGCGAGCGCCGCCGGAAGTTTTGCGTACGCGATTACGCAATAGAGGGCGCCCGAAGCGGCGGCGAGAACAACGGCCCAAAACACAACGCTTCCCAGGACCGGATGAATTCTGTCAGCAAGAGAAATCAAACTCGTCACGCCTGTGATCACCAGCGCGGCGATGCAGACGGTCAGAAGAAAAACGAGTCCGACGAGGATCTTCCGCAGTCCCAAGTTTTGATTTGTCGCTTCGGATTTCACGCCGCGGATTTAATCTCAGTGACTTGTTCTCATTTGTCACTTGCTTGCCACCCCGAAGCTTTGAGCATAGGCGCGTCGTTCGTCGCCTGTCACTTTGTCAGTTCCTGTCTTACTGCTTTCCGGGACTAGGTCTCCTATCTGCATGAAAAAGCGAGACCAGCGGCGCTGGTCCCTGCTTCAAAAGCTACTGCGTATTTCTTGCTGTGCATCTTTTCGGCCTCTGACTTCCTGATTAAATTCTCTCCGTGGAGACTAGCGATGCATTGATTGAGGCGGCGCGGCGGCTCAGCGCCGCCGTCGGCAAGCTAAAGTTCGCCGCGCCGGTTGCACACGTTTACAACCCGCTCGATTACGCTTGGCGTGCGCACCAACTTTACCTGCGTCGCTACGGCAACGGTCGAAAGCGCGTGATTTTTCTCGGCATGAATCCCGGCCCATTTGGTATGGCTCAAACCGGCATCCCGTTTGGACAAATCGCCGCTGTGCGCGATTGGCTCGGCGTCACGGCGAAGATCGACAAGCCGAAGTTTGAGCACGCGAAGCGACCCGTGCTCGGCTTTGATTGCCACCGGAGCGAGATCAGCGGCGAGCGTTTATGGGGATTGTTTGCCCGACGTTTTGGTACAGCCGACGAATTTTTTCGCGACCACATTGTGATGAATTATTGTCCGCTCGCGTTCGTGGAGAAGAGCGGTCGCAATCGCACGCCGGACAAGCTTCCGCCGCGCGAGCGCGAAAGATTGTTCGCGATTTGCGACAAGCATTTGCGCGAAGTTATTAAGATCCTCGAATCGGAGTGGATCATTGGCGTCGGCGAGTTCGCGGCGAAGCGCGCGCGCGAAGTCTTCGCCATTCCGCTTCCCTGTCGGACGAAGTCGCTGAGTCGACTGCGGATCGGTCAGATTTTACATCCGAGTCCTGCCAGTCCCGCTTCCAACAATAACTGGGCCGGCACGGTTACGGCTCAGCTGCAAAACATCGCCGTCTGGCACTAAGCGAAGAGGTTTCGGAGCTAGTTATGTTACGACTTTTTCTGCCGGCAGGTATCCGAATTCTGAATAGCGGCTTCTTGTCGTTAATTCCTGCTGAGTTAGCATATTACGAGCGGTCATTCTGTAAGCGACATGACTGAAAATCAAAAACCAAAACTGCGATTGGAAATCGCGCACGTGCTCTTTATCGACATCGTGGGCTATTCCAAACTGCGTACGACAGAGCAAAGCGCGCAGATTGAAACATTGCGCAAGATCGTGCGCGGGACTGAGCAGTTCCGCGCTGCCGAAGCTGAAGGAAAACTTTTACGGTTACCAACCGGCGACGGCGGCGCGCTCGCTTTTCGCAACAATCCCGAAGCGCCGGTGCTGTGCGCTGAGGAGATCGCCAAGGCGCTAAAAAATCATCCAAAGATTCGTGTTCGCATGGGCATTCACAGTGGTCCGGTCAACGAAGTTACCGATTTGAACGAGCAGGCGAACATTGCCGGCGCCGGGATCAACATCGCCCAGCGCATCATGGATTGCGGCGACGGCGGTCACATTCTCGTGTCGAAACACGCCGCCGAAGACCTCGAACAGTACGATCAATGGCAGCCGCATCTCCACGACCTTGGCGAATGCGAAGTGAAACATGGCGAACGCCTGCACGCGGTGAACCTTTACAACGACGAGATCGGTAATCCCGCTGTTCCAACAAAATTCGGCAAGGGCGCGATCGCCGGTAGGAAGTCGGCCGCCCCGGAAGATCGGCGCCGTTATCCGATCGCGGCCATGCTGATCGGTGCGCTGAGCGTCGTTGGAGCGACCGTTTTGTTTTTAACGACGCGAACCGCTTTCCGAAACGCCACCGGAACTGGCGGACCAATCTCGGAAAAAAGCATTGCCGTCCTGCCGTTCCAGAACCTGAGCGACGACAAATCGAACTCTTATTTTACCGACGGTATTCAGGACGAAATTCTGACCCGGCTCTCGAAGATCGCCGCGCTCAAGGTAATTTCGCGCACATCCACCCAGAAGTACAAAAGCGCACCGGACAACTTGCATGAAGTCGGCAAACAGCTTGGCGTAGCGCACGTTCTGGAAGGGAGCGTCCAGAAAATCGCCAACGCCGTGCACGTGAATGTGCAGTTGATTCGCGTCGCAACGGAGGAGCATCTCTGGGCCGAGAGTTACAATCGCAAGCTGGACGACGTCTTTGGCGTGGAAGGCGAAGTGGCTGGCGCCATCGCCGATCAGCTCAACGCCAAGCTCTCCGGCGATGAGCAAAAAGCCCTCGCGGAAAAGCCCACTCAAGATGCGGCAGCGTATGACGCTTACCTGCGTGCGCTCGCAATCGATGACACCGCCGGCACCGTCGAAATGACAAAACGTGTCGCTCCCCTCTATGCCGAGGCGGTCCGGCTTGATCCCCAATTCGCGTTGGCGTGGGCGCGACTTTCCATTGCGCGCAGCCACCTCTATTTCAACGGCATCGACCTGGAGGCGAACAGCGGTGACGCGGTAAAGGAGGCCGCGGATCGGGCCATTTTACTCCAACCCGAGCTCGGGGAAGCATGGCTCGCCCAAGGCGTTTATCGCTACCGCGTCTTGCGCGATTTCCAAGGCGCGCTGCACTCGTACGAAGAGGCGTTCAGGCGTCTGCCGAACAGTGCGTTCGTGCTCGAGCAGATGGCCCATCTGGAGCGACGGCTTGGGCAGCATGACGCTGCGCTAAAGCATTACCAGGCCGCCGCACAACTGGATCCGCGCAACTTCGGCATCCTCTTAACTCTTGCGGACTCTCTCGGGAGCGTGCACCGATTCGACGAGGCGCGGGCGCTCATCGATCGCGCTTTGGAAATCTCGCCCGGGAACGAGGCAGCGCTCGCAGCGAAAGCACAGAGCTTCCAGAGCCAAGGCCGGCTCAAAGAAGCCGCTGAAGTTCTGGCGAAAGCTCCCGCAAATTCGAAGGACGAGGCCATTACCGCGGAGCGAGCCTTTCAGTTCTTCGATGAGAGACGCTTTGACGAGGCGATCAATCAGATTCAGCGCAATATTCCACCGTCAGTTGCAAACGATCCCCGGGCCATGACGCTGCTCGGTTACTGCCAGAAGTTTGCCGGGAGGAACAACGAAGCTCGCGATACTTTCACGCGGGCGGTCGCCGCCATGAAACCAACGCCTGACTCGGTTGTCGTTGTCGATGCGCGAGAGCTGCCCTGTTATCTCTCCTGGGTTTATGCCGGCCTCGGCGAAAAAGAGAAGGCATTGGAGCAGGCGCGACATGCCATCGCTAACTACGCCACGGACGCTTTGGTTAAACCTTTCGCTGAAACCTCCCTTGCCATTGTCGAGGCGCAATCTGGCGATATCGATTCGGCGATCGCCGCTTTGCCTCATCTGCTCGAAGCGCCCAACGGCGAAACTCCCGGCGACCTCCGGATCAATCCGCTCTGGGACCCGCTGCGCAATGATCCGCGCTTCCAGAAACTAATTGTGGCGGAGCAGCACTGACGCGCCATGACCGCGCCAAATCATTCAGAGCTGAAGTTCGAGATCGGTCACGTCCTGTTTATCGACATCGTTCGTTACTCGACTCTGCTGATTAATCAGCAGAGTGAACAGCTTGAGACATTGAGGAAAATCGTGCGCGGTACGGAGCAGTTCCGTATCGCGGAGGCCGAAGGGAAGCTCTTGCGCTTGCCGACTGGTGATGGAGGCGCATTGGTGTTCCGCAACAGTCCGGAAGCACCGGTCCTCTGCGCTCTCGAAATCGCCAGGGCGCTGAAGAGTCATCCCGAACTGCCCGTCCGCATGGGCATTCACAGCGGCCCGGTCAATGAAATCACTGACCTTAACGAACAAGCCAACATCGCCGGCGCCGGGATCAACATTGCGCAACGAGTGATGGACTGCGGTGATGCCGGCCACATTCTACTTTCCAGGCACGTGGCTGAAGACTTTGAACATTATCCGCGCTGGCAACCGTATTTACATCCGTTAGGCGATTTCGAAGTGAAGCACAGCCAGGTCGTCTCCGTGGTAAACCTCTACAACGACGAGATCGGTAATTCCGCGTTGCCGAGCAAATTCGCAACGCCAGACAGGACTGCGCCAGCGCCGACAACGCAAGCAAAGCGCCGTCGCTATTCGACCGCGGCAATGGCGATCGGTGCTCTGATTGTCCTATTCGCAGCGGTTCTGTTCTTCACGACGCGGAACGCTCTCCGAAACACCACCGGCACTGGCGGACCTATTTTGGAAAAAAGCGTTGCCGTCCTGCCGTTCCAGAACCTGAGCGACGACAAATCGAACGCTTACTTTTCCGAAGGGATCCAGGACGAAATTCTTACGCGACTCTCCAAGATCGCAGCGCTCAAGGTCATCTCGCGCACGTCCACGCAAAGGTACAAGAGCACGCCGGACAATCTGCGCGACGTTGGCAGACAGCTTGGCGTGGCGCACGTCGTCGAAGGAAGCGTCCAGAAGATCGCCAATGCTGTGAAGGTCAACGTGCAATTGATTCGCGTCTCAAACGACGAGCATGTCTGGGCCGAAAGTTACAACCGCAAGCTGGACGACGTTTTCGCCGTCGAAGGCGAAGTCGCCGGTGCCATCGCCGATCAGCTCAACGCTAAACTATCCGGTACCGAACAAAAAGCCGTGGCGGACAAACCGACCCAAAACGGGGCGGCTTACGATGCCTACCTGCGCGGTCGATCGATCGAGCACGGCGAATACAGTTACGACGCCTTTCGCCAGGCCGCGCGCGATTACGTTGAAGCGGTCCAGCTCGATCCGAAGTTCGCGACCGCGTGGGCGCGACTTGGCATCGTCCGAAGCTTCCTTTATTTCAACGCGATTGATCCGAGCCTAAACACCCCCGACGCTGTGAAAGAAGCGGCCGACCGCGCGATGGTGCTCGCGCCCGAAGCGGGCGAATCGTGGCTCGCCAAGGGGTCGTATCAATACCGAGTCGAGCGCGACTTCAAAGGCGCGTTGGCAAGTTACCAGGAGGCGCTGAAGCGTCTGCCTAATAATTCGTTTGTTTATCAATATCTCGGCATCGTGCAACGTCGTCTCGGCCAGTGGACGGAGGCTGAGGTCAACTACAAAAAAGCGTTGGAGCTCGATCCGCGCGACGTCGCGTTGCTAACCACAATGGGGCTTGAGTTCTACGGCTATCTCCGACGCTTCGACGATGCCCACGCCGTGGTCGATCGCGCACTGCAGATCGCTCCAGACTCCGCAACCTCGCGAGCAAATAAAGTGGGCTTGTTCCAAAGTGATGGGCGACTGGAAGAGGCGGCCCGGGAGCTGGCACGTATTCCCGAGGACGTGACGGACGATTGGGCTGTCAACGTCCGACTTCAGCAAGCGATCAGCGAGCGTCACTACGACACAGCGATCAAAGTTATCGGACAGAAGCTCAATTCAGTTCCGGTCGGTCAACCGCTCGACGCGTTCGAGAAAGCTTTCTTGGTCGAACTCGGTTTTTGTCACGAGTGGATTGGTCAACCTGAGGAAGCAGGCAAGGCTTTTAACCGCGCGGTGCGAGCGATCAAACCGACTCCTGAGACAATCGTTGGTCCCGACGCCAACGGAACACCAACTATTCTTGCTCAGGCGTATGCCGGCCAGGGAGAAAAGGAGAAGGCGCTGGAGCAGGCAAAGCGCGCCGTCAAAGATTACGACGACGATGCGGTGAACAAGCCACAGGCGGAAACGGTGCTCGCGCAGATCCAGGCGCGCTTCGGCGATTACGATTCAGCAATCGCCGCGTTGCCGCACCTACTCGAAGTTCCAGCCGGCATCACGGTTGCGTATCTAAAGCTCGATCCGGTCTGGGATTCGCTTCGCAAAGATCCGCGCTTCCAAAAACTGATCGCAAGTGACAAGTGACGAGTGGTGAGTGACGAGTTTTCCCCGGGGTAGCGCACGCGCCTCGCCGAAACGCTTCATTTGTATAATCCGCGGTCGTGACTTCAGGAAGGGCGATTGACCCAATCCTCCGTCTTGATCCGCTTGGCAGTAAATCCTTTCCTGCTTCCTGATCGACAGTTCTGCCTCCGTTTTGATCGGTGTAATCCGTGGTTAGAATTTCCTGCCTCGTAAATCGTTTCCTGCTTTCGAACTCAGTCTCAGCCCTCGCTCCTTCGCTGCTATCCTGCAGGTAGTGCAAGTCCGGCTCGGACGCTTCTCTCTCAGAAATCCCTTTCGTCGATTCTTGGTTTCCTGATTGATAGTTCTTGGTCCGTTTTCATCAGCGTAATCCACGGTTAGAGTTCCTGATGGCAACAACACGACAACGCATCGCGCTTGTGACTGGCGCGAATAAGGGAATCGGTTTTGAAGTTGTGCGTCAACTACGACGCGAAGGTTTTCATGTCTTTCTCGGCGCCCGCAAGTCCGATGCCGGACTTGCCGCTGCAGAGAAGCTCCAAAAGGAAAGCGAAAAAGAAAAGGACGACGGCGCTGTCACGTTCTTGCAGATTGACGTCTCCAAGATCCAAAGTATTCGCAGCGCGGCGGAAGAATTTGGGAAACAGAATGACCGACTCGACGCGCTGGTGAATAACGCTGGCATTCTGCTCGACGACGATAAAGACGTGCTGATAATGCCGCCCGAAATCTTCGAGACCACGCTGCGCACGAACACGCTCGGCGTGCTCTTGGCGTCTCAGGCGTTCGCTCCGTTTCTGAAAAAGAGTGACGCCCCGCGGATCGTCAACGTTTCCAGTGGTGGCGGCCAATTGACCGACGGCGCTGACGGCTGGGCGCCGGCCTATTGCGTATCGAAAACCGCGTTGAATGGCGTCACCGTCCAGCTCGCCGCCGCGCTCCCGAAATTCGCTGTCAATTCGGTTTGCCCCGGCTGGGTCCGAACTGACATGGGCGGCTCCAACGCCACTCGATCCGTGGCCGAGGGAGCCTCTGGGATCGTGTGGTTAGCGGCTGAAGCGCCTCAGAAAGAGACTGGAAAGTTTTGGAGGGATAGAAAGGTAATCCCCTGGTAAGGCTTTCTGCCGCTTGTCACTTGCCACAGGTTACTTGTCACTTTCCTTTCTGTCATGAATCCAAACAAAGCACTGTGGGAAAAAGGCGACTTCACGCGCATTGCCGCGACCATGCGTGAAAGCGGTGAAACGCTCGTCCAACGAATCGGCGTGACCAACGGGATGAAGGTCCTCGATCTTGGCTGCGGCGATGGCACGACGGCGCTGCCGGAGGCCAAGCTCGGAGCCGATGTGCTCGGGGTCGATATTGCGCAAAACCTGGTGGAAGCCGGGAACAACCAGGCCGCGCAGGCTGGCCTAACGAACATTAGATTCCAGGAGGGCGACGCCACCAATCTGGCGGGCATACCTGATAAGTCGTTCGATCTCGTGGTCAGCGTTTTCGGAGCGATGTTTGCGCCTAAGCCATTTGAAGTCGCCAAGGAGATGGTGCGAGTGACGAAGCGGGACGGCCGCATCGTGATGGGCAACTGGATCCCGAACGATCCAACACTCGTCGCCCAGCTCTTGAAGATCAGCTCGGCTTACACGCCTCCGCCACCGGAAGGATTCGTTAGTCCGATGACGTGGGGGATCGAGAGCAACGTGATCGAGCGGTTCGGCGGCGCCGGCGTCCTGGCCGATAAAGTCTCGTTCATGCGCGACACGTTTATCTTCAACTATTCCGGAACACCGTCAGCGTTCGTGGACGAGTTCAAGAACTACTACGGCCCGACTATGAACGCATTCGAAGCCGCCGAAAAGAATGGCCGGGCGGCGGATTTACAGAAGGAGCTGGAGGAATTGTTCAACGCGCAAAATACGGCTCCTGAGGGTTCTGCTACATCGATCCCCGCAACTTTCCTGCGGGTAACCGTTGTGATTTGAACGCGGTCATTCCTCGGCCGGAAGTAACTGGTCACTGGTCACATGTCACTGCTTTGATTCGCGATCGGAAGGTGATTCATTGGTAGCAAGCGAGTGCCCCGACAGGTCAGATCACTTCATTCTGTCGAACGTTTTCTGGAGGATTTCAGCGTCGGAAGCGTTGCCGAGTTTCTCGCGAGTTGTTTCAATCCACTTCTTTTCCAAAGCATTCTTTGTCGGACGATCGGATTGATAGAAGACGCCGAAGACGCCGGGGAAAGGTAATTGCGCAAGTTTGTAGGCGGCGAGCTCGTCGGTGACGTCGTGGCGCAGTTCGTCCTCGGGTGTGTTGTCCCATTTCTTTTCCTGGATCAGTTCGAAGCTGCCGCCTTTGCGAGGATCGGCCGGATCGAACACGTCGGGATAAAATTCAACACATTCGCTCAAGCATTCGATCACAGAGAAACCTTGGTGATCCATCGCGCGCTCGATCATTTCCATCATGTGTTTGACCTGGGTGGCGTGGGTGCGCGCGATGAAAGTCGCCCCGCCGGCGATCAGTTTTTTCATCGGGTTGACCGGCTGATCGATCGCGCCGTTCGGATCAGTCTTGGATTTGAACCCGATCGGCGACGTCGGCGAGGTCTGCTTCTTCGTCAGGCCGTAGACGAAGTTGTCCATGATGAAATAGGTCATGTTGATGTTCTTGCGTCCGCCGTGATCGACATGGTTACCGCCGATTGAGAAACCGTCGCCGTCGCCCCCGAACAGGAACACATGGAGATCGGGCCGCGCGAGACTAATGCCGCTGGCGAGCGGCACTGCGCGACCATGAATAAAATGCGCGCCGTGGCCGTTGACGAAATAAGGAAACCGCGAAGAACAACCAATCCCGGCAAGGGTCACAATCTTTTCGTGATCGAGATTTTTTTTCTCGAGCACTTTATAGAAGGCAGCTAACACCGCGAAATCGCCGCAACCCGGACACCACGTCGGGTGGTCGGCGGTGATTGCTTTTTTGTTTAGTTTCTCGCGCGGAATCTCAGTTGTTGTTTCTGCCATAGCTAATTGTTGAGAGGTTGAGTTGTTGAGAAGTTGAGGCGGGTCATTCGCGAATCTCTTAATCGTTAAATCAATCGCCAAATGATTAGCCTACTCCTTGCGGGACCACTTCCTTTAATGTTTTCACGCTCTCGGGCGCGGTGTCGTGGTGAACAACTGCAACGCCCTCGCGCGGAATGTGTCTGGCAGCGAAGGAAATGCCTTGGAAGACGCCTTCCAAAATTTCGCGGACGCGGAAAGTGAGACCGTCCGTTTTGGTAAAGCTAGTAATCTTGGGTTCGCAATAGCGCGCCCGGAGGAGGGTGGCGAGCTGTCCGTAGCCGTAAACCCCCTGGTCGTTCATCTCGACTGTGACGACGCGTTTGAATTTCGGCCAGATTTTTTCCAGTCCGTTCGGCAAGGGATGAATGTGACGCAAATGAAGCGCGCCGACTTTTTCGTTAGTTTCTTCGCGCGCGCGTTTCGCTGCGTCGTGGATCGGACCGAATGTCGAACCCCAGCCCACGAGTAACGTGTCGCCTTCCTGATCGCCGTAAATTTCGGGAACCGGAAGTTCTTCGGCGAGCTTGCGCAATTTGTTGCGACGTTTCGCGGTCATCGCCATGTGCAATTTCGGCGATCCGGTCGGGTGTCCCATCTCGTCATGCTCGAGCCCCGACATGAGCGGATACTTTCCGTCGAGGATGCGCGCGCCGGGCGGAACGTGCTGTGTGATCTTGTCGAGCGGATAGGGCACGTGCGTTGGTCGCGGCGTGAGGTCAGGTTTCGGATCGACCATGATTTTGGCGAGATCGGGTTCGTCGAATGCTTCGATGCGCGTGGCGAGCGAGGTATCGCTCAAAATGAAAACCGGGCAGCTGTATTTGCGCGCGATCCGCGCGGCTTCGATTGGGATATAGAAACAATCTTCCACCGATTTAGGCGCAAGCACGACACGCGGACTATCGCCGTGGCTGCCGAAGATCGCCTGATGCAAATCGCTTTGCTCCACGTTGGTGGGAAGACCGGTGCTCGGTCCGCCGCGTTGAATGTTGCAAACGATCAGCGGAATCTCGGCCATCGTCGCCCAACCGATCGCTTCCGCCTTGAGCGAAATTCCGGGACCGGCGCTGCCGGTGCAAGCAAGCCAGCCCGAATACGACATCCCGATCGCGATTGAAACCGAAGCGAGCTCGTCTTCAGCCTGCACAAAAATGCCTCCGTATTTTGGCAGCTCGCGACGCAACACCTCCATAACCGTTGACCAGGGCGTAATCGGATAACCCGCGCCGAACCGCACGCCGGCGGCGATGAGTCCGTAAGCGAGCGCCTGGTTGCCGTCCATCGTGATCTGGGTGCGGCCGCCCGGCTTCTCGACTTTCTCAAACTGATAAAGATGGGTGAGGAGGTTTCCGACAGGATAAGCGTAACCGGCGTGGAAGGCCATCAGCGCGGTGTTCACTACGCTCTGGTCTTTTCCACCGAATTTTTCGGTGATGAGTTTCTCCAGCTTCGCGGAATCGAGTTGGAAAATTCTCGAAATCAGGCCGAGAACGAAAATGTTTTTGCCCTTGTCCTTGGCGGTGCCGCCAAGCGCTTCGACGGTGAGACCGGTGATCGGGATGCCGACGTAAACATAACGTTTGTCGTCGAGGTTCGGCTCGACGTTATCGGAATCGTAAAGGAGCACACCGCCTTCGCGAAGAAATCCGATGTGATCCTGATAACTGTGCTGATAAAACGCGACTAGAAAATCGGCTTCGTCGCCGGCCGAAAGAACTTCGCCGGAACCAATTCGGACCTGGAAAATCGACGGCCCACCCGAAATCGTGGCCGGAATTGTCATGTAGGTCATGACTTCCTGGGCGCTGCGTCCGGCAAGTCGCGCAAGAAACGCGCCGGCGGTTTGGATTCCGTCCTGTGAGTTGCCGGCGAGGCGAATGACTGCGTCCTGAATATTTTCCGGGCGAAGATCGGCCCGCTCCTGTTGGGGTGCCGGGCGCGTGGGGGACCCAATGCCCGCCCCGTTGGGTTTTTGCACCTTGGTAGCTTCGGGATTTGCGGAATCGCCCATGGCAATCTCTGTAGCCAAAGAATCTCACGCGACTTTCGCGTTTTTTCCAGAGCAAAGTCCGGTGACAGCTAGAAGCTCCGAGCTAGCAGCCGGAAGATTGGAGGCTTGAAGTCAGCGCACAGATAATACGGCTCGATCAGCTCAACTACGACTCAACACTCAACGGCGACCTTAGCCGCTCGGATACCAGGCGTGTTGCTGCCAGAACGCCTGGAGCGCAACGTTATTGCCGTTGAAAATATTGCGCTCGGCGCGACGAAGATTGCCGACGCTGGTTGGGAACGCGTTGCGCGGCCGCAAACCGCATTTACCGTCGCCAGTGTATTGCCAAAGGGCCCAACCGCTCCACGGCGACGTGTAACGCGGTTGAGCATGATAGTTAGCGATCCAGAGCCAGCAATTCGAAAGAATGGTGCGCTCCGATTCAGTTGCACCGCTGCCGTACAACATTTGCCGCAACCGATTTTCACTGCCGTAAATCCCTGGATATTTTCCGGTGCGCTCTTTAATTCGTTGCACAAACGCGACGGCCTGCGAGACCGTCATCGTCCCGCCCGGGTAATGGCCGTTCTTTTCAAAATCGAGCACGAGCAACACGCCGTTCCGTTTCTTTTCGGAGTCGTCCGCGACTCGCAGCGGCCAGCGCGTTGAAGTGACAACGGACAGAAAATGATCGGCCTGCTGAATAGGATTTGTGCCGTCGCCGAAATGATACGCGCCCCACAGTAAACCGGCCTGCGCCGCTTGGGATTGGCGCTCAAAATATCGCCAGTCTTGCTGTAAGCGCGGGAAGGTCGCTTCATGAATAACGCCGAGAACTCCTTCGCTTTTCATTGCGACAAAATCGGCGTGGACCAAATCGTAGTGCGACATGTTTACGACGTTGTTTCCGGCGAGGAGGCAAAGCGGGGCAAGGAGCGGAAAAGCAAAAGTCATCGGAAGCCTTCCGGATTTCATGCGGCCAGGAAGATAACGTATTTTGGCAACTCGGCAACGAGTAGGGTCAGATCCAACAATCAGCCGGCTGGAGAAGATTGCGGCTCGGTTGATTTATCGTGGGAGCCGGCTGGGCGATCCAGACCTCGGCGCTTTAGGAGCGGTTCGATGTAAGGGTCCCGTCCCGTGAAATTTCTGAACAAGGTGAGGGCATCGGCCGATCCACCGCGTGAAAGCAACGTTTCACGGAAGTGATCGCCGTTCTCGCGCTTCAAGCCGCCGTGTTCTTTCATCCACTCTACGCTGTCGGCGTCGAGCACTTCGCTCCAAAGGTACGAGTAGTAACCGGCTGAATAACCGCCGGCGAACGCGTGCGAAAAATAAAAGCTGCGATAACGCGGCGGGACCGGCGGATATTCGACGCCGGCTTTTTGCAGCGCCTGCTTCTCAAACGCGACCGCGTCTTTGGGAATGTCGGAGGGATTCAACTGGTGCCACGCTTGATCAAGAAGCGACGCAGCCAGGTATTCGGTCGTTTTGTATCCCTGATTGAATTTTTCCGCGACCTCAACCTTGTCGAGCAACGCCTGCGGGATCGGTTCTCCGGTCTGGTAGTGTTTCGCGTAATTTTTCAGCACTTCCGGCCAATCCATCCACATTTCGTTCACCTGCGACGGATACTCGACGAAATCGCGCGGTACGCTGGTTCCGCTGAAGCGCGGATATTTCACATTGGAA
>Ga0310913_10000139_pt1 | contig 29458 bp, 25 predicted proteins | sample GREbulkMGOX082_FD_203447 | JGI IMG/M metagenome (GOLD analysis project Ga0310913, IMG submission 203447) | Lab enrichment of tropical soil microbial communities from Luquillo Experimental Forest, Puerto Rico - GRE.bulkMG.OX082 | ecosystem: Environmental > Terrestrial > Soil > Tropical forest >...
TAGACGTGCATCAGCAGGCCCGGTGTTTCCATGATGGCGTCGCTGAGCCCGGCGATCAGGTAGATGAACATGACCTGCTTGACGGTGACACCGCGCTTGAAGAGCAGGTAGATGAAGTACGGTTCCAGGCCCAAGAAGGCGGCGTAGCAGAACGGAATCAGCAGCGGGATGTCGATACCGAAGTTGCTGAAGACGTAGAACGGCAGATCGTTGGCCCACCGCAGGTGCCCCAGGAAGTCGAGCATCGGTTCGCACAGCGAGCACAGGAAGCCGCCGAAGATAAGCATCAGGGGCAGCCAGTTACGGTTTTTAAACCCCGTCCAGATCGCCCAGATCAGCGCGATGCTGACAATGAGGAGCCCGGCGTAGATGGTGAAAAACCAGCCTGCAAACGCGCCAGCGGAGAAATCCGACGGGCTGGGCAACACATGAGGTGGCATTAATTCAGCACCTTTTCTTTTCCGGTGCGGCAACGCATCATCAGCGAACACCGCAGGCAGCGTGAGTATCCTGTCCAATTTTTAACATATATTAGATTAGGCTAGGGTGGGAGTCAACGCCCGGTTCGTCACCGGGAACAGGACGGGAGCTGACTGATGCCGATGCACTACATACCCGGGGCGCCACCGCAACTGCGCACCGTCGCCGGGCTCGCCTCGATGCTGCCCGTGACCGCGGGCGCGCTGGCGGTGGGGTTACTCACCGGCAGCAAACGCCACGGGGTCAACTTCTTCACGGCGAACTGGCCGCAGTTGATGCTCAATGCGGGCGGCGTGAGCATCAACGTGGTCGGCGAGGAGAACCTGCACGTGTGCCGTCCGGCGGTGTTCATCTTCAACCACCGCAACAGCTTTGACGTGTTCGTCGCCGCGGCACTGGTACGGGAAAATTGGACTGCCGTCGGCAAGAAGGAACTGCAGAACGACCCGATTGCCGGCACGATCGGCAGGATTGTCGACGCGGCCTTCATCGAGCGCGATGATCCACGAAAGTCTGTGGAAGGCCTGCGCAAAGTCGAGGAACTGGCCCGCAAAGGCCTGTCGGTGATCATCGCGCCGGAGGGAACCAGGGTCGGCTCACCACAGGTCGGACCGTTCAAAAAGGGTCCGTTCCGCATCGCCATGGCAGTCGGCATCCCGATCGTGCCCATCGTGATCCGTAACGCAGAAGTCATGGGGGCCAGGGACTCGCTGACCCTGCACGCCGGGACCGTCGACGTGGCGGTGCTGCCGCCGGTTGCGGTCGACACCTGGACCGTCGAGGAACTTCCTGACCGCATCGACAGGATCCGCCAGCTCTACATCGACACCCTGCAAAGCTGGCCAGCGCGTTAACTAGCTGCCACACAGCACGCCCGCAGCGGTATTCTTCGGCGTCGTTGACCCGGCCGCAGGAGCTCTCTATATTGATAGACCTGGGCTCAATAATGGGGACTGGGGCGAAGGCGGGTCATGCCGACCATAGGCGGAACGGCGTTACTCAACGCGAATCGGGTCGGCGAGCGCGAGGCGATTGTCACCGCGAACCGGCGTTGGACGTGGCGAGAATTGGAGACGGACGTCGCCAATACCGCATCGGCGCTGCAGGCGTTCGGGCTGCGGAAACGTGATCGGATCGCCATCCTGGCGTCAAACTCGCCGGAATTCATCATCGCCTCCCACGCCGCGTCGCGGCTCGGTGCGATCGTGGTACCGGTCAACACCAGGTTGGCCGCACCGGAGCTCGCCCATATCCTGAACGATTCCGGCAGCGCCGCATTGGCCCTCAGCCCCGGTGAAGCCCAGCTGGCCGAGGCCGCAGGTGGCAAGGCGGCGTCCATCACATTGCTCTCATTGGGGCCCTCGACGCGCTATCCCGATCTGCTCGCGGGCGGATACGGCGATGCGGTGCATGAGGATCGCGCCGTCGAGCAAGACGACGCATTCATTCTCTACACCTCGGGCACCACCGGAAAACCCAAAGGTGTGTTGCTGGACCACCACCGCGCCGTGTGGGCGGCGATGGCCCAGATCGTCTCGCTGGGCCTGCGTGACGGCGATCGCTATCCGCACTTGGCGCCGATGTATCACTCGGGCGGAATGACGTTCCTCAATGCGACGACGCTGCTGGGCGGCACCCACATCATCGTGCCCAAGTTCGATCCGGGCTCGGTGCTGCAGATGATCGAAAGAGACAGGGCGACATGGCTTTTCGCTGTTCCCACCATGTATCAGCAGATACTGCGCTGTTACGAGGCCAACCGCTGTGACCTGGCGTCCTGGCGCGTCGGAATATTCGGTGCCGCGCCGATGCCGGCGGCGGCCATCGAGCGGCTGTTGGCGACATTTCCCGGCGTTGCCTTCTTCCAACAATGCGGCCAGACCGAAGCCGGACCCACCGGGATCTACTCGACGATGGAACAGGTGCGGTCTCGACCGCGGTCATCCGGCCACCTCGCGCAGCCCTTTGTCGAAGCCCGTGTCGTCGACGAGCGCGGTAACGACACGCCTGCCGGCCAGGTTGGAGAACTCGTGTTCCGTGGCGAGGCCATCACCAAGGGCTACTGGAACCAACCGCAAGCCACCCGGGAGGTCATCCGCGACGGCTGGTTGCACACCGGTGATCTGATGCAGGTGTATGACGACGGCGCCATGCGGCTGGTCGACAGACTCAAAGACGTCATCATCACCGGGGGGCGCAACGTGTACTCCGCGGAAGTCGAGCAGGCCATCGCCGATCATCCCGAGGTGACCGACGTTGCGGTGATCGGTCGCCCGAATCCGGAGTGGGGCGAAACGGTCGTGGCGTTCATCACCGCGGTCGATGGGTCTGATCTCACGCGCGCCTCGATAAGGCAGTACTGCACCTCTCGCATCGCCGACTACAAGATCCCGCGCGAGATCATTTTTTCGGTTATCCCCCGTAATGGGGCCGGAAAGGTCCAAAAACACTTGCTGCGAGGCGGATCGAGTCCCAACCGCGAATTCGGCTCCCCGAACTAATGGGATGATTTCGGCCTAGTCCGTGCGCCCGATTTGGAAGGGGACGCTGGCGTTCGCCGGCTTCCGGCTTCGCGGCCGCTGAGATACACCACCCGCCAAACGATCTCGAGTAACGCGTCGAGTTGACGCTCGACCTCCTCGTCCCCGTGCGGGTGCTCGATGCAGGGGCGATCCCACAAGTGGCTGTCGGCGAAGAGCCGGGGCGGCTTGATCATCGCATCCAAAGCTCGAGCAACGGGGTTGCGTGACCATACGACCTCGGGGTGCGCTGAGCCTCAATCTGTTTGGTGTTGGTGATTGAGTCTGTCGGATGATAGACGGCCGACTGGTGAGCCCTTGCTGATCTGGGCATGCAGACCGGTCATCAGTAACTCCAGCCCGAACTCGAACGCCTCGTCGCTGAGATGGGCACTGTAGTTCTCGGCGAGCGCTGACAATCGCGGGAACTGTTCTACGGGCAGCTCGCGGATCCGGTCGGGCAGGTCGATCGGCGCCGCGGCCGCCTGCGCTCCGGCGAACCCGAGTGCATAGTTGCACAGCGCGCCGAGGGCGTGCAGGGCGACCTTTTCGGTGAAGCCGGCGTCGAGCAGAGCGGTCAGCATCCGCTCACGCATGCCGAACATGCCGGGCGCCGCCGAGCGCTGGCCGAGCACGAGCGTCACCAGGTTTGGGTGCCGGCGGCCGACACTGTGTAGTGCGCGCACCTCGGCGCGGAGTTGCTCGTCCCAGTTCGCGTTGGATCCTCGGCAGTGGGCTTCGGCGAAGAGAAGTACGGTGACGCCCTCCAGGATCTCTTCTTTGTTGCGTACGTAGCCGTACAGAGTCATCACGCCCATACCGAGCTCGTCGGCAACGCGGCGCATGGTAAACGCGTCGGGCGGCACAGCGTCGATCACCCGCAGCGCCGCTTCCAGTACCCGTTCACGGGTGAACCGGGGACGCGGGCCCCGCTTCGCCGTCGCGGCTCTACGGTCGCCTGACGTCTGAGACCTTGTGCAGCTCCGCTCATCACGGTCAGACATGGGTTCCTTTCCTCCGCGCGAGGCCTCGGCACGACCAGTATTGGCCGAGGGCGACCACACCGTCGAGCGGGTCGATGTCGATGTCTGTTCGCCTGTTGACAAAGAATACCGTACAGAATACGGTGATCTGCCGTGAGGGGGTTTTTAGTGAGGAGTAAAAACTGATGACCGTAACCGCGCCCGTAGCGCCCACCGTGAGCGCTGAGCTGGCACCCGTCACAGACGACTTCAGCGCGTTCATCATCGCCGGTGCGGTGAGTTCGGAGGCAAGCAAGTTCGCCCGTGAGACCGAGGGCCGCACGCCGGCCCAGGGGATCGAGGACGGTGTCGATGCCGAACGGCTCGGCTTCCGCCGCGTATTCATCTCCGAGCGTTGGGATCTCAAGGAAGCCGACGTCATCCTCGCCGGGATCGGCGCCCGAACCACTCGCCTCGAGCTCGCGACGGGGATCATCGTTCCGACCACCCGCCATCCGTGGATGCCGGCGGCGCTCGGGGCGACGATGCATTCGTGCTTCGGCCCGCGCTTCGTGCTCGGCCTGGGCCGGGGCGATGCGGGCGCGTTCCGCGGGATGGGCATTCCCACCACCACGACCAAGGCGATGGTCGAGAGCGCCCAAATCACCCGCCGGTTGTGGGCCGGCGAGTCTGTCTCCTACTCCGGGCAGCTCGGCTCGTTCGACGCGCTCGCCTTCGCTGAGACCTACCACGGACCTCAGCCGCCGATCTGGCTCGCCGGCTTCTGCCACGATCTCGGCGCGGCTGCCGTGGCCGAGGCGTTCGACGGGGTGATCCTGCCGCCGATGCTGACCCCCGACGCGGTCGCCGCGGCCGTCCAGCGGATCCGCGTCGCATGCGAACGGATCGATCGCGATCCGGCCGAGATCCGCATCGTCGCCCCGGTGGTGACCGCTCCGGACATGGACGAGGTCGAGACGATCTCGATTTCGGCCGGACGGCTCGTCACGTATCTGCAGTACACCTACTACGGCGACGTGCTGGCCGCCGCCAACGGCTGGGACCTCGAAACGGTCAACCGGATGCGCAACCACGAGCAGTTCCAGGACCTGGACCGGGCGGCGGACCTCAGTTTCCATCGTCACCAAATGTTGGGCCCGGCGTCGGTGCTGCCGTGGACGTGGATCACCGACTGCAGCGCGATCGGAACCGTGCAGGAATGCGTGACATCGCTGCAACGGTTCCTTGACGCTGGTGCCGACGAGGTCACCACCTACGGTTCGACCCCCCGTCAAAACGCCGCGTTGATTTCCGCGTGGCGCGACCGCCCAGAGGCGGCGCCCCAGGCATCGGCGTCGCAGTGCGGAGGCGAGGGGTCAGGAGCCGGTTCATGAGCATTGTCGCGGACGCCGAGCGGTTCGCCGACGGCCCGGCCGAGTACTTCGGCCACTCCTGGTACGCAATGCAGCACGTGGCCGCCGACGAACTCGCGGCGCTGCAATTCGCCGCACTGCGGCGCCGCTTCGCCGAGCTCCGCAATGCGATTCCGGCGCTGACCTTGTTGGCCGACGAGGCGGGGGTCGACACGCTCGACGAATTGAACGATGTTGTGCCGCTGCTGTTCCCGCACTCGGTGTACAAGTCGTATCCGTCCGCGCTGCTCGTTCGCAACCGCTTCGCCGACCTCACTCGTTGGCTGGATCGGCTGACCACCTTTGACCTCACCGGTGTCGACGTCTCCGGCTGCACGGGCATCGACTCGTGGCTGGACACGCTGGAGGCGCACACGCCGCTGCGCACGTTCCACTCTTCGGGCACCACGGGCACGTTGTCGTTTCTTCCGCGGTCGATGCACGAATGGGATCAGATGGGGCAGGCGTTTCGCTGCGGGCTGTTCCAGTACTCCGACCCGCTCGGCGCCGGTGGGCGGCATGACGGCGAGTGGTTTGAGCTGATTTGGCCGTTGTGGCGCTCGGGCCGCAGCGCGATCACCTACTTCCCCGGGTTGGCCCTGCCCCACCTGCTCGGCTCCGAGGACCGGTTGCACGCCCTGCGACCGGGGAGGATGAGCTCGGATGCGGCCTACTTCGCCGGGCGCGTGCGCGCGGCCGCCGCCCGCGGCGAGCTCGGCAAGCTCGAGATCAGCCCAGCGCTTCGGGCCCGGCGGGAGGAGTTCGAGCGCGAGCAGCGCGAGATGACCGAATCGATCCCGCGGTTTATCAACGAGCAGATCGAGAAGCTGAAGGGCCGGCGGATCTGGATGCTGGCGACGTGGAACGTGCTCTACAACATGTCGAAGGCCGGCCTGGATGCCGGCCTTGAGAAGGTATTCGCCGCCGACTCGCTGGTCACGACCGGCGGTGGTGCGAAGGGACAGGTCGTCCCCGACGACTGGGAGGAGGTGGTCCAGCGATTCATCGGCGTCGACCACGTCCAGCACAGCTATGTGATGTCGGAGATCACCGCGCTCAACAAGCAGTGCGAGGAGGGGCGCTACCACTTCGAGCCCTGGATCATCCCGTTCGTGCTCGATCCCGACGACGGGGCGCCGTTCTCGCGGGAGGGCGAGCACACCGGACGGATGGCGGTGTTCGATCTCATCGCCGCGACGTACTGGGGCGGCTTCATCAGCGGCGACGAGGTGACGCTCAGCTTCGAGGGGTGCGCGTGCGGCCGCACGACTGCTCACGCCGCGCGCGAGATCGAGCGCTACAGCGACAAGCGGGGCGATGACAAGATCACCTGTGTCGCGGCCGAGGACGCTCACCGCGCCGCCCTTGAGTTCCTCACCGGCGAATTCGTCTGAGCGCCATCATGATCCCCACTCTGACAGCACTCACCGCCCCCGCGTTCGTCCGGGGGGAGCTGATCACCGAGGACCTCGTTCGATTCGGCGGGCGGGGTGCGGTGGAAACGTTCCAAACGCCGAACCCGCAGAAGCTGCTCGGCGCGCTGCCGCTCTTCGACCCGAGCAGCCTGCGAGACCTCCATGAGATCCCCTTCGAAGAGATCGTTGCGTTCTTGGCAGCGGTCGGGGAGGCGCTGGTCCTGCAGCGAAATGCCCACCTGCAGGAGGCGCTGGAGCTCTCCGCGCAGTTCTCGGACATGACGGCTCCGCTGGTCCGCTCGTCGTTCGAGCAGCTGCCGGCGCTGTTCACACCGGACGCGGTGCGTGAGCTGGCCGACGCGACGATCGGGATCCGATACCTGCAGGGCTGGGTCCCGCGGACGATGGGAGACGGCCGCACGGCATCGATCCGGGCCTTCGGTGCCCGCGCGGTGCACATCATCGCCGGTAACAGCCCGCTGATCGCCGCGCTGAGCATCATCCGCAACGCGATCGCCCGGTCCGACGCGATCATCAAGACTCCGTCCAACGACCCGCTGACGGCGCTCGCGATCGCCCGCACGATGGGCGAGCTCGACCCCGCGCACCCGATCACCCGGCACCTCTCGGTCGCCTACTGGAAGGGCGGTGACACCGCCTTCGAGGAACAGCTGTTCCAACCCGCGGCCGTCGAGAAGATCATCGCCTGGGGCGGATTCGCCTCCGTCACCCACGTTGTGCGCTACGTCCAGCCCGGCCTGGAGCTGGTCTCGCTCGACCCCAAGCGGAGCGCCACGATCATCGGGCGAGAGGCATTCGCGTCCCCCGAGGCGCTGAACGAGGTGGCGCGGCGCACGGCCACCGACGTGGGCGCGCTCAACCAGCTCGGCTGCATCAACGCCCGCGTCGTCTACGTGGCTTGTGGCACCGACCCCGACGGGATCGAACGGGCCAACCGGCTCGGTGAGGCGATCTACACGGAGCTGCAGCGGCTGCCCGAGCAACTCAGCACACGCGCGAAGTGGTTCGACCCCGAGCTGAAGGCCGACATCGACGCGCTGCGCGCGAGCCCCGAGTGGTATCGTGTGTTCGGCGGTCGCGAGGGCGAGGGCGCGGTGATCGTCTCCCAGCTCGACGAGCCCGTCGAATTCGCGCGGCGACTGTCCGGCCGCGTCGCCAACATTGTTCCCATCGACGATCCCGCCGATGCGATGCGGGAGATGAACGCCTACACCCAGACGGTCGGCATCTATCCCGAGTCGCTGAAATCCACACTGCGGGAGACGCTCCCGCTGCACGGCGCGCAACGGCTGGTGTCGCTGGGTTACGCCGCCCACCCCAGCGTCGCGCTGCCCCAGGACGCGATCGAACCGGTGCGACGGATGGTCAAGTGGATCGTCGACGAGCGCTGCGAACCCGATGTGGTGCAACCCTTGTGGGCGAGCACCACCCGTGAGGAGGCGGAGCGTCGATGATGCGCATCGTGGACAGGACGGACGACCTGACGCCTGAGTGGTTCACCGAGGTGTTGCGCAGCGGCGGCACGCTCGGGGCTCAGGACAGCGTCGCTTCGGTCGACGCGACCGTGATCGGCACCGGGCAGGTCGGGTTCGTCGTGAGGGCGCAGCTGGGCTACAACGGCGCCAGCGCCGGTCCGGCCTCGCTGGTCGTGAAGCTACCCTCGACCGACGACGGCTCACGCCAGATGGGCGCCGCGATGGGGATCTACGAGTCCGAGGTTCGCTTCTACCAGGAGATCGCACCACGGCTGAGCGCCGCGATCCCGGCGATGCACTGGGGCGACGTCGAGCCGGCCAGCGGACGCTTCACCCTGGTGATCGAGGATCTCCTCGATAGCTCCGATGTCGGCGACATGGTCGGGGGCGGGACGCTCAAGCAGGCCGAGCTGGCCGTCGGGGTGCTCCCGACGCTGCAGGCGCCGATCTGGAACGATCCGGACCTCGTCAAGCTGCGCTGGGCCGGCATCGAACGGACCGAGATGCTCTTCGGTGCCGTCGAGCCGGCGATCGACACGTTCGTCGCGCGCTTCGGCGACCGGGTAGAGCCCGCCCATCTGGAACTCGCCACACGACTGGCCCCGAATGCGGCTGGCAGCGCGCGGCGCCTGTGGCGCGCGCCGTGGGTGGTCGCCCACGGGGACTACCGGCTGGACAACATGATGTTTGGCCGCTTCGATGGTGCGCCCCCGATCACCGTGCTCGATTGGCAGGGCGCCCGGGTCGGGCCGCCGCTGCTCGACGTCGCGGTCTACCTCGGGTCGTGCATGACGGTCGACGAGCGCCGCGCAGAAGAGGACCGCCTGCTCCGCCTGTACCACAGCGGTCTCCTCGCCGCCGGGGTGAACGACTTCTCGTTCTCGGAATGCCGGCAGAGCTACCGTGTCAGCTCGCTGTACCCGTTCCTGCTGACGATCGCGGTTTCGGTGACGCTGCAGCGGACCGAGCGGGGCGATCAAATGTGGGCCCAAATGTTCTCCAACTCCGCGGCCATCGTGGCCGACACCGGCGCCGACGCGCTGCTCGGCTGACCCGCGCCATGGCTATCCCCGCCCCCCGCCCCGGCGCGGCAGCCCTGATCACCGGTGCCTCGTCGGGCATCGGCGCTCAACTTGCGCGCGGCCTCGTTGCCCTCGGCCACGATGCGATCCTCGTCGCGCGGCGCCGGGAGCGGCTCGAGTCGCTGGCCGAGGAGCTGCGTGGCGGCGGCCGGCGCATCGAGGTGATCCCCGCTGACGTCAGCGAGCCCGAGGGTCGCGCTGGGCTGATGGCCGACATCCGCCGGCTCGGGCTCGACGTCGATGTGCTGGTTCCGTGTGCCGGGTTCGGGTTGGGGGGCGCGTTCATCGACACCGACCCCGACCGGATTCAGCAGCTGATCCGCACCAACGTGGAGGGATCATTCCTGCTCACCAGGTCGCTCGCCCCGGCCATGGTGGCGCGCCGCAGCGGCGCGATCCTGCTCGTCTCCTCGATGGCCGGCAACCAGCCGATGCCAAACTTCCAGGCCTACGCCGCAACGAAGGCGGCGGTGACCTCGCTGGCCGAGTCGCTGCACTGGGAGCTCGGCCGCAGCTGTGTGACGGTGACGGCGTTGTGTCCCGGGGGTGTGCGCACCGAGTTCGCTGAGGTGGCAGGCATGCTCGGTCCCGAGAGCCGCACCCCGAAGGCGTTCATGGCCGACCCGGCCCAGATCGCCGAAGCCGCCTTGAAGGGGCTTGCGCACGGCAAGCGGATCGTCATGCCACGCCATGGTGTCCGAGCCTTCGCCTGGTTCGGAGGTCACGCCCCGCGGCGCTTATGGCTGCCGCTTGTCGGCCGGATGATGGGCGGCTCGGCGTGATGCGGCCGATTTCGGTTGCCATGTTGGCGAGCTGTACCCTGCGCGGCCGGGCGCCTTCCGGGTCGGCAACTCAGTGGCAGAGCCGCCAACCGCCACAGCCTGACGCAGCGCCATGGGCCACGTCATGAGTGAGAAACTCGCTCCCACTAAGAAGGGACACACTTTGCGGGCACCGCACCACTTAGACGGCTGCGATCTCGCGAGCCCCGCTGGCCGCCAGGGCCGACGCAATTGGTCTCCGGTGCAAGGAAATTTGACCTTGTCGACTTAATTGGGTGATTTCCGTCTATTCCTGGGGGCTGGTTTGGAGGGCGGCGCTTCTGTCCGCCGGCTCGGAGCTTCGCGGCCGCTGAGATACACCACCCGCCAAACGATCTCGGTTAACGCATCGAGTTGATACTCGACCTCCTCGTCGTCGGCGGTGCCGACCAGCTGATAGAGTCCGCGCTCAATCATCCAGATCAGCCACTGTGCGGTCCGTGCTGGGTCCAGGTGAGCGTCGGCCACCCCGGCACGCTGCGCGTTGCCGATGTAGGTTGTCAGCGCGTTGACCACCTGATCGACCAGGTTCTGCTGCTGTTCCCGCACCCGCGGGTCATAGGCCGCGGTCTCGGCGACGGTGCCCAGAATCGTCCGGTGTTTGCGATAGGTCTCGATCGGTACGCGTAGGGCCTTGTGCAGATCCTCCCGGGTCGCGTCTACGGGCAGCTCCCACCACGACGCGCCATCAGCGACCAGGTCACCGATGACATCTCGCGCCATGGCGACAAGGAGATCGCCCTTGTCGTCGAAGTAGACGTAGAACGTGGAACGCGAAATCCCGCCCGCGGTGATAATCGCCTCGACGCTCAGGTCGGCGTACCTCCCCCCGTCCTCCACCAGCTCCTCGACGACGCTCACGAAATGCCGGCTGAGCATGCTACGGCGCTGAGGCCGAGACAGTTGCAACGGTCGAGGGCGTGGAGCATCCACACGACGAAGTATACGCATTGTGCTCTAACCATACATGATGTTTGATCATCGAATGATCTGTTTGATACAGTGGACGCCATGTCTGACCTGTCGAAGGTGTACGTCGTCGGCGCGGGCCCGTCAGGGCTGGCGGCGGCGTGGCGGCTCCAGGAGGCCGGCCGCGAGGTAGTCGTCATGGAGTCGCGTGATCGCGTTGGGGGACAACTGCTGTCGATCAAGCGCGACGGTTATCTGATGGAAGCCGGGACGACGATCCTGCCGGCGGCCTACGACAGCGTGATGAGGCTGGTCGACGACATCGGCATGACCGATGAGTTGATACCGGCGAACTCGTTGATGGGGTTCATGCGCGGCGACCAGATGCATTACCTGCGGGCCAACCGGCTCGTCCTCGACGCGGCGCGCACAAAGCTGCTGTCGCTGCGCTCCAAGTTGAAGGTGGCTAGGCTCGCCGCAGACTCGTTCAAGCTGCGCAAACTGCTCAGCTACGAAGACTTGTCCATCGCCGGCGCCTTCGACACCGAGACGCCCGAGCAATACTGCCGGCGGCGCGGCCTCGACGGCGAGCTCTACGACTATCTGATTGAGCCCACCGTGCGCGGTGGAGCCGGCGTGCCGGCCAACGTGATCTCGGTGGTGGAGTTCTTCTTCCTATGGCAGAAGGTCCTTGGCACCAAGCTGTACGCGTTCCGCGACGGATATTCCTCGTTCCCCGAGCGGCTGGCCGCGGCCATCCCCGACGTGCGCCTCAACACCGAAGTCGTCAAGGTCGTCGAAGACCCCGACGGCGTGAGGATCACCTGCACCGGGCCCGACGGCAAGCTCTACACGGAACGCGGTGCCGGCGCCATCGTCAGTTCCATGGGCAACAGAGTCCCTGACATCGTGCCGCAGCTGGATGCCGAACGCGCGAAGTTCCTACGGGAACTGAAGTACACCTCGACGATGTCGATCAACCTGGCACTCAATCGGATTCCGGAGTGCCCAGCCTCCTTCGTCGTCGTTCCCCGACCGGTGTCTGAGGGGCTGTTCGCGATCATCTTGGAACACAACAAGGCACCGGGACGCGCGCCGGCGGACAAGGGCCTGGTGTCACTGTTCATGATGAACCAATGGGCGCTCAACCATATGGACGCGACGGACGACGACATCCTGGCTGACGTACTTCCCGACGCGGAGAAGGCGATACCCGGCTTGGGTGATGCGATCGAGTTCGCACGGGTGAACCGGTGGTATCCGGTGCTCGTCTACAGCCATCCCGGGTTGTACCGCGCCCTGGGCCGTTTCCACGCTGCCCGGAACCTGAACAGCCGCATCCACCTCGCCGGGTCTTACAACTCGTCGGGCAACGTCAACACCGCCACCACGGCCGGCGAACGGGCCGCACGTGAGCTGTTGCAGGCACTTTCACCCGCAATGGCCCTGACCGCGTGATCAGAATGGCCCAATTCAACGTTCCGGCGCCGCCGTACATGGTGTTCCCGCGGACACCCCAGACGATCGCCGAGGTTGTCTTGTGGATCGTGGTGGTCGCGTTGGTGGCCTTCGCGGTGCACCAGTGGCGGCGAACCGGTTCGCCGCTGGGACTGGCGCTGCTGGCCGGCGGCGGGATCGCGCTGTTCAACGAACCGCTCGATGACATCTTGGGTCTGGTGCACCACCCCAGGCCGGGTCAGGACGTGGTCTTCGAGACGATGGGCCCGATCCCGCACTGGGGACTACCCACCTACATCATCTTCTTCGGGGGCATCGCCTACGTATTGCTGCTCGAACTGCGTAGATTGACCTTCACCCCACGCGCGTTCTGGACCGGCATCGCGATCACGTTTGTCGCTGACCTACTCATCGAGATGCCGCTGCTGCACTTTCGGCTCTACACATACTTCGGCTACGGCCAAGTGCCGATGAGCATCGGTGGATTTCCGCTGTACTGGCTGTTCATCAACACCACGGGCCCCATCCTGTGCGCGGCCATCCTATTCGCGGCGCCGGGCTACTTCACCGGCTGGCGGGCCGTGCTGGTGCTGTTTCTGCCCTTGGTCACCGACGCCGGCTGCAGCGCGGCGGTGGGTTTGCCCGTGTACAACGCGCTGCACATGCCCGGGGCCTCGGCATGGGTGACCTGGGCTGGCGCATTGGCTTCCTGTGCAATCGGATTGGTGATCCTCGACGCGCTGGCACGCTGGATCTACACCCACACTCTCAGGATGCACAAAGCCGCAGAACCGGCGGATCAACTGCAGGCCCAGTCATGAGTTGGGTCCGTGGACATTTCGATCCGCCAGCGACCCCCGATGGCATGGCGATCGCCACTGGCCAAAATCGGCAGCTCGACGGCGACGTCGACCACCGCGAGCACACCCGCCCAGCCCCACAGCTGCCGGCGGGTCATGCCAAGGCGCAGATTTTGCAGGATCAGATAGGAGGGTCGCCGCGAACTGAGCGGCTTGCGGCTAAGGGCTGGACGTCAGTTTCGGGTCGGCAATCTTTTTAACGGAAGTCCATCCAGTGGCCGTGCGGCGTCCAGCCCATGTGGAAGGGCAGCTCGATCTTGCAGATTGGGCCGGCGGTGATGTCGTCGGTGTCGAAGATCTGGAATTCGCCGCGACGCTCGCCCCACCACGACACCGGCACGATGATGTAGCCGTCGCCCTCGGGGGCGTCGGTGGTGCGTGGTGCGAAGGAGGCCTCGAGCACCGCGGCCAATTCTCCTTGGGCCCGGATTTGGTAAACCTGTTCGGTCACCTTGTCCACGTCGTTGCGTATGAGGCTGTCCATCCGCATGCCGCGTTTCTTCGGCTGGCCCCCGATCTGGAAGCCGTAGCGGTGACCTTTCCCGTAGAAGCGCTGGTCAACCTTGCAGATTTCGGACGGCAGCTCTGAGAGCTGCTCTGCCTTGGTGTCGCCGGTGGTGAGGTTGACCGTCCAGCGCCCCAAGTAGCTGGCGGCGTTGCTGAAGAACAGCGCGGCCTGGTCGCCTTCGTTGAAGTCCTGCTCCATCGGGAACGGTGGCTTATTGAAGATCGGCGCATCGAGGACGAGCTGGTCGCCCCTCACGTTGGCCGTCATTGTGTGCATGACGTATTGCGCAGGCAGATCGGTTTGGATCCAACGGATCTCGCCTTGCAGGTTGTGCCGCGAGATCAGCGCGACCGTGATCGGCAGTTCTGGCTCCCAGCCGAAGATGGCCAGGCCCTTGGCATTACGCTGCCGGTCGATGATGAATGGCTGGAACGGCATCACAACCCACTCTGGGGTGAGCCAAATGTCATGTGCGACCGTATTGTAGGGGGCATCCCAGAGGTCGCGGGATTCCACCGTGCCGTCGGGGTGCACGTATTTCATGGACACATACGGTGCGGTGTCGCTGTATGACCAGCCGTAAAGAATGCCGGTGTCCTCATCCCACTTCGGGTGAGCGCAGAAGGTGCCGTCGCCGAAGCACACCAGTTCGTGCGGCCCTTTGGATAAGGCCGGCGCCCACGGCACGACGCCTTTGGTCTCCAGGGTGATCGGGTCGATGACCTGCGGGGGACCGCCCAACTCACCAGAGACGACCAGCTCGCCGGCGAACGGGAAGATGTTGATGCTGGCGGTGCCCTGCGGGGTGTGCGCGTTGTCCAGGGTGCGCACCACCTCGCCGTAGCCGTAGTCCCGGTAGTCGCCGAATCCGCCGTCGGCGTAGTCGAACATGCCGCGGCCGTGCTTGTCTTCCAGCAGGTACTTCGGGGTGCGCACCCAGCGGTTGCGGAAGTCGGCCCGGCCGTTGTCAAAGACCAGGCCCTGCACCATGCCGTCCATCGCCAGCAGCGGTGTGGTCCCCTGGTTGGTCGGCCGCTTCCAGCACGGCCCGGTGCGGTAGATGCCGCCGGCGAGGTCTTTGGGGATCTCGCCGTGGGTGACGATGCACTCCTCGACCGTGGCCTCGAACCGCATCGGCTGGAACGGCCCCTGGGTGACTACCGTGTCGGGAATCGAGTAGCTCATGTTCCGCTCCCTGGTCCTTGCCTCGCAGCGCGCCCACCTACCGGCGGCGATACCGGTAATGGTAGCGCCTAGACACCTGTCTGTAAACGATCACTTACAGATTTTACGGGGTCCAGCCGCAGCGCGAAGTTTAGCGGGCGCAGCGTGACCGAAAATAGTATAAGTCCTGCACAGACCGCCACCGCAGTGGCCGCATCGGGCACCGGGTTGACGAAAAGACGGTCGTGCCATTACGTAAACGATCGTTAGCATTCCCCGAGGTCATCGTCCGGCGCTGCGGCGAAGCAGGGGAGTGATGCGGTAGTCGACCAACCGGCGCATGACCAGCGAGCTGTTGGTGCGCTCCACGTCCGGGATCGCAAGGATCTGCCCCGCAACTCGGTAGAGATCGTCGGCGTCGGCGGCGACCACGTGTACCAGCACGTCGACCGGGCCCGAAATGCCCTGGACTTCAATTACTTCGGGGATGCCTGCCGGGGCTTCGGCAACTTAGTCGAGCATGCGTTGGGTCACCTGGGTGGTGACGAAACGCGGTAAGCGGGTAGCCCAGCGCCTCCGGGGCGACCCGGCGCTCGAACGAGTTGAGAACACCGTATCCCGGCCGCGCCCTTTCGCTTGACCCGTTTCACCAAATGCCGTTAGGTTAGGTGGCGGCGTTCGCCGGCGCAACGCCGCCCATCGAGAGGACAACCGGTGCCCTACGTGTCGATCGACAGGGCCAAATGCCAGGGTCATGGTCGCTGTGCGCTGATCGCACCAACTTATTTCGGGGTCGACGACTCGGGCTACGGACAGGTGCTGATCCCCGAGGTGGCCGAGGCCGACCTGGATGACATCCGCGAAGCGGCACTGGCCTGCCCGGAGAGCGCAATCACCTTGAGCGAGTGACGGACGTTTCGTCAGTCCGCGGCGACAACGGTCCCGTCGGTGGCCAGCGCGTCGATCTCGTCGGCGCTGAACCCCGCCTCGCGGAGCACCTCTCTGGTGTGGGTGCCCCGTGCCGCCGGTGCCGGCCGAATCTGACCGGGGCTGCGCGACAGCCGCGGGGCGGGGGCAGAGGTGACGGCGCCGTCGGGGCCGGTGACGACCGTGCCGCGGGCCCGCAGATGTGGATCCTCGGCCAGCTCATCGAGTTCCAGCACCGGTGAGCCGCACCCGTCGATGTTTGCGAACACGGCCGTCCAGTGCGATCGCGGCTTGGTGCGAAACGCGGCGGCGACGCGCTCGCGCAGCGCCGGCCAGGTCGCCGTATCCATTTGCCGCGACACGTCGACGTCGTCCATGCCGAGCGCGGCCAGAAACTGCGCGTAGAACTTCGGCTCGATCGCCCCGACGGCGAAGAAATGCCCGTCGGCGCAGGCGTATACGCCGTAGAACGGCGCGACGCCGGACAGCACGTGCTTGCCGCGGCCCGGCCAGATGCCGGCGCTGAGCTCGGCCAGGTGGGTGATGCCCAGCAGCGCTGAGCCGTCGACGATCGCGCCATCCACGACCTGGCCCATGCCGGTTACCGTGCGCTCGAACAGGGCCATCACGATGCCGAGCGCCGTCATGAGCGAGCCACCGGCCAGGTCGCCGACCATGGCCAGCGGTGGCACCGGCGCGTCAGCGCCGATCGCGCCGAGCGCGCCCGAGACCGCGGTGTAGTTGATGTCGTGACCGGCCCGCGCGTTGTAGGGACCGTCCTGCCCCCACCCCGTCAGCCGTGCGTAGATCAACCGCGGGTTGCGGGCACACAGCACGTCGGGCCCCAATCCCCGGCGTTCCATCGTGCCGGGCCGGTTGCTTTCCAGCAGCACGTCGCAGTGCTCGGCCAGCCTGGCGATCACCTCTGCGCCGCGCGGACGGCGCAGGTCGACGATCGCCGACCGCTTACCGCGGGACAGATACTTGGCCGGGTCGAGCGCTGGCGTCTCGGGTCGCTCGACGCTGATCACGTCGGCTCCGAAATCCGCCAGCAGCATCGAGCAGAACGGTCCCGGCCCGAGCGCGCTCAGGTCCAGCACCCGCACGCCGGCCAGCGGGGGAGCACCGGATCGCGAGGTGTCGGTCACCGCGCCAAACTACCAAACGCGGTTTGTTTTATACAGCCGCGCGATAATCGGGCATGACCACCGAGGACCCATCGGCCCGGACGATCAGCGTCGAGGAGTACCGCGAGCTGTTGGCCCGGCGCCTGCGCGCGGACGGCGTCGTCGACCGGGACGCGGCCGAGCACGCCGAGCTGGTGTTCAACCTGACGCGCCTGCAGCACCGGCTCTCCCGCGATTTCGAGTCCTTGCACCGGCGGCGGGGCTGGACGTGGGCCGGCTTCCGCATCATGAACGTGTTGTGGGCCGTAGGCGCAGCCGAATTGCGTGATATCGCACGGCTATCCGGGGCGTCACGCGCCGCCGTCTCCAGCGCGCTGAACACCCTCGAGCGTGACGGGCGGGTGTCGCGGACCCGTGACGGTGCCGACCGCCGGATGGTCCGGGTTCAGCTGACCGAACACGGCCGCTCGGCGCTTCGCGAGGCGATGCGTGAGCAGGCCGGCCGCGAGCGCGAGTGGCTGGCGGCGCTGGCGCCCGCCGATCAGAAACGGCTGAGCGGGCTCCTCGCCACGCTGGCCGATCAACGGGCGCGATTAACCGAACAGCGATCGTCAAAGGCTTGATGAAGGTGTAGCCTTTCTGGTCATGCAGACGCGCACGCTCATCCAATTCAGCCGGGGCAAAACCAGCCGGCAGGCGCACCGTGACCTGCCCGGCACCGGCGACGACGGTTCGCTGCTCAAGGACGACGAACTCACCCGGCAGGGCTTCGATGGGCGCGAGGCCGTGCTCTATCGGTGCAATGACCCGACGGTGTTCCGCGCTGAGGGACGGTTCAAGTCCACGTCGGCGATGCTCACCGAGGTCAAGACCGAGGACTTGACCGATCCGCGCGGCTCGGCGCAGCGGCTGTATTACAACGCCGACGTCACCATCTGGTTGTCGCGGCGGGTCGAGTCGATGCCGTTCTATCGACGCAATGTCGACGGCGACGAATGCTGGTTCGTCCACCGCGGTTCCGGAACGGTCGAAACTGAGTTCGGGCCGATCGGCTACGAACAGGGCGACTATGTGGTGATCCCCAAGGCCATCACCCACCGATGGCTGGTCGATCCGGGCGAGACATTTTTGTTCGGCATCGAGACGGTGGGCGAACTGCGGGCGCCGAACTACATCGGGCTGGGCCGTCACGCGCCGTTCGACGCCGACGTGATCCGGGTTCCCGAGCCCGTGCCGGTCACCTCGGAAGCGGAAGAGTACGAGATCCTGGTGAAGTACGACGACGAGTACTCCTCGATCTACGTCGACCATCATCCCTGCGACGTGCAGGGGTGGAAGGGGGATTACTTCCCGTTTGCGTTCAACATCCGCGACTGGAACGTGATCATGTCCGACAGCCTGCACCTGCCTCCGTCGATGCACTGCTTCCTGGTGGCCGAGGGCATCAACATCATCAACCTGTTGCCGCGCCCCTTCGAGTCCGTCAAGGGCGTCGAGCGTATCCCATGGTTTCACCGCAACGCCGACTACGACGAGGTCGCGCTCATCCACGGCGGCAAGTCGTTGGGCCGTCCCCTCAAACCCGGTCTGGTCAGCCACGATCCGCAGGGCATCCACCACGGCTTTCCCGACCGCGCCCGGCTCAAGTCCCGGCGGGAATGGGACGAGCACCCGCGAATCGAGTGGGAAATCATCATGGTCGAGGCCGCGCGGCCGCTGAAGCTCGACCCGATTTTGCAGGACTGAGCAGCTCCCGGACCCCGCCGCTAGGCGGGTAGACGTGATCCACAACATATGGCATGCTGGCCAATTAATACCGAACGCCGTTTGCTTAGTGCGTTTCGGTCAGCATCACCGTCGACCCTGAAAGCGCCCGCCGATGACCTCCTCCGTTGAGCGCGACTGCGCTGCGCTGCTCGCATCGTTCGATACGTTCGCGGCCGAACACGAGGAATGGAAGTACGACGCCTTCGCCTACGCGCGGAAGCGCTGCCCCGTGACCCTGGTGGCGCCGGAATCCACCGGCCCGATGTGGATGATCACCCGCTACGCCGACGTGCGGCGGGTACTCGAAGATCCGGAGACCTTCTCGTCGGTGGGCGGTTCGCCGGCGCCGGCACCCGTGCGGCTGGGCCCGCTGGACTCGGATCCGCCGCTGCACACCGCATTCCGCAAATTGCTCAACCCGTACCTGTCCCGCAATTTCGCGCTGACCTTCGAACAGAACATGCGAGGCTATGCCCGCGAGCTGATCGACGGCTTCATCGGCAACGGCAAGGTAGAGCTGCTCAGCGAGTTCGCCGGCCCCTTCGTGGCACGGGTGCTGGCCCGGTTGGTGTTCAACGAGTCCGACGTGTCAAAGATGGAGCGCGCCAAAGAAGTCGTGGTGCGCGTCGCCGAGCACGGCACCGAGGAGTCCTTCTTCGACCTGGCCGTGCTCTCGGCCGAATATCTGGCCGCGGCCCTCGACGATCCGCCCGAGCAGGACGGCATCTTACGGGTTCTCGCCACCAACACCGGGGATGGCCGGCTGCTCACCGAAGACGAAGCACTCGGCGCGCTCAACGTGCTGTTCCTGGGCGGTCTGGACACCACACGTTCGGCGATCGGCACGATCGCGATGCACATGGCGATGCGGCCGGAACTCGAAGAGCGCGTGCGTGATCCGCGCTGGGTGCGCAACGACATGGACGAGTTCATCCGGCTGACATCGCCGGTGGCGACGTTCGGCCGGGTGGTCACCAAGGACACCGAGATCAACGGATGCCCGATCAACAGGGGCGAGCGGATTCTCGTCCGCTTCGACTCGGCCAACCGCGACGAAGAGAAGTTCCCGAACGCCGACCAACTGCAGTTCGACCCGCCCCGTGGCGGTAACGCGGGGTTCGGCCTGGGCATTCACCGTTGCATTGGGATGCACCTGGCGCGCGTGGAGATCGCGATTGCCTTCGAAGAGCTGTTGGCCCGCATCACCAAGCTCAAACTTGATGCCGACCCCGCCACGTTGAAGTGGGCCCCGGGCATCGCCAACTACCCCGACCGTGTCCCACTCACCTTCGACACGGTCTGACCGGATCCGAAAGCTCAACGAGGAGAACAACATATGACGGGACGAGTCGGAGGTAAGGTCGCGCTGATCACCGGCGCGGCGCGGGGGCAGGGGCGAAGCCACGCGGTGCGGCTGGCCGAAGAGGGCGCCGACATCATCGCGATCGACATCTGCGCCCAGGTCGACTCCGTGCCCTACAAACTGGCCACGAGGTCGGACCTCGACGAGACCGCCCGGCAGGTCGAGGCGCTGGGCCGGCGCATCGTCACCCGCGTGGCCGACGTCCGCGACGGCGCGGGCCTGACCGCGGCGATCAACGACGGTGTCGCCGAGTTGGGGCGGCTCGACATCGTCTCGGCCAACGCCGGCGTGCTGTCGGTCGGCGCGTCATTCGAGCTGACCGAGCAAGAGTGGACCGAGATGATCGACATCAACCTCAACGGCGCCTGGCGCACCGCCAAAGCCGCCATCCCGCACATGATCGCCGGCGGTCGGGGCGGCTCGATCATCCTGACCAGCAGCATCGCCGGCCTGATCGCCCAGCCCGGCCTCTCGCACTACGTGTCGGCCAAGCACGGCGTGGTGGGCCTGATGAAGACCCTGGCCCTCGAGCTGGCACCGCTGAACATCAGGGTCAACAGCATTCACCCGACCAACGTCGATACCGAGATGATCCAGAACGAGCCGACGTATCGGGTGTTCCTGCCCGACGAGCCGAGCCCGACCCGGGAGCAGTTCGCCGTTCCGGCAACAGAAATGAACGCGCTGACAATCCCGTGGGTCGAAGCCAGGGACGTCACCAACGTAGTGCTGTTTCTAGCCAGCGATGATGCTCGCTACATCACCGGCGTTGCGCTACCCGTCGACGCGGGTGCGTCAATCAAGTAGCGCCGCTTCTCGCCGGGGCGAGCGCGGCCGCGACGATGCGGGCGATGGCCTGCATGGTGCGTCGGGTGCGCTCTTCGTCGGAGTAGAAGCCGATGTCCATCGCCAGGCCCCACAACAGGTCCATGCAGACCTGGGTGGTGGCCTCGGTGTCCATTGCGGTGTCGATCTCGCCGGCCCGCGCAGCGCTGTCGAGGAGCTGCTGGACGTGCGCGCGCACCGATTCGATTGGCAGCAGCGCCCGTTCACGAAGATCCGGGTGGGTGATGGCGTCGGCGGTGGAGATCACGAAGAACCGGACGAAGGTCTCGTCGGTCTGGCTGAAGGCGACGGCGCTTTCGAACACCGCCATCACGCGACGGTGGACGGAACCGGTCACGTTCTTCGCGTCGTCGAGGATGCGCCCGACGACGACGTCGTGGACCGAAGCCAGCGCGGCGCCGTAGAGCTCGATCTTGCTGGCGTAGTAGTTGGCGATCGCGTTGCGGGTAACGCCCGCTTCCTCGGCGATCTGCTTCAGGCTGGCCCGCTCGAAACCGGTCGTGGCAAACACCTGCCGGGCGCTGTGCAGGATTTTGAGCCGCGTCCCGGCGCCGTCGGCCCCCAATGGGCGGCCCGGTCGGCGGCGGGTGGCGGGACTGGTCACCGGAAAGACTTTACGAGGTGGTCGCGGCCGGCGTGAGTGTGGTTTGATGGCATTAACCAATTGGCGTTTGGTTTAGGGGAGTGCGATGAAGGCTCTGCTGATCGGCGGGACCGGCTCCACGGGTGTACCGGTGCTCGAAGGACTGCTGCGGCGCGGCCACGACGTGACGTTGCTGCATCGCGGTGTCCACGAACCGCCCGGGCTGCCCCAGGTTCGGCACATCCACGCCGACCCGCACTTCCCGGAGACGCTCGCCGAGGCCGTCGGCGAGGAGACGTTCGATGTGGTGCTGGCGATGTACGGCCGGGTTGCCGCGATCGCGGAGGTCTTCGCGGGGCGCTGCGGGCAGCTGATCAGCATCGGCGGTGTCCCCGCCTACCGCGGCTGCCTGCAGCCGGAGATCGTCAGGCCCTACGGCATGGCGGTCAACGCGTGCGAGGACGGACCACTGGCCGATCAGACTCAGCCCGTCCCGCGATTCGCGGGCCTGATCCGTGCCGCCGAGCGGGCCGTCTTAGACCGGGCCGCCCGAGGGGCTTTCCGCGGCACCGTGATCCGGTATCCGGCGATCTACGGACCGCGCAACCTGGTGCCGTGGGAATGGTCGGTGATACGTCGCATCAAGGATGGTCGTGAGTCGATGATCCTGCCGGACAACGGCTTGTGGATCATTTCCCGGTGCGCGGCACGCAACGCCGCCGAGGTCGTGCTGGCTGCCGTCGACAACCCCGACGTCGCCGACGGTCAGGCCTACAACGCCGCCGACGACGATCAGTTCACGGTTCGGCAGTGGGCCGAGGCGGTCGCCGACATCATGGGTGGCGATTTGCAGTTCGTCGGCATTCCGGCGGAGCTGGCCGGCTCCGCGCTCATCGAATTACTGCCGCCGACGGGGCGGCCGCACATCCTGCTGGACAACTCAAAGGCGAAGCGCGAGTTGGGCTATCGCGAAGTCGTCTCGGCCCGAGACGCGATGGTCGAGGCGGTGCAGTGGCTGCAGGATAACCCGGTCACTGCTGCGGACTACCCGCTTTACCCGGCGAAATTCGACTATGCGGCCGAGGATCGGCTGATCGCCGCCTACGCCCGGGCAGTCGAGTGGGTGCGTGAGCAGTCACCGGATATCGCCCCGGACGTGCGTCATCCGATGCCGCACCCGAAGACCGTTTCGGTCGGCCGCGACGAAGGCGGCCGCTGACCCATGACCAGCACGACCAGGAGGTATCCGTGAGCAGCAGGTGGCGTCAATTCCAGGACATGGTCGGTGTGCAGTACCCGATCATGCAGGACGGCATGGGACCGTCCCCAACTACTCACCTCGCCGCGGCGGTGTCGTCGGCCGGTGGCCTCGGCACCGTTAGCTGCCCGAGCATCACCAACACGTCGGAAGAGTTTCTTCGGCAAGGCTTCCGCGCCGCGATCGAGACGGTGGCGGCGAGGACGGACCGGCCGTTCGCGGTCAACGTTCCGGTTGGCCGCACCGCAAGCGGCGAGCTGCTGCTGGTGAGCCGGGTCTGCATCGACGAAGCGATCGCGGCCAAACGGGACGGGGGCCGAGTCGGGGAACAGCTGCGGGCGATCGTCACGTCGGCGGGTTTCGCCGGTGAATTCGGTCAGCAGATCCGCGCGTCCGGACTGGTGCACATGCACAAGGTTGGCTCGGTCAAACATGCCCGTAAAGCCGCCGAGTACGGCGCCGACGTGATCATCGCCTCGGGCTTCGAAATGGGCGGGCACACCCACGGCAAGGCCGTGCACACCATGGTGCTTGCCCCGCAGGTGATCGACGCCCTTGACGTGCCGGTGGTGGTGTCCGGCGGCATCGCCGACGGCAGGGGCCTGGCGGCCGTGCTGGCCATGGGCGCTGCGGCCGCGGCGATGGGCACCCGCTTCATCGCCACCCGGGAGCATGAGTGGCACGATGCGTACAAGCAGCGGATCGTCGACGCCAAGGAGTGGGACGACGTGGTGTACCAGGGCATCTACGCGCCGATTCGCGGGCTGCTCAACAAGGGCCTAGAGGCCATGCCGCAAGCCCGGGAGTCCTTGTCCGGGGAGGAGTTTCAGGCGTGGGAGGAAGAGCAGATCCGCAAGGCGCAGCGGGACGGCGACGTCGAGAACGGTCTCCTGGTGGCGGGCCAGGTCGCCGCGGCGGTGCACGACATCCCGACAGTGGCCGAACTTATCGGCCGGATCGTCACGCAGGCGCGGGCGCTACTCGGCGAGGCGGCAACGGCACTGGACGTGCCGGCGATAGCCGGTGCCTGAGCCATGGCTCTCACCGAGACCGTCCACGACAACGGCGTCGTGGAGCTCCTCGTGGAGAACCCGCCTGTCAACGCGTTCTCCATCGCCGACCTGACGCGCCTGACCGAACTGCTCCGCGGCTACGAGGCACGCGAGGAGGTTCGCGCCGTCGTGTTGCGGTCGCAGGGCAACGGGTTCTGCGGCGGCGGCGATCTGAAAGAGGTACAGGGCCTGCCCGGCTTCGAGGGGATCCTCGGTCAGGCCCGCGGTTCGCAAGACGCCAGCGTGGCGATCGCCGAATGCGCGGTGCCGGTGATCGGCTGCGTGCATGGTTACTGCATCGGTGTCGGCGTGCTGCTGGCCGGGACCTGTGACGTGCTGATCGGTTGTGCCGGAACTCGTTTCGTGCTTGCCGAGGCCGACAACGGCGCCACCACCGGCGGTGTGCAGGCGCTGGGCCTGCTGCCGGAGCGGCGGCTACGCGCTGCGATGTTCACCTGCGAGCCGTTCGACATCGCCGAGCTGCAGGCTTATGGCAGCGTGTACCACGTCGAAGCCACCGCTGATGCCGCGGTTGCCCGGGCGTTCGCGGTTGCCGCAACCATTGCGGCGAAGGCGCCCCGAGTGATCCGCAGCCTGAAGGCGTCGTTGAACAACACCGCGGGCCGCGACCTGCGCCGGCTCTACCGCCAAGAGCTCAGTTACACGTTCGAGCTGAACATGCTCGGTGACTCGGGTAAGGCCCGACAGACCTTTCTCGACGGCAGTCGCGACGGCTACCTCGACGACCCCACCGCGTGATCAGCCCGCGGCTGCCGGTTCCAGCCGGATTGGCAACGCGCTGGCGAAGCCGGTCAACACGCGCGGTCCGCGCGTAAACGTGGCTGGCATCGCGATGTAGCCGTTGACCAGCGGAATGGTCGGGTAGTGCAGGACGCGGTCGGCGTCGATCCGGTAGTCGGGAAGTCGGCGCAGCACTTCCTCGAGCAGCACCGCCATCTCCATCGGCGCCAGGAACGAGCCCAGGCAGCGGTGCACCCCGAAGCCGAACGCCAGGTGCCTGCCGGTGTTGTCGCGGTCGAGCCGGACGCAGTCCGGGGCCGAGAACACCTCGGGGTCGTTGTTAGCCGATCCCAGCGCCAGCCACACCCGGTCGCCGGGTTCGAAGTGCCGGTCGCCGAAATCGACGGGTAGCGTGACGGTGCGCGCGACGCCGGGGCCCGGGGTGAAGTACCGCAGCATCTCGTCGACGGCGGACGGGATCAGCGCCGAGTCGGCGGCGAGAGCGGCACGCTCGTCGGGATGCTCGCCCAGGTAGTGAAACATGTTGGCAATCAACGCCGTAGAGGTATCAATGCCGCCGTTGAGCAGCATGAACAGCAACTCGGTGACCATGTCGTCGGACAGCGGAACGCCATCGACCTCCGCGGTCAGCAGGCTGTCGGTCAGATCGCCGCGGGTGCCTATCGTGGCGCGGCGCCCGACGACGGTCTCGCGCAGATCGCCCTGCATCTCCGCGACCGCCCGCGCAGAGCCCTTCTCGCGGTAGGCGGCTTTGTGCAACGCCGTTGCGTACAGCTCCCACTTGTCCAGCGGTAGCCCGAAGTAGTCCAGCGACACGAGCGCCGGCAGCGGGTTGGAGAGGTCGTCGACGAAGTCGATGCTGCCCGAGTCGATGACTCGGTCGACGGTCCAGGTCACGATCTCCTGCATCCGCGGTCGGTAGGCGTCGATGGCCTTGCGAGACAGCCACGGTGCGAGCACCCGCCGGTAGGACTGCGACGCCGGGGGATCCATCTCCATCATTCCCATCCGTACCGGGTTGGTCGGTATGGTGGCCCCTCCGGGTATGACGCGGTCGCCGAACCGCAGGTCGCGGCCGCTGGCGAAGGTCTCCGGGTCTTGCAGCACACGTTTGACGTCGTCATAGCGGGTGAGCACCCAGAACCCGCCGCGTCGGTCACTGTGGGCGACCGGGCATTTCCCGCGCATCTCCGCGTATATCTCGCGCCAATGCTGTGCGAACTCCTCGGAATGATGATCGAACTGATCCACGGTGCCCATCTCCGGTTAGCGACAGCGTCGTCCTCGCGCAGCTGCGGGACCCCAACCCGGCCGACAATACCGAACGTTGTTTGGTAAAACAAGGCGACAGCTCTCAGCCGACTGGCTGGCATCCGCTAGATTTCGTACATCGTTGGGTAATTGGTGATCGGAGCGCACATGGTGTTCGCCGCAACTGACTGGGTGGCCCACCACGCGCAGCATCGCGGAGATTCTCTTGCCCTCGGATGCGCCGACGACGGGCGGCGAACAACCTGGGCGCAACTGGAAGACCGGGTCGCCGGCGTGGCCGCGACGCTGCATGAGCTCGGGGTCGGGCCCGGCGATCGGGTGGCGTTGATGAGCGAGAACGACCCGCGCGTGTTCGAGGTGCAGTTCGCCTGCATGCGCCTCGGCGCACTGTTCGTGCCGCTCAATTGGAGGTTGCACCCCAGCGAGATCCAGGAGATCTGCCTCGACGCACGACCCGGCGTCATTGTCCACGACGATCTCTGGGCGGAGGTCGCGGTCGCCGTCGCCGAGAAAGCCGATATCGCCCAACGTCTTTCTTTCAACCGGCCCCACGGCGCGACCGATTACGAGTCCGCCATCTCCGCGGCCGTCCCGTTCGGTGCGACCGGCGCCATCTCGATGGAGCAGCCCACCCACATCCTGTACACCTCGGGGACCACTGGGAGACCCAAGGGCGCCCTATCAACCAATGCGACCCTGGTTTGGCAGGCCCTGAACACGGCCCACACCACCGGGTTCTCGCAGCCCGGATGTCACCAACTCAATCCGATGCCGCTGTTTCACGCCGGCGGCCTGAACGTGATGGCCAATCCGATCCTGTACTTCGGCGGCGCGGTGACGACGATGGCCCGCTTCGACCCCGAACAGGTTTTGCATAATCTGATTAGCCTCGACCCGCCGATCACTCATTTCGCCGCGATCCCGTTGCTCTACCAGCGCATCGCCGAGATACCCGAGTTCGGCGCGGCGGATTTGTCGCGTCTGCGCCACGGGGTCGTCGCCGGGGCGATCGCAACGCCGGAGCTCCTCCAACTGTGGGCCGACCGCGGCTTCCCGCTGCAGCCGCAATATGGCGGAACCGAGATGGGCCCGATGGCAACGGCTCTCGACAACGAGGTGGCCAACCTCGAGGCGGCGAAGAGCGGGTCGACGGGTCGTGCCGCGCCACACACACAGATCAGGCTGGTCGATGCCGACGGTTGCGACGTCGACGACGGCGTCACCGGTGAAATCTGGCTGCGGGGTCCCAGCATCACCGCCGGCTACTGGGACCGCGACCGCGCCGACTACTTCACCGAGGACGGCTGGTTTCCGACCGGCGACGCGGCATGGCGTGATGAGAGAGGCTTCTACTACCCGACCGGACGTATCAAGGAGATGTTCAAGTCCGGTGGGGAGAACATCTACCCGGCCGAGGTCGAACGGGTCCTGGCGTTGCATCCGGACGTGCGCGATGTCGGCGTCGTCGGTGTCGCCGACGAACAGTGGGGCGAGGTCGGCCTGGCGGTTGTCGTGCCGGAACCCGGGGTGACTATTACCCTCGACGAATTGAATGCCTTTGCGGCGCATCGGCTGGCGCGCTACAAGCTGCCCAAGCGGTTGGCCGTGGCCGACGTACTCCCTCGGAATGTCACCGGGAAATTGTCACGCGAGCAACTCAGGTCGGATCATCACGGCGTGTGACCTTTCGCTCCGCCGGTGCATCGGGCCGGTGAGTCCGCGGCGCAATGAATACCATCTCCTGAGCGATGCTCACCATGAGTTGCCCCGAACGGGAGCGTAATTCGGCGCGACAGAACGCCCGGTATCCGTGAGCGATGGGCGCGAACTGCTCGAGCAACAGCCAATCATCAACACGCGCCGGACGGTGGAACCAGACCGAATGATCCAGGGTAGATCCTGCCAGAGTGGTGTGGCCGACCATGTCACGCCAGGCGATCCCGGTGGGAAAGTAGACCGGTTCGAACATGGGCAGATCCGTCGCGAATGCAACCGCTGCGGGGTCAGCACTGGCGATATGGCGCGGATAATCAATAGCCTTCAGCCAGAGGCGGTTTCGTGGCGGGGCGGCCGAATCGCTCCACGGGGTGTGGTCGACGTACCGTAGGTCGATCGGCCATCGTCGAGGGACTCCGTCCGGAAGGTCGTTTCCGTATCGATCTGACAACGACGTCCAGCGCGATGGCAGCGCGTCAGGGTCGGGCAGCGGCTGGACGGGTTCGATCTGGGTTGGGCGCCACTCGTGGTCGATCGGTGGCGGGGCGTCGCCCGATGGTGCGGTGTGAAACGACGCGATGCTGGTGGCGAGCATTCGCCCGTGTTGGCGTGCAATGACGACACGCGTGGACATCGAGCGCGAATCACGCACCCGGTTCACCTCGTAGCTCACCGCACGCGCGTCGTCGCCTGCGTACAAAAACGAGGTGTGCAACGAGTGCGCGACATGGTCGGAACCGACCGTCGCGGCCGCGGCCAGCAGGCTCTGCGCCGCAACCTGGCCGCCGTAGAGGCGTGGCAGACCCGAGCCGATGGGAACGGTTTCATAGGTATCGCCGGCGATTTCGTTCAGGGTGAAGATCTTCTGCCACCAGCGCACCTGCTCGGCGCCGTCGGCGGACCCGGCGTCAACGTGCGGTGGCACCGGCATCGACCGGGATCACCGCACCGGTGACGTATCGCGCCTGGTCGGAAACCAGCCAGGCTACCGCGTCGGACACGTCCTGTGCATCGATCAGCGGGACCGGAAGGATGTTGGTCATCGCCTCGAACAGTTCGGGGACCTCGGGAGCGGCGCCGAGGAAGGCGTCGTTGTTGATCATCGGAGTGTCGGCACCGGTGGGGTGGACCGAGTTCACCCGAATGTTGTAGCTGCCCAGTGCGTTTGCGTACGACCGCATCAGCCCGACGACACCGTGCTTCGCGGCGGTGTAGCCCAACATGCCGTACGTCTTCGAGCGGAGGCTGCGCGTGGTCCCCTTCAGGCCAGCAGCGGAAGAGGTCAGCACAATTGCGCCACCCTGGTTCTGCTCCACGAGCGTAGGAATGGCTGCCTCAATCGTGTACAGCACGCCGGTGAGCATGACATCGATGCAGTCGTGCCACGCTTGAACCACGGTCGACGTGGGACCCAGCACCGGCATGATGCCGGCGTTGGCGATCACGATGTCCACCCGGCCGAACTCCGCGAGCCCCGCATCGAAAACCTTGTTGACCGCCGCCTCGTCGCGCACATCGGCCTTGGCCGCCACGATCCGGCGACCGAGTGCTTCGACCCGCTCGACGGTCTGCGCGAGTTCGTCCTCGGTTCCCAGCGGGTAGGGAACCGAGTCGATCTGCTCGCAGATGTCGAACGTGACGATGTCGGCACCATCCTTGGCCAGCCGCACCGCATGGGAGCGTCCCTGACCCCGCGCCC
>Ga0310913_10000141_pt1 | contig 29312 bp, 33 predicted proteins | sample GREbulkMGOX082_FD_203447 | JGI IMG/M metagenome (GOLD analysis project Ga0310913, IMG submission 203447) | Lab enrichment of tropical soil microbial communities from Luquillo Experimental Forest, Puerto Rico - GRE.bulkMG.OX082 | ecosystem: Environmental > Terrestrial > Soil > Tropical forest >...
AGGCGAACAAAGTGCTCACCGACCAGCGGCTCGGTAATCAGCCTCCCTCGGAAAGGGCCGCAACCCCGTCAACGGCGCGCTGATCGAGTCCCATTAGGCACACTGGAGCCATGGATCCGGTAACCGCATTGCGGCAGATCGCCTACTACAGGGACCGGAGCCGCCACGACCCCAGACGAGTGATGGCGTACCGCAACGCCGCCGACATCATCGAGGCTCTTGACGATGCCGCGCGAGAGCGGCACGGTCAGGCCAACAGCTGGCAGTCGCTGCCCGGCATCGGGCCCAAGACCGCAAAGGTCATCGACCAGGCCTGGTCCGGTCGCGAGCCCGACCTCCTGGTCGAATTGCGTTCTGCTGCTGAGGATCTCGGCGGTGGCGACATCCGCGCCGCGCTGCGCGGGGATCTGCACCTGCATTCGAACTGGTCGGACGGGTCGGCGCCGATCGAGGAAATGATGGCCACTGCGGCTGCGCTGGGTCACGAGTACTGCGCGTTGACCGACCACTCGCCGCGGCTGACCATAGCCAACGGGTTGTCGCCGGAGCGGTTGCGCAAGCAGCTCGACATCATCGATGAGTTGCGCGACCAGTTCGCGCCGATGCGTATTCTCACCGGGATCGAGGTTGACATCCTCGACGACGGCAGCCTGGACCAGGAACCGGAGCTGCTGGAACGCCTCGACGTCGTCGTCGCCAGCGTCCATTCGAAGCTGTCGATGGATTCGGGGGCGATGACCCGGCGCATGGTGCGCGCCGTCTCCAACGGCCACGCCGACGTGCTGGGCCACTGCACCGGCCGGCTGGTCGCCGGCAACCGCGGCATCCGGCCCGAATCGAAGTTCGACGCCGAAGCGGTGTTCACCGCCTGCCGCGACCATGGGACGGCGGTGGAAATCAATTCCCGGCCCGAGCGCCGGGACCCACCGACCCGCCTGCTCAAGCAGGCGCTCGAGATCGGCTGTGTGTTCAGCATCGACACCGACGCGCACGCGCCCGGTCAGCTGGACTTCCTGGGTTACGGCGCCGAGCGCGCGCTGGACGTGGGGTTGCCCATCGACCGGATCGTGAACACGTGGCCGGCCGACAAGCTCCTGGAATGGACGGGGTCAGTCCGGTAGATGCGGCATCTCGATGCCCGGGTCGCGGCCGACCAACACCGCGCGGGTGAGCGCGGACTTGCCGTAGCGTTGCCGCACCCGGTCGACCGCCGCCTCGATCGCAAGCGGCTCGGCCTCGCCGAACGGCAGCATCAGCTGCTGAGCGCCGCTGCGGTCGATGCCGGACACCGCGAAGCCCACCAGCGTCAAGCCGCGCTCCGCGATCACGGGCGCCGTCGATCTGACCAGTTGCCGGGCGGCGGCCAGGATGGGCTGGGTCGACGATGTGGCCCACGGCAACGTCCGCGACCGCGTTGCCCGGCTGAAGTCGTCGAACCGCAGGCGCAGCACCACAGTGCGACCGGTGCGCCCGGCGGTGCGCATCCGGGCGGTGATCCGGTCGATCAGGTTGACCACCACCGCGTCGATCTCGGTGGCCGACATGCGATTCCCGGCGCGGCCCAGCGCGCGCTGGGCACCCACCGAGCGGCGGCGCACGCCGGTGGTCACCCGGCGGCGATCGATATTGCGGGACAGCGCATACAGCTGGCGGCCCATCGCGGCTCCCAGCATCGACGCCAGCGTCGACTCGCTGAGCTCGGCGACGTCGGCGACGGTAACGATGCCGTGCGCGCTCAGCTTCTCGGAGGTCACCGCACCCACACCCCACAACCGGCGGACCGGCAACGGGCGCAGGAACGCCAGCTCCTGATCGGGCGGCACTAACAGCAGTCCATCGGGCTTGGCTTGTTGGCTGGCGACCTTGGCGAGAAATTTCGTCCGGGCGACCCCGACGGTGATGGGCAGGCCGACCCGGTCGCGCACGTCCTCCCGCAGCCTCTCCGCGATCTGGACCGGCGAGCCGGAGACCCGGCGCAGCCCGCCGACATCGAGGAAGGCCTCGTCCACCGACACCGCCTCCACGATCGGTGTGCAGTCATGGAACACCTCGAACACGGCGTCGCTGGCGCGGGTGTACGCCGCCATCCGTGGCGGCACGACCACGGCTTGCGGGCACAGGCGTCGCGCCTGCGCCCCGCCCATCGCCGTGCGCACGCCGTGGGCCTTGGCTTCATAGCTGGCCGCCAGCACGACCCCGCCGCCGACGATCACCGGGCGGCCACGCAACGTCGGATCGTCGCGCTGTTCGACGGACGCGTAGAACGAATCCAGGTCCGCGTGCAGGATGGACGCATCACACCGCACGAACATATGTTCGCACCGGACTATGACAACTAGCCAGCCTCGGCGTAGATGCTGCTGACCCAGATGTGCACCAGCGTGTCGAGCAGTTGCTCGTTGGGCACCGAGGGCCGCTCGTCGGCGAATGAGGTGAGCATGACCTTCTCGTTCAGCAGGTTCAGTGCCGCGGACAGATCGTGGGCCGGTAGGGTCACCGGCGCCGCACCGCGGGCGCGTTCGGCTTCAATGACCGCGGCGATGTGACCGACCCACTTCTGCATGAACCGCGACCACAGGTCGCGGAGATCTTTGTTGGTGCGCGCAGCGTCGGCGGCCAATGACACCGCCCGATGCGCCCCGAATGTCTCGACGAATACGTTGATTCCGATGCGCCAGAGCGCTTTCAAATCAGCGGGCGGATTGGCGGCCATGGCCTCCAGTGCGGAATCGGCCTCGACGATCACCCGCTCGACCAGGGTGAGCAGCACCGCGTCTTTGGACGGGAAATAGAAGTAGAACGTGGGCCTGGACAGGCCGGCCCCCTTGGCCAGGTCGTCGACAGAGATATCGGAGAGGGGACGTTCCTGCAGCAGTCGTTCGGCGGTGGACAGAATGGCCAGTTCGCGGTCGTCGCCCGACGGACGCGTCGAACGCCGACTCCGGGGGGCACGGGTAGAGCTGGCGCTGGTCACGACCGTGAGTTTACACGGTGTTGAATGTATCGACATAGTGTTGACTAGTTCAACGCCGCGTTGATAGCGTGGCGTCATGACTGAGCACCTCGACGTTGTCATCGTGGGCGCCGGCATCTCCGGTGTGAGCGCGGCCTGGCACCTGCAGGACCGCTGCCCGACCAAGAGCTTCGCCATCCTGGAGCGCCGCGACGATCTGGGCGGCACCTGGGATCTGTTCAAATACCCGGGCATCCGATCCGACTCGGACATGTTCACCCTCGGGTTCCGGTTCAAGCCGTGGCGTTCAGCGAAGTCGATCGCTGACGGTGCCTCGATCAAGGAGTACATCAAGGAGGCCGCGGTCGAGAACCAAATCGACCGGCACATCCGCTACCGCCACCGGGTTCTGGCTGTCGATTGGTCGGACGCCGAAAACCTCTGGACCGTGACCGTGGAGGACGACGGCCAACGGTACGACATCACCTGCTCCTTCCTGTTCGCGTGCACCGGCTACTACAACTACGACGAGGGATATTCGCCCACGTTCGCCGGCTCCGAGGACTTCGAGGGCACGATCGTCCATCCGCAGCACTGGCCGGAGGACCTTGACTATGCGGGCAAGAAGATCGTCGTCATCGGGTCCGGCGCCACCGCGATCACCCTCATTCCGGCCCTGGTGAACTCAGGCTCGGGCCACGTGACGATGCTGCAGCGATCACCGACCTACATCGGCTCGCTGCCGGGGGTCGATCCCTTCGCCGAGCGGGCAAATCGACTGCTGCCGGACCACCTCGCGCACATGGCGAACCGCTGGAAAGCCATCGCTTTCAGCACCTTCCAGTACCAGCTTTCGCGGAAGGCCCCCGCATACATGCGCAAGGTGCTGATGACGATGGCTGAGCGGCGCCTGCCCGCGAGCTACGACGTCGAAAAGCACTTCGGGCCGCGGTACAACGTGTGGGACCAGCGGCTCTGTCTGGCCCCCGATGGCGATTTCTTCCGGACCATCCGGCACGGCAAGGCTGACGTCGTCACCGACACCATCGACCGGTTCACCCAAACCGGGATCAAGCTGACCTCGGGTGAGGAGTTGCAGGCCGACATCATCATCACCGCCACGGGATTGAACATGCAGTTGCTGGGCGGGGTGCGGCCGACCAGGAACAATGAGCCCGTGGACCTGACATCGTTGATGACCTACAAAGGCCTGATGTTCTCCGGGGTCCCGAATTTCGCCATCACCGTCGGGTACACGAATGCGTCATGGACGCTGAAGGCCGACCTGGTGTCCGAATTCGTCTGCCGGTTGCTGAACTACATGGACACCAAGGGGTTTGACACGGTCGAGCCGCAGCACCCGGGCGATGACGTCGATGAGTTGCCGTTCATGGACTTCAACCCCGGTTACGTTCAGCGTTCGAAGCATTTACTTCCCAAATCGGGGTCGCGCGCGCCGTGGCGGCTCAAGCAGAACTATCTCCTTGACATGCGAACGATCCGGCGCGCCAAGATCGCCGACGAGAGCCTGCGATTCGCGAAAACGCGTGCGGCAGTCCCTGTTTAAGGCCCGTTTAACGCGGTTTAGCATTTAGCGCTCAGACAACCACGATACCGTCATCGTCGCAGTAGGCGATTTCACCGGGCACGAACGTCACCCCGCCCAGCGTGACCTCGACGTCGCGGTCTCCGGCCCCGCTCTTGGTGCTCTTGCGGGGATTGGTGCCCAGCGCCTTGATGCCGATGTCGATGCCGCGCAGGGCGGCGGCGTCACGCACCGCGCCGTTGACGACGAGCCCGGTCCAGCCGTTGGAGCGGGCCAATTCGGCGATGACGTCCCCGACCAGCGCGGAGTGCAGGGAGCCGGCGCCGTCGATCACCAGGATCCCGCCGGCGCCCGGCTCCGAGAGCACCGACTTCAGCAGCGCGTTGTCCTGGAAGCAGCGCACCGTGCTGATCGGCCCGGCGAATTCGGAACGGGCGCCGAACTGGCGGAATTGAAGGTCGCAGCTGCGTACGTCGGGCCCGATGCTGTCGACGAGATCGGCGGTGGGCCGGAATGGCACGGTCACTTCTGAGATGCCAGCCAGCGCCGGTTCAGCGGCGCCGCAGCTGCCGGATCAGCAGGATGGCCAACAGGCTGAGCGTCAAGGCAACGATCAGCGGCACCGGAGATTGGCTCGATGACGGCCTCGTAACGTCGGGCGTTACCGGGTTATTGGCGCCTTCCACCGCCGATTTTGCTTGTGCGGCAGCATCTTTCGCGGCAGAACTAAGTTGACCGTTGGTCTCGATCCGCTGCTGCACGCCCAGCGGCCGCTCGGCCGGCTTCGGCGGTGCGGGCGCGGGGCTTTTGGCCGGGGCCTTTTTGGCGGGCGCTTTTTTGGCCGGGGCCTTTTTCGCCGGCGCCTTCTTCGCAGCCGCTTTCTTAGCCGGCGCTTTTGCGGTCTTCTTGACGGCCTTGGCGGGAGGCTTCTTTTCCGGTTCCGGCGGGGTCGTCGATGCGCCGTCGGGTTCGCTGTTGGGTTGGTCCTGCGGGTCTGCCATGCGGCCGCTCCTTTGCAGCTTTCTCTCGCTTTTTTCTAGCGCACCGGATTCGTCGGGTCCCATCATGCCAGGACGGGTGGCGGCGCCTCGGTGACCAGTGCCGGTCACGGCCTGCGCCGCGCCGCCCATAGTGCGCCCGCGGCGACGAGCGCGGTCGCCACGACCACAAACGGCCAGACCGGAATGCCGCCGCTGGTGCCGGTGGCGGCGCCGGGACCCGGCGTGCCGGTGCCGGGCACCGTCAGCCGAAACGACCAGGACCCCGACACCACGTGGCCGTCAGCGGACGTCACTCGGTAGTTAACCGTATAGATCCCGCCCGGTCCGAGCGGTCGCAGACCGATGCTGACGACCGCGCCCTGCACCGTCGGCTCCCCGGTGGACCATACGTTGCCATCGGGCCCAACGACCGTCATGGCCGCGAACGTGGTTTGCATTCGCTCGTTGAAGGTCGCGCTCGCCCGCTCGGGACCGGTCGAAAGAACCGCATTGTCTGCGGGCTCGGCGGACACCCGCCAGGCGTGGGCGAACGCGATTTGCGCGTTCAGGGTCGCGGTCAACACCATGGCGGCCAGCAGCAGGCCTGCCCGCGCGATGACCGCAAGGCGCCTCATGCCCTTCGGCGGATCAGCGCGAGGCCGACGCCCAGGGCGGCCGCCACGAGAGCCGCCCCACCCAACAGGCGGGCGGTGTTGTCCGGTGATTTCGACTGCGGCGGCGCGGCGCTGTGGTCGGCGGGTGTCGCGGACGGCGGATGGTGGTCATGCGGTGCGGCCGGCCCCGCGGCGAGTGTGAGCATGGGGGCGGGATGTTCGGGCTCACCGCCGCCGGGCAGCGGCGGCTGGTCCCACTTCACGACCACCCCGTCGGAATAGGTCTGCGTGGCCGGAAAGCTGACCGTGTCGGTGTCCGGCAGTTGCACCGAAATTCGGAACAGCGCGAATTGGTCCACTCCGATCCCGCCGCCCGGCGTGGCCGTCCAGGTCACCGAGCCGAGGGCCCCGGAGGCCGCGTCGCGATCGAGCTTGGTCGTCCACCCGGGCATGCTTTCGACGCTCGCAGCGGACACATGCGGAAGGGTGACGGTCAGTGCGGTGGTTGCCGCGCCCGTGTTGGATTCGTTGGGCACCTGGAAGGTCACGATTGCCGTGGCGCCGCGCACGGGGTGGTCGCTGTCGGCATGGACGTGCGCCCATGCCCCCGGGGTGCCCGCAGCCGAGCCGAGATAGAGCGCGGCGGCCGCGGCCACCGGAACCAGCACGCGCGAGATCCGTCTGTCGTGGAATGACATGTCAGGTCTCTGCGGTCAGGTCAACCCAAGGCGGGCCATCAGGTCCGCCTCGATACCGTCGAGCTGCGACGAGATTGCCGCGTGGGCCGCCCGGCGTCGTGCGGCCGGCATATTCTCCGCGGCGGTGACGGCCGCCGACAGGTCGGAGAGCCGCTCCATAATGGCCGAGACGAATTGCGTGGTCTCGGCGTCCTTCGGCTTCTTGTCTTGCACCGTCCGCAATGACTTTTCCGCCCCGGCAATCCGGGCCGAAAACTGGGCGCCGTGCGCGGAGAACTGGCCGACCTGCGCCAACGGAATTCCGAGCTGATCCGCGCGGCGCTGGTCGATAATCGACCGGGCGGCCATGGCCGCGCGATATATCACGGGCATCAGGACCGGGGCGAGCAGCCTCGACACCGTCAGCACCCGGCGAATCCGTGTCGGCGACAGCAACTTTCCTTCGCGCGCCGCCTTGAGCTCGGCCTCGGCGACTTTCAACGCCGTCCGGTCGGTGTCACGCTGGGATTTGACCTGCGCCTTGAGGGCCCTTGCCGCGGCGCGTCGATCGCCCCTGATCCGGCGAGCCTCGTTCCTGGCGGTCAGCCTCGCCTCGAGCCTGGCGCGGGACTTGATCGCACGGGCTTCGGCGCGACGCGTCGCGCGACTCTTTCGCTTGCGGAACAGGCCCATTCCCGGCCGCCTCCCGGTAATCTCGCTGGCTACTTTGTCTATCGCTCTCGCGTGTGCGCGATCCGTGAGCCAACCCTAATCGGAATGGGCGGGCCGCAGCCGTTCAGGTCGGGGGTGGACGGCGGTGGCGGGCTTATGCGTCGAGGTGCTCGGCGCGCCGCAGCTCGTTGACCCGCTCCACGATGTCCTGCTGGGCTTGGGCAGACAACCCGACGGCGCTCAGCGCGATGCGGCGCACACCGTCATCGCGCATCGTGGCCAGCCACGACAATTCCTTGTCGAGCTTTGCGTAGTAGTCGTCGTCGGTGAAGTAGGCCGGCTTGATGCGGAAGAAGTTGGCCAGGGCGGCCATGGTCGCAGACGACGGGTTCGTGCGGTTGCCTGAACGTAGCTGGGACAGGTAGGGAGCCGACATCGTGATGCCCTCCGCCTTGAGCGCCGCGATCACCTCCGCTGAGGTGTGCGGCCCGCGTCCGGGTGGATACACCGTGTCGAACAAGCGGTTCAGGCGGGCGGCGAATGTCGTGCTCATCGATATGACCTCCACTGGGCGGTAGAAGTGGACTATTGCCTAAGAGTATTTGCTGATAATGGTAGCGGGGGATCGGTTCCGCAACCAGGTGCAAACCCGTGACGGTTGGGCACCGGCGTTGCTGGCGGTTGCTGAATCCCCACTTGACGAGCGTCTAACTAATTCGCTGGGGTGTCCATCAAATCGACAAAACTCACAGGTTATCCGCAGAATCCAGTATGGCGGCCGGGGTGGCGGGCCGCCCGGCTCGCGTCTGGGGAGGCGATTGGACCGAGGATGCTGGGCAGGTGCACCACAACCGGGGGGCAACTTAGGCCAACTTGCGCCTCTCGATGGCAACCTTTGCTGTCAGGTCGGTAATACATGCGGTAAACGGGATTCGGGTCCAGTTAACGGCCCACGGAGATACCTCTGGGGGGACTAAGGGGCGACTACGGGGTGCCGCGTGCTCAGGGGAAGGGGTGCCGTCGGCACCCTAGACGATGTCCGGTGACCTCCCGGCGATTGGAACTCCCTTCCGGCGCTGGCGCAGAGTTTGCGCCGCCGCCGCCGCGGCGGCCGCCAGCGCGACCGTAACGGTGACGGCGATGGCCACCGATGACAAGCCCAGCGCGCTGTCGAACAGCATCCACAAGCCGAATATCAGGAACAGGAGGCTGGCCGAGACGTGCAGCAGCTTCTCGGGAAGGCGCCTATGCAGCAGTCTTCCCGCACCGATCGCCAGGGCGTCGGCCAGAATCATGCCCAGAGTCGATCCGATCCACACGCCCGCCCAGTTGTGATGGCTGGCCAGGGTGAGCGTGGCCAACGTCGTCTTGTCGCTCATTTCGGCGAGCGCGAACGATGAGATCACCGCAAGCAGCGCGAACCTCGGTTCGGCTGTGGTCGAGACGGCCTCATTCTTGGCGGCGCCCTCACGCCAGGCCCACACCGCAAAAATTAGGAATGCAATCGCAGACGCGAAGGCCATCGGGCGGGCGGGCAGTGTGGTGCCCAGGAAGTGGCCAATCGCCACCGATACGCCGTGCGTCATGAACGCGGCAATCCCGACTCCGGTCAACACCACCCACCATCGGCAGCGCAGCGCGTAGGTCAAGGTGATGAGCTGGGACCTGTCGCCGAGTTCGGCAAGGAAAACCACCCCCAGGGTTAGCAATGTGGCTGTGAGCACAGAAGACGACCTTTCGACACGTCGTCGACGACGATTAGGTCGCCGAACATCGGTCGAAGGTCTCACCCACCGGCTAGTTGAACCGGTTCGCCGGCCGGGCTATGCGCCAGTATGTCGACTCGACGATTCGGGGCTACTCCCCTTCGCTAACGGTCTCAGGCTAGCGGGCGAATTCGGTGAGCGCCAGGAAGGGGCTCAAGTTCGGGCACCCGTATTTCTCGATTCGGTGGCCGAACTAATTCGTTTGAATTCCCTTATGCGGCAAGCAGCATTGCCAGGATCGCCGTGTCGGGATGGCTGATGGGGTCGACGCCCACGCGGCTCACCATGGACGTGATCGTGCCGTCGGCCTCCGCTTCCACCCAGGCGGCTCGGTGCTCTAATCCCAGATAGGGCAATCCCGGCAGCAGAACGCATCCCGACGCGGCGCCGGTGCATTCCGGCAGCGAAGGCGTGGTTTCCGAGGGCGGATGCAGCATGAGCAGCGCGGGAGGCTGATGATCAGCGAAATACCCTGGCGGGATGGCCGATTCGCCGAAAACCGTGCCCTCGGCCAGTACCAGGCCGACGGTGCCGGGCACCGGTTCGTCTGGTAACTCCTCGCGGGCTCCGAATACCGTTGTGGTGGAGAGCAATCCGGGCAACGACGCGACCCTGACCGCGACCATCAGCAGCTGGGCCCATTCTTTCGTCGAGTCGGGCCAGCGGCCGGAGATCACGAACCCCTTCAGGGCACCACGGGCATGGAAGGGGGAAACCCCTATAGGACGATCTGACCCGGCTTCCATCTCGACCTCCGCGCGACTTCTCCGTTCGAATGACCACGCTGTAGCTCGAATAATTAAGGATGCCTGCGGGTTAGGCGCCATGCAACTCGACACGGCCGAACATACCCCGGGTTAAAGGCAAGGGCGCCACGCGATCCGCGCGACGCCCCGGCCTTCCCGGATGGTCTCAGCCGAAAATCAGCCCCTTGGTTTTAGAGGTTGCGGACGCATAGCGGTCCTGCACGTCAGCCCAGTTCACGACATTCCAGAACGCCTTGACGTAGTCCGCTTTGACGTTCTTGTACTGCAGGTAGTAGGCGTGTTCCCACATGTCGACCTGCAACAGCGGAATGATGCCGAGCGGGACATTGGCCTGCTGGTCGTACAGCTGGAACGTCAGCAGCTTGTCGCCGAGGCTGTCGTAACCGAGTACCGCCCAGCCCGACCCCTGCAGGCCGTTGGCGGCCGCGCTGAACTGAGCCTGGAAGCCGTCGAACGATCCGAACGCGTCGTCGATTGCGGCGGCGAGCTCGCCAGTCGGCTTGTCGCCACCGTCCGGCGACAGGTTCTTCCACCAGATCGAGTGGTTGACGTGGCCGCCCAGGTGGAAGGCCAGGTTCTTCTCGTTCAAGAAGATCGCGGAGTGGTCGCCTTTGGCGCGCGCCTCTTCGAGTTTGGCAAGGGCGTCGTTCGCACCCTTGACGTAGGCGGCGTGGTGCTTGCTGTGGTGGATCTCGTTGATCTGGCCGGAAATGTGCGGTTCCAGCGCCGCGTAGTCCCAATCCAAATCGGGCAGCGTGTATTCAGCCACGGCATTCCTTTCTTCGGTGCATCGTTGGTGATCGTCTTGACGCGCATTCGCACGAGGTCCGCCACGCGGCGGCCTGGCCCCGAGCTTCGCAAGTCAACCCTGCTCCATGACCGCGCGCGCCGCAAGGACGTCCGCTAGCGGTGGATACCCACCCGGTGTCTGTTCAAGCCAAGACGATGATGGCGAGAACCGCGAGCAACGCCAGCGCGATCAGGCCGGCACGCAAAGCGGCGACACTGTAGCTGTGGTTCCAATCAGGCGAGCCGGAATACGAGTTCGACGTGGCCGGCGAACCCGGACCGAACGAATGCGTAGCCATCAATCGCCCTCCACCTGCAGGCCACCCCGTTCGAGTGAGGTGAGTCACAACCAAGTTACGTGACGGTGATCATAACCGCTTGCGATGTGGTTGAAAAACGCGCTGAGTGACAGCGCTGAGAGCTGCCGGCGACCGCCCTGCCCGTGGGGCTCGTCCATGGGTGCTCGGCGAGGCAGGTCATTTCGCTCGGGTATCGATTTGGACCTGTATATGGCACGCCTGTACCGCCGGCAGTTATCCACAGTCGCCAACCCGGACAGCCGGTAGAGGCCTTACTGCACCCGTGTATACCCACCCACGAGTTGTGGATAAACCTGTGGAAACTGTGGATAGCCGTAGGCGTTGTCGGTGTTGCCAGGAATGGCGGCCGCCGCCGGATCCCGGGGCCGCCGCTTACCGGGGATAGGCTGGTCCGGTGATCCAGGTGTGCTCCCAGTGCGGCACTCGGTGGAATGTGCGCGAGCGGCCGCGCGAGTGGTGTCCCCGCTGTCGCGGGGCGCTGATGGCGCCTTTGGCGGACGCGCCGGTGGCCGACCCGCGATGGAGTACGCACGGCGCTCCGCAGCCGGCCAGACCGCCCGCGGCCCCGGGATGGCAGCGCACCCCGCCCCGGCTGCCGCCGGGCTTCAGGTGGATAGCGGTGCGCCCAGGCGCCCCACCGCCTCAGCGACGCGGACGACGCTCCCTGGGCCCCACTCCGCGCTACGCCGTGATCCCGCGCTGGGGCTTGGCGGACCGGGTCGAACCGGCTGCGGTGGCAGCCGAAAAGCCTACGCAGACAGGGCCATCGGCACCGGTCGTCCGCACCACGCTGTTCCTGAGCGTGCTGGTGCTCAGCATCGCCGCCCTGGTCTATGTCGTGCGGTATGTGCTGTTGGTGATCAACCGCAACATATTGCTGAACTCGATCGTGGCCATCGCGGCGGACTGGCTCGGGGTACTCGCCAGTGTGTCGGCGATCGCGGCGGTGATCACCGCTGGGGTAACGCTCGTCCGGTGGCTGATCGCGCGCAGGGCGGCCGTGTTCGCGCATCATGCCCTGCCCGAGCAGCGTTCCGTCCGCGCGATGTGGGCCGGCTGCGTGGTGCCGCTGGCCAATCTGCTGTGCGCCCCCGTGTACGTCATCGAGCTGGCAACCATCGAAGGGCACTACGCCCGTCTACAAAGACCGATCCGTCAGTGGTGGATCGCCTGGATTTTCAGCTACGTGGTTTCGACTTTCGCCATCGTCACCAGCTTCGCCACGGACGCCCAGGGCATCGGCAATAACACCATGCTGATGGTGTTTGCCTATCTGCTTGCGGCAGCCACCGTGGCCGCCGTTGCCCGGGTCTTCGAGGGGTTCGAGCGCAAACCGGTTGCCCGGCCGGCGCACCGGTGGGTGGTGGTCGAGCCAGATCACCCGGGCCGCGCCGCCGCGCGCGCGTCCGCTGTCCCAGTTGAGTTGGAGGGGCAGGAACCGGCAGCATAGGGGTATGACGTGGGCCGAAGAGGTGCTCGCCGGTCATCCCTTTGTCGTTGCTCACCGCGGCGCATCGGCCGCTCGCCCCGAACACACGTTGGCCGCTTACGACCTCGCACTCAAAGAGGGCGCCGACGGCGTGGAATGCGATGTGCGGCTGACCCGCGACGGCCATCTGGTTTGCGTGCATGACCGCAGGCTGGACCGGACCTCGACGGGAGCGGGTTTGGTCAGCACCATGACGCTCGCCCAACTACGCGAGCTCGAGTATGGGTCGTGGCATGGCAGCTGGCGTGCGGACGGTACGCACGGTGATACCAGTCTGCTGACGCTGGACGCCCTTGTCTCGCTCGTTCTGGATTGGCACCGGCCGGTGAAGCTCTTCATCGAGACCAAGCACCCGGTGCGGTACGGCTCGCTGGTGGAAAGCAAACTTCTCGCGCTGCTGCACCGCTTCGGCATAGCCGCGCCCGCCTCCGCCGACCGGTCCCGAGCGGTGGTGATGTCGTTTTCGGCGGCTGCGGTCTGGCGGATCCGGCGGGCCGCACCGCTTTTGCCGACGGTGTTGCTCGGCAATTCCCCGCGCTACCTGGTCAGCAGCGCGGCCACCGCCGTCGGCGCCACGGCCGTCGGGCCCTCGTTGCCGGCGCTGAAGGACTATCCGCAACTCGTGGACCGCGCCGCCGCCCAGGGCAGGGCCGTGTACTGCTGGAACGTCGACGAGTACGAAGACATCGACTTCTGCCGGGATGTGGGGGTCGCCTGGCTTGCCACTCACCACCCGGGTCGTACGAAGGCCTGGTTGGAGAGCCGGCGGGCCGACCAGGGCAGCAATTAAGTCGGCGCTATTGCTGTCGATCGAGCGCGACGGCGGGTACCGGCGCGTCGGAGGCCAGCGCCTCGAACAACTTCCCGGCGGCGTCGTGGTTCCACACCACCACCGCGCCGACGTCTCTGTTGGTGAGCTCACCGATCGGGACGGTCATCGCGGTGGGCGATCCGTGCAGCGCCCAGCCGAGTCGCGCCAGATCCCACACATGGTCGCCGTGGTCAACGGTCAGGGCGCCGGCCGCCGCGCGCGGCACCGTGTACCAGCGCGACGGATCGAGCCAAACCTCCGGGCTGGTGACGCGGTGCAGCAGCGCCGAGACGAACTGCCGTTGGTTGACCATCCGGTCCAGATCCGCGCGCGGTGTGTCGCGTGTCCTGACGTAGCCGAGCGTCGTGCGCCCGTCCAGTTTCTGGCAGCCGGCCGGCAGGTCGATGCCGGCTAACGGATCGTTGATCGGATTGGTTGGGCACATGGTCACCCCGCCGAGGGCGTCGACCAGGGCGGCGAACCCGCCGAAGCCGATCTCGGCGTAATGGTCGAGGCGCAGCCCCGTGGCCTGCTCCACCGTCTGCGTCAGCAGGGGAGCCCCGCCCATCGCGAACGCGGAGTTGATCTTGTCCTTGCCGTGACGCGGGATCGGCACATACGAGTCGCGCGGGATCGACACCATCGTCGCCCGGGTGCTCGACCCGAACTCCGGCACGTGCACCAACAGGATGGTGTCGGTGCGACCGGCGCCGACGTCGCCGCCGGTCGCCAGATCTTGCTGCTGCTCGGCGGTGAGGCCTTGGCGGCTGTCCGAGCCGACAACCAGCCAGTTCGTGCCGCGGCCGGGTCCGGGCCGGTCGGGATAGTCGGTCAGCGCCTGCTCGCGGTGCAGCGTCGTGTCGAACCAGAAGCCCCCGCCCAGGATGCCGGCGCCGGCGAGCAGCGAGCCGATCAGCACGGTGAGTGCCACCGCCCGGCCCCAGCGGCGCCGGCCGCGCTTGCGGCGCGGTGGAACCGGCCGCGGAGGGGGCGGATTCACGGCGGCGACGGGTGGTGCCGCCCGCGGCAGCGGTGTGGTTGGCGGGTCGACGGCTGGCCGCGCCGGGCCGGTCGCCCGGCGCATCACCTGCGGCGGCTCGGGTCTTCGAGGCCCTCGCCGTTCCGGTGATCGGTCGCCGTTCACCCGGATAACGTACGTCCGGGGATTGGGTAATTGGTTACCGGCGGGCGCGCAGCCCGTTGATGAACGGGCAACCCATCAGCACCCGGATGGCCTGGCGCAGCCCGATCATGTCGTCCACCGGCCTGTGAAAGGGCAGCCGGACGTCATGGTCGCCATCGTCGCCTTCGACGCGAAACCGCACGCCGTATCGGTCGAGCCCGAGCGGACGGACCTGCCCGCGTCGCAGCGGCGCCGGCAGCTTCGAGACCAGCCGCGCGACCAAGTCGTTGTGGGCGGTTTCCAGGTGCCACAGCAGGCTTGACTCGATCTCGCAGAACGGGTCGGGCCGGGCTGCGAGGAGTTCCTCCACGCTGACGGGCTCGGCGCCGGTGGCATCGGTGACGACCACGGACGCAGTCTCTAGTCGCAGCAACGCATACCGACGCTCGTCGCCGTCGGGAGGCGCCGATCTCGGAGTTTCGACTTGAAGCAAGGCCGGATGCGGGTACTCCGCGGCGATCCGGTCGAGCATCGTTGTCACCGCGCCCGGTGGTACCCGCTCGAGGCGGCCGCGCACCCACACCAGCGACCGGATCGGTTCCCGCAGTGGGAGCGGAGCGTAGTCGGTCATTTCCAGCAGCGCTTGCGACCCGGAGACCGGGCGAGCGGCCCCGCCAACGCGATCGACCGGAAATGCGATGGCAAAGGTTCCGTCGCCCAGTAGGTGATGCACGGGCACGCCAACCGGGTCCTGGCATGCCCCCCAGGTTTCCAAGGCCAACAGCGCCCCGCCGGCCCGGGCGCAGGCGCTGCGAATGCGTTCGGCAGTCGTGGGCGCCGCGCTGCTCAGCGGTAACATCGTTCTCCTCAGTTAGTTAGGTAAGCCTAAATTAACTTACGACCCATGGCGGCGCAAGGCCCGTTTCGCATTGGGCGCCGTTAGGGTTGGGGCGTGGTCCGCATCGCTTACCTCGGTCCCGAAGGGACCTTCACCGAGGCGGCGTTGCTGCACATCACGGACGCCGGTCTGGTTCCCGAGCGGGGACCCGACGCTGTGCGGCGGCTGCCGATCGACAGCATCCCCGCGGCTCTGAACGCCATCCGCGACGGCGACGCCGATTACGCCTGCGTGCCGATCGAGAACTCGATCAACGGTTCGGTAATACCCACGCTGGACAGCCTGGCCATGGGTTCGCCGCTGCAAGTGTTCGCCGAGACAACGCTTGACGTGGCGTTCACCATCGCCGTCAAACCCGGCCGCAGCGCGGCCGACGTGTGTACGTTGGCGGCGTTCCCGGTGGCCGTGGCTCAGGTGCGACAGTGGCTGGACGCCCATTTGCCGGCCGCCGAACTGCGGCCGGCATATTCGAATGCCGACGCGGCGCAGCAGGTGGCCGAGGGCCAAGCCGACGCCGCCGTTACCTCGCCGCTGGCCGCCGCGCATCGGGGACTGTCCGCCCTGGCCGACGGCGTCGTCGACGAACCCAACGCCCGCACCCGATTCGTCTTGATTGGATTTCCCGGTCCGCCGCCGGCCCGAACCGGGGCCGATCGCACGTCGGTGGTGTTGCGCGTCGACAACGTGCCCGGTGCGCTGTTGGTTGCGCTGGCCGAATTCGGCATCCGCGGCATCGACCTGACCCGGATCGAATCCCGCCCGACCAGAACGGAACTCGGCACGTACCTGTTTTTCGCCGACTGCGTCGGTCACATCGACGACGACCCCGTCGCTGAGGCACTCAAGGCCTTGCACCGTCGTTGTGCCGATGTGAGATACCTGGGTTCGTGGCCGACGGGTTCGGTCGCGGGGGTGGCGCCCCCGCCGGCGGAGGAGGCGTCGCGCTGGCTGGCGCGACTGCGGGAGGGCAAACCCGAACAGACCTTTGGGGCCGGGGGAGTCGAGCCATGAGCGGTCGCTTGGTGCTGCTGCGGCACGGCCAGTCCTACGGGAACGTCGAGCGCAGACTCGATACCCGGCCGCCCGGGGCGGAACTGACACCTCTGGGTCGCGACCAGGCCCTGGCGTTCGCCCGCAGCTCGGAAAGGCCGGCGATGCTCGCGCACTCCGTGGCCATCCGCGCGTCGCAGACGGCCGCGGTGATCGGCGGAGAAGTCGAAATGGCCGCCCTCGAAGTCGCTGGCATTCACGAGGTGCAGGTTGGGGAGCTGGAAGACCGCAGCGACGACCAGGCGGTCGCGGAATTCAATGCGATCTACGAGCGATGGCATCACGGTGAGCTCGACGTGCCGTTGCCCGGCGGCGAGACCGGCAACGACGTGTTGGACCGCTACGTGCCGGTGCTCACCGAGCTGCGAATGCGCTACCTCGACGACGGCGACTGGAATGGCGACATCGTCGTCGTCAGCCATGGCGCGGCGATCCGGCTGGCCTCCGCGACCCTGGCCGGAGTGGATGGCAACTTCGCGCTGGACAACCACCTTGACAACGCCGAATCGGTGGTCTTGGCCCCGATCACCGACGGGCGATGGAGTTGTTTGCGGTGGGGAACCTTGACGCCACCGTTCTATCCGCGAGCCGAGTCGACCGCTGTCGGGGACGCGGTGCGCTCAAGCACCGACCCGATGGGTTAACGACTCATAAGCCGCTTCGGCGCATTCGCACCCGACGGCATCGCAGTCGATGACGAACGTGTGCACCAGCAGCTCGGGGCTGACACAGTCGGGCTCGGTGCATTCCCACCGGCGCAATGAATGGCGAATGATGGTGCCGTGGCAGTGATCTAAGCCCGCCCGGCACTCGCGGCACTCAGCGCTCATAACCCGTTCTTAGCATCCGGCTTGGACAAAGCCGGGATGCCGCGCCCATACGCAGTCGGGGTTTTGTCACGGGTCGTCAGGCCCAGCCCAGTTCTTCCAGCCGGTCGTCGTCGATGCCGAAGTGGTGGGCGATTTCGTGGATCACCGTGATCGCCACCTCCTCGACGACATCGTCGTCGGACTCACAGGCGTCCAGCAACGCCTCGCGGTAGATCGTGATCGCGTCCGGCAGCGCCCCGGCGTAGTCGGAGTCGCGCTCGGTGAGCGCCACCCCCTCGTACTGCCCGAGCAGTTCGGCCTCCTGCGGGTGGCGGTCTTCGACCAGAACGACGACGTTGTCCATGGCCGCCGTCAGCTCGGGCGGGATCAGGTCGAGTGCGTCGGAGACCAACTCGTCGAACCGCTGCGGATCCATCCGCACGGGCACGGGGCTAGCCCGCCGGCGGTGGCGGCGGTGCCTCCGGCGCGGGCGGGGGCGGCGGTGGCGGCGGCGGTGGTGGTGCCTCCGGAAGTGGCGGCGGCGGGGCTCCGCCGTCGGGCGGGGGCGGCGCATCCTGCGGCGCCTGCGGCGGAATCACTACCGGCTGCTGCCCCGGAAGGTGCTGATTGTTCGGCGGTATGCCGTTCGACGGGCCACCGGACTGGTTCGTCGGCTCCTGCGCCTGCACGGGAATCGACGGCTGCGTCAGCCGTTCCTCGGGAATGTCGGGCGGGGGCACCGGTGGTTGGCCGTTGATCAACAGCTGACCCTTGGCGCTGTTCACCAGCGTGGCCCAGCCCCCATTCCCCAGCGTCGCGCCGATGCTGCACGCAACCTCACGGCTGCCCGCAGACCAACTGGGCAGCGACACGGTGGGGTAGATCAGCGTCAGGGTCGTGGTGCGCAGCTTGGCGGGCGCTAGGTAGCCGTCCGTCATCTTGGTGCACGAATCCTTGATGAACCCGTCCTGGTCGGGCTCGGCGGGTAGCGCACCGGGAAACTTCTCGGCCAGGTTGACCGTGCCCGTGATCTCCATCGCGTGCGGGGCCGCGCAGTCGACGGGAACGTCGATCGGCTGGTTGGTTGTCGAGTCGATGCCCACGCAGGTCCCGGCCGGCCACACCTTGGACTGGTCGACGTCGGCGACCTTGCCCTTGAAGGCCTGCTGCTGGTTGTTGGCGCCGGGCAGCTGGAGCCCGCACAGCATGCGGCGCTCCCCGGAATTTCGCCACGCCCGGTCACCGGCCCACAGCAGGCTGACGGTGAATTTGCTGTTGGGGTCGAACTTGGGTCCGAGATAGCTGCGCGCGGCGGCGTCGCACTGCTCCTGCGTGATCTGCTGGATGCGAGCCGGTGACGGGGGAGCGGCGTTGGGCGCGTACTCCGAGCCGGGGAAAGTCCGCATATCGACGGACTCGGCGACTTCAAACTTGTGGTCGTCGGCGCAGTTGACGATGCCGGCGGACTCGGGGGTCGCATCCGGCCACGTCAGGCAATCACCGCTCTTGGCCCGGTTGAACGCGGCGTCGCCCTTCGTTCCGGTGCTGGGCACCGGATGGCTGTCGAGATAGCCGGCCAGCCGACCCGGCCCGGTGCCGCCGACTGGAACCGCGATGGCCAGGCCCGCGATCAACAGGCCGCCCAGCGCGGTGAGCAGCAGCGCCCGCCGGGTGGCCGTCGCCTGCAACCCACGCGGCCACTGGGAGCCGCCCGGCGGGTGTTCGGCCGGGTCGTTCGGGGAGCCGGCGGGGGGGCCGGATTCCGAAACTTCCTTCTCGGGCGCTTGCGACATCCGCTCCATTCTGACAGAACCGGTAAGCCGCGTGACAAATGTTGCAGATGTAGCGTTCTGGGATTGCCCGGGTGGGATGCTCCGCCATCCGATCGCGACTGCAAAAGTAGTGTCGGGGCCGTGATCGACCTGAAACTGCTCCGGGAAGACCCCGATGCCGTGCGCCGCTCCCAAGTCAGCCGTGGCGAGGACCCGGCGCTGGTGGACACCCTGTTGACGGCCGACGCCAACCGTCGCTCGGCCATATCGGCCGCCGACGCGCTGCGCGCCGATCAGAAAGCCGCCAGCAGGAGTGTCGGCGCCGCATCGGCCGAGGAACGCCCGGCCCTGCTGCAGCGTGCCAAGGAGCTCGCCGAGCAGGTGAAGGGAGCGGAAACCGCTCAGGCCGAGGCGGAGACGGCGTTCACGGCGGCACACATGGCCATCTCGAACGTCATCATCGACGGGGTGCCGGCCGGCGGCGAGGACGAGTATCGGGTCCTCGACGTGGTCGGCGAACCGGCGGGGATCGAAAGCCCGAAAGACCACCTGGAACTCGGCGAGTCACTGGGACTCATCGACATGCAGCGCGGCGCCAAGGTGTCGGGCTCCCGGTTCTACTTCCTGACCGGGCGGGGCGCCCTGTTGCAGCTCGGCCTGCTGCAGCTGGCCCTGCGGCTGGCCGTCGACAACGGCTTTATCCCGGTGATCCCGCCGGTGCTGGTGCGCCCGGAGGTGATGGCCGGTACCGGGTTCCTGGGCGCCCACGCCGACGAGGTGTACCGGGTCGAAGCCGACGACCTCTACCTGGTCGGGACGTCCGAGGTGCCGCTGGCCGGCTACCACGCCGACGAGATCCTGGATCTGTCCGGCGGCCCACTGCGCTACGCGGGCTGGTCGTCGTGCTTCCGGCGGGAGGCCGGCAGCTATGGAAAGGACACCCACGGCATCATCCGCGTGCACCAGTTCGACAAGGTGGAGGGGTTCGTCTATTGCGCGCCCGCCGACGCCGAGGCCGAGCACCAACGGCTGCTGGCCTGGCAGCGCGAGATGCTGGCCCGCATCGAGGTGCCGTATCGGGTAATCGACGTGGCCGCAGGCGATCTCGGTTCGTCGGCCGCCCGCAAGTTCGACTGCGAGGCGTGGATTCCCACGCAGGGGACCTACCGCGAGCTGACGTCGACGTCGAACTGCACCACCTTCCAGGCGCGCCGGCTGGCGACGCGCTACCGGGATGTCAACGGCAAGCCCCAGACCGCGGCCACCCTCAACGGCACGCTGGGCACCACCCGATGGCTGGTCGCGATCCTGGAAAACCACCAGCGGCCCGACGGCAGCGTGCGGGTGCCCGACGCGCTGGTTCCGTTCGTCGGTACCGAGCTGCTGGAACCCTAGGGACGGTCCGTGACTGTGCGCCCCGGGCGACGATCCGCCCCGCACGGAGCCGCCCTGGATTCACACTCATCGCCCTGCATACACACTCGACCGACATGCACCGGAGCCCTAGGCGTAGCCGGCGAAGGTGGGGCTGCCCGTTTCCAGCGGGACGCGGGCGGCGCGGGCGGTGAAGCTGATCGCGTGATACCACCCGCACAGCATGGTCAGGTCGAGAATCTCGCAAGCGTCGAACTCGGCGCGCAGGGCCGCCCACAGGGTGTCGCCGATGTCGCGGTGGTCGCAGAGCGCGTCGACGGCCCGAACCAGCAGGCGATCCCGCTCGGTGGTCCAGCACGGGTCGTCGGGGCCGCCGTGGGTCAGCGAGGCGATCTGGTCTCGATCGAGGCGGGCCTTCTCCGCGAAAAAGGCGATGTGCACGCCCCATTCGTACTCACAACCGCAACGGACGCACGTCCGATCGATGACGATCTCGCGATCACGAAGGGACAGCGACAGCGAACGGCTCAGTTCGTAACTGCCCCACAGCGTCATGGCCTCGGCCATGGGCAGGTTTTTCACCACGGTGCGAAACAGCGCGATTGGCGGCACGTTCGCCGGCATCATCCGTCCGAGCTGCGCGGCCACGGCCGGTTCGTGGGGTGGTTCCAGGGCGCCGATTCGAGGCGTTACGATTTCCGTAACCATGGAGAAAAAAGCTACGTTACGGAAATCGAAACGTCAAGCGGTGGTCCGTCCCGCCCGGCCGGTGCGCGGGTCAACGACTGGGCGGCCGCTGATGGCCGCCCTCGACCTGCTCGGCCGGCGCTGGTCGCTGCGGATCCTGTGGGAGTTGCGCGATGGCCCGCTGGGTGCCCGGTCGCTGCGCGAACGGTGCGACGGGATGTCGCCCAGCGTTCTCTACGATCGCCTCGGCGAACTGACAGGCGCCGGCCTTGTCTCCCAGCGGGACGACCAGTGCTACGAGTTGAGCGAGGTGGGCCGCTCCCTCGGCAAGGCGCTGGCTCCCTTGGACCAGTGGGCCCGTCGCTGGGCAGACAGCCAGACCTAGGCGGCCACCTTTTCGCGGGCCTTTTCGTGGCGGCGCTGTCGTTCCATGGTGGCGAAGTAGAACGCGAACGCGAACGCGAAGCTGGTGAACAGGCTCGATACAAAGTACAGCCACGGGTGCCGCAGCCCACGGCGATTGCCGTCCACGATGGTAAACAGTGGCAGCAGAATCACATTCGCGATCGTGTAGTCCTGACTTGCCGAGCTGGCGGCCGGGTTGGTGAACATCAGCCGGATGTAGTCGGCCCAGCTGCCAGATCCCCAGATCGGGTTCGTCGACCCCTGCGCGTATTGCTGCACAAAGTGGATGTTGAACCACCAGCCCAGCGCGACCGACGTGATGCCGACGACGTAATACACGCATTCCAGCGGCGAGAACAACGGTCCCGCGGCCGGCCGGGCGAAAACCTTTGAGTTCGATGCGACGATCCACCCGATGACGGAAAGCCCGAGAACGGCATGCACGAGAAGCGAGACCATGGGCGCAGTCTCACCGCGCGGCAATGTTTTGTCAATATTGTCATAACTCCTGGTACCTTACTGACATGGTCCGACCCGCGCAGACCGCGCGCAGCGAACGCACCCGGGAGGCGCTCGTCCAGGCCGCAATGGTGCGATTTCTGGCCCAGGGTGTGGAGGACACCTCTGCCGAGCAGATCGCGGCGGACGCCGGGGTGTCGCTACGAACCTTCTATCGCCACTTCGGTTCCAAACACGACTTGCTGTTTGCCGACTACACCGGGCTGAACTGGTTTCGCTCGGCGCTGGACGCCAGACCTCCCGACGAACCTGTCATCGATTCCGTTCAGTCCGCCGTCTTCGCCTTTCCCTACGACGTTGAAGCCGTCACGAAGATCGCCGGCGCATTGAGGGGTGGTGAGCTCGACCAGGACCGGATCGCTCGACACATCCGCGATGTCCAGGCCGACCTCGCCGATGCGATCGAGGCGCAACTGCAAACGCGTAGCCGAACGGCAGAGCGAACGCCGGATGCGCGGCTACGAATCACGGTGACCGCCTGCTGTATTGCGGCCGCGGTATTCGGAGCGATGGAAGCCTGGATGGTTGGCAACGATCGATCGCTCGGCGAGCTGGCGCGAATGTCGCACGCGGCCCTCGAATCGCTGCGCGAGGGCTTCTCCGGCACCTGGGTCACCACAGTTTCGTCATAATTGACAAAACTTCGACCGCGTGCCAGCCTGCAGTTCGGAGGTCGGGGACATGACTGATTACGACGCGATAGTTATCGGTGCGGGCCACAACGGGCTGGCGGCGGCGGTGCTGCTGCAGAAGGCGGGACTGCGGACGGTCTGTCTGGACGCCAAGCTCTACGCCGGCGGAATGGCCTCCACGGTGGAGCTTTTCGACGGATACCGGTTCGAGATCGCGGGCTCGGTGCAATTCCCGACGGCGCCCGTGGTCGTCGAGGAACTGGGCCTGGACACCCTGCCGACGATCGATCTGGAGGTGATGTCGGTGGCGCTGCGCGGCGTCGGCGACGATCCGCTGGTCCAATACAGCGACCCGATCAGGCTGTTCACCCATCTCAACGAGGTGCACGGGGCGGACGCCGTCAACGGGATGGCGGGGCTGATGGCGTGGAGCCAGGCGCCCACGCGCGCCCTGGGCAGGTTCGAGGCGGGCGCGCCTCCCAAGACCTTCGACGAGATGTACGCCTGTGCCACCAACGAATTCGAGCGCTCGGCCATCGATGACATGCTGTTCGGTTCGGTGACCGACGTGCTGGACCGCTACCTCCCCGACCGCGAAAAGCACGGCGCGCTGCGCGGCTCGATGACCGTGCTGGCCGTCAACACGCTCTACCGCGGCCCGGCCACGCCGGGTAGCGCGGCCGCGCTCGCCTTTGGACTGGGGGTTCCCGACGGGGACTCCATGCAGATGAAGAAGCTGCGCGGCGGCATCGGCACGCTCACCGCGCATTTGTGTGAGCTGTTGGAAAGCCGCGGCGGCGAAGTGCGGCTGCGGACCAAGGTGACCGAAATCCTGGTCGCCGACGGTCGGGTGAGTGGAGTGCGGACCGAGGCGGGCGACACGCTGACTGCCCCGATCGTGGTTTCCGGCATCGCGCCCGACGCCACGCTGAACGAGCTGATCGATCCCGCCGCGCTGCCCGCCGATATCCGGGAGCGGTATTCGCGGATCGACCACCGCGGCAGCTACCTGCAGATGCACTTTGCCCTGGAGGAAGCCCCGCGCTTCGCCGCGCCCTACGAGGCGCTCAACGACCCGGCCATGCAGGCATCGATCGGCCTTTTCTGCACGCCGGAGGAGGTCCAGCGGCAGTGGGAGGAGTGCCGCCGCGGGATCGTTCCCGCAGACCCGACGGTGGTGTTGCAGATCCCCTCGCAGAACGACCCGGACCTCGCACCCGAGGGCAAGCACGCCGCGTCGGCGTTCGCGTTGTGGTTCCCGATCGAGGGCGGGGCCGAGTACGGCCAGGCGAAGGTCGAAATGGGCCAGCGGGTGATCGACAAGATCACCAGGCTGGCGCCGAATTTCGCGGGCAGCATCACCCGGCACACCACGTTCACGCCCAGGCACATGGGTGTGATGTTCGGGGCCCCCGGCGGCGACTACTGCCACGGCCTGCTGAACCCGGACCAGATCGGACCGAACCGGCCGGGCCCGAAAGGTTTTCTCGGTCAGCCCATCCCGATCGACGGGCTGTACCTGGGCAGCGCGGGATGCCACGGCGGGCCGGGGATCACGTTCATCCCCGGCTATAACGCCGGTCTTGCCGCCCTGGCCGACCTGGGCCGCTAACCGAGCTGGCTCAGCAGCTCGTCCAGCAGCGCGGTGAACTCGTCCGGGCGCGCCGGCGTGCACGCGGGGCTGGGCCAGGTTCCCGGTACATCCAAGGTGATCAACGTCGACCTGAACGGCCGTTGTATGTCCAGCGGCAGCCAGCGGCGCAAGTCTGAGCTGCCCCAGATTTGGAACCGTTGCACGAACAGGCCCAACGCCTCGGCTTTGTACCCGTGGATACTGCCCAGGGCGATGACCTTTGACGTTCCGGAGGGAAAGTGGTAGCGGCGCAACGTGATCGCCGCGCGATCCAGCTGAATAAGGCCATCATCATAGGATTGGCCGTAGGTCTGGTTCATTTCCTCACGCTTCGCAGCTGGTGGCCCCGCGCGGTCAGGCAGCGGCCGTCGTCCAGTCGCCACTGCCACCCGTGCAGGTTACAGGTCAACGTGTTGCCTTCCACCACACCGAATTTCGACAGATCGGCCTTCAGATGGGGGCAGCGGTGCTGAATCTCCCAGCCGTCCAACGTAATCGACGCGCAGTCGTCGTGGGTCTCGGCGAACCACCCGTCGGCGTAGGCGATCCGTTCGCCGGTCAGGCACTTGAAGAACGTGTACAGGTATTCGTTGTAACCGCCGACCCGCCACGCCGTGAAACGGGTGGACAAGAAGATGGTGTTGACCCAGTCGGGTTCGTGATCGCGCAGCACGGTGCGCACCAGCTCCGGCGCTATGGCGAAGCCGTAGCGGACTTTTTCGTCGGGAATCCGCTCGCGCACAGTTCGTTTCGGGAAGTCCAGGATCACCGTCTCGGGGCCGATGACCAGTTCCACGGGGTAGCCGATGCCATCGCAGATCTCGTCGCTTTGCAGCATGATCGGCTCGAACAGCGCGCGCAGTTGATCCAGCAGCGGCTCGCCGGTGGCGGGGGCCCAGCTCGCCCGCTCCGCGGCCAACACGGGCGCCATCCGCTCGGCGTAGTCGGCGATGTAGGCCGCCTTGCCGGTGGTGAAGATGGCTTCGACTTGGTCGGCCGGTAACGGATGGCGAAGCGAATTCAGAGCCGCGCCAGAGAAGTCCGCGATCGACCCGGGGATCATCAGCAGGCCGCCGTCGTGACCGTGCGTGCGCATCTGGTCCAGGAACACCATCTGGTCGGGAAAGATGTTGGCCGGATCGCCGCGGTCGTCGTTGAGGTGGCGCAACTGGGGGTCCAGAAAGCATGGCGGCCCCGCCGACGGCACCACCCAGGTAGCGCCTACCTGGGCGATGTACTGACGGGCACGGTCCATCTGCCGTTGCCGTTTCTGGGTGGCGAAAGACTCCTTGGCGCGGGCCGGCATGTCGTAGACCATCGGGTACCAGATAGCTCCGGAATACTGCAGCAGGTGCACGTCCACGTGGCCGAATTCAGCCGCCAGCACGTCCAGATGGACCGGCCGGGCGTCGTTCATGTTGAAAACCGTTGTGGTGCCGTCGGAAACCGCCAGCGCTGAATCGCCGATCGGGCCGTCGGCCGGGGCCCGCAGCGCGATGATCATGATGTCGAGGTCGCCCTTGGGTCCACCGATCCGGTGCTTGACCGAATCGGTGGTTTCGAAGAACCGGTGAAACCCCAGCTTTTCCAACTCATTTCGCAGGTCGGGAACCGGGAAGTCGGGCAGCAGCACGAGCGCATCCTTATTGACGTGCTCGCCCAGATTCTTGGCGTCGAAGTGATCCTTGTGCAGATGGGAGACATAGAGGTAGTCGCAGTCGCCCAATTTGCCCCAGTCCAGCGTGCCGTTGTCGGGGAACGGAAACCAGGACGCGAAGTACGCGGGATTGACCCAGGGGTCGCACAGGATGTTGCCCGCGTGGGTCTGGATCAGAAATCCGGCGTGGCCTACGCTCGTGACCTGCACAAATACCTTTCCGGGGACGCTTTCTTGGGAAGGGAGCCTCTTGACGGTAACGGCTTATCAGCCCCCGAGCTTAGCGCGAGGCCGGGCCTTCGGCCTGCCACAGCCGCCGGTAGTAACCGATGCGCGCCGGATCGGGCTCGACGCCGTAGGCGGCGAAGAATTCCGCATCCCAGACGCGGCCGGGATAGTTCCAGCGAAACGACAGCGTGGCCACCGCGAGGTCGGCCCAGCGATCGGCCACGCCGAGTTCGCCGAAGTCAAGGTGTCCGCAACAGCGGCCCTCGTCGTCGATCAGCGTGTTGGGTGAGCACGCGTCGCCGTGACAGACCACCGGCCGGTCGGTCGGCGGCGGCTCGCCCACCCGCGCCCGGGCGGCCGGCGTGAGCCTGGCCAGCCGGCTGGCCACCGACCAGTCGAAAGGGCACGAGCGCACCGGCAATCGCTCGTGCAAGGTGCGCAGACCCATACCGATCGCTCGCACCGCGACGTCGGGCGCAGCCAGCCACCGTGGGTGCACCGCCGATACGCCGGGCAGCGCGCGGGTGCGCAGCCACGCGCAGTTGCCGTCCGGTCCCCCATCCAAGCCCGCGCCCAGCACGGGGGGCACCGTCACGTACCGAGCCGCCCACCGCATGCGCACTGCCTCATCGGTGAAGTCGGCGCCATCCGCGTGAGCCACCTTGATGAATTCCGTACCGGAAATGTCAGAACGGACCGAGCCGACCCGGAACGTCACGCCGCCCTCCCCGTTGACCCAGATCGCGCGCACGGGCCTGCCGGCGGCAAGCCGCCGAACGACCGCAGGCACCGGCGGGGGGGACGACGGGAAGGACAAGGGTGCCTCTCTTTGGCACTTCGGGCGGCTCTCGGTCGGGACCACTAGGCTGAAGGGCTGTGGAACCGGTATACGGGACGATCATTCAGCTTGCCCGCTTGATCTGGCGCGTACAGGGTCTAAAAATCACGGCCTCGGGCGTCGAGCACTTACCGAAAAGTGGCGGTGCGGTCATCGCGATCAACCACACCGGCTACCTGGATTTCACGTTCGCGGGTTTGCCGGCCTACAAGCAGGGTCTGGGGCGCAAGGTGCGGTTCATGGCCAAGCAGGAGGTGTTTGACGGCAAGATCACCGGGCCGATCATGCGCAGCCTGCGGCACATCCCCGTGGATCGGCGGGACGGGGCCGCCTCCTACGAGGCCGCCGTCAGGAATCTGAAGGACGGTGAGCTGGTCGGCGTCTATCCCGAGGCCACGATCAGCCGCAGCTTCGAGATCAAGGAGTGCAAGTCGGGGGCCGCCCGGATGGCGGTCGAGGCCGGGGTGCCGATCGTTCCGCACATCGTCTGGGGTGCGCAGCGGATCTGGACCAAGGACCATCCCCGGAAGCTGTTGCGCCCCAAGGTGCCGATCCTGGTGCTCGTCGGCGAACCGATCGAGCCGACGCTGGCCACCGAGGAATTGCAGGGACTATTGCACTCGCGGATGCAGCATCTGCTGGAACGGGCCCAAGAGCTCTACGGACCTCACCCGGCCGGCGAGTTCTGGGTGCCGCATCGGCTCGGCGGTGGTGCCCCATCGTTGGCCGAGGCGGCGCTTTTGGACGCCGAGGAGGCGGCCCTGCGGGCGGCCCGCCGCGCCCAAGCCACCGGGCCGCCGGAGCAGTAACCGATGGCGGAGCCCACCTTTCGCACCCTCGAGATCTTGGCCCGGCTTGTCATCCTGGCCACCGGCACCCGCATCACCTTCAGCGGTGAGGGGAACATTCCCGAACGAGGCGGCGCCGTGATCGCGATCAACCACACCAGCTATGTCGACTTTCTTCCTGCGGCATTAGCTATGCATCGCCGACACCGTCGGCTTAGATTCATGATCAAGGCCGAACTGCAGCAAGTGAAGGTGATCAATTTCCTGATCAAGCACACCCGCACGATCCCGGTGGACCGGGGCGCCGGGGCGGACGCCTATGCGGTCGCCGTGCAGCGGCTGCGCGAGGGCGAGGTGGTCGGGGTCTATCCGGAGGCCACGATCAGCCGCAGCTTCGAGCTCAAGGAGTTCAAGACGGGGGCGGCGCGCATGGCCAGTGAAGCGGACGTCCCGATCGTCCCGGTGATCGTCTGGGGTGCGCACCGCATCTGGACCAAGGACCACCCACGACACATCGGCCGCCACAAGCTGCCGGTCAGCGTGGAGGTGGGCGCGCCCTTGCGGGCTGCCGAAGACCTCGCGACCACCAATGCCGCGCTACGCGAATCGATGAACACACTGCTGCACCGGGCACAGCAACGGTATCCACACCCCCGGGGCGCCTACTGGGTGCCGCACCGGATGGGCGGCGGCGCACCGACGTTGGCCGAGGCGGCTCAAATAGAGGCCGACGAGGCGGCGGCAAGGTCGGCCGGGACGGCCGCCCGCCGTACCCCGCATCGGTCGCGATAGGGGAAGGGAGAGGAACATGGCAGAGCCGTTTTTCCGCTTGGCGGAGATAGTTGTTCCGGCTGTCGCCGCGATGAACGGAACCAAGCTCAACTTCGAAGGCCTCGAGAACATTCCCGCGCGGGGCGGCGGCTTAATTGCGCTCAACCACACCAGCTATCTGGACTGGGTGGGCGCGTCGGTCGCCGCCCTCGAACGCAAGCGACGGCTGCGCTTCATGATCAAAGCCGAGATGGCCGATGTGAAGGCGGTCAACTACGTGATCAAGCACTGCCAGCTCATTCCGGTGGACCGCAGGATGGGACAGGACGCGTACGCGGTGGCCGTGCAGCGGCTGCGCGAGGGCGAACTCGTTGGGGTGCATCCCGAGGCCACCATCAGTCGCAGTTACGAACTCCGAGAATTCAAGACCGGGGCGGCGAGGATGGCCTTGCAGGCGCAGGTCCCGATAATCCCGATGGTCGTCTGGGGCGCCCATCGAATTTGGCCCAAAGACCATCCAAAGAAGTTGTTGCGCAACAAGATTCCAGTCACCGTGGCCGCCGGCCCACCGCTGCCCCCGCAGGGCACCGCCGAGCAGCTCAACGTCGCGCTGCGGCAAGCGATCAACGCGATCCTGTACCGGGTGCAGGAGGAATATCCGCACCCGGAGGGCGAGTTCTGGGTGCCGCGGCGGCTGGGTGGAAGCGCGCCGTCTCAGGATGTCTCGCGGGAGCTCCGGATCGC
>Ga0310913_10000142_pt1 | contig 29175 bp, 27 predicted proteins | sample GREbulkMGOX082_FD_203447 | JGI IMG/M metagenome (GOLD analysis project Ga0310913, IMG submission 203447) | Lab enrichment of tropical soil microbial communities from Luquillo Experimental Forest, Puerto Rico - GRE.bulkMG.OX082 | ecosystem: Environmental > Terrestrial > Soil > Tropical forest >...
GCCCTGTCGAACTGGGTTATCTTTGGCTGCCGCATGCCTGAAAGCGAGAAAGTCGCGGTCGGGAAATCTTCACTAGGGATGAGGGCTGACGCGTTGCTCTGGAGAATCGGAAGCCCTGTCCGTTAGCGCAACTGATCTCGCTGGGGCTCCGCCAACCAAGGCGGGGGAGTCGCCGCAGTCTGCCCTCGCGGCTGCCGTTAGCGAGCGTCTCACCGTGCTCGAGCCCGGCCGCACCGAGCGCAACTACTGGCGCGACCTCTGGCACTACCGTGAGCTGTTTGCCATCCTCGCATGGCGCGACGTCTCGGTCCGTTACAAGCAGACGGTCATCGGCGTGGCCTGGGCGCTCATCCGCCCCTTTATCGCTACTGTGGTTTTCACGATCGTTTTTGGCCACCTGGCAAGACTGCCGAGTGAAGGTGAGGCGCCTTACCCCATCATGGTGTTCGCGGGCCTCATGCCCTGGCTCCTGTTCGCCGGCGTGCTGGGCGACGCCTCGAGCAGCCTTCTCGGCAATGCGACTCTGATCTCGAAAGTCTATTTTCCACGTCTCGTCATCCCAACCGCAGCGGCCGTGGTGGCGCTGGTCGACTTTGCCATTAATTTGTCCCTGCTGGCGCTGATCATGGCGTGGTATGGCTTCTTGCCAGGTAGGCAGGTCGTTTTCCTGCCCGCCTTCGTGCTGCTCGCGATCCTGGCGAGTCTTGGGCCGGCGCTCTGGATCACCGCTCTCAATGTCAAGTACCGGGATTTCCGCTTCGTCGTGCCCTTCATTATCCAGCTCGGGCTCTACGTTTCACCAGTGGGATTCCCAAGCTCATTGGTTCCTGAAGAATGGCGCCTGCTTTATAGCCTCAATCCGATGGTGGGCGTTATCGACGGCTTCCGCTGGTGCCTGCTTGGTGGCTACAACCCGCTCTATTGGCCGGGCTTCCTTATGAGCTTGGGCGTCGTTGCCTTCTTTCTCTGGTTCGGTATCCGCTATTTCCGCGCAACCGAACGGACCTTCGCGGATATGGTGTAAGCCGTGAGCGACGTCGTCATCCGCGCCGAGGGCCTTGGCAAGAAATACCTGATCGGCCATCACGCTCAGCGCGCGAGCTACACCACCTTGCGTGACGTAATTGGTAGCTCGGCGGGGAGCTTCGCGCGTTCGGTCAGCGGCATGGTGCGCGGCTGGCAGCTTGTCGCCGGCGATGTAACCGAGGAGTTCTGGGCGCTCAGAGACGTAAACTTCGAAATAAAGCGAGGCGAGATCTTTGGGATTATTGGTCCCAACGGCGCCGGCAAGTCCACACTGTTGAAAATATTATCCCGCATTACGGAGCCGACCACGGGCCGAGCTGCGATCAAGGGTCGGGTCGCGAGCCTGCTCGAAGTCGGAACCGGGTTCCACCCCGAGCTTACGGGTCGCGAGAACATTTACCTGAACGGCGCCATCCTCGGCATGAGCCGAGCCGAGATTCGGGAGAAATTCGACAAGATTGTCGCTTTTGCTGAGGTGGAGAAATTCGTTGATACCCCGGTCAAGCGCTATTCGAGCGGAATGTACGTGCGCCTCGCTTTTGCGGTCGCAGCTCATCTCGAGCCCGAAATCCTTATCGTCGATGAAGTTCTCGCGGTCGGCGATGTCGAATTCCAGAAGAAGTGCCTTGGCAAGATGCAGGATGTGGCGGGGCAGGACCGTACCATATTGTTCGTCAGTCATAACATGGCGGCTGTCGCTGCTCTGACGCATACGGCTATCGTCCTGCACGCGGGCCGTGTCGCGCTCATCGGGCCGACCGCAGAGGCCATGAAGACCTACAGCGCGCTTGCGGCCGCGAGCACAAGTTCAAGGAACCGCGAGTCCTGGGGGCGCGGTCAGCATACGTGCGTGCGAGCAGCCCGACTGCTCAATGACGACGGGGTGCCAACCGACCAATACATCGCGGGCATGCCATTTAAGGTCGAGATCGAGGTCGAGACTGATGGTAGCCGCAGCCTCTCGTGCGAGTTGCTGATAGTCGATCAGGCCAACACCAGGATCGCTTTGGCAGCGCTCCATAACTTCGAAGGCTCGACATTGCCGGCCGTGCGTGGTGTCTATCGCCTGGTAATGTCGTTTGCACCGTTGCATCTGGCGGCTGGCCGGTATGCCATTGATGTCCTGACGTCAATCGTCAATCAAAAGTGGGACCATCACGTCGAAGCCGCAATATTGTTCGAAGTTCTGTTCTCTAATCCAGCTGGATTGCCGTGGAGCTTTCAGCATTCGGCTGGGCTGGGCGCAGTGGCACTGCCGTTTGCGAGACCGACGGTAATCGAACGTATCCATGTGGAAACGGCGGCCGCTCACGGTCTTGCACAGGACGCTCCTTCCATCGGTACACGTCGAACTGTGCAACGCGTGCTCGGCTGATCATAAGCAGAGCCTTGAAATGAGATTTGCGCGGCGGTTTTGGTCAGGCCTAGTGCCATGGAGCTGAAGGGGTACGTAGATTATTACCGATTTCCTGAACGTCGACGGGGTATGGTCGATTATTCGCTTATCTTGACGCGCATTGGGACGAAGATCTGCCGCTCGCCGAAAAGCTCGAAATTGTATTCAGCTGGGACTCAGACGCCATCGTTATGATCGACGACTTCCAAGTACCCGACGATCCGGGGTACGCCTATGACGACTACGGGCCCGGCAAGGCACTGACGCCCGACTTAGTCGACCCGGCATGTCGCCGGCTGCGTAATCTTGGCATCAAAGGTTCGATGGGCGGCGTCTTTATTATCTTCAGGCCTACTGCGCCGCATATGATGACCACCGTGTTGAAGACGCCATCTTGTTCGAGGTTCTGTTTTCTAACAGCCGGACTGTCGTGGAACATTCACAGTCCCAAGGCCTGGGCGCAGTGGCGCTACCGTTTGGGAGCCCGACGGTAATCGAACGTATTCATGATGGAATGGCGACCGTCCCGAACTGATCGCGCTGGGGAACAACACGAGAGGAGTTGACCGCTCTGTCGAGGATCTGCTCGTCGCCACCGTTACGGCACGGATTTGTTTTGCGTACACCGTGTTCGACGTCCAGATGATCCGATCCTCTCGGATCGTAATGATCGAACGCTTTGATTTCCTCTGGGTCAAATTTGGAGTCCTTCACCGGGTATCACGTCGTGGACAGCGAGGCATTCCTGCCTTGATCGGACCGGGAAGAGCCTGGAGATCTGGGCAATAATACCGCATGGCTTTAAATCCCCGTTGAATGAAGGTTGCTCGCGGCCCGATACTGCGCGGAGCGCGGTTCTCGCTATCGTTTTGACTTGATGAGAGGCTGCGTCTCAAGCGCGTCATGCGGCACGCAAGGTCGCCCCTCGTGGGTTGTCGGATCGTCACCGAGGATGCTAGGTCGCCAGAGGTTCGCTTTGTTGTATGCAATAGGTTTCTCAAAAAAGGCTCAAAATCGAGATGATTTTTGATGCTCCGTTGGCTAATCTGTTCCAAGACACACATCTCGCGTCTATTCTGAATCGCAATCCTATCGTTTGTATCGACGTCGGATCCCGTGACGGGTTTGAACAGGATCTGCTCCCGATTGCTTTCGGTGTCGATGGTATCGCATTCGAACCTGATCCAATAGCGTTTGAAGCGCTCCGATGCCAATGCGCGGTTCCTTGGCGGTCAATGCGCCATCTAAACATCGCGCTCGCGGGCGGTGCGGGTGAGCGGATGCTCAATGTTCCCATTCATCCCGGCTCCGCTTCTCTTCTCGAGCATGATCTTTCGATCGGTCAGCGATTTAACAAAACGGAGTTTTTTGAGGCGAGATCGAAAACTAAAGTGTCTACGCTAGCGCTTGATGACGTCCTGGCCGCCGTCGGCTCGATCTCTCCGGCTTACATAAAACTGGACATCGAGGGGCTGGAAATAGAGGTGCTCCAGGGCGCCTCGCGCGCTCTTAGTCAAACAGTCGCGCTAAAGATTGAAGTGTCGTTTCTGCCCTTTCGGCGAGGGCAGCCCCTTGCGGCTGATGTGGACTTGCATGTTCGACAGAGAGGCTTCGAGCTCGTAGATCTCCTCAATCCTGTGTATTGGCGCATTTTTGATCCGGCCTCCCAGGCTCAGCACGGCTTCTCAATTCCTTATTCACGAGGTCAATTAGCGCATGGGGATTACCTGTTTTTTAGGGCCGTCGAGACGCTCGATAATGATGTGAAGAGGTTCGAGGCTGCCGTCCTTGCGATGAACTATGGCTTTTTTGACCATGCTGCGGCCATCATGCGGCGCCCAGAGATGAGCAGGTGGTTGCGCAAAGAGGGAATCGCGAACCCAGTCGAAGTGGTTGCCGAGGTGTCGGCTAAGTTTAAGCGCGCCGTCCATGCTCACAAGCGCCACGGACCTCACGCTCTTCAAAGATGGCGTCGAGATTTGCGGATTGGTCCGCGGTTGAGACGTGCGCTCGGCGTTGAGAAGCCAGGCGACAGCCAGGCTCTCGAATGTTGATGCCGTTGAATGGCGAGTATGCTTGCATATTGCGAGAATTGGGATTAGCGGAATTGAAGCGGCGCATCGACTCCATTAGCATCGATATATCAAGGGGCCGCGTTGCAAGGCACGCGGGAACAAAGTTGGGCAGGTGTCCAACGCTCCGCTGAGCAATGTGCCACCTTCTCATCCTCCTGCCATCAGCCCACATCCGTGTGTCGAGACGATCGTTCATGAGCTTTGCGCGGAGCTGCCGAAACGTCGCGTTAGGCCTCGCAACTGAAGATCGCGTCCGTCTGGGCTTGAACGGCGCATCGCCGAATGACCCGACGCAGTAGCCGCATGCGAGGCCATGAGCCAATAGGCTCGCGCGATTGGCGGCCCTGGGCATAGGCGGGACTCCGGAACGGCAAAGGCTAGGCGCTCCAATGCAAATACCCAGCCGACGTGCGTACGGACATGATCATCTGGGTCGCGGCCAACCTGCTGCTGCTCGCGGGACTCGCATACTACACCATTCAGGCGAATTGGCTGGACCGAGATCGGCAAACTCTGGCAGCAGGAGGAAATGCGCGCTCTCGCCAGAGCTGATCGTGCTTGAGGACAACACTGGAGGAGCCGAGCGCCGCGTCGAGGATCTGCTCGTCACGGCCGGTTACCGCAAGGATTTTGTCTGGACCCATAACGTGTTCTACGTCAAGGCGTCCGGCCCTCGCCATGTCAGATGGTGAGGAACAAGCGAAAAGGCACGCCGTGATTTCCTCCAGATCGCATCCGGAGTGCTTTATTGGCATCACGTCATGGAACAGCGAAGGGTTCCTCGGTCATTGCATCGATGAGGTTTTTAGGACCACGCGCAGGCGGGCGCGCGTGGTCTTGCTCGACAACGTCTCGACGGACCGTTCCGTAGAGGTGGCGAGGGCACGCGGAGCCGAGGTGATCGTCAGGAAGTGCAGTCAGCCGCAGGCGCTCAACGCACTGCTGACGATGTCGCGGAGCCACTACACGCTGCTGATTCATTCTGACGTGATTTTACTCCACGACGACTGGCTCGACCTGTGCGCGGCCAAGATCTCGGGCAACGTGGCGCTGGTCTCTCCGGAGGACATCGGGTGCGGCCCCTTTACGCGCCCCTGGGGCAAGGGGATGCCAGAGGGCTCGTTCCTGTTCTTCGACACGCGCAGCGCCAAGTCCGCTCGCAAGGTGTTCTGGCGGCAGCGTTTCAAGATGAAATTGCCGTACCGCGCCTTCGACTTCTTCGGCGAGCACATCACCTACAATGTGCCGACAACGCTCGCTGCGCACGGCTACACCTGGCGCATGATGAGGGTGCACACATCGACCCGCGAGCCCGAACCGGTCTACACCCCTAATTTCAAGCCGAAATACTGGGGCGAGACGTTTAGCCACCTGCGCTACGGCCTCGGCAACTTCTATAGCCTCAATGGCCAGGTCACACACTATCACAACTGGTTCGATCGCGTTGGTCTGGGATCCCACGATTTCGATCCGACCTCCACGGAAAGCATTCCACCCGAGGGTGGAATTCCCAAGGCATACCTTCAGATATGCTCGCGCCGCTTCCTGGACGATCTGAGGGCCGGCGATCTCAGAGTTCCCAAGATTTCGACGGCGGCGCAAGCGCGGGCACCATGAAAAAGGTCCTGATCGTCACGCCTTCCGCCTACCTGGCCGGTGGCGTCGAGACGATTATCCATGATCTCTGCAGGGAGCTGCCGCAGCTCGGCTGGTGTTCAGAGCTGGGGCTCGCTGCGGGAGAGCGGTTCCATATCGTCTCGCGCTACCGAACCGCCTATCCCGGGGTGACGGTGCATCCAATTTTGCCCCGATTTCCGACGCGACGCGCCAGAGTCGAGGCCATCGTGTCGGTTGCACGCAATGTCGGACCCGACGTCGTCGTGGCCGCCCGCATTGCCGACGCCTACGAGGCAGTTGCAAGGCTCAAACTTGCCGGCAGAGCGCCGCGCTTGGGCGTCATGGTGCGAGGCCTGGAGGCGCAGTACGTGCACGACGTTTCCGCCTACCGACCATTCATCGACGCCTGCTTCGTGGACGGGCGGCTCATCGAGCAGGCGTGCATCGAGCTCGCCGGTATGGACAGAGATCGCGTCTTCAATTTGCCGGGCGGGGTGCATCCGCCGGTCCTGCCAGCAGGGCCAAGGGTGCCCGGAGAAGTGCTGCGGATCGGCTACGTCGGACGTCTCGCCCAGGCCGACAAACGCGTGTTGGATCTGATTCCACTGGTCGAACGGCTCGAACAGGCGGATCTTCCATTTATGCTCTCCGTGACCGGAGACGGACCAGAAGAGGCGGCGCTGAAGGGCGCACTGGATACGCCTGCTCGCCGCTCGCGCATTCGGTTCCTCGCCTGGCAAACGCACGAAGCGCTCTATCGTGATGTGTTCCCGCAACTCGACTGCCTGTTAAACTTCTCGCCCACAGAGGGCGTCACTATCGCGCCGCGCGAGGGTCTCGTTCACGGCGTCGTTCCGGTGCTGTCGCGCTTTCCTGGGCTTGTCGCCGAAGGCGTGTTCCGAGACGGTAATAACACCCTGACGTTCGAGGTCGGGAACATGGATGCCGCGGCGCGCCACGTGATTGCTTTGCATCGTGAGCCCGGATTGCTCGCGCGGTTGTCGGCTGCGGCGATCGTTTCGCAGAAGGGGCGCTATCTGTTCGAGGCCTCGATGAGGGACTGGGCCGATGCCTTCGACGCCTGCCTGCGTGCGCCGCCCAGGTGCGGGCGTCGCCTGCCCGTCGACGACGAGCCGAGGCCGCGCCTGGAGCGGATGGGACTTCCCGGCGCGGTAGCCGACCGGCTGCGCAGCTGGTCGAGACGCATCCCGCAGCCGCGCGAGCCGGGCGACGAGTGGCCTCATGGACGCTTCCGCGTGCCAGCAGCTGCGGAAGACCGACTGGAAGCTCTTCAACGCGTTTGCGACGACGCAGCGGAAACCCGGAGCACTGCTGCCGCTCCGATGATGGAGCCGTAGGGCACACTCGTGCTGTCGGTCTGCGTCTGCACCTACAATCGGGCGCAGAGCCTCGCTCGCACGCTCGATACGTTGGTGGCGCAGATCGGCGTCAACTGGGCAAATGTCGAGGTGGTCGTCATCGACAACAACTGCACCGACGATACAGCGGATGTTGTCGCGGCCGCTGCGGCGCGGCTGCCGGTCCGGCGCGTGATCGAGCAGGCGCAGGGTCTTGCCAATGCGCGAAACCGGGCGCTGGCCGTCTCGCGCGGCCGGTGGATTATCTTCACCGACGACGATGTCTTGCTGGAACGGGACTGGCTCCGGTCCTACACAGAAGCGTTCGACGCATTTCCCAAAGCGAGCTTTGCCGCCGGTCGCATCGTTCCGCTCTGGAAACAAGGGCGCCCGGGCTGGTTCAAGGGCGAGCGCCTGGATCTGATGAATGGCGTGCTTGGATGGTATGACATAGGCACCGACGTGCGAGCCATGACGCTCGCCGATCCGGAGCCGTTCGGGGCGAATTTTGCAGTGCGCCGAGCGCTCGTCGAAAGTATCGGTGTATTTGAACCAAGCCTCGGCATGCACGGCAAGAAGCTTGGGCGAGGTGAAGAGACGGAATTCTTCATCCGCGCGAAGGCGGCCGGCGCCAAAGGCATCTATGTCGGGCGCGCGCTCTGTCACCATCCGGTTGAAGCGGATAGGCTCTCTCTCCCGGCCCTCTATCGTTACGGTGTGGTTAGTGGACGCGCCTACCGGGTGATCATGAACCCGCGGGAATCGGGGTCGAGGCTGAAAGGGGCCGCGTTCCTCGCCAGAGGCATGCTGCAACTTCTGAAAGGGCGCGGGGACCGCTTCCGTCAATGCGTGATCAATGCGGGGATTCAGGCAGGACTGATTTCGCACGAATGAGGTCCTCGGAGTGAACCTGAGAATGCTGGCCCGCATCCAATCCAAGCTCGCCCGCTCACTCATCTCGTTGGGTGACAGAGAGAGGCACGAGGCGATGCTTCGCAGTGTTCTCGAGGACGCCGTCTCCAACGGACCCGAGATGGCCGCCGTGGCGATGGGCGGCAAAACGAGGGAGGTCGAGATCTTCACCGCCTTGCACCCGTTGATGACAAGGCACCGGATCAACTACTGCATCGACGTCGGCGGTCATTCCGGGCAGTTCGGCGCCGGGCTCTACGGCTATCTCGGCTTCCGCGGAGCCTGCGTCTCGTTCGAGCCGGTCGGCAGCTTTCACGAGACGATGACGGCGCGAGCCCGGCGGCATCCTGGCTGGCGCACCGTCAGTGCAGCAGTCGCTGCTGCCAAGCACGGACCTCCTTGACGGGCTCGCGCCTGATGCTCGGCTGGCAGGCTGGCAGGAACCCATTCGCCTCGTTCGCCTCGACGAGCATCTTCGCGACGATCTCGAGAACGCGGGTCACCGGATCCTCGTTAAGGCGGACACCCAGGGCTCGGAGCTCGCCGTTCTCCGATCGCTGGGCGCCCATATCGGCAAGGTCTCTCTACTCGTCGTCGAGTGCGCCGCGCAGGCTCTCTGTGATGGACAGCCCCTCTTCGAGGACGTCCTGCGGTGGTTGCGCGAGCGAGGCTTTTCGCCGGCCTACGTGATAAACAACTTCGGCGTGGACGGTGTACTACGATTACGACGTCATCTTCGTGCGTTCGCCCGGACGCTGAGGGAGGGACAGGACAACAGGAAGAGCATGTGCGGCATCGGCGGATGGATCGGTGAAGGCGGGGGCCGGCTCAACGAGCCTCACCTTGCCACGATGATGGCTGCGATGCGCCATCGCGGGCCCGACGACGGCGGCACCTGGATTGCCGCGGACGGCAATGTTGCGCTGGGCCACAATCGCCTCAGCATCATCGATCTCTCCCCCGGCGGCCATCAGCCGATGATAAATCCCAACAACGGTGATGTACTAACGTTCAATGGTGAGATCTACAATTTCCGTGAATTGCGGCGACACCTTGAGGCGAAAGGCTACCAGTTCCGTTCGCAATCGGACACTGAGGTGTTGCTTTTTGCATTCGCGGCCTGGGGTACCGAATGCGTACGCTATATCCGCGGCATGTTCGCATTCGCGGTTTGGTGCCCGGCAGAGCGCGCTCTGTTTCTATTTCGGGATCCGATGGGGATCAAGCCGCTCTACTATTGGAGGTCGCAAGCGCGCGGAATCGTGTTCGCGTCGGAACTTAAGGGCTTGCTGGGGTTTCCGGGGTTTCAACCGTCACTTGATCACCGCGCGATCGGTCAGTTTCTGGAATTCGGGTATACGTTTGAGGATGACCGCACCATCCTGAACGGCGTGCATAAGCTGCCGCCAGGCCATTTCTTGCGCGTGCGCGCGGATGAGAAACCGGAGCTCGAGCGCTACTTCTGTCCGCAAGTCGCAAGTGACCAAACCTCCGAGCGGGGCGAGTTCGAGGAGGAGCTCCACGCCACCCTCGAGGAGGTCATAGCGCAACATCTGATCGCCGACGTGCCAGTTGGTCTGCTTCTCTCGGGAGGACTGGATTCAAGCCTCATCTCCGCACTTGCCGCCCGCAAGACGGCGGTGCGCACGTTCAGCATGGGCTTTGCCCAATCGAATCTCGACGAGCGGGCGCACGCCCGCCGGGTTGCCCGGCACATCGGCTCAGAGCATGAGGAAATTCTGATTACTCCTCGGGAGGTGAGTGACGGGCTCGAGAGCACGATCGCCTGCTTCGACGACTTGTTCGCGGATTGGGGAACGATTTCAACGCGCCTGCTGTACAAAAAGTGCAGTGAACGCGGCATCAAGGTTGTGTTGGTAGGCGAGGGCGCTGACGAGCTATTCGGCGGCTACGACGTGTTCCGATCGAGCGAATCGCAGGCTCCTGCCGATTGGTGGCTTTTTCAGCTGTACCGACACTACTGTGGTCGGCGCTATGGGCGTTACTTTGGCGCTTTTCGCGCATTGATGCGAGACTATCTGAACTCCGTCAACGGGGATCGCTTCGGCGCCGTTCGATTGTTCGAGACACGCAACCAGCTGCCGAACAACTATGTGATGAAGGTGGACAAGGCGAGCATGTCGGTGAGCGTTGAGGCGCGCGTGCCCTACCTCGACCAGAGGGTGGCTGAGATCGCATACCAAATTCCTAAAAGCCGGCTCTTGGCCGATGGAATGGAGAAGAATGTGCTGCGGCGCGTCGCCCGCCGTTTCCGATTGCTGCCGGAGGAGACGCTTGCTCGCCCGAAGCTTGGCGGCAGCATGGCCGCATCCTGGCTGGACGAGCAGCCGGATTTCCGCAGGTTTGCCAAAGATATCATCCTTGCCCGGGGCGGATGGACCGAAGCCTTGGGTTTGAAACAAGCGATGGTGGATTACTTCGTCAATAACCGTGCAGGTTATAATTTCCCACGCGCCGTCAGCATCTTCCGCAATCTCGCCTGGCGGCTATTGATTCTTGAGATGTGGTCGAGCGCATACCGGGTCGCGCCTGATGTTGGTTGAAGGCCTGGTCAGCACCATTATCCCTGTCCACAACCGGCCCTTGCTCTTGCGGGAGGCGGTTGCGAGTGTACTTGTCCAGACCTACCGGCCGATTGAGATCGTCATTGTCGACGACGGCTCGACTGACGATACGGCCCAGTCAATCGCAGCCCTCGCAGCAGGGTACCCCAGCATTGTTCGCCACCTGCGTATTCCGAATGGCGGCCCAGGGGCCGCACGCGAGGCTGGTCGGGTAATCGCGAATGGCGAATTTATCCAGTATCTCGACAGCGATGATCTACTGCTACCGCACAAGTTCGAGCTGCAGGTTCGTGGGCTACGCGCGCGTCCGGAATGCGACGTCGCTTATGGGAGGACACGCTTTTATATGATTGGCGAGTCGCCCGGCAACATGTCATGGAAGCGCACGGGCGAACGAATCGAAACAATGTTTCCCTCGTTTCTGCAGTCGCGTTGGTGGGACACCTCGACCCCGCTCTACAGGCGCGAAGTGACGGATTTGGCGGGTCCATGGACTGAGCTGAGGAACGAGGAGGATTGGGAGTACGACTGCCGCATTGCCAGCAAGTGGGGGCGCTTGCATTATTGCGATGCGTTTATTTCCGACACACGGGTAACCTTCGAATCTCAGCTGAGTACAGCCGGCTCTAGTGATCCGGAGAAGCTCAGACATCGTGCTGCTGCACACAGGCTAATTTTGGAACATGCGCTTGCGGCGGGAATTCCTCACGAGACCACCGAGATGCGACATTTTTCGCGCGAACTTTTTCTATTAGCCCGTCAGTGTGGTGCAGCGGGACTTGCCGATGAAGCGCGGATCTTGTTTGGACTCGCGCGGCAGGCCTCGGGAAGCCAGCGGAGTCGCGGCATTGACTTTCTTCTGTACGGTGTAGGAGCTCGGCTCGTAGGATGGCGTGCGATGGGCAGCCTCACCTGCGGCTTGGATCGCCTTAGGGTATGAACACGTATCCCGAAGTATCGATAGTGATGAGCGTTTACAATGGTGCTTCGCGTCTTGCTGCGACCCTAGACAGCATCTTGACGCAAGAGGGAGTGGCACTTGAATTCATCGTCGTGAATGATGGCTCAACTGACACATCGGGGCGTATCTTGAACGATTACGCGTCGCGCGACAGTCGACTGCGTATTATTCATCAGGAAAATACCGGGTTAACACGCGCCCTCATCCGCGGATGTGATGCTGCTCGCGGCGAGTTCATCGCTAGGCAAGATGCGGGGGATGTTTCTCTTCCGGGTCGGCTCGCTCGCCAGCGCGTCATTCTTGATGCCGAACCTGCTGTGGTCATGGTGTCTTGTGCAACGCGCTTTGTGGGTCCGTCCGATGAGGAACTATACATGGTTGCACAGTTGAGTGAGGAATTGGAGAAAGGCCTGAGGCAGCTTACTATTGAAAAGGTGCGCGGTCCTTCGCACCATGGCAGCACGATGTTCCGCCGCTCGACTTATGAGCAGGTCGGTGGGTATAGAGCTGCTTTCCCTGTCGCGCAGGACCTCGACCTCTGGATGCGAGTTTCGGAGGTGGGTCGCTGCGTCGCCACACCTGAGATGCTGTATCAGGCGAAGCTGGCCCCTGGCTCGATCAGTGCCATACGGCGCGACGAGCAGCTTCGGGCTGCCCATTCCATTCTGGCTTGCGCTGCGGCGCGCCGTGCTGGCAAAAGCGAAGCGGAGCATCTGAGCCGCTGGCAAATCGAGCTGGCCGGGGTAGGGCCCCGTGCGGCTGGCGGCCGCAGACGCTCCGCGGACAGCGAGCACGCTCGGTTCTACTATTCCATTGCCGGCCTCCTAAGGCAAAATCGCCCTGAGTGTTCTCGGTTCTACTACTGGAAATCTATCCGCTGCTGGGTGCTTTACGCACCCGCGTGGGCGGGCCTAGTACGACTAATGATATCCAGATGAAGCGGCCAACGCGCGACCCATCCTGGAGTCCGGAAGTCGAGGTACTCTACCGCCACGATATGCAGGAGATTTGGGATCAGACAATCAACCCACATATTTGGAACCAATATCACAATCAATTAGATCTCTACCTAGGACTAGCCGGAGGTGCTGACGGAGAAAGATCAAAAAAAATTCTTGATGCAGGATGCGCACAGGGAACATTGGCGCTTCTACTGGCCGAAAGAGGTCACGACGTAGTTGCATTAGACTTGCGTCCTGGCTTTCTCGAATACGCGCAAAGCCGTTACACCCATGGCCGGATCCGATTCGTAGCTGGGAACGCGTTGGAGTGCGAATTGGATGAGCGTTTCGATCTTGTGTTTGCCAATCAGATTGTCGAGCACATAATTTACCCAGAGCAATTGATCAGAGGGCTCAAAGGTTTACTGAACTCGAAGGGTAAGCTTGTCGTAACGACCCCCAACTGGCATTACTTACGAAACTCGCTGCCTAGCTTTGAAGAGCTCGGGGATGCTAGTCAGTTTGAACATCTCCAATTCACTGCCGATGGCGACGGACATTTTTTTGCCTATAAGGTCGCGGAGTTGGAGCATATTTTTGCGAATGCGGGCTTCGAAATCGTTGAGCGTTATGTGTTCGAGTCGCCCTTCGTTTCGGGACACTTAAAGTTACGTCATCTCCATCGGGTGGTTCCGTTGAGCGCGCTACAAGCATTGGATCGCGTAACATTGGCGTCGCCATTGGCCCGGTATTTAGCTCACCAGCTTATGATTGTGGGCAAGCATATATGAACTCGTGGCAGCATCATCTTTACTATTCTGCAGATCGTGTTCGCGCATGGCGGGGTTATGCGAGAGCGAAGTTATGGGCTTTGCAGGGTGCCAAACTAAGTAGACGGATCATCGTTGAGGCGGGCTGCCGTATTGATCGGCCGTGGGGAGTGACGATCGGTGAACGATCACGACTGGAGCCCCGCGTCTGGCTCAAGTTAGTATCTGATGCGGCGCGTGCTGAAATCGGTAGTTTTTGTTTTTTGGGGGCTGGAACTGAGCTTAATGTTATCAATAGCATTGTGATTGGCAATCATACGGTGATTGCGCCCGGTTGCTTTATCACGGATCACGATCACGGGACCCTTGCGGACCATGGGATCGATGAACAGCCGTGCGTAGCGGCTCCGGTAAAGATCGGATCTGATGTTTGGATCGGTGCTGGGGTCTGTATTTTACGCGGGGTCACGATCGGTGACGGGGCCGTGATCGGAGCTGGGGCCGTAGTCAGGCATGACATGTCGGCTTATGAGGTCGCGGCGGGGATTCCTGCAAAGAGTATTGGCAATAGAGCATTAAGGTAAGCGCTTGACGCTCAGTGTGGATAGCGGATGCCCGCTCGATAGAAAGGTGAATTCGAATTCGCGACCTATCTCTATTGTTGTTCCCACGTATCGACGTGATAGCGTCCTGATCGCTACCATTGGACACTTACTTGAGCTCGACCCGGCACCAGCAGAGATCTTGGTGGTGGATCAGACAGAAAGGCACCAGGAAATTGTTGAACACACGCTCCGGAATTGGGAAGCGGCGGGCGCCATCCGATTGGTGCGCTTGGTCGAGCCGTCGATAACGCGGGCGATGAATCGCGGACTATGCGAAGCCGCGCAAACTTTCGTCCTATTTGTCGATGACGACATCATTCCGGAACCAGGCTTGCTTGAAATGCATTGGTGCGCGCTGGAAAGGACAGGAGCAGCCTTGGTCGCCGGGCGGGTAATCCAGCCGTGGGACGAAGGAAAGGACTTTTCGAAACGCGGAAGCTTCCATTTCGCCTCAATGCAAGCGGGATGGATACGTGAGTTTATGGGCGGTAATTTCACAGTGCGCCGCAAAATCGCCCTTAAACTGGGCGGATTTGACGAGCAATTTGTGAGCGTAGCGTATAACTTCGAGGCTGAATTTGCCTATAGGCTCTGCGGGGCTGGTCACCAGATTTTTTACGAACCCGCAGCCTGCGTTCACCATTTGAAAACTAGTGAGGGTGGCACGCGAATGTTTGGAGACCACTTAAGGAGTGTCAGGCCCGATCACGCTGTTGGAGCATACTATTACATCTTGCGTACGTGGTCAGGTTGGCAAAGCTTGGTTCAGTTTTTGAGACGCCCATTGCAGGCCATCGCGACACGACATCATCTTTATCGCCCGTGGTGGATCCCAGCGACGCTCGTCGCGGAACTTTCCGGAATGGGTTGGGCACTGGTCCTGGCCGCACAAGGACCTCGTTATTTGAGCTCCAGCAACTGGCTGAAAGGTGGGTCATCCGGTGTATGAGCTGGCCATTTCGCTCGCGGCTGTTTTGGTTTTCTGGGCACTCGCAGAATGGCGCTTAGCCCTGTTATTGTGTCTTGGAACTGCCGTTCTGCAAGATCCCCTCAGAAAACTTACACCCGATCAACCCGTTTTCTTTGTCGTACTTGTGGGGGCGGTGTTTGTGGCAGCCTGCATTGGGGCCTTGGCTCGGGGGACTGCGTTGGCACCGAATGTATTATTTAAAAGATACCGGCAGCTTGCCGCGCCTTTCTTGACTTTGCTGCTGCTGATCATCGTGCAAGCATTCAATTCTTATTTGCGTTTCGACAATCCAATGATACCACTGATTGGGCTACTCACCTATGTGCTGCCATTTACGTCGATTGTGTTTGCGTACCAGCTGGTTTCTCGCCAGGGCGAGCTCAGCATTAATCGGTTTATGAAATGGTACGTTGTTTGTATCGCCCTTGCGTTGACGACAGTGTACTTTGAGTTTTCGGGTTACGACTGGTCGATACTTGGACAGGTTGGCGAAAAACTGATAATATACGATGAAGTGACGGGTGCTGTATTGTACCCATCCTCGGGATCATTCCGGGCATCCGAGATCGCAGCATGGCATGCGATGACAACGGCGTGCTTCATCGTGCTAATGACATTCATGCAAAGGGCAACCTTTACACGATTGTTAATTTCTGTGATCGTCGCCGTGCTTCTTATCGCAGTCGGGCTTCTCACGGGTCGTCGAAAACTCGTCGTCGAGTTGACGGTCTTCGTAAGCACCTATTTTATTCTCTGGATTGTCCTCGAAAGGGGCGTGGGTAAACTAGCCATCATTGCTTTTACAGGTGCTGCACTTGCCGGATATGGATGGTTGGCGGCAGAACTGCGAGACGGTGTCAGCGAGCGTTTCAATGGAGAATCGGTAAATTACTCTTTCTACGTTCAGCGGAGCGAAGGCGCTTTCCAAGATGTCCCATCGCGCTTCGTTGAGTTAGGCATGGCGCCCATAATGTGGGCGTATGACAGCTTTGGCGTATTCGGCGCTGGGCTGGGGGCGGGGACGCAGGGCACACAACACTTCGGAGGGGGAGGGGATATCGCAGCGGCAGCGGAAGGTGGGCTGGGCAAGATCACACTTGAGCTGGGGATACCTGGTCTTTTTGTAATGGGTTGGTTTGCGATTTTGCTTTTCCGGTATCTCTGGCGGATCATGCAAGCTGCATCGCGACATTCGGTAAGGATGGGTCGACTTTCCTTCGGTCTTTTCAGTTTTCTCGTGGCCAACCTGGCAGGGTTCTCAGTTGCCACGCAAGCATATGGCGACCTCTTCGTATTGTTGATCTTGAGCTGGACGCTTGGTTTTCTGTTGGCTATTCCGGCACTGGTTGAACGGGAGGTGCGCGACCGACAGCTGGCGATCTTTGAAGAGCCTCCCTCGATATTCCGGCCTAAGATTGAAGTTAGCAGCCGGATTTGAGATTGGGTTGTGCTTACAGTTCTGACAACTCATCCGATCCAGTATCAGGTCCCGGTGTGGAAAGGACTGGCAGCTAGAAAAAAGATCCCTTTAAAGGTCTTTTACATGAGCGACCAGGGTCTGGAAGCGCGGTTCGACCCTGGGTTTGGCAAGTCGCTTTCGTGGGATATCGATTTGTTGGGCGGCTACGAAAGTGAGTTCCTGGATACCTATAAAGGCCAGCGGTCGGACTCGTTTTGGTGGCTGCGACTTAAGCGCGGACTTGGGAGCGCACTGCGCGGAATGGGCGTGGACGTGCTTTGGATCCAGGGCTGGCAGGTGGCGGCCTATTGGCAGGCTGTGTTCGAAGCGCGACAAACCAGTACCGAGGTATGGCTCCGAGGAGAAACGAACGCGCGCAGCAACGCGGGCCGGATGGGCCGACTATTCAAGCGCCCGCTGCTGCGCGAATTTCTTGGCCGTGTCGACCGGTTCCTGTACATCGGCGAGGCCAATCGACAGTTCTACCTGGAACAGGGTATTAGTGAGGGGCGGCTCGTTTCCGCACCCTATTGCGTAGACAATGCGCGATTTGCGACCGCGGCCGCTGCCGCTCGCAGCGAACGTGACCGAATTCGTGCGGAATGGCGCATCCCAGCAGACGCATTCTGTTTTCTTTTTGCGGGAAAATTCGTCGCTAAGAAACGACCGCTGGATATCATCCAGGCGGCGCAACGCCTTCACTGTACGCTTCGGGAAAAGAAAATACATCTGTTGTGGGTCGGTACGGGCGAGCTTGGGGCTGAGCTTAGGCAATCCTGCCATGCATGCTTCGATGCATTAAGCCAATCGCCTGTCTCCGCGCCCAAAGGTCACCATGGACCGAATGCCTCTTTTATCGGCTTCCTGAACCAGTCGGAGATCAACCGAGCGTATGTCGCGGCCGATTGCCTGGTTCTCCCAAGTGACGCCAAAGAAACCTGGGGACTGGTTGTCAACGAGGCGATGGCCAGCGGCTTGCCGTGCGTTGTGAGCGACGCCTGCGGTTGTGCGGATGATCTTGTCAAGCCGATCCGGCCGGATCTCTGCTATCCGGTGGGAGACATTAGCGCTTTGGAGCACGCTATGGTGGCAGCAGTCACAGATGCCCCGCCCTCGCAGCTCTTGAGAGCGCACATTTCCAAGTACGATGTTAGCAAAACCATTGATGCCGTTGAGAGCCTCTATTTGGAACGAGACGCCAATTCAAATCGTAATTTTGGCAGCGAAACCTCTCAGGCGCGGACACGCCCCAGTACTGCGCTGTGATGCTGTAAAATGTAGTGCAGACCGTATTCGCGGGGGGCACTGGGGTTAGCAATGGATTTGGTATCAGCTCCTGTAGCGATGTTCGTTCAACTGCGGCAAATCGCTCGCTTCTTGTGTAATCATCCGCTGACGCGAGATCATCGTGCGGCGGGATTTGTGCGCCTTTTCAGATGGCAGATCGAAAGCCGCTTGCGCCGTGAGGTCATCGTTCCATGGGTCGACGGCACTCGATTGGCTGCGCGCCGCGGTATGACGGGGGCGACCGGCAACATCTACGCTGGCCTGCATGAATTTGCCGACATGGCATTCACGTTGCATTTTCTCCGACCCGATGATCTGTTTCTGGATGTCGGCGCAAACATTGGCAGCTATACGCTTCTCGCTTCAGGCGTGTGCAAGGCAAGAACAATCGCTTTCGAACCCGATCCGCAGACGATGGCGCTGCTTCGGCGCAACATCGATCTTAATGGCCTGGATGGACGCGTTCTGTTAGAGCAGACCGCCGTAGGAGCCGAAGATGGCGAGGTCGAGTTCACCACGGGATTGGATACATGCAATCACGTAACAAAAGGAAACGAAGGACGAACTCAACGGGTGGCGATGCTGACACTTGATCGCGTCGCGGGCTTAACTCCGCCCATCATGATCAAGGTCGATGTTGAGGGCTATGAAGCGGACGTCTTTCGAGGCGCGCGGGCTGTGGTCGACTCACCGTTACTCAAGGCAGTGATTACCGAAGGTCAGAGGGCCGCTGACATCGCGCTATTGTTGAGTGCTGGCTTTGCGCAATACGAATACGACCCGTTTCAGCGAGTGCTTAACCCAGCTGCCGGTTACAGGTCTCGCAACAACGCGCTATTTCTTCGGGATTCATCATTCGCTGCCGCGAGATTAAGGGCCGCGTCATCATTTCAGGTTTTGGGGTATACGATTTGACTTTCCTAATCAAACGAGATGACTAAAAGCGCAATTGTTATGGACATCGAAAAGAGCGCAATGTGCGGTCGCGGAGGTGGCTGGAATTGAACGTGCACCGAACTCAACCGAAATTGGTGGACGCTGGAACCGAAAATAGGAACACCGAAGATGAGGTTCTCGCCCTAAAGGACTGGGTAGAGCAGAACGCGGCCTCGGTGCTCATTGTCCCCAGCGAAATCTTCTCCGCCTGTCGCGTATGCTGATTTTTCACCGGGAGTTTTACGGGACAGCTGTCCATGTCGAGGTTCCATCCTTTGAGGAGAAACTTTACCCGTGCGGGGTGGCGGAAGACGAAAGCGGGGCGCGCTGAATTGCGCGTCGGTCGGTAGCAGTTCGCCTCGATCTATAAACGGCTCCAGTTCCGACCGAGGTGTGACGATAGCGTTTCAATATTGAGAATTCTCTGCAATGCCGTCCTACGTCAAACTCGTGCGTCTGGATTTGGTTGCACGAATGCTCTACTGCGCGTCGAGGCATGGCCGCTAAAGCGAAGTCGGTGGGCAAAAGGCGCGGTTCGATTTGACCACACCAGACACCTTCGGAAAAAGACGCGGTTCGAGGAACCGTCATCATTTGAGCTCCGCCAGCGACTGGGACCATGGGGCGTTGGCCGCCGCCGTCGGCGCATCCGCTAGCCGTAGAGTCCTCGCCTTCTTCTTCGTCCAGCGCGTGTCCCCGGCTGGATAGTGCGGGGGGTGATGAAGAGGACCGGCGCGAACCCGGAATAGGACCTTCATGCGGATCCTCCACGTCATCCCGAGCTACTTGCCGGCTGTGCGCTATGGAGGACCAATCTTTGCGATTCACTCGCTCTGCAAGGCGATGGCGGCAAGAGGTCATGAAGTCCAAGTCTTTACCACGAACATTGACGGGCCGGGGAACAGTCCCGTACCAATCGGATTTCCCGTTAATATGGATGGCGTTAAGATCCAATATTTTTTTTGTCCTTCGCTCAGAAGACTTTATTGGGCGCCGGCGCTAGGTCGCGCCCTAAAGAACGAAATCGGTTACTTCGACGCATTGCATCTTCATTCAGTTTTTCTGTGGCCGACGTGGGCGGCAGCGCGTGCGGCGCGCAAAGCTGGCGTTCCTTACGTACTCTCGCCCAGAGGCATGCTGGTCAGGGATCTGATCGGCCGGCGCAGCTGGCTTGCCAAATCAGCGTGGATGAAGATGATCGAGATATCGAACGTCCAGCAAGCTGCTGCCGTTCATTTGACATCGCAACTCGAAGCCGCGGAGCTCCAGCGCTTTGGCTGGCGATTGCCGCGGGTGGCCGTCATTCCGAATGGAGTTGACGAGCCAGTGCCCTGCGATGGCGAAATCCCCGCAGACGTCAAGACGATTGCCGCAGAGCAGCCGCTTGTTTTGTTTCTCGGGAGGATCAGCTGGAAAAAGGGACTCGATCGGCTTTTACGCGCGTTTGCGTCCACCAGGGCAGCCAAACTCGCCATCGTGGGCACCGACGACGAGGGCCTCTGTCCGCGACTGGCGAAGCTTGCGGCAAGCCTGCGAATTTCGGACCGCATTCGCATCCTTCCGCGCACCATCATCGGGTCCGAAAAGGAGCATTTGTTCGCTGCAGCGCGGGTCTTCGTGCTCACTTCGTATTCGGAGAATTTTGGCAACACCGTGCTTGAAGCCATGCGGCGTCGCGTGCCGGTGGTCGTAACGCCGGAAGTAGGCGCTGCCGATATCGTGCGGGAGTCTGGAGGTGGCCTCGTCGTTCCTGGGGACCCGATCCCACTCGGTGCCGCCATCTGCCGGCTGACATCAGATGTGGACCTCGCCCGATCAATGGGGGAAGCCGGACAACGCCACGCGATAGCCCACTATTCTTGGACGAGCATCGCCGTCCGAATGGAAGCTTTGTACGGAAGCCTCAGATTGTAGAGATCGCGAGCGGAATCACATTGCTTGATTAGCGGACGACGCATTCTAGAGTGCTCGACAAGGTGGTTGGTATTGCGTCGCCGATTGCCGGCGGCATTTGAAAATGCAGTTCTTTACGTTACCCCGGCGGCAGGGCTTCGCTACATTTTCAGACCGATGGCCAATATTGATGCTCCGCTGCTGACGGTTGCTCATACACTGGTCAGAAAGGATGATGTCATTTGGGATATTGGTGCCAATGTTGGCCTATTTTCGTTAGCGGCAGCTGTTTGTGCAGGCGATCGCGGCCAAGTGATTGCCTTTGAACCAGATGCGTGGATTGCTCAACTGCTCAGGAGAACGAGTCGGGTGAAACCGATTACCAGTGCGCGGATAACGGTTGTTCCCATTGCGGTTGCATCGGAGATTGCGCTGAGGTCCCTCTCGATTGCGGCCCGGTCAAGAGCTTCCAATGCGCTGTCGGAATACGGTAGCACTCAAATGGGTGGGCTGGAGGAACATCACGTGGTCGCGGCGTTCAATCTCGACTGGTTGCTCTCAAAATTACCTATGCCAGATATCATCAAGATAGATGTGGAGGGCGCCGAACTTGAGGTTCTGAGCAATCAGGTCCGCATGCTGAATGAGGTACGACCATTGATTGTATGCGAAGTGGGATCCAACACTACTGACGAAATTACTAAACTTTTGACATCAGCGTCATACCGATTATTCGATGGTGAAAAACCGTTGATGAACGCGCAAATAGTCAATCGCGCAACTTGGAGCACGATAGCGATACCCGAAGAAAAGAGACATCGGTTGCCGTAACGTTCGGTGTGCGCAGTCAGCTCCAGCGATGTACGCCAGGAACGAAGAAGGTGTCCAGGGATCGTCGTATGCTTGACCATGTAACACCGGTTCTGCTGACGCATAATGAGGTACAAAATATCGCCCGCACTCTGTCACACCTTGCCTGGGCCAAGGACATTGTCGTCGTCGACAGTGGTAGTACGGACGGGACGCTGGCGATCCTAGCAAGCCTTCCCAAGGTACGCGTTTTCAAGCGCAGTTTCGATAGCCATGGAAACCAGTGGCGGTATGCAGTCGAGGAGACACAGATCGCCACCGATTGGATCCTCCGCCTTGATGCAGACTACCAAGTGAGCGATGCGCTCGTGGCGGAGATTGCAGCGCTCGACCCGGACGCCCCCGTTAGCGCCTATCGCGTCTCGTTCGACTACGCCATTTTCTCTCGCAAGCTGTTGTCTTCGCTCTATCCCGCGAATACCGTTCTGCTGCGCAAGGGACGCTTTTCTGTACGCGATAAGGGACACACCGAGGCTTGGGACGTAAATGGTCCCGTGGCGACTCTCAGCGACGTAATCATCCATGACGATTGGAAGGCAACCGGACAATGGCTGATCAGCCAAGCGCGCTACATGCAACGCGAGTTCGATTATCTTCACATGGACAAAGGTGGACTGGTCCGCTGGCTGCGGCTCAGGCCGCCGCTCATGCCCATAGCGGTTTTTCTCTACTGCCTGTTTGGAAAGGGTCTTCTTTTGAACGGCCGTGCGGGAATTTTTTACGCCTTGCAGCGCATGGTAGCCGAAGCTGCGCTATCGCTTATAGTGCTCGAGGAAAAGTTGCGCAATCAGGCCCTTCGATCCACTGACCCCGACCCGACTTAATAGTGGGCGCCGATACGCGGACCTCGAGCAGACGACCGATTTGGCTGCCCCGCTATGGCAATAAGCGAATGCAGTCCCTTATTGCAGAAGCTTGAGGCTCTCGTTCAGCGCGGCAATCAGGTGAGGCGGGCGGGGGCGTCTGAAAAAGTTTCGGACAAAGCGGCAGGGCCTGTGCGGCGGTCCCGGCGCCCTAGCCAGAATCCCTCGATGATCATCCTCGGCCTCAACGCCTTCCATGGCGATTCCGCGGCTGCGCTCGTCCGGGACGGCGAGCTTGTTGCCGCGGCGGAAGAGGAGCGGTTCCGCCGCGTGAAGCATTGGGCTGGCTTTCCGTCGAAGGCAATCGCCTTTTGCCTCCGGGAAGCAGGCCTCTCCCTGTCCGATGTTCAGCATGTTGCGGTCAATCAGGATAGCCGGGCCAATCTCCTGAGGAAGCTAGCCTATCTGGTGACGCAACGCCCGAGACTCGGTCTCATGCTCAACCGCCTCAAGAACCGGCGTGCTCGAGGAAGCATCTCGGAATTGATGGCCGCGAGCTTTTCCGGCCAGCACCTCCACGGCCAGGTGCACCAGATTGAGCATCATCTGGCACATCTTGCCTCGGCCTTCCACGTGTCGCCATTCGAGGAAGCCGTCGTAGTCTCGGTCGATGGCTTTGGAGATTTCTCAAGTGCTGCCTGGGGTGTCGGCAACGGGAAAGACGTCTCCATTGACGGACGGGTGTATTTTCCGCATTCGCTCGGCATCTTCTATCAGGCCCTGACGCAGTATCTCGGCTTTCCGCATTATGGCGACGAGTACAAGGTCATGGGTCTTGCACCCTACGGCAAGCCGGCATTCATGGATGCGATGCGCAAAATCGTGCGGCTCAAGCCCGATGGCCCATATGAACTCGATCTCGCCTATTTTCGCCACCACAAGGAGCAGGTGACGTATCAGTGGACGGACGGATCACCTGAATTTGGCGATCTGTTCGCGCCCGCACTGGAGGCGTTGCTAGGACCGTGTCGCGCACCCAACGATCCGTTCGATGATCGGCATCGCGACATCGCGCGCTCAGTGCAAGCGATGTACGAAGAAGCATTCTTTCACTTGATTGGCGCCCTGCAGAAACGCTACGGGCTCACCGATCTGGCGCTCGCTGGCGGGTGCGCCATGAACTCGGTTGCCAACGGAAAAGTGCGGCGGATGACGCCGTTCCGGAGGGTTTATGTACAATCGGCAGCTGGCGATGCCGGCGGCGCGATCGGTGCGGCCTTTGCACTGTGGCACCAGGTCGGTGGCGCGCGGTCGTTCGTAATGGACCACGCTTATTGGGGTCCCCAATTCAGTTCGGGCGATATCCACGCGCTGATGGCCGCCCGGCAATCCGAGATCGACGCGGCCGGCTGCTCGGTGGAGTATATTGCGGACGAGGCAGAGCTGTGCCGTCGGGCGGCGGTGGCAATCGCCGAGGGGAGGGTCGTCGGCTGGTTTCAGGGCCGCATGGAATGGGGCCCGCGCGCGCTCGGCAATCGCTCGATCGTCTGCGATCCACGTCGCGCCGACGTGAAGGCCATTCTCAATGCCAAGATCAAGCGGCGGGAATCCTTCCGTCCGTTCGCACCCTCGGTACTCGCAGAAGCGGTGACGGATTGGTTTGAGGAGGATGATGACGTCCCCTTCATGATGCAAGTTTTCCAGATTCGTGAAGACAAGCGGCGGCTGATTCCCGCGGTGACTCATGTCGACGGCTCCGGCCGGCTGCAGACGGTCTATCGACGCACCAATCCGCGCTATCACCGATTGATCGAGTCTTACCGCGATCTTACCGGCATCCCTATTGTGCTCAACACCTCGTTCAACGAGAACGAACCGGTGGTGTGCGAGCCGAAGGAGGCGCTTGATTGCTTCCTCCGCACCAGAATGGATGTGCTAATCATGGGCGAGACCATATTGTTACGACAGAATGGATGAAGCAGTGACTATGGCACCCGAACAGTTTCTCGATCTTCGATGGGGGTCCACGTCGGACCACTCCAATGGGGGTGGATCACCAGAATTCGACGTGCTTTGCTCGATAGTTCGCGCAAAGCGCGATCACGGCCAGATTGCGAACGCACTTAGAGGCCATATCGAATGGAGCGACTTATTGAACCTTGCGGAAGCTCACGGAGTTAGACCTCAATTAATTCGTTCGTTTCAAGAGTTGGACTGGATTGGTGTGCCATCGGCGACAAAGCAATCTTTGTTGGATTTTCTGCCGCTTCAGAAGGCGCGTAGCCTCTATCTTGCCGGTGAACTAATTCAGGTGAGTGATCAACTTTCGCAAGGAGCAATTAGGTTCGCCACGTTTAAGGGGCCTTCGCTGGCCGCTGCATTGTATGGAGACCTATCACTCAGGGAATGCAACGACATTGACATAATCGTCGATGAAAAGAAGGTTGCGCAAACTGAAGCCGCCCTAGGTTCGCTCGGCTACCATGCCGTTCATGGTAGCTCAGTGTTTCGGGGAGCGTTTCTCGCATATCAGAGGCAGTTTGCGTTGGTTCGAGAGGCCCCGAGGCTCGCGGTTGACCTGCATTGGGATTTCACCTCTTCGTATGCTCCGTTTCCGATCTCGCCGGCAGAGATTTGGAATAATTTGGAGGAGGTTTATGTCGGGGGTCGGGCGGTACCTTCGCTAGGCCGAAACGAGATGGCTCTGTTCTTAGCAGGCCACGGGACCAAGGAGGGTTGGAGGTATCTAAGATCGCTGAGTGACTTTGCAATGTTCATCGAAAAGCACCCTGATCTCGATTGGGACTACCTTCTAGACCGCGCTCGGCGGAGAGGATGCGGGCGGTCGCTGCTGCTGGGCTGCCAACTAGCCGCCCAATTGCTTGGAACCCGAGTGAAAGGCGATTTGCTCAAGGTCGCCGAAACCAGGGCGCAAGGTCTCGCACAAACCGTGGTGCGCCGGGCTCGTAATGAGCTGCGGGCACCGACCTTGGAGCGTGACCTGGCCGACCTCGAACTATGCGAAAATCTATTGCAAAAAGCACGCGCCGTAGGGAAATTTCTAATCACCCGGACAGTTAGCGATTACGTTTCCATGCCGCTGCCCCGCCCCCTTTGGCGTGTCTATCATTTGACGAGACCCTTCCGCTTAGCTGGCAAGGTCACCACAAATTTCGGACTGATTGGCTCAAGCCAGATATGCAAAAGAGGGCTCGCCGAGCGGAGCCGCCCGATTAATAATTTCCCATGAGAAAGAAAGATTATGCCAGCGGCTGCTGCGCCAGGCTATGCCGGATCCGAGATCGACATCATGGCGCGGCGCCGGGATGTGCCATTACGAGGGAAGCATGATAGTCAGGCATGGACGGCGCGGTCGCCCTCCGCTATGAGCCCATCAGCCGTGCACAACGAATGTGCGCCGCCCTCTACTGACGCACAATTCTCATGAACTCACAATTCACCAAAGCCACTGTGCTCTCCACTTTCACGCCGTACACTCTCTTGTTTCTCGACTTCGCGGTGTTCGCCGGAGTAAAGGGCCTTAGGGCTCTCCTTCTAGTCTTCCTCGGCGCGATCGTGGAGGGCGTGGGCCTGGTGCTCCTCATTCCGTTTTTTTCTGTCATTATCGATTCGCAAAACACTGGAGGTTGGCTCGAAGACAAAACTCAGTGGCTTTTCACATTGTTCTACGTTGAGAGCCGTCTTGCAAAATTAAGCCTGCTCGTTTCCTTCTTCGCGGTACTGATGATCGCGAGAGCCATCATTATCACCTTGCGCGACGTGACTGTGGCGGAGTTGGAAGTCGGCTTCGTCCAGCAGATTCGCTCGCGCATCACTCGCCAACTCGCGGCTGCACGCTGGGACATCATCTCGCGCTTGCGTCACAGTCGCATTACGCATGTGATGGGCACGGACATCGTCCAGATTAGCAGTGCGACGAACATCCTTTTGCGCGACGCGGTTGCCATAATCTTGCTCGGAAGCCAGATAGTCCTCACCTTTTTGCTGGCGCCTTTGCTAGCGATATTCGTGTTGGGCGTCGTACTCGTTGGCGCCGCAATACTCCTGCCGATGGTGAAGCGTGCGCGTGCGATCGGAGTTTTCCAAACCAATGCTAATTTGTCACTCATCGATAATGTGACGCAATTCCTGGGGGCCTTGAAGCTCGCGATTAGCCAAAATCTTCAGGAAAGCTTTACTCGCGAATTCGAAGCAACTCTCAGTCAGCTAGGAGCGCAGCAGATCCATTATGTCCGCAAGCAGACGATAACCAGACTGGCGGTGACAACAATCTCTGGTCTGGTCGGTGCCGTCGCCATGGCATTAAGCATTATGTTCTTCGATACTTCCGCATCGGTGCTTATCACTCTGCTTCTGATTTTCTCACGGATGAGCGGGCCCGTCATGCAACTTCAACTGGACGCACAGCATTTGGCGCGCACATTGCCTGCTTACGAGAAGATTCGAGAGCTCGAAACCGACCTCGCTGTGGCCGAAGCGGCAACGGTAGCGTACCCTAATCACGCTCGTGTCCTTCCGGATGGTCCGATCGTCTTTAGGAGGGTCTCGTTCTCGCACTATAAGGACGCGGGTTTATCCGACTCAACCGGAGGTGTGCGCGATCTCAATCTGGTCATCGAGCCCGGAAGCATCGTTGGTATCACCGGGCCATCGGGTGCCGGAAAGACGACGTTTGCCGACCTTCTCGTTGGTCTCTATTCGCCGCAGTCGGGCGAAATCTGCGTCGGCGGCGTTCCATTACACGGACCATCAGTGATGGTGTGGCGAAACGCGGTTAGCTACGTCGCGCAAGACCCATACCTTTTCCACGATACGATACGCCGGAACCTCCTGTGGGCCGCTCCGGAGGCTAACGAGGCAGCGATATGGCACGTGCTTTGCATGGTCGGTGCGGAAAACATCGTCCGCAACATGTCACAGGGACTCGATGCCGTGGTGGGCGAACGCGGAGGCCTATTGTCAGGCGGTGAGCGACAGCGGCTATGTCTTGCCCGCGCGATGCTTCGTCGTCCGCATCTCCTGGTGCTCGATGAAGCGACCAGCGCTATCGACATCGAAGGCGAGAACGCGCTACTCGATCGGCTACTGCGGGCCACGCCGCGCCCGACGATCGTCATGATCGCACACCGCATTGAGAGTCTGCGCCATTGTCAACGCGTCCTGCTGTTCGATAGGGGCACGGTGGTTTCGGAAGGCCGCAGCAACAATGCCTTTCCGGTCTATAATTTCAAAGATTACCAGAGAGCAGAGGCGACGGCTCGATGAAGTGACTTGCGGGACAATCAGACGTGCCGTCGATTCGGAAAGAACAACTACTTGCGATGGAGGCACTCGCGTAACCAAAATTTTGCTACGATGTCGAACCCTGAATCAGAGATGGCTCTGACGGTGAAAGAGCTCACAAAATTCAGTCAGCTAACGTATCGAGATCAAGTGTTGCTGCTACGGGCGTTTTTTGCCCTGGCGGTATGCCGAGTTAGATTGCACGCTTGGGGCTTTCAAAAGCTTCAGCGCTGGGCGACTCGGCCTGCCAACGGAAACACTGCAGTGGATCCCCTTATCTGGGCGATTGAGGTAGCTTCAAAAAAGACGCTAGGAGCCTCGTGCCTGTGCCGTGCGCTCGCATTGCAGCGATTGCTGTCAAGGAACGGGCATGAGTCGGAACTGCGAATTGGTGTTGAGAAGAATGATAACCGGTTCGGCGCCCATGCTTGGCTGGTCTATCGTGATAAAGTTGTGATTGGCGCCGTACAATTGGAAAAGTACGAGTTGCTCACTGCGTGGCGAACCAAGATTAGTAAGGGCAGCTAGAGGCCTATGCCGATATGAGTTTTCTCGTTGTGTTTAATGCGGACGGGGCCGCTATTGATCCGAACCAACTTGCGCGGATGAATCTAAAAGTCGCGACGCAGCACGTCAAACTTTTGGGGGGCAGGCAACAAGTTGCGTTTGTGGAGCATCAAGATGACTTGACTCTGTCCGCGGAGGATCTGGCCCATCGGGTCACCGTTAGCGGCGGTTTTTCGCTGATCGGGCGCGTTCGCTTAGATGCGCGTGAAGAAATCTGTTCAGTATTGCCCGAGTTATTCGCAACTAAGTCTGATGCATTCATTTGCCTGCACGCATACGTGCGTTGGGGCGATCGGTGTGTTGACCGTTTGCGGGGCGATTTTTGCTTTGTTGTGTGGGATGAGCATCGACGTCGGCTGTTTTGCGCACGCGATCAGATTGGAGTTAGGCCACTTTTCTATGCACAGCTAAACAATAGCTGGTTAATAAGCGATTCTCTCGAATTGCTGGCCAGAGATCGGTCTACATACGCCGAACTGGATGAGTATTGGATCGCGGACTTCCTGATCTTTGGATATCCCAATGACATGGACACAACCGTATACAAACAAATCAGGCGGGTAGCGCCGGCTCACGTTCTTACCATAAGTGATAATGGTGGTGTCATCCAGCAATACTGGAAACTCGAAATCGGAGACCCACTATATTATTCCGATTCGAGGAACTACATTGAGCACTTTCGAGAAGTTCTTACGCCAGCAATAAAGGACCGTCTCCCGAAGGACCGCGTCGGTATTGCGATGAGCGGCGGTTTGGATTCGTCCACTTTGGCGGCGCAGGCCGTAAAGGTCGCTGGAGATCCCGCAAAAGTCGTGGCGCATACCTTCTATTTCGAGCACC
>Ga0310913_10000162_pt1 | contig 27278 bp, 26 predicted proteins | sample GREbulkMGOX082_FD_203447 | JGI IMG/M metagenome (GOLD analysis project Ga0310913, IMG submission 203447) | Lab enrichment of tropical soil microbial communities from Luquillo Experimental Forest, Puerto Rico - GRE.bulkMG.OX082 | ecosystem: Environmental > Terrestrial > Soil > Tropical forest >...
AGCTTGGACGGCTGAACGTCGATGACCTGGACTTATGAGACCGAGCATAGTGGGGGAGACGGCGACCGGTTAGCTCATAACCCAGAGGTCGCAGGTTCGAATCCTGTCCCCGCTACCAGGCAAAACGGCCCCCGGAGACGTCTCCGGGGGCCGTTTTCATGCCCGATGGGAACGGATTTGGGAACATTAGCATTGGTCATTAATTAGCCATTCTGTCGCCTGAACTTTAGTCTTCGCTGATCAAGGATGTGGCTGCCTCCTTGGCGGCTTAGCGGTTATCCCTTCCCGGGGGAACGTGTGCCCGTGGTGAAACGCGCGAGCTCGCGCCATGACGCGATCTCGTTCGGGCTGCGCGTCTGTGGCGCCCTTTGCCGGGGCCCGGTGTCTATGCCTGCGCGGGCGGCCGTCAGCTGGCGCCACACATCGCGGTACTCGCGTCGTTCATCGCAGTTCCACCAACGATCGACGACCATCGCCGTTCGTCGTCGGTCAGATGACGCTGTAGCCGATACGCCGAGCGGCGCCGGCGAGTCGGCTGCCGAGGTCGGGATGGGTCAACGGCAACGACACCACCGGCTGCATCGGCATCGCCGAATGCGCCGCCATGAATAGCGCCATGCAAGGGTTTCCCGCGAAGCGGCTGTTGTAGCGCACACCATCGAGATCGGGAAACGCCTCCACGATCGCGCACGCCCACTGCTGGGTAATCGCGTGCGCCGCTGTCGATATCGCGAATGTGCCGCCGGCGCGGGTAGCCCACGCACCCTCGCTGTCGGCGGCCAGATCCAACACGGTAAGGGGGCGGGTGAACGCTAGGCCGGTCAGGTATGGCCGGCCACGCCGGCGGTCGATGGTGCGATCAACTTGAAACGCTTCCGCGAGCGCCGCCCCCGGGGTCGATGCCGCGTACCACACGGCCTTGTCGGCGTGTTCTGCAGGAGGCGGTGGGTGCGGATCGAACCGCAGTACCGGCCCGAAATGCCGAAATTCGTTCCACGCCAACACGTGAACCCCCTCGGTTCGATGGACGCGCCACCAGATTTCCGTCGTGTCGATGCGCCGGACTTCGTCATCGCGAATACCGATCTCGCGAAGACCATCGGGTGGCGGAGGTTCGGGCAACGTGGGAGCATCGCTCACGTGCTCGCCCAGTCGGCAATTTCGACCAGCCGCAGAACCGGCTCGACCGGCCCGCCGCTACGCAGCCATTCCAGAACCGACAACGGGCGCCCACCGACCTGTAGCTCGGTCTGAGGGGTCCGCACGAACCCGGTGACGGCGGTCGGATGCAGCCCCGCCGGCAGTGCCTGAAACACCTGCTCCAGCCCTCGGATCTGCTTGTCGGGCTTGCCCGTCTTGAGATTGGTCTCAAACTGAATCGCCGGGTACACCCAGGCCCCGTCGCTCTCGATCGCCCACAGCGTGCGCGCCAACCGGCGCTGGCGCACTCGGGATTCATTGATGCCGAGCAGCGCGGCGACCTGCGGGCCGGTATAGGCCGTGTTGATCAGCACAGCGGTGTGAGCCACGATGTCGGCCGCCGCCTCGGCGAACGCCCCCGGATCTTCGACGAAGCCGGCCGCGTCGAGCAGCCGCGCCTCCTCCTCGGTCAACACCGCCGCCCCAGGCTTGATCGCCGGCAGCGTCTTCAACGCGGCCAACAGATCTGCACGCTGCAGATTGAACCGCTCGGCGAGCAATCGGTCGAGCTCATCGACAGTCATCCGTCTGTCACCCACCCACCATCTACAGAAACTAACGCAAACTAACGCAAACTAACGATACATCGCATGCGTTAGTACCGTCAAGGTCAACGCACGGATGCGCTCCACCTGATCGGGGTAGCCGCGAAGCAACTGTCGCGCGCCAGGTTTGCGCCATTGTTGTTTGAGGCGGCTCCTACCCTGGACGACGTGCATGAAGATGAACTGCCCGAGGGCGGGCCGGTCGATCACTGGGCTTCTTACTTGCCTGGCCCCGACCTCGTTCCTGCGTACCTCGTTGTGAAATACGCGGCGCAGTATCGAGCCGTAGTCGACGTTTTGCTTGAGGCGCAGGACACCAGCCTGACTGGGTTGTCATACGACGATGTCCGAACACGCATCGCGGTGTACCTGGCCGGGCGAGTCCCCGCCGACGCTGTGGAGAACATGGTGGCGGAGGACCGATTCAACCTCGAAGCGCGCGTGGAGCAGCTTGTCCGATGGGGGGTCCTGACACGATGGCAGGAGCCGGCACGGACCGGTGAGGACTTCCTTCGCAAGCGGGACAGGTACCAGCTCACGCCGAAAGCGGCACGGCTGCATACGTTCTGGACCGAGGAGTTGCATGCGGACGAGGAGTCGGCCGCCGACCTGACGTTGGCCCCTCGCGCGATCTACGACCGGCTCGCTATGTTTGCCGACGCAGTCAAGGGTCGGCGTTACCGGGATGCGGCAACCGAGTACCAGGTCGTCATCAACCTGCACCATGGCATGGCGACCGCTGCACGCACCTGGCAGCGCAGCCTGGCGCATGCCCTGTCCGGTGGACCAGACCAGGACAAGCAGGAGGTGTTGTGGCGCACGTTGCGCTCGTACATCGGCATGTGGGGTGAGCAGGTCGACGTGCACAGTCCGCGAATAGCGGCGGTGATGATGGAGTCCGCTCCGATGCTGACCGATTCGGTGTGGCGCGCCTGCTGCCGTGCCGCACTAGAGGACGCGGATGACGACCAAGTGGCGGTGCAGGCGGAGCGCTGGCAGCGGACCTGGTCCGCGCTCGCGGCATGGTTCCAAGGCAGTGAGGGACAGGCGCGGAGGCTGCGGCGGCAGCTACGCGACCTGGTGACGCCATGGGCGCGCAATATGCACATCCTTATGGACACCGGTGGCACGGTGACCCGTCGGGCCGAGCTTTTGCGTCTAGCGCGGGCGATCGAGCGGGCGCCCGACGACGACAGCGCCTGGCGGCTATGGGACACGGCGACAGGCTTGTTTGCCGCGCGGCACCTGCTGCTGCCGTCCGACGCAGCCGACGACCATACGCGGTCCTGGGCTGAAGCGCCGCCAGCTCCGGTGACAGCGCGGTTCCGCGAGCACGGCGTGCGTGCTGCCGTGGGCCGGCGCCCCCAGTCGCCCGACTACTCGACGGGCCGTGCGGCGGCGCGACGGGCAAGGGCGGCCGCCCTAGCCGCTCGAGCCGAGGCCGAGACAGCGTTGCGGCGACGGTCGGGGACGCGGTTCGATGGGTGGGAACCGCTGTCGGAGGCGGAACTCGACCTGCTGCTTGAGTTCCTCGGCGTCGCACGGGCAGACGACGGCATAGTTCGCACCGGCGTAACGGGCGACGGGCGGTGGCGGGTGACGCTGAGCGCGCCGATCAACGGACCGACGACAGTCTCTCTCCTGAGCCCGCGCGGGCGTCTGGCGGCGGTCAACTGGCAGTTCGAGCTGGAGTTGCTGCGATGACTCGGGACACGGCCGAGCGCCAGCGTGCCTTCACCGGTCTGCTCGCTCATCCGGTGCTGGACCGCTGGCGCTATCCCGAGCTGTTTGCACTGGTACGCAACCCTCGCCACCGGCCCGTCCTTGTCGACTGGTTCAAGAGTCGGCTCAATTACGACCTGGTGGTCACAGAGTCGGCAGCTCGCTTGTTCAGGCGACCGATCGGCAACGACGTAGTGGCGCCGCAACGGTACGCCGCGCCGGGACGACGCGTGCTCACCCTCGCGGTTCTGGGCGCAGCGGTCGCCGAAGACGCCGAGGATGTCACCACCACCCAGGAACTGTCCGATCGGGTTCGCGTGCTCACGCGGCGGGATGACGTCGGTCTGGCGGTCTATGACGCCGACCGGTTCATCGATCGGTCACAGTTCGTAAAGGCGGTCGGCCTGCTGGTTCAGGCCGGGGTATTACGTCCGGTGGATCGTGATGACGAGGATCGCCGCGAGGGCTGGGCCCACCACAGGGACGCAGTCGGCGGCGCGTATGAGGTGGTGCGGCAGCTCTTGCTCCGGTTGGTTGATCCCGTCGCACTGCGCGCGGCGTTGGGCGAGCGCGGCGACGACCTCGACCGGGCCGCGGCCACGGATGCAGCGAGCCGCTACGTGGTGATGCGGCGGCTGCTTGAGCTGCCGGCGTGCCTGCTCGACGACCTCGGGGACGCAGAACGCACATATCTGGCTAACCAGCGTCACCGCATCGTTGCCTGGTGCAGCGAGATGACCGGCTGGGTGGTGGAGCAGCGGGCGGAGGGACTGGCGCTGGTGGCATCAGAGGAGACCGACACCGACTTGCCGTTCCCCCGGCTGCGAAGCGTCGATTTTGCCAGCCTGATGGTGCTGGAAGAGCTCCGAAACCGCGCCGACGAGCACGGGCGGGTGACTGAAGACCAGCTGATGCAGGCCGCCGCCGAAGTGCGCTTCCGTCACCCGAAAGCGCTGACCAAGGAGTTGGAGACCGATATCGCGACGCGAGACCGTGCGGTCGAACTGCTGCGTGCGCTGGATTTGCTCCGCCCCGAGGATGGTGGAGGGTGGTGGCTGTCTCCACCGTCGGCCCGGTTCCGCAATCCATCCGTGGTATCAGTCACGGCGCGACTGGACGAGAATGGGGGCCCATGACGGTCCTGGACAGCGACGTCTTCCGGCAGGGGCAAGAGTGGCTCGCCGCCGCGCTCGAAGGTGGACTGCCCGAGCCGGTCCGTGACAGGTGGCAGCCACTGCGGGTGGGCATCGTCGGTCTGTGGGAGTACGACGACGCCGAATTCTGGTTTGCCGACGGTCGGCTGGTGCTCCGCGGTGGCAATGGGGCGGGCAAGACGAAAGTGCTCGAGCTCACCACCCTCATGCTGCTGCGGGGCGAGATCACGCCTTCAGTACTCGACCCATTCGGCTCTCAGCACCGCACGATGCGGTTCAACCTGCTGCCCACGGGCGAGGGGGACGACCCACGGCCGCCTGCCGACTCTGGGCTCGGCTATGCCTGGGCGGAGTTCGGACGGCTGGACGAGAACGGGCAAGCCAGCTTCTTTGTCTGCGGCATGGGAATGAGCGCACGGCGAGGTACGGGAACCACAGGCGTGACTACATGGCACTTCGTCACCAGCTTGCGGCCCGGCAAGGAACTGCAGCTGATGATCGGCGGGCGCGCCCTGGAGCAGAAGGAGCTGCGGAAGCTCGACGGTGTGTCGCTGCCACCTAGCGCCTCGGCGTACCGAGATCGCTTGGCCCGAGAGTTGTTTGGCCTGTCTGCGCCCTCCTACGACAACCTCACAGATCTGCTCAAGCAGCTGCGCAAGCCGAAGCTGGGCGAGCGCCTGAGCCCCACAGTGCTCGAAGAGACGCTGCGGGAGGCGTTGCCGCCATTGGCCACACACGAGGTCACGCAGCTGGCCGACGGGTGGGACCATCTCGAGCAGCTACGCGGGGCAGTCGAGCAGACGCAGCAGGCGGCGGCGGCCGTCGCGCAGTTCGTCCGGGCGGGCTGGCGGCCGTGGGCACGCGCCGTTCTGAGGCAGCGGGCGGACGAGTTCACTCAGGCCACCACTGCGCTGGACAACACCACTCGCGCGAGGAACGAGGCGGAGAAGACGCTGCGGGAGGCGCAGGAGGAGGTCAACGCAGCGGCCCGGCAGCTGGCCACGTCCCATCGGCTGGAAAGTGATCGGGACACACAGCTACGGGAATTGCTGGAGTCCGCGTCGTATCGGGACGCCGTGGCGGCGACCCACCGGGTGGAACGGCTGCGCGACACCGTTGGGAACTTGACCGGCCAGCTCGAGGCGGCGGAGAAGAGGTCCGATGCCGCTCAGAAGGCACACGCGAAAGCAAAGGAGTGGCTCGACAAGACCGAAAGCGAGGTCAAGAGCAGCGAACGCCGAGTAGCCGATGAGGAAGAGGCCGTCCGAGACCACGCGCTCCCGGCCCGCCTGACCGCATCGGTGGATGTTCATCTGCCGCGCCGCGATCTGGATGCGTTGCTCGCTGACCAACAGATGCGGCTGGAGCGCTTTGAGCGGCTCGGCGCTCTGCACGCTGAGCACGCGATCGTCGAACGCCGCGCCGAGGCGTCCGGCCAGCTAGTCAAGGCGGCTGAGCAAGCCGTGACGGCCGCGGGTAGCGACGAGGCAGAGGCCGCGAAACAGGTCGAGCGAGACGCCGAGACCTTGCGGCAGCAGATTCGTGAATGGGGAGAAGCTGCCGCGGCCGCCAGTTGTCCGGCCAGGCTTGCCGAGGACTGGTGTGACCAGGTCGCTGAGCTGACGGTGTTCGATGTGGAAGCTGGCGCGGTCCGCGCCGGGGGGTCGGTCGTGGAGAAGATGCGTGACCACGTCTCTGGGGTGCGACGAGACGTCGCTGAGCGGGTCCAGGCGCTGCGCCTTGAGCGCTCGCCGGTCGCGGATCGGCGACAGGTCGTGCATGACAAGCTCGGGCAGGCGCGCGGGCGGACAGAAAGACCACCTCCAGCGCCGACGCTATGGGCGAGGAGGGAACGCCCGGAGCTCGACGCCGAACTTGGTGCGCCGCTGTGGCGGCTGGTCAACCCGGTCGCCGGTCTGGATGATGACGTGCTCGCGCGACTCGAGGCCACTGTCGCCGCCTCCGGCCTGCTCGATGCCTGGGTTTCCGCCGACGGGATGGTCGACACGGTCGATGGCCGGTTGCTCGTCGATGTCCAGGTCAGATCTCCTGAACGCGTGTGCGAGCAGAGCCTGCTCGCGGTGCTCGAGCCGGACGAGGCCCGCGGTGTGGAACCGGATGTCGTGCGCGGCGTTCTCGCCGCCATTGGATGGCACGACACTGCGGTGGCCGACGATGACAGTGACTGGTTGGCCGCGGACGGCAGCTGGCGAGTGGGGGGTCTCACTGGACGGGCCGAGTCGGCCGGACCGGCCTCATACCTCGGGGCGGCGGCGCGGGCCGCAGCGCGGGAGCGGGAGATCGCCGGCCTCGAGGCCGAACTCACTGGGCTCGAAGCGCGACTCGCCGAGTTGGATGCGCGGCTCGATGACCTGGACCGCACGCTGCAGACGATCGACCGGGAGGAAGCGACGATCCCTGTCCAGACCGAACGCGATCTCATCGGACGGGTTGGCATATTGGCCGAGCGGTCGCGCCGGCGTCTCGAAGCGGAGAGGGATCTCGATCAAAAGCGCGCCAGACACGAGGAGGACCTCGGGCGACGGGACGAGGCGTGGGCGGCATTCGCTGGTTACGCCAGCGAGTATGACTTCGAGCTGCACGACCTGGACCCACAGGGCACAGCAATCCGCGAGTACGGCGCACGGCTACGCCTGTTGTCCAGCGCGCTCGAGCTGCTTACCGAGCGGCTAGCGAGCTTCGACGAGGCGAAGCGACGGTGCGCCGAGCAGGAGGTGAGCTGGCAGGACGCTGTCGGGGAGACCGCCGGGCTCGACGAGAAACTTCGACAAGCAAAAGTGCGTCTGGCCACCGCCGAGGCAACACTCGACGTCGAGCACGCCGAGCAGCTGCGGCGCAAGGATGCACTCGATGCCAAGCTCACCGAGCTGCGAAAACGTATCGAGCAGCTTAACAAGCAGCTGACCGCCGCCAGTGTCGCCGAAGGAAAGGCGAAGGACCGGCTGGAGAGCTACGAGAGCCAACGCGCGACGGCCGAGCAACGCCGCGATACGGCGATGAACGCGCTGTGGGAGGCGGTCGATCACGGGCTCGCCGAACCGCTGGGCTTTGCGCTGTCCGAAAGACGAGCCGTCCAAGCCGCTCGGGAGTTCGCAAGCGGCGTGCGGAAAGACATCGCCCTGCGGGAGCAGGCCGCTGATGTGGACCGCGCATGGGGCCGCTGCACCCGGGAGGTCGAACTGCTTCGCCAGCGGTTGCTGCCGGACCGGGACGCGCGTGTAGACGACGAGGACGCAGGTGAGTTGCCGCGGATCGTAGTGCTCGTCGACCCTGAACGAGGCTGGCTGGCGCCACCTGCGGCGGCCGACGCGCTCACCGAACGCGTCAGGGAGCAGCAGGAGCGGTTCGACGCCGAGCAGCAGCGGGTGCTTACCACGCTGCTGGGATCGGCGTTCATCGAGCACCTCAAGGATCGTCTCGACTACTCCGCGCGCACATTCCGGCGGATCAACGACCGGCTCGCTGCGCATCCCACCCGGCACGGCCATGTGGTGCGCGTGCTGTGGGAGGCCGATTCCAAGGACCCGGATGCCGGCGCGGTGGTCAACGCGCTGCGGCAGGGATACCAGCAGCTCACGCAAGAACGGCAGGACATGGTGCGGGATTTCCTGCGGCGGCAGATTGAGAAAGCCCGTGACGATGCGAACGCCGAAGGTACCGCCGACTGGAAGGACCAGTTGGCCCTGGCCCTTGACTATCGACGCTGGCTGCGGTTGGCGCTGCAGTACCGACAGGGAGCCGGTGGAACTTGGGCGTTGTTTGACGCGGCGAAGCACGGCGCCAAGTCCGGCGGTGAGAAGGTCGTGCTGTTGGCCCAGCCGCTGTTCGCGGCGGCCGTTGTCGCGTACGACGCCGCTGGCGGCCACGCGCCTCGCTGTGTATGGCTGGACGAGGCGATGACCGGCGTCGACGCGACCGTCAAGGCGTCGTTCATGGGACTCACCGTCGACTTCGAACTCGACGTGATGTTGACCGCGCATGACGAGTGGTGCACGTATCCGACCGTGCCGGCGGTGGCGATCTACGACCTGGCCCGGCAGCCGCACGTCGCTGGCGTGGACAGCCAGCCATATCTGTGGTGCGGCGGCACGCTGAACCAGCTCTCTGTCGACAGACTGGGAGTGGGCCAGTGCCCCGCTGACGCCGCCGTAGCGGAAGGTCTGTTCGCAGGCGACGAGGCGTCGGATGATTGAGATTCCCGCCGGGCTGCTCGAATGGGCGCGGCTGCCGGGCCCGGCCCTGGTGCTGCAGGAAGTTCGCGGCCGTGCGGCGAAAGGAGTCAGGACCGAGCAAGGCACTCTCCGCGTTGAGCTGACCACCGAACAGCGCCGCGAGGTGGCGCGATTGTTGGGTACGCCGTGGGAGATCAGCGATCGAGCGGTGCGATTGCAGGACCTCGCTGTGGTACTGGCCGAACATGGTCTAACCGTCCGTGGCCTAGTAGAAGGCATCGACGGCAAGCCGCTGGTGAACGTCCGTCAGCAGCGGGCTGACGAAAGAGCATCCGCGCGGACCGCGACGCAACAGGAACGTGCGGCGGTCGTCGAGTTGCTCGAAGGTGTAGGACTCCGAAGCTCAGCCGTACAGCTCTGGCTCGACGACCAGGGGCTGCCGAAGGCGGGCTCGGGTGAGCTTTTGGCACTCGCCGAGCAGGTCGCCGTAGTGTGTAGCCAACTGCCCGGGTCCGGCGGTGCCATGCCATTGGCGCAACTTGCCGCAAACGTCGGCAACTATGACGCACACGCCCTCGACTATGACAAGCTCCTCGGCCGGGGGGTGGTCCGGTTAATCGCTGCGGAGCACGGCATGCCGCGACCACTTCGTGCCGGCCGGGACTGGCGACTCACATGGGCGCGCGTGGGTGTGAAGTGCGACGGTGTGTCGTCGCGGGTGCTTGTGCTCAACCTGCCGCTGGCAGGTGACGCGCCGGCAGTACGTTGGAGCGCGGCGACGCCAGGTGAACCGATTTGGCTCACCCTCCGGTCGATAACCGGTCGGTGGACGGCTCCGGCGGGGGCGACGATCTTTGTGTGCGAGAACGTCACCGTGCTTGAGACCGCTGCTGACCGGCTGGGCGCCGACTGCCCGCCGGTGGTCTGCACCGACGGTTATCCCGCAAACGCAGCCCTCGACCTGATCGCAGGCCTGTCTGATGCCAAATGCATGATCAGGCAACGGGCTGACTTCGACACTGCTGGGTTGGCCATCGTGGACCAGGTGCGCTCGGCGGCACCGGCTGCGAGCGGGTGGCGGTACGACGCCGCGACGTACGCCACGCAGCTCGGTCTCGACTTCGAGCCTGAGGCGCCTACCGGGAATGAGTTTGAGCAACTCCGCGTCTTGTACCGCCAGTACGGCATCGCGGTCCACGAGGAAGCGATCCTCGACCATCTGATGGCCGATCTGGATCATGCTTGCCTCTCGGCCAGGTGATCGCAAACCTCGGGACTCTGTTGTCAGGGTCCGCGCGCCGCTTGACGCACCGGCGGCGGGTCTGCGGGGCGGCAGTAGTCAAACGAACCGCTCGATCCTGTCGTTGTAGACGAGATAGATGAAGGGGCCAGCAGATTCGGCTGCCCGTGTGATGGCTGCAAGATTATCGATGTACCGTCCCGCCAGGTCGCTTGCCGTTAGGTCGGCGCGCGGGACGCAGAACATGCGGGCACCGGTATCGACGACTGTTTGACGCTCAACCTCATTGCGGCGAATGCTGTCATCTTTGTGAAACGCGATCCAACCGCGTTGCGCGGTCAGTGCGATCCATTCGTGGTCCGTCACCGCTTGCGCGCGGATCTCTCCGTAATGCTCGCGCATGGTGGTCAGGACGATGCTCGCCGCGCGCAGCAGCGCGGGTACCTGGATAGCTCCCAGGCTTCGATCGACAAATACGTGTGGAAGACGCGCCGCGGCAACGCCGTTAGGCGGCGATGGCGTCGAGGGCGTCACGGAGTTCGGCCTCTGATACGCCGTAGTCGGCGGCGACCGATTCGAATGTTTCGCCGGCTCGCAGTGGCCCTAGGGCGTCGGCGACTTTCGCGCCGCTCTTGTTGAATACCGGTTGGCCGTATCCGCGATGGGGATCAAGGACAACGTTCGCGTCGCCATATTGTGGCAGTCGGATCATGTCAGCGAACTTGTCTGCGCCAAAACTGATTTGCTTGAGATAGTGCTCAACGATCTCTTTGAACACGTATTGGCCCGATCTAGGGACGATGAGTCCCTTGACGACTTGATCGTCGGGGCTGCCTTCCCCGGCTCGCTGCGCGAAATGCCACAGGACCTCGGCGCCGTCCGTGTAGAGGTCCTTGGATGCCAGTGCGTGCGGACCGACATTCTTGAGCAGCCAATCGATCGATGGACGGATGCGTTGCATCGGCACGCCAGCACGGCGAAAAGCGTTGAGGACGTACGCCTCCGCGATTCCGATAAACGGTAGGCGCGCCAGTCCCTGTCCCCGCGCTGGCAAAGCGGTGACGATCGGGCCCTTTTTGACCGGCGCTCCGGACGGCGCGCGCCGTTCGTAGCCCTCGATCCAGGTCGTCAGCGTTGGACGGGGCACGATGAGGTATTTCGATGCTTCGGTGAGTGTGTACAGCGGTACGTCGAACCGAAGATCAGGCAGCATGAGTTGTTCGCCTCCTTTCGCCGACAATGTCAGTTTGCCAACAAGATACGACAGGGACGCGGGCGATCAGCCAAACACGACCGGCACGTCGGCCCTATCCAGAGCCGTATGAGCCGTGCTTGGGGCGGTTACCTGTGCCCGCGGTTCCCAAAGCGGTTCCGCATAGCCCTCGAGCACGACAAGCGCGGTGGTGCGAGACGGACGTGTTGCTGCGAACAGCGCCGCTGGTGCCAACGCGCCCCGTGACCGCGAGGAGGACCGCTTCGCGACTTCCGAGATCGTCGAGCACCCCGGTGATGCTGTCGGCCCATTGCTCCAAGGTCGGCATCGCGCCGGGCGAGACCGGATCGGACGCTCCCGTGCCCGGCTGATCGAAGAAGATGAGCCGCCCGAGTGAGGTCATCGCCTCGACCCACCCTTGAATGGACGGAAGTTCCGGCAGAATTTCGCAGCAGGTGAACCAGTTTGGGATGTACACGATGTCGCGAGGGCCTTCACGTGACGTGCGATAGGCGACGCGCAAGTCCCCGTTCAGCGCGTAGCGCGTCTCCGAGAACATTGCCGAAGTGTAAGCCGACGAGCGGGTCAAGTTTCGGGTGTCTTGCGAGGTGCTCGCCAAAGCGTTCTTTAGCGAGTCGCTGCCTGCAGCGGCTCCAGGACATCTGCGATTAGGTGCGCCTGACGGGCGTACTATTGGGTATCTGACCAGGTGCTTTACCACCTGCATCCATCCGTTATCTTTGCGTCAATCTGCCCGCTAGCAAAGGGGTAATCCACCATGACCGCCAAGACGCGGATCTATACCCAGACCGCCCATATCATCGCCACAGCGATCACGGACGCAGAGGACATCAGGACCAAGGCAGCCATCGCGGAGATCGCCCGCCAGCTTGCCGACATGTTCAAAGCTGACAGCCGCGACTTCCGTTACGACAGGTTCTTCCCGGCCTGCCGGTTGGACAACTGGGGCGAATTGCTATTACCCGGCAACCCAGTTCACCCCGAGCTAAACAACCCCGTCAGCAATGGCACGAACGGGGTCAGTGATGACTGACTCAGACCACACCATGCAAGCGGATTCCGGCGAACAACCGGGAAACCGCCGTGGTTGATTTGCACACCATCAGCGTTGACCGCGCCGAGCTTGCCTGGTCGCTCGATGATGAAACGGACGAGCCACAGCGATAGCCGTGGCGGATTCGCTGCTGGATGAACGCGCGAGTTGATTGCCTGAAAGCGCAAGTGCAGCAGTAGTTTCCACGCGGGTTTCGGCACTGCCGCGAACCGCTGTAACGCCGTGTCCACCGATCCCGCCGTTGGCGGCTCGGAGGCACAGCCGGGGGGACTCAGTGCCTCCGAGCCTTTCGGGGTGGCTCGGACGGGCGACCTTGAATCAGCCCTCGGTATACGCGGCCTCGGTGTGTGCGATGTCGTCAAGCTGGCGGTCGATGGATTCCAGTTGTCTGGAAAGCGCACGTATCTGAGCCAGCAGGTCCACGCGCTCGCGAAAGAGCTTCTCTCGGCCAATGGCTAGGGTGGTGCGCAGATCGTCGCGCCCTGCCGGACTGACCGGCTGCTTTGCCCTCATCGCCCGCGCTACCGTGACGTCTTGCCGGTTGTCAGCGGCGGTCATGGAGGGTGCCCTCCTTCTTAATTGCAGCGCCCGCTCCCGGTAACGGCAGGAAGCCGTTCGCTGAGTACCGGACGCCCACGTCCCGCCGCACCCATTCGATTCGGTCCCGGACGCCAAGGTCCCGCCGAACCGCCGAACAACGATGACGTTACCTGGAGCGGTGGCACTGAACTTAAGGTTTGTCTAAGATTTGACGTTTGTCCAACAGTGTCGACCCGATCCGGGGTGGTCAGCCGGGGTGGTCACAACCAAGCCGACCAAAGCTGAACTGGTAAACGCGTTTACCAGTTGAGGCTGGCAGCAGCAGCAGCGTCGGCGTCGGCGTCGGCGTCGTCGTAAAGTCTGCAGCGATTGCAGAGAGCCGAGAGAGGATGTCTTCCGATCTCCCTCCTGCACTTGTCGGGAAACGCCTGGTGGACGGTCCCGAAATCCCCTGTGCCGCAGGCGGAAAAACGCAAAATTTCCAGCGATTCTTGATAGGTCGGGGATATGCCCGTATTCCGAGGGGCATCTGTCCCATCAGAATATGGCCTGGTCAGCGGCCCGATACTCCGATGAGTCCGCGCTCCCACTCGCTTGATCCTCTGGTGTCCGCACCGACTTAGTTGCGGCCCGCCATGACGCCGCCGTCGACGTTGAGGATGGCGCCGGTAATCCAGCTGGCGTCGTCGGAGAGCAGAAACGTGATGGCGTTGGCGACGTCTGTGGCGGTTCCGACTCGTCCGAGCGGGTGAAGCGGCGCGAAGGTCTCCAACGTGGAGTCGATCTGGTCTTTCGGGATGAATCCTTCGTAGAGGGGTGTCTTGACGACAGCCGGTGCCACGGCGTTGACCCGAATCTTATGGGGGGCCAGCTCGATAGCTAGGTTGTGGGTCAGCGCGTGCAGGCCTGCCTTCTGCATCGAGTAGCCCGACGACGGGGTCAGCCCGATGGCCTGATGGGCCCACATGCTGCCGACGTTGACGATCGAGCCGCCTTCGCCATGGGCGATCATTCCCTTGACGACCGTCTGGGTCAGGAAGAACAGGGCGTAGTTGAGTTCCAGGTACGAGTCGTAGAACGCCGGGTCGTATTCGAGGAACGTCTTGGGAATGAAGAACCCTGCAGAATTGACAAGAAGTGTTGCGTCGGCGTGCTGCTCGGAGAGCTTGCGCTGGATGTCGGGGATCGCGGCGCGGTCGGTGAGCTCAGCCGTGATGCCCCACACTTGCCCCTTGTTGGATAGTTCGGCGACGGTTTCGTTGACCCGCTCCTCCGAGCGTCCGATGATGACGGCACTGCCGCCCGCGCTGACGACGTCGGTCGCCGTTTCGCGCCCCATGCCAGCGCTGCCACCGACAACGATCACTTTCTTGCCGTGGAAATTTGTGCCCATTTTTAATGGTCCCTTCCGGTACGCCGGTGCGGAGTGTCGGGATCCTCGAATTGGCTTGCCCTGTGCAAAGATACGAGGGTCACTACGAAGAAATCCGGGCCTGTCAAGCACCGACTCGGTTATGCTGCGATGGGTTCTTAATTGCGCCCAAAATCGCACAATTATTCTACTCTGGTCGGCGCAATATGAGAACGGCTGGTTGGTGGGATCCGGCGGATTGGCCGGGGTCTTACCCTTCGATTCGATCCACTTGTGCCCGTGCACACACCGCGTCGCCCGCCGCCGTCCCATGGCCTGAACCGTAACCTTGGCTCGACCGCGCCGAGGTCAGGAACACAGGCCAGGCACAAAACCCGTGCCGCAGGTGGCTCAACCGCGCCACCCGGCCCGAGCCGTCGAGGCCAATTACCGCGCTCGGTTCCAAGTTCCAACCGAAACTTGAGGCCGCCGCAGCCGCCGCGACCGGGTGGGGGGACCCCAAAGTCAGCGCCACACGGTCGGTACGCCCGAGGTGTCGCCATCTATCCCCCCGGCATCTAGCGGCGTTTTTCGCGTCGCGTGTGCCCTCTCCCCGCGTGGGGGAATTCCCTCGGGGGTTTCTCCCCGCGCGGGGTGGACCGCCGATCAAAATCACCCGCTGGGATTTTGAATGACCTGCCCGGTTCGTATCTTTAGCGAGGCGTCCCTTATGCTTCCGGAGCCGCGAGCGGGTCGCCGGGCATCAAAGATCTTGCTGTTCATGCGAATTCGAGTTCGAGCGGTGCAGCCAGAGGAACTTCTTCGTTTCGGGAGCCTGAGCTGCGAGGAAGGGCTTGACCAGCAGCGGATAGGCCTTCATCGCCTCGACGGCGGGGATCAGTTCAGGGTTTTCGAGCGCATACTCTTTCCCGTTCCACGTGAGTGTGCATTTTCCGGCGGCCAGCACATTTTCACACCAGTCAACTTTGGGGTAGGCCACCGACAACACGAAACCATCGCCGAACGGGTATGCACTCAGCGGGGTCACATAGGTTCGGCCAGTGCGCCGCCCGACATGGTGCAAGGCGCTGAGGTTGAAGTACAGCATTCCCAGCCGTGTTCCGGCGATCTTGCGAAGATAGCGATTCCCCCTCTTGGAGGACTGGCGCGTCCAGTCGCTCACCCATCTGATCCGCATCAGCCATCCCCAGCCCAGCAGGAGCAGATAGGCCGCGACGACGCCACCAGCCAACGCGATAGGTGCTGTCAAAAGCACATGTAGGCCACGAGTTAACGCCCTGCGGCGCGCAGTGGTTTCAGTTGTCGTCAATTCCTCGGTCCCTTACAGGTGACGCATGCGCGTTCGTGATCCGTGTGTTCTCCTCGGTGTACTCGTGACCAGCTTGGGCAGTGGGTCACCCCTCGCGTGATAGATCGGGGCGGCATTGTGTTGGTTGCCCACGTCAACATGTCACCCCTACACGAATAACCACTTCGGCGAAGAGAACCGTGACCTGTTTGTACTCGGCACGGGTATCGTGCGCCGTGACCGGCGCACCACAGCCGTCACAGAATCGCGCACCCTCACGCGGCTCGGTGCCACACGTGCGGCACGCTGCTATGGCCGTCACCCGACCCTCCGCCCAATCCCGGCCCCCGGTTCTCACAGGATAGGCGATTAGACACTCTGCGACGGGGCGCTCGTACAGTGGCCACACCATCCCGCTCGTCGCGGCCCGTCGTCCGGTACGCCACTTGGTGTACCTGTGCGCCTGGGTTCCAGAGATCGGCAAAAGCTTCGCCGATCAACTGCGTGACGAGCCGAGGCAGCTGAATCCTGCCCTTTATAAGGGGCTGGAGTTCGACGGACAGTCGCGGGCCGTCTGGGCCGATGTCGGACTTGCTCAAGCACTGATCTACGCCGACTGTGACGAACCGACTGCGCAGGCTGCCATCAAGCGTCTTCGACCCCAGGCGGCTGGTGGCTTTGTCCTGCCGTTTTCGTTAGCTGAATTCCCGGCTGTGAGTTGTACTTCCATCATTTGCAGCGAAGATCAGCTCCTTAATGGCGAGTGGGCGAAGCGGATTGCTCGCGACCGGCTTGGCGCGGACCTCGTGGAGCTTCCCGGCAGTCATTCACCGTTTCTTTCACGACCGTCAGCTCTTGCTGACGTGTTGCTGCACCTGGCCGAGACGTAGTGCAGAAGCGGCTTCTCCCACCGCGTCCTTCGCCGTGACACCCGAGGAAGGCGGCGAAGACTGGCATCAGCGGATGATGCGGCGTTGTCGTACCCGGTCGAGTTTCTCGTTAAGCGCCGTCTGCTGGTCTTCGATGGCGCGACCGGCACTGTCGACGGCGTTGCAGACGGCATCGTCGAGTTTGCATAAATCCTCTACGGACACTTCGGGCGAGACGAAAACACAGAAGCGAATACAGTCGTCAACCACCGAAATGTCAACTTTCGGTGCCGGATTGAGTTGACGATGGAAGTGCTTGGCTAATGCCTGTATCCAATATTTCGGCCAAGGCGGCAGCGGCCTGAGCTCGTAGACGATGATCGCTTGCTCACCGTTGTAGACGCCGATGGGCGCCTCGGTGCGGCTGAAGAATCGCGCCGATGCCGACTCATCGTGCTGTTCCTCGGCCACCTCACCCACCGCGTTTTCAAGCGTCCTCTAAAGATAGCCGGTTGAGCACTTCCAGAGGGCCGTCGGAGTTGACGGTGATTCCGGCCAGAACTGCACCTCGATTTCGGGACACTATATGAGCATGCTATTTGCGCAATTTGCGTGCGAGCCGCTCAGATAAATTACGGCGGTGAGAACCGACATCCTGCTCATCATCGCCGTGGTCGCCTCGGTCGCGTTAACCCTCTGGCTCGTCCAGCGGAGCGGTCGCAATCGCTGAGGGTTGCTGTACTGGTCCCAAATGGCCCCCACCTCCGCGTCGCGTGATCCCTGAACGATGCATCACCCGCAGGCCAGACGCCACCGCCCAGCGAGTGAGGTGGCGGCTGGTAGCGCCCCGTGGCAGTTGTCGCATTCATTTGCCCCGTCAAGGGGCCGTTGCTTCATGGCAAATCCCACCGGGGCAGAGTCGCAATCAGCGGCCCCCAACCGCAAAGCAGGACAGACACTGCAGTGCTGCTGGCCAAGTTGCTGGAACACATGCGCCAGTGCCATCGACAAGGCCGGGCATGACGCGAAAGGAGTTGGCGCGGAGATTCGCACCGTCATTGCCCGGTTCGCCGCCGAGCAGCTTGCTCGGCAGGTGCCAATGCGAAATGCCGCCGAGACGTGCCTGTGACCGCTGCGGTTGAAAATGAACACTCTGGCTTCAGTCAATACCGGTCGGGGCGCGGCCCGTCGCAAAACGGCGTCTTCCGGTAGGACCGTGCCCGCAAGCCGGAGAAAGGTGCGTGCTGTGGAGGATGAGCAGGCCCCTCAGGGGCCGGTCAACCGGGATCGCCGTTAGGGCAATGGACGCCGATCGGTGCCGCGCCACCGTCACCCTCGATGAACCGCTACGACGGTCGCTTGGCAGTTGGTCGGGCGGGACGGAGTTCGCCCATGTCCACGGCTGCGTGCTGCACGGTGGCCACCACGGGCAGCACCATGCCATGGCGAAACCTGATGATCGACGGTGCTGGTTTCGGTGGGACGATTCGGGCTTTCGGCTTGGCATCGCCGACGCCTCGCACCGGGCCCAATGGGGTGGTCAGAAACCATCACCCCGACACGCGGGTTCCGCTGCTAGGTCGAGCGACGCCAGTTCGGCGGCTGCCACCACGAACCTCACGACACCACCACCGAGACGAGGACGCCATGCCGCCGATTCCTATGCGCCCCACCGTTCACCGGAGCCACGATCGCCCACAGAGGCGTTATGGGCGATCGCCACAGCCCTGGAACGACTGGCCGACTTCATCGCCGCTGCGTCGGCCTAGACGATCCTCCAGCAGCTACAGCGATGCCAAATCGAGTACGCCGACCGGAATATCGGGCCGGTCGCTAAACGGCCTGGGCAATTCCCCAACGTTCCGGGCCGATTAGACTGACGCCCGGCACCGCTCCGAGATGGCAATCGGGCCGCGAAGACATCGCGACAGCAGCGGTGCTGCCGCCACTCCCCGGGGTAAATGGGCGGCGCTGGTTGATGGGACCTACTCGATAAAGAAACCACAGGTCCTCGCCGGAGGGTGTTCGTGGCTCTGCGCCCCGCAGCTGGGGCAGGAATCGCTATCACCGCGCAGGGGGTGGGGTCACCATTCGGGCCCCTTGCGCGGGCCGAAAGCCTCCTTGCGGGGCTCTGCCACTTGAGGACCGCCCCTGCCGACAGGACGGGGCTGGAGGGGGTGTTGTGGTCTTCCTGGGGTGGGGGCGGGAGTTTACCGATCAAACGTCCCCGCGAGGTCAGGAGGGGAGACGGGAATGTGTTTGTTGACGATTCCGCTGCAGGTTTTCTATAGGGCTTTTAGAGTCTTAAGCGTCGAATCTCATCATTTGATACCGCCGTTCCGCATCAGCAAGCAGCGAAAGTGAATGGGCGGCGTGTGTCGTCCTGCGCTTCGTAGGGCTGATGGAACTCGTCCGACACGTTTTGAGTCACAGCTGACGGTGTCGCCGGCATCGATCAGCTAGCACCTCAGCCAAGCCGGCCACATCACCCCGCAACCTCGCAAGCGCCCCAAATCCTCCTACATCCGCTTTGCCGCCGAGCAGCCCAACGAACGCTGGCAGGCCGACTTCACCCACTGGCGGCTGTCCGACCGAACCCAGTCGAGATCATCAGCTGGATCGACGACCACTCCCGCTACGGGCTATGCGTCAGCGCCCACCGCCGCATAACCGGCGCCATCGTCCTTGCGACATTTCAGAAAGCCAATGGCGCCCAAGGCATCCCGGCCTCCACCCTGACCGATATTCAACGGCACGGTCTCACCGCCCGACTGTCCGGCGGCGGACGCAACAAATTCGAAAACGAACTGCGCCGCCTCCGCGTCACCCGGATCAACTCCACCCCCCACCACCCCACCACCTGCGGCAAGGTGGGCGCCTTCACTGACCAAGAGGAGTCCGGGATACACGAAGCTCGGCTTCCCGAAGCTGCACACAGTGCACTGAAACTGTCCGGCGGTTTCTCGGGTCTTTGAACTGAGTCATGGTCACCTGACCCGCGGTCAAGCTCAGTCGACGTTCCACATCCTACAATGTCCGGAAAACGTTGGCGTGCATGCAATTCCGCTGGTTCTACTGGCGGAGTGCACGTATTCCGAACGTGTGTTATTCCCCGCACTGGGCGGCCGACCGGCCTTGATCGCGAGAACTTGCACTTACTGTGTCTTCGAACCCTGTCCGCATGGGCGGCTCGCAGAAGCTCACCCCTGGCTTGCGTCGTGTGGGGTGGCGGCTCGCCGCCGTGTGGGTTCCCCTCAGACCGACGGTGGCCAAAGAGTCCAGCAAACTTACTTATAGCATGTTGGAATGTGAGAACAAACGCCGGCGTTGAGCGGGCGTCGATCGTCTCCAGAGACCTCGGCCAACACGCAATCTCGATAGGGAACAGCTGGGATAGGGCGGCGTGGACAAGGTCAGCTTCCCCGGATCCCACCCAAGTCGGCAGGCAGACCGTGCGCGCGGCCGCGGGCAACCTGAAGAAGGTCTCCTTCGAACCGGGCGGCAAGTCGCCCGCGATCGTGCTGCCTGACGCAGACCTTTCCCAAGCCATTCCAGGCCAGCGGCCGCTAGCCCCCAGAGCCGCCGGTGGCGCCGAATCCGGCCGCCGCCTCGCTGATCAGCGGCCGAACAGGCCCACCAAGGTCCCGCGCGCGAGGGTGTGATCGTCAAGGGCGGCGTGCACCTTTTTTGCGGTCGCGGCCTCGTCGAGGCCTAGCGGCTTGTCGGCCGCGTAGAGGCGGAAGAAGTAGCGATGCGGCTCGTCGCCGACCGGTGGCCTCGGCCCGGCCCAGCCGAGCCTGCCGAAATCGTTGCGACCCGGCGTGCCGCCCTCGGGCAGCGCGCCTTCCGCGACACCGGTCGTGCTGGGCGAGATGTTGGTGACCACCCAGTGCGTGAAAGTTCCGCTGGGTGCGTCCGGGTCCTCGCAGAGCAGGACTAACTCCTTGGCGCCGTTCGGAATTCCGCCCCACTCCAGCGGCGGTGAGACGTTGCCACCGTCGTAGGAGTAGCGGTGCGGGATCGGCATGTGGTGATTGAACGCGCCGCTGCGGAGTTCGAGATCGTCGGCGAGTGGCCGGGGCGGATCGTCGATGTCGGGATCACCGCGGCTGGTGCCCCGTTTGCCGTACGGACCGGCCGCCCATTCCGGATCACGGATCGGCCGCGAGGGGCGGTCGCGCTCCAGTTCCTCGTTGGCTGCGCGATCGGCGTGCTCGTCGCGCATGCCGTGGCTGTCGGACTCGTGGCGCAAGGGGGTTCCCTTGATGTCGTAGTGGTGACTTCCAAGGTTTAGCATGCCACTCGCCTACCCGTACGTACGCGCATATGCGCGAGACTCATCGCGACCTGTTTCGCGGAATCTACGACGGGGCTGGCCAGCCGCGTGTGGTGCCGGAGCGCGATGACCAAACGCGGCCCGGGCGTGGTGAATCACGAGGGTAGGCGACCCGAACGCGCTGCTTCGCCCAGCATCGCTCACCGGGCTGCCCCACGCGACCAGCACCGCACGACGACCGACCCTCGGCTCAGCGGTGCACGATCACGCCGCGGTCGCCCGGCGTACGATCGGCCCTCGGCGACCCCTACGGCGGGACCGCCACAGGAGCAACGTCGCCGGGAGGAGCATCATGGCCACGTACATCTCTCTCATCAAGCTCACCCACCAGGGCATAACGTCGATCAAGGACGGCCCGGCCCGCCTCGACGCGGGCAAAGAGGCGTTGAAGGCGTTCGGCTCCGAGCTCAAGGCGTTCTACTTGACGATGGGGCGCTGCGACATCGTGGCGATCAGTGAGGCGCCCGACGATGCCGCCGCCGCCAAGGTGGCCCTCGCGATCGGCGCAGCCGGCAACGTCACGACCGAGACCCTGCGCGCGTTCACCGAAGACGAGTACCGGGAGATCGTGGCCGCGCTGCCCTGACGGTCCGCTGACCACCACAGCGGCGCGCCCTCGTAGTTCTGCCCCTCGCCTCACCCCGCTTCTGGAACGATTTTGATCCCGCTGGGCGAGAGCGAGGAGCGTTAGAAACGCAGCGCCGCGCGGGGCTCCCACGATGTGGTCGAACACGGTGCGGTCGGCAAGGTGCCGATCGACGTGTGACCCGAGAGCCCGAGCAGCGACACGTGGCGAGCGAGATCCCAGGCCCGACGCCACCCGATGGGAGATGAGCGCTACGCGAGTACCGACCGGCTCTGGTCGGCCGAGCCGAATTGGACCCCCGCCGACGCGGTCGGGCCGATGACCCCCGGCCGCGCGCTCCAGCTCGGGGCAGGCGAGGGGCGCCAGCATCGCCTTGGCCGGCCGGGCTCGGGTAGCAAGGGCCTTGTCAACTTGTTTGAAGTGCGATCGGAGTAGCGCGCTGGGAGGTTCGGGTGCGGTCTGCGGGGTTCAGGCGGCTTCCGAGGACCTGGTGATGTCGTTCCAAGTGGCGAAGCGCTCGGCCATCTCGGTGCGATAGTCATCGGCGGAGAGCCGATGGCGGCGGGGCCGGAAATGCGGGCAGATCACGCTGAACACCGCGGAGGCGTCAGCCTGTGTGCAATAGCCAGGAACCGTTGGGCTGCGCCGGGGGTGCGGAAGCGTTTCATGGCCCGTTCGGGGTCGGCTGGTGCGAGTTCTCCGCCCGGTTGAGTAGGTATCTCGATTGCCGGTGCTCGACCGACGGCATCACCTCCCGATGCGCCACTGCGTAACTGCGGAGCTTGTCGGTGACCAGCACCCGAGGAGACGCGCACTGCCTCTTGAGGAGTTTGCGGAAGAACCGCTTTGCGGCCTTGGCGTCGCGCCTTCGCTGGACGAGGATGTCGAGGACGTTGCCGTCCTGGTCGACGGCCCGCCACAGATACTGCCGACGGCCATTGATCGTCAAGAACACCTCGTCGAGATGCCACTTGTCGCCGGGTCGGGGTTGGCGGCGGCGCAGCCGGCAGGCGTATTCCGGCCCGAACTTGACACACCACTGCCGGATCGTCTCGTGGGAGACGATCACGCCGCGGACCAGCATGAGCTCCTCGACCTCACGGAAGCTCAGCGGGAAGCGGTGATACAGCCACACGCAGTGCGCGATGATCTCCGCCGGATACCGGTGGCCATTGTATGACACCTCGCCCACGCTGATCCCCCTCCGGCGTATCGACTCCGAGATCATCCCCTTCGGCCGCACCAATCACCAACCTGACAATGCCTGAATCTGGCTTGTGACACGCCTTCTTCCGAAGTCGCAAGAGAGAAGAATATCAATATGACGAACCAGAGCACCCTGACCGACCAGGAGAAGCAGGCCCGGCTCGACGTCAACGAGCTCAAGCAGCTGGTGGGCCTGGTGGATTACGACCTGAGCAACGATCCGTTCCCGGTAACCGGCTGGGATTCCGTTGTTTTCGTGGTCGGAAATGCCACCGAGGCAGCGAGTTATTTCCAGTCCACGTGGGGCATGGAACTGGTCGCATATTCGGGGCCGGAGAACGGCAATCGCGACCACAAGGCGTTCGTGCTGCGCTCGGGCTCCGTACGGTTCGTCCTGAAGGGCGCGGTGAGCCCCGACAGCCCGCTTGTGACTCACCACGCCAGCCACGGTGACGGCGTTGTCGATATCTCGTTGGAGGTTCCCGACGTCGACAAGTGCATCGCGCAGGCCAAGCTAGCCGGCGCCACGGTCCTCGAAGAACCTCACAACCTGTCTGATGAGCACGGCACCGTGCGAGTCGCGGCCATCGCGACCTATGGACAAACGCGACATACGCTGGTTCAGCGGGCGGTCACCGGCACCCGCTACGACGGTCCCTACCTGCCGGGCTACCAGCCGGCGACGAGCGGCCACGTCAAACGTGACGGTGCCCCCAAGAGTCTGTTCCAGGCTTTGGATCACATCGTCGGCAATGTCGAGCTCGGCAAGATGGACGAGTGGGTGGGGTTCTACAACCGGGTCATGGGGTTTGTGAACATGGCCGAGTTCATCGGCGATGACATTGCCACCGACTACTCGGCGCTGATGTCGAAGGTTGTAGCCAACGGCAACCACCGGGTGAAGTTTCCGCTCAACGAACCGGCGGCCGCCAAGCGTAAGTCTCAGATCGATGAGTACCTGGAGTTCTACCGCGGTCCCGGCGTTCAGCACCTGGCGCTGGCAACCAACGACATCCTGCGTAGCGTCGACGAGCTGCGCAAAGAGGGCGTGCAGTTCCTCGATACCCCGGATGCCTACTACGAGGACCCGATACTACGTGCCCGTATCGGCGAGGTGCGCGTACCTGTGGAGGAACTGCAACAGCGCGGCATCCTTGTCGACCGTGACGAGGACGGGTATCTGCTGCAGATCTTCACCAAGCCGTTGGGAGATCGGCCGACGGTCTTCTTCGAGCTCATCGAGCGCCACGGCTCGCTGGGTTTCGGTAAGGGCAACTTCAAGGCCCTGTTCGAGTCGATCGAGCGCGAGCAGGAAAAGCGCGGCAACCTCTGATGCACGCTGTAACCCGACTACCCGCGGCGCTTATCCTTACCGACCGCATCGTCGACGACGCGGGTCTGTTTCCGCCGGAGGCACTCGGCATGGCTTCCGCGCTCGCTCGGCACCGCAGTGACCAAGCGATCTCGAATCCCGTGTTGTCCCAACGGTTCGTGTGCCCGGCCGGCCGATCCACCGAACTAATCCAGCAGCTCGACGACGGCGATCGGATCCAGGTGATCGCCCTTGGACCTGCCGCGCCGCAGACCGAGGCTGCAGTGGGGTCGCTGGAGGCCGATGACCGGACCCTGGTTGTGGCACTGGAGACGTCCCTGCCGGTCGATAACCAGCACAAAAAACAGGCGCTCGAGGTCATCGACCAGATCGCTGCTACCAGACCCCACCTCGACATTTTCGTCGAGGTGGGGCTCGGCCCAGCCAGGGAAACTGACCTGGATCTGCTGCAGCGCTACGGTCACGCCGCCAAGGTGCGCTGCGGCGGGGTGCGCCGTGAGCTGTTTCCGCGCCCGTTCGATCTCGCCCGGTTCGTCCACAACGCCGTAAGCCGGGAGGTGCCGTTCAAAGCGACGGCAGGCTTGCACCACGCGATCGCCCACCATGACGGCTACACCGGGTTCGATCACTTTGGTTTCCTCAATCTGCTACTGGCCGTTGCTGCCGCCCAAAAAGACGCCGGCACAAACGAAATCGAGCACATCCTGGCTGAGCGCAATCCGAACGTTATGCTGCAACACTTCGCCGGCTTGACCACACACGACGCACGTGAGATCAGGGCCGCCTTCCATTCCGTGGGCAGCTGCAGCACCAACGAGCCCATCCACGATCTGCGGCGGCTCGGACTCATTGCCGACCCCACCTAACGTCAACGACCAACGAAGAGAAGAACGTGATGACCGATTACCTGTCCGGCTTTGGCAACGGCTTCGAAAGCGAGGCGCTGCCCGGCGCGTTGCCCGTGGGCCGCAACTCCCCGCAACAGTGCGCCTACGGCCTCTACGCCGAGCAGCTCAGCGGTTCACCGTTCACCGCGCCCCGCGCCCGCAATAAACGGTCCTGGCTGTACCGGATTCGCCCCAGCGTGGCCCACTGGGGCCACTTCAGACCGGTCGCAGCCGACCCGGGCCGCCCCACCGACGGGGTCGCGTACTGGCGCTCGGCCCCCGACGACGCACCCCCCGTGCCCATTGCCCAAATGCGCTGGAACGCACTGCCGATGCCGAATCCCACAGCTGAAGAAACCACATTCATCACCGGCGTGCGCACCATCACCACCGGCGGGGACATCACCACTCACTCCGGGTTTGCCTGCAGCATCTACTCCATCACGTCGTCGATGGTAGATGCCTACTTCTACAACGGCGACGCCGAGATGCTGTTCGTCCTGGAGCACGGCGACGTTCGGTTCTGGACCGAGTTCGGGATCATCGACGCCGAACCCAGCGAGATTGTCGTCATCCCGCGCGGAGTGAAACTGCGCGTCGAGGTGCCCGGTGGTCCGGCCCGGGGCTACCTGTGCGAAAACTACGGCGGCTCTTTCACTCTCCCCGAGCGCGGCCCGATCGGCGCCAACTGCCTGGCCAATCCGCGTGACTTCCTCACCCCGGTCGCGAATTACGAGGATCGCGAAGTCCTGTCCACGATGTATGTGAAGTGGGGTGGCACGCTGTGGCAGGCCGGACTGGGCCAGTCGCCGCTGGATGTTGTTGCCTGGCACGGAAATTACGCGCCGTACAAGTACGATATGCGGCGCTTCTCCCCCGTGGGCCCACTGTTGTTCGATCATGCCGACCCGTCCATCTTCACGGTGCTCACCTCGCCCAGCGAGACACCGGGAACCGCCAACGTCGACTTTGTGTGCTTCCCCGAGCGGTGGATGGTCGCCGAGGACACCTTCAGGCCACCGTGGTACCACATGAACATCATGAGCGAGTTCATGGGACTCGTGCACGGTGTCTACGACGCCAAACCAGATGGCTTCGTTCCCGGCGGCTTCAGCCTGCACAACTGCATGACCCCACACGGCCCCGACGCCAACGCATTCAAAGCCGCCAGCACCGAAGAATTGAAACCGGTCAAACAGGAAAACACGCTGGCCTTCATGTTCGAAACCCGGTTCCCGCAGAAGGTCACTACATACGCCGCGAATCTTTCACAGCGCCAGCAGGACTACGCGGACTGCTGGAGCGGTCTGACTAAGCGATTCCACCCGGACAAGCCATGACCTCGCCAACGCCTGCACTGGATGTCACGCATGATCCGCACGCACGCAGCTGGGTTACCTCTGCCGGTGCCACCAGCGACTTTCCCTTGCAAAACCTGCCGTTTGGCGTGGTGACCGGCACTACCGGGGTGACAAAGCACGACGCCCCCCATGGCGTCGTCCGTATCGGAGAGGCGGTCCTGGACCTGCGAGGACTCGCCGTATCGGGGTTGCTCACAGGTGATGCACAGGCGGCGGCCGAAGCCGCCGCGCACGGAACGCTTAACGCCCTGTTCGCCTTGGGATCCGGCCCGCGGCTCGCTCTTCGCAGGGCACTGCATTCGCTGCTCGTCGAGGGGGCACAGCACCAGCAGACCGTTGCCAGGCTCCTCTCCCCACTGTCGGAGGTCGACGTTGTGCTCCCCGCCCGAATCGGTGACTACACCGATTTCTATGTCGGTATCCACCATGCCCGCAATATCGGTGCTCTGTTCCGGCCGAACGACCCCCTGCTGCCCAACTACAAATGGGTTCCGATCGGCTATCACGGACGTGCCTCCAGCGTGCGTGTCAGCGGCACCCCGATCACCCGCCCGCACGGGCAACTCAAGGCCGGCGATGCGCTGGCACCCGTGCTGGCACCAACCCGGCGGATGGATTTCGAGCTGGAGCTCGGCGTGTGGATCGGCCCGGAAAATCGTCTCGGCGAGCCAGTGAGTCTCGATCACGCCGAATCCCACGTCGCCGGTTACTGCCTGCTCAACGACTGGTCTGCCCGCGACGTGCAAGCCTGGGAATACCAGCCCCTGGGCCCCTTCCTAGCCAAAAGCTTCGGCACCACGATCTCCCCCTGGGTGATCACTCCAGAAGCGTTGGCGCCGTTTCGTATTCCGGTTGATCGACCCGAGGAAGATCCCGACCCCCTCCCGTACCTCGACAGTCCCCTGCACCGCACCCATGGTGGACTCGATCTTGAACTGCACGCCCTTATCAGCACGGCACAGATGCGCAAAGATGGCGAGAAGCCGCACCTGATCTCGCGCTCGTCCAGCCGCCACATGTACTGGAGTGTCGCGCAAATGATCACCCACCACACCAGCAACGGATGCGACCTACAGCCCGGCGACTTGCTCGGCAGCGGCACCATCTCCGGACCCACCTCGGGCTCCGAAGGCAGCCTGATGGAACTTAGCCATGGCG
>Ga0310913_10000170_pt1 | contig 26970 bp, 19 predicted proteins | sample GREbulkMGOX082_FD_203447 | JGI IMG/M metagenome (GOLD analysis project Ga0310913, IMG submission 203447) | Lab enrichment of tropical soil microbial communities from Luquillo Experimental Forest, Puerto Rico - GRE.bulkMG.OX082 | ecosystem: Environmental > Terrestrial > Soil > Tropical forest >...
GGCGCACACGCCCGAGGATTGCCGGCAGGTTTTGGCCGCTGTTCTGGCGGGGATTGCGCAAGGCGAGATCGCGCCCACCGAGGGCGCGCGCATCGCACGGCGAGTGCGCACCCGGCTGCGCGCGATCCGGCGCCTCGCACGATTGGCACGCCGGCTCGCGACAGCTAGTCGGTTCGGGGCACCACTCAGTAGCGCAGGATCGCGGCGAGCTGCGCTGAGCGGGCCAATCCGGTCCGCTCGACGCTCGACGGTGGATCGGTAGTCGCGCGGTGATGATGATCGCCGGCAGCCTCAAGCCTTGTTTCCGAAGGTCCCGAAATGAACTCAAAGCCGGTTCATGCCCGACATTTGAGCAAATAGGTGATCGAAGCAACGGGCGTAAACGATCTTCGTGTCTCTATGCTGGAATGATTGCACATGCGGCACCGCCGACTCGTTCGCTTCTTCAAATCGGGGCTAGGCCGCGGCAGCGACTTTCGCAGGCGGGGCGGGATGCTGCTGTATTGGCTGACCGACGCCCAATGTTGTTTTGATGCCCTCAATTAATCGTTCAAGAATAGACAGCACGAGAGCCGTGCTGAAACCCAACAGAAACGGAGCCAAAATATGCAGCATCTTCGTAAATAGTTCAGTGTCCCAAACGACATCCGTAAAAAGACTTGTACTTGCAGTAACGAGTGACAGGTGGCCAAATGGCAGGCCGAGCACAAAGGCAAACAAAATGCCAATCATCAGCCTGGTCTGTAAATAGGTATCGTCGGTTATTTCCTTTAATTTGGCTTGGTCGTCGCCGGTAGCCGACGCCAGCTGAGCGAGTAGCGAGGTACCAAAGAAGGCTGACGTCCCGAGACCGCCGAGGGCGCAGGTCCACGACAAAACGGCGGCCAGCCCAATAAAATAATACCAGCCGCCCACTGCGTAACCCTCAAGGTAGGTGGCTTCGAGGGCAGCGATTCCCATTATTAAGAAGATAAATGGAAAGAGACCAAAGAATGTGCGTAACCTCCAAATGCTGAAAGCCGTCGCTATCTCCAGTGGTAATTCAGAAGCTAATCCACGCGAAATGGCATAAAGTTTGCGCCATTCCTCTTCTGACGCGGCTCTTCCACGAGGTGAATAGCGCATGCTTCCAAGTGCCGCCAAATTTGCAAGGACGTCGGGCGGTTTTTCAGGTAACGCCTGTCGCCGGATTAAGAAAGTCACTAAGCTGCGTGTGTACCCTAGCTGTCGAACGAACAATCGGTCGCTGATTTTCGCTGGACTCAATTGGTTCTCCGGTTGAGCGTCCATTTTCGGTCGTCCTCCCAAAGTGCGACAGTGCAACGATCTTATGATAAGGGCCGATTGCGCCGAGGATGTGTGAACCGCGTCACATACGCGGAAAAAAATAGGACTGAGGAATTAAGGTGGGGTCTGCTCCATGAGCCCACGCAGCTCTGCACATGCGGACGGTATTCCAACGGATGGTTGCTGAGCTGTTAGCGATAGCGGGGGACCGCCGAGGGTCCGCAACGGGGGTGGATTGCGGACATTCGCACGAGATTTCCGGCTCGGCGCGAGGTGCCGGCGCAGGCTTGAATGGTGCGCAAGGTGGTTTAATTTTTGGTCGATTTCTTGGTTAAATTCGGTACGTTCCCGGTGCTCCTGTGAGGAAGCCGGGCAATGACCTGCGCCGCCGCTCTGCGCTTTAGCAATGCTGAAAGGCAGGCGGTGGTGATTTTCCTGCGCTGCCTGATTGGCGGCACGGTACAGAACATAACGGTGGTGGCGACCCGATGACGAGGCTGCGGAGAACCATGAGTCGAGCGACGATACTGACACTGGTGACGACGATCCTATGGAGCAGCCAGGCCCATGCGGCTACGACGCAGGGTAATCTGCCCATCGTGGTTCTTGCGTCATCACAGCAGGTCACATGCGACATAGGACCCCCTGCAACTGTTCCAGCTGAAGCGGCTGCTGCCGGGTTCACGCATTGTGTCGCCAATTTTGATTTCTCGCGACCAGAATACGCCACATTGTCTGACTGGTTCGACTGCGATGGCAGCAACCCGAACGTGCTCTGGCACAGCGGCAGTGCTGGCGTCCCCTTTGTCAACCCCTGCAATATCCACCAAAAATTGGATGCAGTGGCTAATCAGAATGTCATGAATTTTGAATGGTTAACCAAATATGATGATAACGGATATAATCAGGCGGGAATCTATCAGGCTAATCAAGTCGGCGGCCAGACCTTTAATAATTGGACCGGCTCATCAACCTTGACAGTCGGCAACTATTATGTAGAGACGGTAAACCGAGTTGAAGGACCAGTTTGCGTCCGTTGTCCGCCGAGTTCCGGAGGGCCTAATGACGTGTACATGTGGGGATATTATGGAACTCCGGACGGTGGTGGCTTAGAGGTCGATGTAAACGAATCCAATACGATCCGTTTCGCGGCAGGAAATTGTAGCGGGTGTGCTAATAGCGATTACGGATACTGGACAAGCTGGGGGCCTAATCAAAGTCGCCTACCGTCAGGTTATAGCGTCTTCGATTATCACACATATGGTGCGTTGCTGACGAGTGACGGGGCGACGAACAAATACGTCTGTATGTGGGTCGATCATACTCTGCAGAATGACTCCGGATGTCAGATTGCAGGGTATGACTATTTCGATAACCGCAGCTCGCTTTTAGCGTCTGCGGGAAGTAATGCTGGAACAGCTACGCGGAATATAGCTTTCGATGTTCAGTATATTAGTGTCTGGTCCTGTGACGCATACCAGGCATCGATGTGCAACGGGACAACACTTGTCACCGGCGACAACGGTCTAACTTATTGGTACTAACGCCAACATGCCCAGCGGATGGCTATCCCTCCCTTTCTCCTCTGTAGATTATAAGTGAGAGACAAGATAAGACACCCGATAAGCTCGCTCCCCGCCTGGGGTTGCGGCGTCTTATTGTTACCCTGGACTGAGTTTCCGCAAAGGGTCGATTGTGTTGAAAACTCGGTCGTGCGGGCCTTGGCAGCAATATTTAAATCAAAGTGACAGTTATTTATTGCCTTACTAAACGGCGATTTGAATCAATCTTTCGCCTATTCTTCGTTGCTTAACTTTTTTAACAATATCGGTCGGACCTTGCCGCTCGATCGCGGCCCCGCACACAGCCGGAATCGGCGCGCGAAGCTGCCATCCGATGCGCAGTCGAGGATAGTCGGCGGTCCACCGTTCGTCGGCCGCGCTTGGCTTCCGGGTCGTTTGCGCTGGTGCGTAAGCGATAGCGGCGGGTTGCCCCATCGTTCCATTCAATTCATCCAGACGGGGCGGGCAATGGGTAGCCTTGATAAGAACGTATCATGAACCTATATGTTCGGCCCCATTTGCACCGGAGCCCCGCTGATGCCGGAAGTCATTCCTGATCCACCTTCGATCTCCTGTTATCACCTGTTTCCCGGGCCTCAAGTCCAGGAATCTCAACGACTTGATCCTGATCTTTTTCGGCTTCGCGCGCGCGGGCGCTTCGCGAAGGGAAGCTCCGGCAACCCGCGCGGCCGCCCGCCCGGTATTCCAAATCCGCGACGCCGCGTGCCTGATCTTGCGGCCCGGCCGCTGAGCGCGAAGGCACTGTCCGAACTGCTCGACCGCAAGCCGCAGCTGTTGGGGGCGCTCGCCAAGCAGCTGTTGCCTCCGCCTGCCTCGTTCGACCCAGCAGCGCATCTCGGGATCGACCTCGAGTCGGTGCATACGCCCGAGGATTGCCGGCAGGTTTTGGCCGCTGTTCTGGCGGGGATTGCGCAAGGCGAGATCGCGCCCGCCGAGGGCGCGCGCATCGCACGGCGAGTGCGCACCCGGCTGCGCGCGATCCGGCGCCTCGCACGATTGGCACGCCGGCTCGCGACAGCTAGTCGGTTCGGGGCACCACTCAGTAGCGCAGGATCGCGGCGACCTGCGCTGAGCGGGCCAATGCGGACGGCTCGGCGAGCATCACGGGCCCTTTGTGGTGCAACGTCATCACCGCTGCGCAGTTGAACAGAATGGCGTAGCGGGCGCGTCAAGTTTCGGTAACACGATTCGGGTACGATCGCTCAGTGTTGCCGGGATCCGCTGGTGCAGGGCGCAATTTTGCGATGGTGCGTGGTATCGTTGCGCCTGACCTCCAGTTATCGGTCGAGGGGATAGCGTGAGCGCCGCCGATCTTCAGATAAGGCTGTTGACGCCCGGCGACGCCGCATCCTATCGCGCGATTCGGCTCGCCGGGCTAAAGGATACTCCGGAAGCGTTCGGCAGCACCTTCGAGGCCGAGGCGGCGAAGCCATTGGCCTGGTTCTTCGATCGCCTCACCGCTTCGCAGATCTTTGGCGCGTTCCGAGGCTCCGCGCTCTTGGGTGTTGCCGGCTTTGCCGCGCGCGAGGGCGCGAAGGAAGCGCACAAGGGCTTGCTGTGGGGCATGTATGTTCGACCCGAGGCCAGAGGGAGCGGTGTTGCGCACCGGCTGGTCGAGGCAGTGGTCGATTTCGCGCGTCCGCTTGTCGAACTGATCCAGCTGAGCGTCGTCGTCGGCAACGAGCGGGCGCGCCGGCTCTACGCCCGTCACGGCTTTGTCGAATACGGGATCGAAAAAAATTCTCTCAAGTTTGGCGGCAAGTACTACGACGAAATCCTGATGGCCAAGCAACTCACCGCCAATGGCGATCGGCCCAGTTCTTCACTACCTTCCCGCAGCACCCGCAGGATAGCCACGATCCATCCGTGACATCGCACCGGCAACTTCAACCTCGCCATCCGCAGATTGGTCAGCCGACTGGCGCGGCGACCACATAGTTCCTAAAGCAGCCGCATTGCCAATACCTCTCATAACCGCCGATATAAACCCATTGACACCGATACAAATAGCCTGGGGAACACTTATTGCGGGCCGCCACGCATCGACGCGGGGTGTCCGGGCAGCTTGATGCGCTGCGCGGTGTCCGTCAGCTTGGCTCCGTCGACGCGCAGCACCGACAAATCTCCGTCGATGAAATTGCCGACATAGACGTATTGACCGTCGGGGCTGAAAGCGACCGCTTCGGGCAGTGCGCCGACATTAACATCGCCGGCATTGGTGACCTTTTTACCGTCGATCTTAAGAGCCGTGACGGCGCCGGCTGGGTGGTAAAAGAATTGGGTTTTCGGTACGTTGGAGCCACGTGCCTCGACCGACACCGCAATATCCCCCTTGGGGCTGATCGCCAGGCCCTCGGGCGAATCCCCGACAGTGATGTGATCGATGACTTGCGGCGGGTTGGCTTCGAGATCGATGACGCTGACCGTCTTCATGTTGCCGTCGGAGCCGCCGCCATTGCCGTTGTCGACGGTCAGTGCGAGCTTGCCGTCGGGCGTCGCCGCCACGTTGTACGGAAAGATCCCGGTCGGCAGGTCGCGCTTGTCGTAGCTCACCTTCTGACCGTCTATCGACAACAGCGCGATCTTGTTGGCGGCGGCCTTGGCTACGAGCGCATGCTTGCAGTCGGGGATGATCGCGATTGCGGAGACCGAGTCTGCGGCGGCTCCCACCGACACTGTATCGACGACCAGGATATCTTTGCCGCGGAGCGAGAGGACAGAGATCGTGCCGTCGGCGCGGTTGGCGACGAGCGCCAGGTCGCCCTTGGGACTGATCGCCATGCCCGAAGGCTGCTTGCCGACCGTTATCGTGCCAATCACGCTCGGCGGATTGGCTTTCAAATCGACGACAAAGACCTTGTTGTCGGGATCGAGCCGGTGGCCCCAGCCCTGCATAACAGGCTCAAGCGAGTTGGCGACCAGCGCGATATCGCCCGCCGGGCTGATCGCCAGATTAGTCGGCGGCCCGACAATCGAGTTCATCAACGGGATCGTCGAGGCAATACGCGGCGCCTCCGGCTTGGAGATGTCGATGACGCTCAGCGTGTCTTTACCGGGCTCTTTGAAAATCGGCTTGGCGTTCTCGTCCCATCCCTGTTTCTCGTCGTTGCCGACGATCAGGATTTGCCCGAAAGCCGGCGCTACGGTGCCGCCCCAAAGCGAGGCTGCCAGCGCGGCCGCTACTGCACTCGCGAAGAAGCCCGACGAATTCATCCCTGTCCTCCATTCGCTGGGTCGGCGGCTCCGATGCTGCCGCCGACAGCGTCTCTACCACAAGCGGGGGCAGGTCGCGGCATTTTCGGTCATCTCGATGCCGCATCTAAAATTTCGCTCGTTATTGTCATGCGTGTGGCGTGATCGAACGTCGCTGCGGCCGGGTTATTGACCCGCCCGCCGCCGGCAATCAAAAGTTCGACCGCTCTGCCAACCGCACACCCCGGATGACCGATGACCGGCACTGAGCTCTTCGCCATCGGGCACTCCGCGATCACTCAGGCGCACCAGCTGATCCTGCTTGGCAGCGCGCTCGGGGTGTTGAGCATTTTGGCCGGGCTCGCTTCGAGGCGCGTCGGCGCGCCTATGCTGCTCGTCTTTCTCGGGCTCGGCATGGTGGTGGGCGAGGACGGGGTGCTCGGCATCCCGTACGACGACTTTCGGTCCGCTTATCTGATCGGCAGTGTAGCGCTCGCAGTGATCCTGTTCGAGGGCGGCCTGAAGACGCCGGTCTCGTCGCTGCGGCTGGCGCTCTGGCCGGCCGCCGTGCTGGCGACAATCGGCGTCGCTATCACCGCACTGATCATGAGCCTCTTCATATCCCTTGCCGATGGTGTGCCGTTCCTCGGAGCGTTGCTCGCAGGCGCTGCGGCTGCTCCGACCGATGCCGCAGCGGTGGCTGTATTGCTGCGACGCGCCGGTGCTGCGTTGCCCGATCGGCTGCTGGCGCTGCTCGTGGTCGAATCCGGGCTCAACGACCCGATGTCAGTGTTCCTGTGCTTTCTCGTCATACACCTGATCGCCGAACCAGGTTCGCTCGGCTTCGGCGACGGCGCACTGCTTTTCGTCAAAGAGATGGCCGGCGGTGCTTTGCTCGGCCTCGGCGGCGGCTGGGCGTTGGCTCAGTCGCTGAAAAGGCTGAGGCTCGAAGCCTCGCTCACACCGGTGCTGGTGCTGACCGGCGGACTTGCGGTCTTCGGTTTCGCGCAGCTCCTCGGGACCAGCGGGTTTCTTGCGATATATTTGGCGGCCGTGGTGACCGGCGCGACCCAGCATCCTTCGAGACAAGATGTCGAGCATTTCTTTGAGGGGATGGCCTGGCTTGCACAAATCGTCTTGTTCCTGATGCTCGGGCTTCTGGTGACCCCGCACGATCTGCTGCCCTACATCCCCGCCGCGGTGGTCGGCGCTGGGGTGTTGATCTTCGTGGCGCGCCCGGTGGCGGTCTTTGGGTGTCTTGTTCCATTCCGTTTCAAGCTACGCGAGATGACTTTCGCTTCGTGGGTGGGGTTGCGGGGAGCGGTTCCGATCTATCTCAGCATCATCCCAGCACTTGCCGATCCCAATCGCGATCATCGGCTGTTTGCAAGCATTTTCATCCTGGTGATCGCGTCGCTGATCGTGCAGGGCTGGACTGTGGGTCTATCCGCCCGATTGCTCGGCTTCGCGCGCCGGGCGAGCTAAGAGCGCCGCTCTCGTTCCGCCAGAAAGGCAATCTCCTCCGGCGTCGATGGCCGGCCGAGTATTTCATTGCGGTGCGGAAAGCGCCCGAACCGCTCGATGACCTCGATATAGGGCCGCCCGTAACGCCGCAACGAAGCTCGCCGATCGGATTCTACCGGCACTGTTGCGAACAGTGCTACAGAGCGGCGCTGATCGGCGAGATTTTCACTGTGGTGGAACGGCATGTAAAAGAACCGCCGCCAGACCGGTGGGGCGAGCCGGTCAAAGCCGCGCTCGAGCGCTCGGTCCGCTACGGCACGCGCAGCTGCGTCGGCCTCATAGGCACGCGGCGTCGCGCGGAAGATGTTGCGCGGCATCTGATCGAGCAATAGCACCAGCGCCAGCGCGCCCTCCGGCGAGGCTTCCCAGGAACTCAGCTCTCCCGCGGCTGCCGCTTCGTAATCGGCGAGAAACTCCCGGCGCATCGCCGCGTCGAATTCCTCGGTGCTCTTGAACCAGATCTCGCGATGGCGCTCCCGGTTCGGATCGCCCTCCGGCCCGAACCAGAAATCGAGCACCGCCTGTGCCCGGGCAAGCGGCGGAGCCGTAAGCCGCCTGCGAAGGAAGAATTTTGAATGGCCGGGCGGGTTATCGTCCAAGGTGGCGAAGACCTCGTACCCGCGTGCCTCATAGAATGGGCGCGCTTCATAACTATGCGTCTCCAGGGTCGCGCCTATACAGCCGCGTTCGACCGCGTATTCCTCTGCGGCCTGGAGCAGCCGGCTGCCGTGTCCTTGTCTGCGCACGGCCGAGGCGATCCAGAGATGCGTGACATGCAGCCAGCCGCCCCAGATATTGCCGAGCAGCCCGCCGAGCCATTCGCCGCTCCGGCTTTTCAAGAAAAAGCCCACCGGATACCAGGCCGATTGGCCTGTTGCCGCGACGTTGTACAAAGCTAGACTTTCGGTGACGAACCGGCTCAAGGCGTCCGGCGGCAGCGGGTCGAAGACTATATCGAGATCCTGCATGTCAGTTTCCGTCGGCGCTGGCCTCGTCGAGGAGGCGAACGATGTGCCTGGCCTCGCGGCCCAAGACATCGGCGATCTGGTGGCGGCAACTCGTGCCGTTGGCGGCGAGAAGCGTGCCGGGCGGCGCCGCGCGCATCTTCGGCAGCACGCCGAGCTCGCCGATCTTCAATGACATCTCATAATGCTCGGCCTCGTAGCCGAATGATCCCGCCATGCCGCAACAGGTCGAGTCGAATATTTCGACGCTGAGACCGGGGATCATCTTTAACGCGTTCACCGCGGCACCAACCGCGCCAAATGCCTTCTGATGGCAATGCCCGTGCAGCAATGCCGAGCGGCCCTTCATTGAAGCCAGCGTAAGTCTGAAATGGCCCATCGCGCGTTCGCTTTCGGCGAACTCCTCGAAAAGCTGGGCGCATGCGGCGAGCGCCTTTGTCGCGTCGCCCGGCAGGATCGCTGGGATTTCGTCGCGCAAAGTCAACACACAAGACGGTTCGAGCCCAACGATCGGCGTTCCGGCCGCTATATGGGATGCAAGCGCGTCGAGCATGCGTCGGGCCTCGCACCGGGCCTCGTCGACGAGGCCCGCCGACAGAAAGGTCCGCCCACAACACAGTGGGCGGCCGCGCGCCGGGTCAGGGCAAAGGACGCGATAGCCGGCGCGCCGCAGCACCCGTTCGGCAGCACGCGCGTTCTCCGGCTCGAAGTACCGGTTGAAGGTGTCAACGAGCAATACGACTTCCGGCCCGCTGCCTGAGGAAGTGCCGCGATAACGGCGTGTGGACCAAATCGGCAATTTGCGCCGAGCACTCAGTCCAAATCGTTGTTCCCCGAAGCGCGAGAGCAGCGCCGCCTGGTTCCTGAGGTTCACCAGTGGCGCAATGTACGCAGCGTGGGGGGCATAGCGCGGCAGATAGGCGAAGAGCCGGTCGCGAGCCGTGAGAGGGTGGCGTTTACGGTAGTGGTGCAGAAACTCGATCTTCATCCGCGCCATGTCGACGCCGGTCGGGCATTCGCGTCTGCATCCTTTGCACGAGATGCAGAGATCCATCGTCTCGCGCATGTCTTCGGCGACGAGGGCGTCGGGTCCGAGCTGGCCGGTCAATGCCAGGCGCAGGGTATTGGCGCGGCCGCGGGTCAGATGCTGCTCGTCGCCAGTGGCTTGAAACGAGGGGCACATGACGCCGGCGTCGCGGGCGCGGCAGGCGCCATTGTTATTGCACATCTCGGCTGCAGCGGCGAAGCCGCCCCACTCCGACCAGTCGAGCGCGGTCTCAATCGGCAAGGGCCGATAATCCGGCTTGAAGCGGAACAGGCTGCGGTCGTCCATCTTGGGCGCCCGCACGATCTTGCCCGGATTGAAGAGGCCTTGCGGGTCGAAGGCGTCCTTCACCTCCTCGAAGGTGCGCACGATTCGGGCCCCGAACATCGCCTCGTGGAATTCCGAGCGCACGAGGCCATCGCCGTGCTCGCCCGAATGCGAGCCCTGGTATTCGCGGACCATCGCGAAGGCCTCTTCGGCGATCGCCCGCATTTTTTTGACCTCGAGCTCTTGCTTCAGATTGAGCACCGGCCGCACATGCAAGCAGCCGACCGAGGCATGCGCATACCAGGTGCCATAGGTCCCGTGCTTTTCGAAAATGCGGGTCAAGCGGTCCGTATAGTCGGCGAGGTCTTCGAGCTTGACGGCGCAGTCTTCGAGAAAGGAGATCGGCTTTCCGTCGCCTTTCATCGACATCATTATGTTGAGGCCCTGCGCGCGCACCTCCCAGACCGCCTGCTGAAAAGCCGGCTCGACCGCCTCGACGACGGCGCCGGGGAAGCCGAGATCCCCCATCAATCCGACGAGCGCTGTCAGGCGCCGCAGGTTTTCGCGCGGATCGTCGCCGGCGAATTCGGTCAGCAGGATCGCGGCCGGCTCGCCTTGCACAAAGCGGTCGACGATCGGGCGGAACATCGGAATGTCGCGCGACAGCTCGATCATCGTGCGGTCGACCAATTCGACCGCACTCGGACCCAGCTCTACGATCCTCCGGGTCGAGGCCATCGCACTGTAGAAGCTAGGGAAATGGCAGATGCCGAGGATTCGGTGGGACGGGACCGGCTGCAGATCGAGCTCGATCTCGTTGAAGAAGGCGAGGGTGCCCTCGGAGCCGACGAGCAGCCGCGCCATGTTGTGGCCGGCCTCGTCGATCGAATCGATGTTGTAGCCGCCGACCCGCCGCAGCACTTTCGGAAATCGCCGCTCGATCTCCTCGGCCTCGCGGCGGTGCAGCGCGCGCATGCGCTGCACCACCTCGCGATAGCGCTCCGGCATCGCGCCCCCATGGGAGTTATCTTCGAGATTGCCGGGAACCTCGCCGAACCAGGCCTGAGTGCCGTCCGCTAGCAGGGCGTCGAGGCCGCGCACGTTGTGCACCATGTTGCCGTAGCGCAACGACCGCGAGCCGCAGCTGTTGTTGGCGGTCATGCCGCCGATTGTCGCCCGACTGGCTGTCGACGGATCGACCGGGAAGAACAGCTTGTCTTTACGTAAGAGCCGATTGAGCCGGTCGAGCACGACCCCCGGCTCGACACGCGCTCGGCGGCCTTCGACATCGACCGCAATTACCCGGTCGAGATGTTTGCTGCAATCGATGACGAGCGCACGCGCCACTGTCTGCCCGCATTGCGAGGTGCCCCCGCCACGGGGCACCACCGGTACCCCCTCCTCGCGTGCGATCGCGATCGCCGCCGCAGCGTCCTCGCGATTTTTTGGCACAACCACCCCCAACGGCTCGATTTGATAGAGCGAGGCGTCGGTCGCATAGCGCCCGCGGCTGAACGCGTCGAACAACACCTCGCCCCGGATCTCCCGCCTGAGGCGCACTTCGAACCGTGACCCGACGGGATTATCGGGAGTAGGGGGCCTTCGGAACCAGAATGACCAATCAACCAGCGACGGCACGTTCCCACCGGTAACCGATGTCGGGTGTCTTCTCCTCGTTGTCGGCTCCGCCGGTGAAGCGGATTGCGCAGAACCCCCGCACTTCGTAGAAGCAACGCGCGCCGGCGTTGGCCTGAAAGCACCAGAGTTCTAGTATGTTGACCTCTCTGCTTTTCACAGCCTCGATCAACCGAGTCCGTGCGATCCTATCAGGGCGCGTATAGAAAAGGCGGACCTCCTCCCTGTGGCGCGCGGGAAACGAGACGATGCCGCCGGCGTCCTCGGCGACGACCACCTCGCAAATCTTGAGGATGACATTCGCGATGAAGGAGCGGTCCTCTGCGACCGTACGGAGCATCGGCAGGAAGGTCAGCAGCCGGAACGGCGCCGAGAACTCTGCGGCGACTTCATCTACGTCGGCAACCGTAGCGCGGCAAAGAGTGAAAGGCATGATGCTCAACGGCTGCAGGGTGTGCTTGCGCGATCGGGGGCTGACATATCATAACCGGCGGGTTTGCAATGCGACCTATTGAGTTTGCAGCTTGACCTGCCTGCGCGGCAACGATGCGGATCTACAAGTGCGGCATGTTCCTGTCCTCTTGTGTTTTACAGACGAAAACGGGAGGGGCGCGCATTCGCGGGGGTGCGCCGCTTAATTATCGTCCGGCTGCTCGCCGCGATTTCGCGCCTCTGCAGCACTCCAACCCTTATCTGGTCGAGGTGGCGGATCGAGGCATCGCTCGCATATCGGCCTCGGCTGAGCACATTGAACAGCACTTTGCCGCGAATCTCGTGCGCCTGAGGCGCGCTTCAACGCGCAATCCCGCCGCTTTGTCGAGCGGCACGTACTTGCTTCAAAACACGAAAGCGGCCGACTGGCCCAGCGCTCCCAGTTCGGCGCTGAAGACGCGGCGTGAACGGTCATCCGCCCGATCCCGACCGACGCACATCTGCTGACGGCAACGTTCCATCTTGCTAAGAATGTCGCCATTTCATATCGAGCCGCTGGCAAACGCCAATCGTAGATTTTCTGCACGCCAAAAGGCGGGGCTTTCGCGAGGACTTCGTGTAACGGGAGGACAAATCGTGGCGTTGGTCGGCCCCCGGACGGTAGGGCGAGCGGTATTATTGGCGCTGTCGCTGAGCTTGGCGCTGCCGTGTGAGGCTCAGCCGCCGGAAACACCTTTCTCGGAGATTTTTGCTCAGTTGGCAGCAAGGCTTGTTGGAGTGGTTGTCAATATTTCAACCACGCAGGCGGCGCCAGCGTCAGCCACAAAGGGAACGCCCGAGGCACAGGTGCCGTCGCCCGGGGCGCCGCTCGACGAATTCTTCCGGGACTTTTTCGGTGAGAAAGGGGGACACGGCGGGACCAATCCACCGGCGCCGCGTGCCTCATCGCTCGGTTCGGGGTTCATCATCGATTCGTCGGGTCTGATCGTCACCAACAACCACGTCATCGCCAACGCGGAGCAGGTCACCGTCACCCTGTCGGACGATACCACATTACAAGCCGAGGTGATCGGACGGGACCCGGTGACCGATTTGGCGCTCCTCAAGGTTGAACCAAAAGCCCCGTTGCCGGCAGCGACATGGGGTGACTCAAACAAGACGAGGGTCGGGGACTGGGTGCTTGCGATTGGAAACCCGTTCGGCCTCGGCGGCACGGTGACGTCAGGCATTATATCGGCGACTGCGCGCGATATTCACTCGAGCCCTTACGACGATTTTCTGCAGACCGATGCGTCGATTAACCGCGGTAACTCGGGCGGGCCGATGTTCAACCTCTCGGGTGAGGTGATCGGTATCAACACCGCAATATTTTCGCCCTCGGGCGGCTCGATCGGTATCGGTTTTGCTGTCCCGTCAGCTTTGGCGCGGCCGATCATCGAACAGCTGAAGGCGACGGGTAAGGTTGAGCGCGGCTGGATCGGTGCGCGCATCCAGCCTGTTACCGACGAGATCGCAGAGGCTGTCGGGCTCGATAAAAGCCGCGGTGCGATGATCGGGGCGGTGGATCCATCGAGCCCTGCGGCGCAGGCAAAGCTGCAGCCCGGAGACGTAATTCTGTCCTACGACGGCAAACCGATCGATCGCAGCCGACAGCTGCCCCGGCTGGTCGCAGACACACCGCCCGAAACCCCCGTCAAGCTGATGGTGTGGCGGGACGGCAAGGAAACTGAAGTCGAGCTAAAGATTGCCGCGTTTAACCCGAACCGCCCGGCGCCTCCGCCGCCGGAGCCGGAGAAGCCGAAACAGCCGCCGAGCATCGATACACTCGGCCTCAAACTCACAAAGCTGACATCCGACCTGCGCAAACAGTTCTCAATGCCGGAGACGGCGAAAGGTGTTGTCATTACCGAAGTTTCGCAAAACAGCGCGGCCGCGGCGCAGGCGCTGCGCCCTGGGGACCTGGTGACCGCCGTGGGTCACGACCCGGTGACGGCGCTCGACGAGCTTCAGCAGAAAATTGCCGCCGCCAAAAAGAATGGACACAAGAATGTGCTGCTACGAGTCGAGCGTGAGGGCAACTCGCGCTTCATCGCGCTCCCGCTCGAGACGGGGTGAAGAGAGTTTCACCGACAAAGGCTCGGCTATTCCGCCGCAAGCGTGCGGCTGAGCCCTGATTGCAGACCGCTGAGGGGCGTCGCTTGTTTTGCCTTAACGCGGGCGAGAGCGGCCTGTTTTACATGGCCGAAACCACGGATCTCGAGCGGCAGCGCTGCGAGCTCGACAGCAGTTGCGTGACTATCAGCAGACAGTCGGTGGAGAATCTGCTCGAGCACAGCTTCGTATTCGCCGATCAGCCGCCGCTCGGTGCGCCGTTCCTCGCTGTGGCCGAAAATGTCGAACCGCGTGCCGCGCAGGCGGCGCAGCTTCGCGAGGATGCGAAATGCGTGGAGCATCCACGGGCCGTAGGTGCGCTTGCGCAGATGTCCGCTCTCGGGATCGCGATCGGCGAGTAGCGGCGGGGCCAAGTGGAAATCGAGGCGATAGCGACCCTCAAACCGGCCAGCGACCCGCCGCAGGAAATCCGTCTCCGAATAAAGCCGCGCGACCTCGTATTCGTCTTTGTAGGCCATAAGCTTGAACAAGGAGCGCGCCACTGCGTTGGTCAAGGCTGTTTCACTTTCGATAGTTGCGGCTTCCGCCTCACGGACGCGCCTGACCGTGGCAGCATATCGGGCCGCATAGGCCGCATCCTGATACTCGGTTAAAAATGCGACCCGCCGCTCGATCACCTGATCGATAGTTTCGGAACGGCGGTGAGTGGCCGGCACCGTATCGGGCGGGATCGCGCGGGCCTCGACAACCGTCAGATCGACAGCCGCGCGTCGTCCCCAGCGAAACGCGCGCTGGTTGAGACCGACCGCGACGCCGTTGAGCTCGATGGCGTGCTCGAGCGCCGCGGCCGACAATGGCACCGCGCCGCGCTGGTACGCATAACCGAGCATGAAGAGATTGCTCGCGATCGAGTCACCCAAAAGCCCGGTCGCCAGAGTGGAGCCGTCGAGGAAATCGGTATTTTCCGGCCCAACCGCCTCGACAATGCTGCGCTGCAACTCGCGGCTCGGGAATCTGAGGTCGGGGTCGCGGGTGAAGTCGCCGGTGATGATCTCATGACTGTTGACGATCGCCCGGGTAAAGCGGGACCGCAGCCTCGACAGCGCATCGGCGCTCGCCGAAACCACGAGATCGCAGCCCAACAGCAGGCGGGCGCCGCCGGCGGCGATGCGCGTTGCGTGAATCTCCGCCGAGCTTCGGGCGATCCGAACGTGGCTGTAGACCGCACCGCCCTTCTGGGCGAGGCCGGTCATGTCGAGGACGGTGCACCCCTTCTGTTCGAGATGCGCCGCCATCCCAAGCAACGCGCCGATTGTGACGACCCCGGTGCCGCCGACGCCGGTCACGAGGATGCCATAGGGTTCATCGAGAGCGGGGAGGGCGGGCTCGGGCAGGGGTGGAAGCTCATCGTCGCGGAGCTCCGCGACGCCGCGCTGCTTGAGCTTGCCGCCATGCACTGTGACAAAGCTCGGGCAGAAGCCCTCTATGCAGGAATAATCCTTGTTGCAGCTCGATTGATCGATAGCCCGCTTGCGCCCGAACTCGGTTTCGACCGGCACTACCGAGACGCAGTTCGAGGTCTTCGAGCAGTCGCCGCAACCCTCGCAAACGAGATCGTTGATAAAGACGCGCTTGGGCGGATCCGGGAAGCGGCCGCGTTTGCGGCGCCGCCGCTTTTCGGCAGCGCAGGTCTGGTCGTAGACGATCGCAGTAACACCGGCGATCGCGCGCAGTTGGCGCTGGACGGCATCGAGATCGTCGCGGTGGCGTACCGCTACCCCCGGCGCGAAATCGACGCCCGGCGGGTATTTATTCGGCTCGTCGGTGACGACGACGACCCGCTGCACGCCCTCGGCGGCGAGCTGGCGGGTGAGGGCCGGCACCGTCAGGCCGCCGTCTATCGGCTGACCGCCGGTCATCGCGACGGCATCGTTGAACAGCAGCTTGTAAGTGATGTTGACGTTGGCCGCCACCGCCGCACGTATCGCCAGCACGCCCGAATGGGTGTAGGTGCCGTCCCCCAGATTGGCAAACACATGCGGAGTTTCAGTAAATGGCGCTTGGCCGATCCATGGCACGCCTTCGCCGCCCATTTGCGTAAACGTCGCGGTCGACCGGTCCATGAATTGTGAGAGATAGTGGCAACCTATCCCGGCGAGAGCGCGGCTGCCTTCCGGCACCTTTGTGGAGGTGTTGTGCGGGCAACCCGAACAAAAATACGGCGTTCGGGTGAACGGCACGACGTTGCCGCCGAGCTGGCGTTCCTTCGCTTCGAGAAAGGCGAGGCGCTCGGCGATGCGCGGCGAGGTGTGAAACCGGGCGATCCGCTGGGCGATGACGCGAGCGATTTGAGCAGGCGTCAATTCGCCATTTGACGGCAGGATCCAGTTTCTGTTCTCGTCGAACTTACCGACGACACGTGGACGGACATCCTCACGCCAATTGTAGAGCTGTTCTTTAAACTGGTTCTCGATGATCGCGCGTTTTTCTTCAACGACAAGAATTTCTTCGAGTCCTTCCGCAAACTGCCGAATACCGTCGCGTTCCAGCGGCCAGGACATCGCCACCTTGTAGAGGCGAAAGCCGATTTCGGCGGCATGCGCTTCGTCGATACCCAGATCGTCCAACGCCTGGCGTACGTCGAGATAGGATTTTCCGGCTGTCGCGATGCCGAAACGTGGGCGCGGGCTGTCGATGACGATGCGATCGAGCCGGTTCGCGCGAGCGAATGCCAGGGCGGCGTAGAGTTTATATTTGTGCAGCCGATATTCCTGGTCGAGCGGCTGGTCTGGCCAGCGAATATTTAACCCGCCATCCGGAAATCCGAAATCATCAGGGATTACGACATTAACCCGCTCCGGGCCAATCTCTACGGACGCGGAGCTGTCGACGGTCTCGGCGATCGTCTTAAGGGCAATCCAGCATCCGGAATAACGCGACATCCCCCAGCCATAAAGGCCGAGGTCGAGAATTTCCTGCACGCCGGACGGATTAAATACCGGAATGCAGGCATCCATGAAGGCGTATTCGGATTGATGCGGCAATGTCGAGGATTTGCATGTGTGGTCATCGCCGGCCAGAAGGAGCACCCCGCCATGGAGGGCGGAGCCGGCGGCATTGCCGTGCTTTAAAACGTCGCCGCTGCGGTCGACCCCTGGTCCCTTGCCGTACCACATTGCGAAGACGCCCTGATATCTGGCGCCGGGGAACAAGCCGAGCTGCTGAGATCCCCAAACCGCGGTAGCACCGAGCTCTTCATTGATCGCGGGTTGGAAGCGGATGCGATTGGGCTCGAGAAACCGCCGCGCCCCCCATAGAGCCTGATCCAATCCACCGAGAGGCGAACCGCGATAGCCCGAAATGAAGCAAGCGGTGTTAAGACCAGCTGCCGCGTCGCGCTGCCGCTGCATCATCGGAAGCCGCACGAGCGCCTGCGTTCCGGTCAGATAAACGCGCCCTCTCTCAAGGGTATATTTGTCATCGAGAGTGACAGCTGCCAGTGCCATTGCGACCTCCGAGCCGCCCACAGACGCAGGAAACGTAATGTATGTCTGATGGTCGCTCAATGATGGAGGCGCGCTGATCGGCAAAAGGAAGTGAACTGCCGGCGCATCCGCAACTTTCGCCGCGAGGTGATCGTGCAAGGGCCTCCGGCGAAATGACCGATCGACGGGCGGCGTAGCGACCGGCTAATACTGATTGCAGCCGCGTCGGGCGGAGATTAATTGAAAGCCGAAGTGGTCAGTGTGCCGGTTTTGGAGCGCCGCGATGCCTGCAAATGCCGCCCTTCGTCGAATGCCTCTCGATGGCTCGCTCCTCGCCGCTTTACGCCGGCTCCTTGACGACCGGCTCTCGACCTCGCCGGCGGTCTGCGCGCATCACGGGAAAGACGAATCATATCACGCGCCGCACCCCCCGGATGCGGTTGCATTCCCACACAGTACTGATGAGGTCGGGGCAATAGTCAAACTGTGTGCCGATTACAAAGCGCCGGTAATTCCGTTTGGCACGGGCACGTCTCTCGAAGGGCACGTGGCTGCGTTGGCCGGCGGCGTGTGCATCGACACGTCGCAAATGAACCGGATCTTGCGCGTCAATGCCGAAGATCTCGATGCCACGGTCGAAGCCGGTGTCACGCGCAAGCAGTTGAACGAGCATCTGCGTGATACCGGGCTATTCTTTCCCATCGATCCCGGAGCCGATGCCTCGCTTGGCGGAATGGCGGCGACTCGCGCCTCGGGGACCAATGCGGTCCGCTACGGCACAATGCGCGAGAACGTCCTGGCATTGACCGTGGTGCTTGCCGATGGCCGGATTATTCGGACCGCACGCCGGGCACGCAAATCAGCCGCCGGTTACGATTTGACCCGGCTGTTCATCGGATCGGAAGGTACGCTCGGGATCATCACCGAGTTGACGGTGCGTCTTTTTGGCATCCCCGAGGCTATCTCGGCCGCAGTTTGTGCTTTTCCGAACATCGAAAACGCCGTCGATACCGTCATCCTGACGATCCAAAGCGGTGTGCCGGTGGCGCGGATCGAGTTGCTCGATGAAGCGCAAATGGCGGCGATCAACAAATACTCCAAGCTCGATCATAACGTCGCACCGACCCTTTTCTTCGAATTTCATGGTACCCCGAACGGGGTGGCGGAGCAGGTGGAGATGGTGAAAGCTATTGCCGCCGAACACGGCGGGGATGATTTCCGCTGGGCAACCACTCCCGAGCAGCGCTCAAAGCTTTGGCAGGCGCGGCACGATGCCTATTACGCCGCGCTGGCAATGCGCCCCGGGTCGAAAGGGTTAGCGACCGATGTCTGCGTACCGATTTCGCGGCTTGCCGAATGCATCAGCGAGACCAAGAAAGATCTGGCGCATTCACCGATCCCATATGCATTGGTCGGACACGTCGGCGACGGAAACTTCCATCTCGTCTTTATGCTCGACCCGAACCAGCCTGAAGAGTTGTCCGCAGCCAACGGGCTCAATGCTCGAATGGTAGCGCGTGCGCTTGCGATGGAGGGGACCTGCACCGGTGAACACGGGATCGGCTATGGCAAGATGGAATTTCTGACCGCTGAGCATGGCGAGGCGGTGAGCGTCATGCGTATCATCAAGAAAGCGCTCGATCCCGATAATATTCTGAACCCTGGAAAAGTCGTGCGGATCTGATCCGTTCGCAGATGGAAGGCGAATGTCGAGCTTCGCGAAATGCGATCCGGAACGAACAAAACTCCTTCACCGTTGGCCGATTTAGCGGTATCGTAAGGCATCTTACGCAAGGCTTGGGTTGCGGTGCTCCCGCCAGGCTTCGGTGATCGGCCGGGCTGAGATCGTCGCTCTAGCCGCCGGCTTTTCTCGCTCGCGGTGATTTTGCGATGTCAGTTGGCATCGTTGACGAAGATCTGTGAGCGCAGTTTCGTGAGTTGAGCGCCGCCTACGCATAAACAAGAACTACAGCCAAAGGTCTATAGAATGGAGACATCAAGCAAAAGAGGAAAAATTCCCCAGAAAGACTGGCCGTTGATCATCAAGCGATACGAAGCTGGCGAGACTCTTTCCGCCATTGCCCGAACCTATGACTGTTCGCCGCCGGCAATCAGTTACATCTTGAGCCGAAGCCGCGTGCGTGACTCAGTCGCCAACAGCGTTGCTCCGGACGCGGCTGAGCCTTGGCAGCCGGGACTGGTGAAAACTCCGCCTGCCGGACTTTTCCCCTCCACAACGCAAGGGCCGAGCGCAGACGGCAGAATTGATTCACACCGCGTCGAGGCGCAAACATCGCTTCCAATCGGGGAGCTAGACCCTGATCCGCCCGAAACAGAATCCACCGGTGCCTCCAATGACCAAAGGAAGGCTCGCGATGAGTGGACGGATGTCGCCGCGACCGGGCTGAACGCGTCCCTGCGGCGACACGGGGAAATTGGGGTTCCTCTCGACCCGCCGGGAAACGGGAACCCTGGAAGCAGCGATCCTGGTGTCCCCAGCGCGCTGCCCCAGCATGACGAGTCTCGGGGGACGCTGCACCTTCCGCTGTCGCAGCGCGGCAGTCATCACTCTGACCCGCAGGCCCTCGAGGCGCGCGGCTCCACTGCGTCCGAAGGTGCTGACATTCGACCGGCGAGCGGCCAACAGCAGAGATCGTTTGCAGCACCCGGGCGGGACTATGCGACAACAAATTATAGCCGAACCGTTCACACTGCAGGGGAGGCTGACAGAACCACAGTAAGCGCTGCTTTTATCGATCGGGTGCTGCGTCAACGTGTCGGCGAGGACATTGCAGTCTTCCTCGCAGCATTCGATGCCGCCCTAGCGGACGATTCGCCGGAGACTCGAGCTGCGCTCCGTCAAGCGACGGATCGGCTGCTGCGGGCAGGCGCGCGTACCCGAATCGAGCTCGAACGTCTCGAGGCGCGCGTGCCATTGCCCGCGCGGGAAAATATTGGGCACTCAGGGCCAACTTGGCGCCTGCGCTGAATTATCGGCTGGCCCCTTTGCCGCGTAATGAGGCAACCCCTTCTCTGAGCCAGTCGCGGTCAGAGAAGGGGATTGTTAGTACGCCATCTGCCGATTATCCCTGATTTGCACGAAGGTTTAAGCCGACATACTGTGTAACGCCCCGCCGATTGAGCAATAAGAGAGCACTCTTTTTCGGCGAGGCGGCGATCTCCTTGAGTTTTTCCGCCGCTTCTCGCGGAGTATTGACCGGCTGCTGGTCGATGGCTACCACAACATCGCCGTCGCTCAGCCCGACATCATCGGCGGCGCTCTTAGGGTCGACCCGGGTGATCACCACGCCTTGCACATCCTTTCCGACGCGCAGTTCCCGCCGAAGCTGGCTGGTCAGCGGCGCGAAATGCATCCCCGAAGCTTCTGCCGCAGGCGATTGGTCCTCCTCCGAGCTGCCTGTTGCCGCGGCGACTTGCTCGGTATTGGGGAGTTCGCCCAGGGTGGACTGCAATTCGAGGGCTTGACCGTCACGCCACAGGCTCATTTTCGCCTTCGTACCAGGTGGGGCCGCAGCGACCATCCGTGGCAGGTCGTGCAGCCGGCTGATTTCGCTACCGTTGAACGACAAGATCACGTCGCCCTGCTTCAAGCCGGCCTTTGCGCCGGGGCTATTGGGGGTAACAACTGCGACAAGCGCTCCGTGCTCGCCTTGCAGTCCGAGACTTGCGGCAATCGCTGGAGTAACCTCCTGGATCTGTACGCCAAGCCAGCCCCTCTCTACTTTGCCGTGCTCCTCGAGTTGTGCGACGACGTTCTTTGCGACGTTTGACGGCACGGCAAATCCGATGCCGACGCTTCCGCCGTTGGGCGAATAGATCGCGGTATTGATGCCTATTACCTGGCCTTCAAGATTGAATGTGGGGCCGCCGGAATTGCCGCGGTTGATCGGAGCATCAATCTGCAGGAAATCGTCGAAGGGACCAGAGTGGATGTCCCGTCCGCGCGCCGAGATGATCCCCGTAGTGACAGTGCCGCCAAGCCCGAAGGGATTGCCCACAGCCATCACCCAATCGCCGACCTGGGCCGCGCTGCTGTCGCCAAATGTGACGTAAGGCAGCGGCTTGTCGGCCTTGACCTTGAGGATCGCGATGTCCGTCTTTGGATCGCGGCCGATGATCTTTGCCGGATATTTGCTGTCATCTTGGAGCGTGACTTCGACTTTGCCGGCATTGCCAACGACGTGATTGTTCGTCACCACATATCCGGAGGGATCGATAATGAACCCAGAGCCTAGCGCGATTCGGTGGGTTTGGCCTTCCGGTGTCTGAGGAAAAAGGTGCCGCTCCCCATTCGGCATTTGCTGATCGAAGAAGCGGCGCAGGAACTCGTCAAACGGTGAATTTGGGAAACCCGGAGTTGGCTTGAGCTCGGGCTCTTCGGCCATGGCCTCGGGGGGACCATTCTGTGTGACGGAAATGTTTACGACGGCCGGTGAAACTTTTTTTACCAGCGGCGCAAAGCTCTGCTGTTGGATCAGCGCAGCCGAAGAAGTCATCGTCTCGGGTGCGGTGGCTCCCGCTTGGGGCGCGGTGTTTCCGAAATTTTCGGCCCAAACAAGCGGTGAAAGCGCGAGCGTCGCACCCAGTCCGAAACCGAGTGCCGTAGCACGCCTCCTGCCTGGGCGATGCGGACGGCCAGTGTTGTCCTTGAGTTCAGGCAATTGGTCCTCCTGTCCTACAAATTGCCCGCGCTGCTGCCTGAAGGCAGAGAGGCGCGAGCCGATCGCGCTAAAATTGGGTCCGCCATGTGACAGGCAGCTTTCACGGCTATTAATTCGGTGTAACCTCGGCAGCATAGGAGGAAACATGGCCAGGTATCGCGAAATCAGCCGAGCGGAGATGAACTCGGAGCAACATCGGGTGCACGATCTAATTGTCGCGGGCCGGCGCGGCCGGTTCGGCGGACCGTTCCAGCTACTGATCCGAGCGCCAGAGATCTGCGAACACGCGGGGAAATTGGGCGAACATCTGCGCTGGGGCACCTCCCTGGCGGCTCGGCTTTCGGAGCTGGCGATCATCACGACCGCCCGGTTCTGGCGTGCGCAATACGAATGGTTCGCGCATGCGCCGCTTGCCGAGAAGGCAGGGGTCCCCGCGGCTGCTGTGGAAGCGATCCGCCGCGGCGAGACACCGAGCTTCGAGCAACCGGACGAGGCGCTCGTCTATCGGCTCTGCACCGAACTCTTCGACACCCGCCGGCTTTCGGACGAGGCGTTCAACAAAGCGGTCGCCGCATTGGGCGAACGCGGTCTGGTCGAGGTCATCGCGATTATCGGCTACTACACCCACATCGGGAATACTCTGAACGTCTTCGCGGTGGCGGTACCTGAAGGAGCAGCCCCGCCATTTCCCGAATAGGTTCAAGCCGCCTGCGGCAACCCGCGCTCCAGCAATGTGGCAAGCCGACGCGCGAAGGCCGGCGGATCGGGTAATTGCTCGCCTTCGACGATGCGCGCCTGATCGAGAAGCAACCAGGCAAATTCTGGCAATTGGTCCGAGGCGCGCGGCTCACCGACGCTCGCAGCGAGCCGCTCGATCAGCGTGTGGCGCGGGTTAATTTCGAGGATTCGCTTGGAGGTTGCATCGAGCTGACGATGCTGCTTCAAGAGCCGCTCGAGATGCATATCCATATCGCCCTCGTCGGCGACGAGGCAGACCGCGCTATCGGTCAGGCGCTCGGAACTGCGCACATCCTTGACCGCCTCCCCCAGCGCCAATTTGAAAATCGCAATGAGGCTGCCGAGTTTCGCGGGCAGCTCGGATGCCTTGTCCTCGCTCGCTTCGGGCAGAGTGATCTTGTCGAGATCGATACCCCCTCGGGTAGCTGACTTAAAGGGTTTCTCCTGATATTTTCCGATCGCCGGCACCCAGAACTCGTCGATCGGGTCGGTCATCAGCAGCACTTCGACGCCGCGCGCGCGGAAGCCTTCGAGCTGCGGGCTCTTTTTGATCACGTCGAGGCTGTCGCCGTGGATCGTGTAGATCGCGTCCTGCCCCGGCCGCATCGCTGCGACGTAGTCGTCGAGCGATACGAGCCCGTCGCGGGCGCTCGAACGGAACCGGGCGAGGGACAGCAACTCGTCGCGGTGGTCGTGATCTTCGTAAAGACCCTCCTTCAATACGGCGCCAAAACCGTCCCAGAACTTGGCAAATTCGTCAGGCGCCTCGCCGGCTTTCTTGGCGAGTTCGCCCAATACCCGCCGCGTCAGTTGTTGCCGCATCCTGGCAACCATCGGGTTTGATTGCAGCATTTCGCGACTGACGTTGAGCGGGAGATCCTCGCTGTCGACGATGCCGCGAAGGAACCTGAGATAAGGCGGCAGCAGATCCGTGCCCTCGTCGGTAATAAACACCCGCCGAACATAAAGCTTGACCCGACTCTTGCGCTCCGGATCGAACAAGTCGAATGGCTTCGATGAAGGAACAAAGAGAAGACTTGTGTATTCGAGGACACCTTCTGCTTTGTTGTGCAAGGTCAGCCACGGGTCATCGAAGCTGTGACCAACGTGGTGATAGAATTCTTTGTACTGCTCGGGGGTGATCTCGGATCGCGAACGGGTCCATAGCGCCGAAGCGGTGTTGATTGTCTCTTCCTTGCCGGCGTCCGTGAGAACGATCGGCAGCGCGATGTGGTCGGAATAGGTCTTTACGATGCGGCGGATTCGAAACGGCTCAAGGTATTCGTCCTCGCCCTTGCGTAGATGCACGATGATCTTGGCCCCGCGTGCGGCTTCGGGCGTCTCCTCGATCGTGAACTCGCCCTTGCCCTCCGAGGTCCAACGCCACCCCTCATTCTCGCCCGCTTTGCGGCTCAAGACTTCGACCTTATCGGCGACCATGAAGGCCGAATAAAAGCCGACACCGAACTGTCCGATGAGGCTCATGTCCTTGCGCGCGTCGCCGGTCAGTTGACCGACGAACGCAGCGGTGCCGGAGCGGGCGATTGTGCCGAGGTTCTCTATCAGCTCCTCGCGACTCATGCCGATGCCGTTATCCGCCACAATCAGGGTGCGGGCGGATTTGTCCGGAGTCAGGACGACCCGGTAATTGGCGTCACCTTCGGCCAGCGTCGGTTCGGTCAGCGCGGCATAACGCAGCCGGTCGCACGCGTCGGATGCGTTCGAGATCAGTTCGCGCAGGAAGATCTCTTTCTCGCTGTAGAGCGAGTGCGCGACTATATCGAGGAGGCGGCTGACTTCCGCCTGGAAGCTTCTCGTTTCCTGGGTCATCGCTGCCGTCGAGTGGTGGCGGGAACGCGCCGAGGATATGTGGCGAATACCTCGTCCCTGCAAGTCCATCCTCGGCGGCACCGGCCGCGAACGCTATCGCATGCCGCGCCGCCAACGTTCGACCGTGTACTCCACGACCGAGCCGTCGATTGCCTTCGCCCATGTCGCCGCGAACGACGCCGTCGCGCTCTTCGGTCGGCGCCCCTCCGCGGGCGGTCTAAAGCACACCCGCATCGGCATCGACACACCCTCCCCAACTGCGATCGCCTCGCCGTTGCGCAGCGCCGGCAGAAAGTTCATCAGGCCGTAAGAGGCCTCGGGCAACGCGCCTCGGACAATGTCCTGGTCCTCCTGGCCGGTCATCCGAAAAGCGAAGATTGTATTGCATTCCGACAATAGGCCGGGTGCCAGATCGGAGGGCCGCTGAGTGACCACGCACAACGACACCCCGTATTTCCGGCCCTCCTTGGCAATCCGAAATAATGCCCGTTTGGCTGCCTCAAAACCCAGCTGCTTGTCGCTCGAGGCGTAACGGTGCGCCTCTTCGCAGATGATCGTTATCGGGACCGGAGTTTCGCTCCACAGCGCGAAATCGAAGGTAAGCCGGCACAGCACCGATACCACGACGTTGACCACTTCCGATGGAATGCCGGAGAGATCGACGATGGTGATCGGCTTACCGTTTCCCGGGATGCGAAAGAGCTGGGCGAGAATTTCGGCAAGATCGTCACGCAAGGTCAGCCGGCTACCAAACACGAATCCGTAGCGAGCATCGTTCTGCAGAGCAAGGATGCGTCCTTTGACCGCCTGATAGGCGGCGACGCTATCAGGCCGGTTGAGGCTCCCCATTGCCATATCGAGGCAACGCACGACATCCGACATGCGATACGGAGCCGGCGTATCGACGGTGCCGAATTTGTCCAGCCCGGCTTTTGCGAAGGAGGATTGCTTAGCCGCAAGCACCGCTTCGCCAAGTATTTTGCTTTGCTCGGAATTGCGCTCCGACCCTACCACTATCTCTACTAATTCTTCAAAATTGAATAGCCAATATGGCAGATATAAACTACCTGAGGGGCTTAGCACTACTGTCCGCTCACCAAAACTCCGCGCATATTCGTTATGAGGATCCAGCAATATCACATGTGCATTCGGACTGTGATCGATCACCGATTGCAAGATCGTCGCAACACCGCAAGATTTTCCCGATCCGGTGGTACCGACAATGCTGAAATGTTTGCCAAATAGCTCATCGACCAGAATGTAAGCTGGTACGGCAACATTTTGGTGGATGGTGCCGACCGGAGCCGTCGCGGCTATCGGTCGAGCATAGACCTGGGCGAGATCATCGGCGGACGCGAGATATACCGGCTCATCCAAGGCCGGATAGGCCGAAACGCCACGCTGAAAGTCGCCGGCGGCTCCCGCGACCGGGACCTCGCCGACAAGATCGAGCTCGACAAGCCTTAGGTCCTTGTCAGACGGCTCTAAACTCGGTAGCGGCACACGAAGTCCGCTCACCATGCCATACACGATCGAGACCCGGGTGCGCATTTTGACGAGCGTGCCCATCTCGAGCGGCAAATCGCCGATCGTGGAATGCGATCGCTCGAGCAACGCTACCGCCTGACAGGCAGACACGGCGATGACCCGCCCTAAATGGAGTTCGTCGCCTATAGGAAGATCATGGCCGTCCATGGTAGTCTTCTCCGCTGCCCGACTATGGTTGCCGTCGGGGGACTCCGATCGAGCGCGGCGCTAGCCGCTATCCCCAAGCGGTGGCGCAAGCTGCGATCTCGCGCACTCTCGAACTGGGCAGGCGAAGCCGCGCGGTCGTCCCAACCCCGACTACGCTGCTCAAAACCAGCTCGCCGCCATGCAGTTCGATGAGGGCCTTGGAGATCGGCAGTCCAAGTCCGGTGCCCTCATGTTCGCGGGTCAGGTGATCTGCGACCTGTTCGAAAGGCTGGAATACCTTTTCGATCTGCTCCGGAGGAATACCGATCCCCGTATCGCTGATCTGAAGCACCAGATCTCCGCTCTTCTCTAGTGCTGACTCGATCCGTATACCCCCTCCGGGTTTGGTGAATTTCACGGAATTGGACATCAGATTTATTTCCCTATCCGGTTAGAGCAGGTGGGGCTCCGTTGATTTGAGCGCCGTGTACAAGCTGGCTGTAGGTGATGGTTGGCCGG